>Ga0209700_100614_pt1 | contig 69185 bp, 48 predicted proteins | sample SiratroredBW_FD_187528 | JGI IMG/M metagenome (GOLD analysis project Ga0209700, IMG submission 187528) | Root nodule microbial communities of legume samples collected from California, USA - Siratro red BW (SPAdes) (version 2) | ecosystem: Host-associated > Plants > Roots > Nodule | place: USA... | reverse complement strand
AATATTTTAAAATTAAGTTTTTTTTTTTTTTTTTTATTGATGCATAGTTAACGTTCTTCAAATATCTTCTCAAGGAACGTTTAGAGTTTAGTTCTCTTATATGTTTCGTATTCAAATTAATATTTTAATTACTCAAGGAAGTTGCTATTTCAAGCACTCAATGGCCATATTCTTTAAGGCTATAAATACTTCTTCAGTTTACTTCACTTAAATTCTTATATCCACAAAGTAAAATAAAAGAACCTCAAGTGCTAAGTAGTATTAGTACCTCTCAAAAGATCAACTAGAAATAGAGCTGATGTTATATATCTTTCATTTTAGAAGCAAGAAATATTCATTTATATTATCCTCTGTGAGAGTTTTCTTGAAAACTCCAAATAACATAACAATAACAATTCACAATTCTACCACTGTTATCCAATTCACAGTATTATTTGAATGATAAAAACATGACAAAAGGTCATGTATTATTGTTACAATAAATTACTGCTGAGCAACTACATGTGTTATTATAAGAGTTCAAAATCAGGACACTAGAAGAAAGTCCTTGGATGATAAAGTCGTTGTCTTTGAAAGTTGATTTCAGACAAATTTTGCCTATTCTAAAAAAAAAAAAAATCAAGATATGATATTGTAAAGTCATTAAACAACTATAAATTATGGAAATATTACAAAATTGTGGAGTTTTCACAAAATATAAAATTAAACATTAACCAATCAAGTGAAAGTGCAACGATATAAAAGAATTTGTTGATTGGATTTTTAATATTGGAAACATATAGACAAATTTAAATGAAAATTATATGAAGATCAAGAAATTTAGGATGAATAATATACACAAGAATTTTTGAATGACATTAGATACTTTGGAATCAACATCTTAAACTAAAATTTGGTGTACATGTAATGTTTTTAAGAAACATTAATCAAGAAAATGGTCTATATAATAGAACAAGGCTACAAGTTAATGATTTGGGAAAAAAATATTATTTCTACCACTGTTACTACAGAAAAATTATTGGTGATAAAATATTCATACCAAAAATAGACTTGATTCTTTTTTATTCAAAATTGTCTTTTAAGTTTTAAAAAAGACAATTTCTAATCTCTTTATGTTTTGTCAATCTTTCTCTAAAGTTAAACTTTATTTTTAAAATTTGTTATTCGCACATGATCAATTATATGTTGTGATTTCTAGAATTAAAATAAAGAAATGATTGAAAAACTAATTTTGGATGAAGATGGAAATGTAACCACTTCAACTATAAATATGGTCTAAAGAAATATTTAAAAATCTTTAACACCAAATGTCTATGGTCTTAACCTTGGATTAATACGAGGTATAACTTTTTATTTATTTATTTATAATGATTTTATTTATTATTTCTTATATAAAACTAATATGGTAATTTCACTTTCTTTTATAAGTATAGCTTAGTGGTTTTAGAAAAAAAGAAAAGAAAAGATGTAAATCGTAGATATGAACTTCAAAAATTTTGATGTATTTAGAGTTTAGGATTTAAGTTAAAGTTTTTTTTAGTGCAGACTGGAGAATGTGAGTCTAATGCAGCTACACAGAGGATGGTGGTTGATGGTTTGTGCCAGATATGTGTTTCTGAGACTGGTCTCAGTGTTTTGAATACAATGTCATCAAGTAGGTGTTGTCCACGTTCCGAAACATGTAATTGTCTCGTTGTTGGCCTTTTAAAATCTGGGAATATTGATGGTGCTTGCCATTTCATATTTATTATGCATTTTATTTGTTATTATTTTTAATTTTTTTCTATTTTGACTAAACCAAATTTATATAATATACTATTTTCTTTTAAATAAATCCGTGCGTAATGGACTTTCCGTCCATGTTATAGGCATCTTTAATCCATGGACCCCACAACATGTTTCTAAAATTTTCATTTTTTTTCTCTACTTCGAAATTATCAAACTATAAATCTCAATTAACTACGAATAGATTCGCAATTTGTATAGATGTTAGAATGCAACAAAATGCTTAAATATTAATTACTTATATAGATTGATAATTTGTGACGGCTTATAACTCCACAACCCTCCTCAGAATCATCGGATTGGAAACCACAGCAAATCTTCACGCCACCTTCTGTCAATAAACAGTCCATTACAAATTCATTCCCCCAAATTTTATATTTTGTTGCCATCAATGTAAATTACACCTTCAATAACTTTTTATAAAATATATGTTTTCATAATTTGATCATTGAATTAAAAATTTTCATCACTATATTTTAATATAAAACTATTTTATTACCATTTAATGATTCACATTGATGTGGAACAATCTTTGAAAAAGAAAAATTCAGAAGGGTGAGGTTAGACTTGATAGGGTAACTTGTGGATGCTGTGAAATTGACGAGAATGGAGATAGCAAATGGTGTGACGTGTGTGAATTTTATGACGATAAAAACTTATAATATTTTCCAATCCGAATTCACATAAAATTGAATCATCATTAACTCTAACAAACAAAATTAGTGAAATGAGGATATTATGACACATTTCAGAAAATAGAGGGCAAATGTCGAGATTTTCAAAATGAGAGGCGAAAAACAAGCTTTTCTTTCCATATAAGACGAAAAAAATCCTAAAATTTAAATTCTGAAAAAATTTATCACCTTCACAAAAAGGTACATCTAAATACAGCGAATCACGACTGAGCCATCACACAAGTGAAATAAGTTTAAATCTATCTCAATATAATCATCATATATAAACTTTTCCTCTTTAAACAGAAACAATCTCAGAGTACGAAATTAACTTCACACAACAATAGTCATAAGGCAGCAACCTTGCTACCAAATCACAGAAATACATACAGATACTAATATTAGATAAAATTGAAGCAATTCCCATTAAACATGGAGGTTCCATTCTCTAACTAACGAAATCCTTATAAATTTCAACTAATAACACAGAATATGTTGGAAAAAATATTATTAAAATATAGTTTGCTAACACTCATCAAATATATGAGATAGACACAAAAGCATTCCAAATAAGAGACATGCGTAACAGATACGTATATCAAATCCAGACCATATATCAAAATATAATCAAGATTAGCAGCAGATTAGTCCTTGATTGTCAGCTTTGGGATTCTGTGTGGACCGTGTTCATGGAGAAAAAAAAAAACAAGACAATCTTGACCATTTATGTACAAGGGCATGCGTAACAGATACGTAGAAACAGAAAAAAAGAGAGGAAAGTCATTAATAGTTGTGACAAAAGCTTGCAAAAACTCCAGAATTCGCATAAAATACTACAGCTACTAAAAATTTATTCTGCAGACTTAACAGTTTATGGTATCAGAAGAAGATATCCAATATCAAGAGTGTAAAACAAAATTCCATACCTTACTCTTCTAATGCAATCAGTAAAATACCTGAAAGCTCAAAACATTATGTTTGAGATCACAAGTTTTTGAAAGCAGAATCATGATTCCCTTTCTGTGGGGTGAGTCTAGCCAGAAGCGCCTTGTTGTGACAGTGCTCTGCATCCACAAAGTAAAAGCTCCCATTGGCCTTAAAAGTCACAAAGGGCCTTTGGGTCTGCGGTGGCCGAATATCGGAAAACTTGATGGTCTTTGGAATTGAAGTTGCCAGCCAGGACAGCATCTCCACCTCGAAGCTGTCTGAACCCGGCTGCCACCGGAGTTTGTGAATGTAAGGGCTAACGAACCAATGAAGGGCGGCAGTTGTAGAGGCACTCAGGAAGATTACAGATGAGGCCACTGCACCTTTGAGGATGACATTCATGTCGGGGGAAGTCATGAAGGTTATGACCGGACCGAGAGACACTGAGAGGCAGCAAGTTGAGAGAGACAAGAGTTTTACTTTCTTTATGGTGTTTGAGATTGGACCATGATAAACAATTCCAGTTTCTTTCTCAGGTTCCACTGATTGTCCTCCACCACTAGGTCCAATGCTAATCTTGTCATCTTCCTCAGTACTTGGGGCTGGTGATGCCCATCTTCTTTGGAAAACAGTAAGATGGGAGGAAGTTTTAAAAGATGGATTTGGTCTAATGGGGAGTCCCCTGGTTGAGGACCTAAAACATTGGTATGCTGAACAGTGATAAATAGAACTATTAATAGGTATCTTCTTTTACAACAATAATAAGTAAGAAAAAACTCTAATAGGCATGGAATTCTAACTAGATGCAATCAGAAACATAATCTGAGAAAGAAATATTGGAAAGATCTTAAACAATGAGAACTGAGTCAGACTAAATAAGGAAATAATACCACCTTTAACCTAAAATCTTAAGACATTAGAATTGTAGGTTTTTTTTTATATGTTAACAATCTCATTTTTACTTAATGTGAGACTTAGATTCTTGAATACCAAATATAACTCTATAATCAATTTAATTTTGATAAATAAGAATCATTTTAAGGGGAGGTGCGACACACATTACAAGACCAAAATGGAAAATTAACAACGGATTTCTTCGGATCACATGAAAGATTTTATAAGGGATGTTTTCTCAAGACAGCACTACGTGAAGGAACCACATGGGTTGGGTGATTGAAGATATTTATTGGATCCTGATTTTAACTAATGTATAATTTTTTTTTTCTTCTGCTACTTGCTACTACTTTGTGTCATTTGATGGGTTTTGTCATAGCTAACAGAGTATTAGCAATTTGGCAAGAACTGAAACCGTGATCGACCATGGCTTGGAAATAAATCAAACCAGAACAAATGATTCAATTGAGTCAGTTCCATAAGAAGCAGGGTGTCAAATAACCTTATAACCATGTTAGTTAGTAACAAACAATTCGTCAGTAAAAGGAGGGGATGATCATCTTCTCATTTGAAAAAGGATTGGCGTGGATAAGAGTAGATAGAAGGCAGGTTCAAATACCTAAAAATTCATCTTTCATTCTACTCCCAGAGAATTGTCATAGAGAATAGGAGTTTTTTTTTAAACAAACTTATCTGTTAGCAGTAAATAAAACAAAGGATGAAACTAGTTTTTTAAAAATTATAATTCACTAATCCAAAAACTAATTTGTAGAAGTTACCTCAGATATTAGTCTTTCTAAACTAAGATTCTAAACTTTTTGCTGAAAATAGTTAGGAAGAAGTTCATCCAAACAAACCATAATTCACAATTCTTCATTTTTCTTCATCTATTTTCATCCTGAACCACTAGAGATTAATTTCGTTCCAGTTCCATTAAATTTAAGCCTCAAAATCAAGCAATCCGGGTGCTAAACAGCTCTAGATCCGTAAACGGGACAAATAGACTAAAATTTTATATTCAGCACGCTTCATAAATCTAGCATAACAGACTGAAGCAAGGTTTCTCTTTCATTCGATAAAGAGGTAGAAAAATTATAATCTTTAGATTGAAAGCAGGATCTTTATGGTGCCCATATAACCCGGCTCAAGGGATGCCCAAAAAAATGAAGAACCCAGAAAGAGATCATGGAAAGTTTAAAACTTTTGGGGTTGGCGCGCAAGGTAAGGTTGAGAATGCAAAAGAGTGGCGAAAGAAAGAGCAGAAAGAGTGATAGCGAAAGAAGAGAACCTGAAGGAGTGGTTCTGCAGAAGTGGCGGGAGGTCTGTGACCGCAGCAAGTGAAGGAGGGCGGTTCTTGTCATTGCTGCGCTTCCTTCAGAATTACAGTGTCACACACACTATAAGTTTAGGGCCACATTCAGGGGTAGGGAAAACTGAATCACCCGACCCGTTTTAGACCGGGTTAACGATGGTGAATGACCCGAGTCCAAAACGGGTTGATAATTTTAAAGCAATTGCTTCTCCACCCCACATTTGCTTTCTGCACCCCCTATCACTTTTTCATTGTTATTCTTCTGCTGTGGGTTGTGGGTGGTTGCTGGAAGTTTTGTGGCGACATGATCGTGGGTGGTGTGTATAGACTTTTCTGGCAAGACTTTTTGTTTTGAATATTCTGAAAATTATTTTTCGGAAAACAAAATTCAGAATTTGTTATTAGGAGTGTGAAAACCGAGTTTCGGAAAACATTTTTGAAAAATCAAATTTAACTTCGTGAAAACATTTTTCCAAATATAAATTAGGCTTCTAGAAAATATTTTTTGAAAATATGTTTCTCAAATTTTTTTCAAAAGTCAATTTTGTATTACAGAACACGTTTCATTTTTGACTTCCAAAAGTTTTTTTCTACCGAAATCTCAATTCCAAAAATATTTTTACGATAGTTTTGATATTTTAAAAATATAATGGGGGTGCAATTGTATTACAGAACACGTTTAATTTTTGACTTCCAAAAGTTTTCTTCTACCGAAATCTCAATTCCAAAAGTATTTTTACGATAGTTTTGATATTTTAAAAATATAATGGGGGTGCAAGAAGCAAATCAGGGAATACAGGAAGCAATTGCCTAATTTTAAATCATTGGCCTATTTAGGCTGATTTCATATAGGAAAATGTTTGACACTGTATTTTCTCCATTTGACACTCCGACGTGGCAGTGCTATCCTGCATGACAATGAAAGAGAAAACGCAGTTGTTTTCGGCTTATGTGGTTTACCTTTGTCTTTTTGCAAAGGGTGTTTTTTGTCATTTGCTCTGAAAATGCAGGACAATTTGAGAGGAAAAAATAGATCTCATTTCTCATTGCACTCATTACCCCCGCGTGCTCTGAAGAAGAGAGAACAGAGGAAACAACAAGATTCGTGTTCCTTTTCCACCATCGAAGCTTTACCGTTTGCATTGGTGGTATTGACCCTAAACCCTAAGGTTTTTTGGTGTGAAACATGCTTGCTGTGTGTCGATGTTTGCTTCGTTTAGGGTTTAGGGTTTGTTCATATGATTTGGTTTTGCTTGTTGGTTATGCATGTATGCGAAAAATGAGATCTTGCTGTGTTCTGGGTTGTTGGTGTCGATGTTTGTTTCGTTTAGGGTTTGTTCATATGATTTGGTTTTGCTTGCTGGTTATGCATGTATGCGAAAAATGAGATCTTGCTGTGTTCTGGGTTGCTGGTGTCAATGTTTGCTTCGTTTATGGTTTAGGGTTTGTTCACATGGTTCGATCTTGCTTTCTGGTTATGCCTGTATGCGAAAAAAATGGTTTCTTGATGTGTTATGGGTTGATGGTGTCAAACCTTGCTTTGTTTATGGTCTAGGGTTTGTTCACATGGTTTGCTCTTGCTTGTTGGTTATGCATGTATGCGAAAAAAATGGTTTCTTGTTGTGTTCTGGATTGCTAATTTCCATCTTTCACCCGCCAATGTCCTCCTTCCACCCCTGAGACACATGTGTATGTTCCAAAACTACACAGCGAACCACTTATTTCAACTGAACTAACCACTTAGACATTCCACCCCTTAGACACGTGTGTATTCCAAAACTACACACAGCGAACCACTTATTTGAACTGGGCTAACCACTTAGACCTTCCACCCCTGAGACACATGTGTGTGTTCCAAAACTATACACAACAAACCACTTATTTGAACTGAGCTAACCACTTAGTGTTTTCATCCCCTAAGACACGTGTGTGTGTTCCAAAACAACACACAACGAACCACTTAATTGATCTGAGGTAACCACTTAGTGTTTTCACCCCTAAGACACGTGTGTGTTCCAAAACTACACATAGCGAACCACTTATTTGAACTGAGCTAACCACTTAGTGTTTTCACTCCTAAAACATGTGTATGTGTTCCAAAACTACACACAGCGAACCACTTATTTGAACTGAGCTAACCACTTAGTGTTTTCATCCCTAAGACACGTGCGTGTGTTCCAAAACTATACACAGCGAACCATTTATTTGAACTGAGCTAACCACTTAGACATTCCACCCCTGAGACACTTGTGTGTGTTCCAAAACTACACACAGCAAACCACTTATTTGAACTGAGCTAACCACTTAGACCAAGGTAGTTAAAATCGAGATTTTGAGTAGGATCGTGAAAAGTTCATAAAATCGTAAATCGTGAAATAGTAACACGAATCATAGATTTTACTTTTCTTAATATATAAATATATAAAATAATATTTTTGTTAATAAATAAATAAAAGAAATTAAAAAATAGTATTTGAGGGATGATTCAATCTTGATACAAAATTGTTTAAGTCTGTATAGTCTCATGTTTTTTCATTCTACTTAATAAAACTGTCAAAAATATCATAAACACAAACCAAATATACACACATAACTAAGAAAATGATATAAAATATTATAATGAGATCAATTCATCTGTTAATACTGTATCCAACAGCCAACTTAAGTTTACAAGATCAATCACTTTGACAATACTTATAAAACTTCAGTTCATCTAATACAAATCATTGAAATTAAAATGAAAATTAAAGGGATCTTCGTTAGTTATATCTCCTTCATGAAGCACATCAACAAGAACATTCCCTTCCTCTAAAGTTGGGATGGCAAGAACATCATCATCTTCCACACCACCTTGGACTTGACCTTCAACCAAGTGTTCATCATCCCTATTTGAATTTGGAGTATCATTTAAATTTATATTTTCATTGTCTTCACCTCCTTCAACATTTTCCATAATCCATTCATCATCTGATGAAATATCGTCAAATTCAAACTCCTGAAGTGACCTTCTTCCACCTTCTTTCTTCTCAGCCAATTTTGAATTAACCATGACATAAACAACATCATTCATAGTTTCTTGTTTCAAACGATTTCTCCTTTTTGTGTGGATCTAATAAATACAAATGCAAACATACATATAAGTAATTACTAATTTAGTATATTATAAGTGTAATTTCACAATGTATAAGTTCTTACCATCTCAAATGCGCTCCAGTTACGTTCACATCCAGAAGAACTACATGTCAAACTAAGTACACGAATAGCAAACCTTTGAAGCTCTAGATGTTCATCTCCATAAGAGTCCCACCAAGCTGTTGAAGTCTTTTTTCCAATCACCTTAATAGCCAAGGGGTTACCAAACAATTTTTCTTGGTTCTTGAAATCTTCTAGCTGTAAATCAATCAAGTGTTGCTCCTCTGGGTCAGCCACCATCCTTTGTATGCATTGCAGTAGGCCAATTTTAACTTTGGTGTCAACTTTAAAATCGGGGGAATAATGAAATTCAGGATTCAGAAAATAGCCCGCAACATGCAAAGGCTTATGGAGCTGGTTGTTCCACCTTTCATCAATAATATTCCATAAATCTTCATAACTAAACAAAAAAAAAAGAATTAATGTTCTCAAATTTCTAAGGAGTCAAATATAAAGATAAAATGAAATTTCAATTAGGAGATTAGTAAATTATTGACCTTTTCTTATCACCATTAAACTCTTTTTGTATCTTTTCTTTAGCCTGATCCATTGCCTTGTAGATGAAACCCATGGCTGGTTTATCATCAGAATCTACCATTCTAAGCACTTGCATTATAGGAAATGCACCCTTCAAACATGTGACAATACTCTTCCAAAATTCTTTATCCAAAACCACCTCTTCAATTGAACTTCCATCCCTTGTCCTTGCAAAACGAGTATCCTTCCACTCATCACTGGTAAACATTCTAATCAAAGGGCCCCTGTGTTCTAAAAGACAACCTAATGTTAAGTAAGAGGTGACAAAACGAGTTAAACCTGGCCTCAACAAGTCTCTCTCCCTTGTGAAGTGATGTAGCAAAGAAATTAAAGATGTCCTAGAATAAATATAGGTAGTAATTTTTCTACCTTTTGGAATAGTATTTTGATGAACAGAGGTACCTTCTTTTCAAAATCTTCTAACATTAAGTCAATGCAATGTGCAGCACATGGAGTCCAATAGAGTGTTTTCCTTTTCTTCATTAACAACTCACCGACTGCTTTATAATTGGCAGCATTGTCTGTTACAATTTGGACAACATTTTCCTCACCGATTTCTTCAACAATGTCATCCAACATCTTACAAATTTTATTAGCTATTTTTGAGATAGCAGAGGAATCAATAGATTTCAGAAAAACAATTCCCTTTGGACTGTTAACTAAGAAGTTCAATATAGTTCTTCTTCTCTTATCAGTCCACCCATCAGTCATTATGGTGCAGCCTGTTTTCTTCCATGCAGTCCTATTGTCAACACCCAATTTTGTCCGGGTAATCTTTTAAATTAAAGCATAATGATAGAAATAAAAAAAAAGAAATAAAAATCAATAATAACATAAAAATATATTTATTAGTTTAAGTTTTCTTGAAATAATAATAATAAAAAATAAATAAAATTTGAATTTTTCTATTACAAAACAAAAAAAAGACTAAAAAAGAAAAGGTGGTGATTTTAAAAAAATAAAATAAAATAAAATAAATAATTAATAATAAAAAAACGAAAATAATAAGAAAATAACAAAAAATCTAAATTAAAACAACAGAATCTGAAAATTTAAAAAAATAATAAAATAAATAATAATAAAAACAAATATAACAATAAAAATAACTGCTTTCAAACTTGATTTGCAAGTTTAGGAATAAAAAACAATAATAAATAAAACAATAAAGAAAAAGTCAACTCTCTAACTTCTGTCTCCCTAACTCCACGTAATGTTTTCTAAAAAAAAATATAAAAAATAATAAATTGTGAAACTGCTCAAAACAACCCACGTTCTCCACTTCAAAAAAAATTATTAATTAAAAATAAAAATTATGACTGCTGGAGAGTGACATTCATTATGAAAAAATAAAAAATATAATAATAAGGGGAAGAAGTCAAATATGGGTAACTTCTCTGAACCACCTTGATTTCAAAAATAATAAATAATAAAAAAAGGAGAATATAGATTGAAAGGAGGGAGGCGCGGAGACAAGGGGACATTGAAAAAACACACAGAGAGGAAAAAGAGAGAACGGGAAAGAGAGAAAAGGGAGAACGATACATTGAGAAGGAAAAAAACAAGTATGTTTCCTTTGAAAATTGGCTTTTAGTCTCATGTTTCATTTCATGTCATGCATGTGCATCCACTTAATAAAAAAATAAAAAAAATCACGACATGCATCCTGCACCCAAACCGCTACCCCCGTGGTGGCTGCTGCCCTCCTCCACGCACCAGCCATGCGTCACCAACCCGCACCTCATGGCACCTCGCCTACCACGCTCCAAACAGCACCACATGTGCCCCTCCACGGTACCATGGCACCTTAGCGCCACCATGCTTCATCACCTAGGGTGGCGTCTTCATTACCTCTAATGCAAGTACAACACCTCCTCTACCCCATCACATCTCATTCATGCACTCAACGCCACCAGTAAAGCCCTGCAACCCTCACCACCAGTGGCAGCATGACATCAACTCCTCCCTCATCTCAACTGGTTGCCACAGAAGCCCTTACACTTCAGGTACGGGTTGTGAAGAGAGAAGTCCGGAACCAAAGCCATGGTGGAATCCAAAGCCTGAGTAAATTCACATTTTGGAAGCTATATCCAACTCAGGAATGGTGAACCCTCCCAGGGATGAGATAAGAAAGATAAGGGCACAGTTGCAAGGGTATGACCAAGTGGGTGATGCAAATGTTTTCTATTGGTTTCAGAACCGCAAATCAAGGAGCAAACACAAGCTTCGCCATCTCCAAAACTCAGAGAACCAGAATCTTGAAACTCAACAAAAACACTATCATCTTCTTTCTCTGAGAAATCTTCTTCCAAAAGAACTAATACCAACCAAGATCTATTTTCAGACTCACAGTTAGTCTTCCATGCTTCCAACACCACCACCTGCTGCTGCTGCCACACAAACTGGACCTTTCTTCTTCCCAGTGCAACATCATGGGCAGGGAATAACACCTAGTACAGTGGCATCACAAGAGTTTTGTTTCTCGGAGCTGTCTAGTGTTGTTCAACTTCAATCACCTCCTCAACATAATGTTGGTCCTTGCACTAGTCTCTTGCTTACAGTGAGATTGTAGGTCACGGTGCAGCTGTTTCAAAGAAAGATCTAGAGCAAGATAAGAGTCTGAAAATAATGCACCAGCCCTCACTGTTTAATTTCTGTGTCACTCCCACAACAACAGCTCCTACTACTGCCTCTGCTGTACCTCCCATCACTACCTCAACAACCACTGTTCTATCCCTCTTACATTGCTCCGTTCTCATCAAAAGGTCCAAATAAGATCACTCCAAACATTCTTAAGCTTGATATAGCAGCTCCAGGAGTTAACATTCTGGCTGCATGGCCTCCAATTTCTCCTATTTCTGGTGTTAAAGGAGATAGGAGAGTATCGTATTTCAATATACTATCAGGAACTACAATGGCATGCCCTCATGTTAAGTTTATATCAAATCATTTCATCCCCAGTGGCCACCGTTACCCTCTCTACCACCTCTGTTGCTCCTCATAAACCGAGCTTCACCATGCATACACTTCCTTGTCAAGCACCTTACAAAACAACACCTGCGTCAACCACCATTCGCCCCTACCATGCTCTTCCTTTCATGCACGTGCTCAGCGTCACCTCCATGACTTCTTTAACCTCTCACCGTCACCTCCATACAATGCTGTGACCTTCGAAATCAAGGCAAGGGCAGTCGCCAGCCACCACTCTCCCTCACTGCCACCATGATCTCTTCCGCAGCACTTTCCATTTTCTCACTTACCCCAACGCACCTAACATGCACCACTATTGCTAGCTTCCCGCCCCGTCAAGCACCATCGCCACGGGAAGACCCATACCGCCACCATGCTATCCTCCAAACGCCACAAGCCTGCCACCGTCACCGTCGACGACAGTCACCGCATCCATCATGGCCGTCACAGCCGCCGTCGGCCTTGCCCACGCCGCCTCAGCTTCGTCAGCCACGCCATCGCGTGCCATGGCACCTCGCGTCACCCCTCAAACCCTAATGGGGATCCTGATTAGTGGAGACACTTCCTGCACCCCCATTTATTAAAGTTCTGCACCCACATTCTTTTCATTCCTAAAATACCCCTGGCCAAGCTAAGTTTTTGATTAGTGGAGACACTTCCTGCACCCCTATTTATTAAGATCTGCACCTATACTCCTCTCAATTCCTAAAATGCCCTTAACCCAAGATTGAGTTTCTAATTGGAGGAGTCATGTTCTGCACCTCCCTTAATTTGAATTTGTACTCATACCTTTCTAAATTCCAAAACTGCCCCTACAAATACAAAAAACAAAGTTACCATGTACCACCTAAAACTCGCATTCACATTCCATTTTTGCATGCAAGATCACACTAAACCAAAGTGTCAATTCTATATTGCATATGATTGTGGCATGTTATTTTCCAACACCAAATTTGATATATACCCCAATTCTCAAAGCCCAGGCTTTAAACCTGGCACCGTTCCTCAAAGCCCAGGCTTTAAACCTGGCACCGTTCCTCAAAGCCCAGGCTTTAAACCTGGCGCCGTTCCTCATAGCCCAGGCTTTAAACCTGGCGTCGTTCCTCAAAGCCCAGGCTTTAAACCTGGCACCGTTCCCAAAGCCCAAGCTTTAAACTTGGCACCTTACCCAAAGCCCAGGCTTTAAACCTGACATTGACGACATTCATTTACCTTACTTTTAAACACAAGCTTTTTCCAAGCTCTCAAAAACTTCAAAATATCAAACTGACCAACAATTCTATTAATCAAAGAACTACGTAACCCTGATTCTCCACTCTTAAATGGAGATACGTAGGAGCAAGGTCAAACCTTGTCGGGCTCCCTAAAACCAAAAAAAATATATTTTGTTTGTTTTATTTTAATCTCTTTCTTGGGAAAATAAATATTTTAAATAATCACACTCAGATTACTTATTTAATTAAAGGTACCGTCTTAGGACGGGCGTTGTGGGGGTGCTAACACCTTCCCCACACGTAACCGACTCCCGAACTCTAAATCCGGTTTTGTGAACTTGCCTTATCTTGTTTTTGGTTTTCCATAGTTTTTCCTAATAAACTATGGTGGCGACTCCTCTGTTTTGAAAATTAAAAAAAATTATATATTTTTGTTCGCCGTCCCCGTCGTGACCCCGGTTGCGACACCTATGAACTTCCAAAGCATCTTTTGTTGCTTGAACTTCTTCCTTTAAGTACTTTACTCTTATCTCATGATATGAAGGTGGCTTAAATCCTGGGCCATAATTTGCAATAGACTCAACCATCCTCTTAAATGATCTGCTTCTTGACACATTAAATGGTATGCCATTATCATAAAAATGCCTTGCCACATCCCTACAAACACTCTCTCTTTGATCCTTCTTAAATAGCTGATTAATTGTGGTCTGTGAACTAGTTGCCCTCTTCTTAAAAATAGTTCTATCCTCCTCTTCAATCCTCTTTCTTTTTTCAATTTCTATAACATCATCGTCAGTATCAAGCCTTGTTTTTTTCATTAATTTTTGTTGCAAGCCTACAACAATTTCAAACATTTCTCTTTTTACTTCATCCGTAACACTTTTGCAGGAAACTACATCCTTTTGAGTTCCTGCCAAGTGGTGCTTAAACCTGTAAACCCCTCCTGTTATAGTCTTTTGGCAAAATTAGCATTAAATCTTTCTTGGATCACCGTCAATACATATTCCATGTTTCCAAGCCACGTCTGTTCTACTACCTGGAGCATTCTTTACCACCTTTTTAGTGTGAGCACTTTGTGAGAAGGAACCCTTTTCAGCAGCAGCATCATTAGAGGGAGGATTAGAAGCTCCTGAAGCCATTATGTAATATTCTTCTGCAGTTTATTTTGTAAAATAAATATAAGTACATAAAAAAAAAGACATAGCCAGAATAGAAGAAATAAAAGTGAAAGAGATAAAAACAAAACCGTCAGTTTTGTGAGTCTTAGTTTGAGAGTGAAGTGAAGTGGTGTCCCGCAAACAAGAAGATACAAGAAGATACAATACAACTCTGTGAATGCAGAAAGAGATGTTTGATTTGGCTTAATTAAATTAATTTATTTTATTTGAATTTGAAATAGACTCAATCAGGAAGGAGGAGTGAGCGTGCAGGTACAATAAAAGACTCTTCAATTAAAGTGTTATGTGGAGTGCAGTAATAGAAAAGAGACTCTTCATTTTTTTAATTTTATTTTAATTGTATTAATTCTGATTGGATGAATTGGGTGGTGGTACGACACATGTAACAGAGTCAGAATTTAATTACATTAATTTTAAATAAAATTAGGTTTGGACATTAACTCAGGAAGGTGAACAGTTTGATATTGGAAAAAATCGCGATCACACGTTTTTGCGATTGTGTTCGACGATCCGTACGATCTTGCTATTTAACGATCCTGAGTTGAATTTGGATCGTATTAAGCGTGTAAAATCGTAAAATCTTACTATTTTACGAGTAAACTCTCGATTTTAACTACTATGAATTAGACATTCCACCCTTGAGACACATGTGTGTGTTCCAAAACTACACATAGCGAACTACTTATTTGAACTGAGCTAACCACTTAGTGTTTTCACCCCTGAGACACATGTGTGTGTTCCAAAACTACACACAACGAACCACTTATTTGAACTGAGCTAACCACTTAGTGTTTTCACCCCTGAGACACATGTGTGTATTCCAAAACTACACACAACGAACCACTTATTCGAACTGAGCTAACCACTTAGACCTTTCACCCCTGAGACACATGTGTGTGTTCCAAAACTACACACAGCGAACCACTTAGGTGAACTGGGCTGACCACTTAGACCTTCCAGTAATCAAATCAGCCAACAAATTCACAAGGCAATTGTAAGTTCATCATCCTTTCATTTAGGTTAAATGATTTACGGTTGAAAGTAGTTATTCACTACGTGGAATGTGTTATTAACGTAAGTTCATGATGGTCATAGGCATACCGTTTGGAATGCCTATTCGGTCTGGTTGAGCACTTTGAGTTGGAAAAACAAGTTCGTTTAAAACTCATTAAGCATGACATCCCTCATTAGCCTAACAGGTCAGTTTACAACTGTCAGTGTTCATTTATGATACATTGGTGTAGGACATATTGAAATGAACTAATAAATGATATTGGCCATTTTCAGCTTTGATTGTGGTATGATGGTTATCAGATACATGGATGTTTGGGACGGAGTGGCAAGGTACCAGTTCAAAAGCATGCCACAATATACTACGGTTTGTAAATATGTGTTATTGTGACATTGTTCTGGTTGGTTTCTTAATGCAGTGAATAAGTTCGTGGGGTGTCTTTTATTTTCAAGAACAATTGCAGGCATTCAGAGAACAATATGTGGCCAAATGGATATTACATGAGGATAATGTTAAACGAGCAGAGATTATCTTCAAAATTCAAGATTAACACAACATCTATATGGCAAATGACATTTTGATTTTTACACATTACTGTAAACTATTTGCATGTAGTCATGATTTGTACAAATGTAACAAATGTACATATATTTTTTGGAACACAAATGAATTGACTTTTAACCACTTAAACTCAAACACCAAAACTGATAACTGCTTGACCTTATCTGTATATAATTGGTTTAGCATGTTCACGTAAATGGTTTACCATGTTTATGAAACTGGTTTATACAAGTATTTGACCATATCTTTATACCAAATGGTTACCAATGTTGGTCTAAGTAATTTACCATCAATTTTATCGATGTGGTTCGCTCAATTAGTATAAGTGGTTTGTCACGTTCACAAGTGCGACACCTATGTTAAACCCCTGCATGTCCATTCATCCATCTTTCTGTATGTGGTTCGCTTAGTTATTATAAGTGGTTTGCCACGTTCACAAGTGCGACACCTATGTTAAACCCCTGCATGTCCATTCATCCATATTTCTGTATGTGGTTTGCTTAGTTATTATAAGTGGTTTGCCACGTTTTATCAAGTCTGACACCTATATTAAACCCCTGCATGTCCAGTCATTCATTCATCCATCCTTCTTTATGTGGTTTGCTCAGTTAGTATAACTGGTTTGTCACGTTCACAAGTGCGACACCTATGTTAAACCCCTACATGTCCATTCATCCATCTTTCTATATGTGGTTCGCTTAGTTATTATAAGTGGTTTGCCACGTTCACAAGTGCGACACCTATGTTAAACCCCTGCATGTCCATTCATCCATCTTTCTGTATGTGGTTCGCTTAGTTATTATAAGTGGTTTGCCACGTTCACAAGTCCGACACCTATATTAAACCCCTGCATGTCCAGTCATTCATTCATCCATCCTTCTCTATGTGGTTCGCTCAGTTAGTATAACTGGTTTGTCACGTTCACAAGTGCGACACCTATATTAAACCCCTGCATGTCCATTCATCCATCTTTCTGTATGTGGTTCGCTTAGTTATTATAAGTGGTTTGCCATGTTCACAAGTGCGACACCTATGTTAAACCCCTATATGTCTATTCATCCATCTTTCTGTATGTGGTTCGCTTAGTTTAGATAAGTGGTTTGTTCAGTAATTTTGAATAATGTACCACAGAATAAAACTAGGAACAGAAAACCCACCACGAAGTGATCTTTCTGTTAGAAGGATGCCATTGGCGTACGTAAAGGAAGAAAACATGGAAACCAGAAACCCAAAACACAACAACAAACCATTTTTCTGCATATATGCATAACCGCCAAGCATAAAGAATGCACATAAACGACTTCTACAACGAGGCGTAGATCCAAACCAACAACCAAAAAGCACACCAATATTCTGGGTTTCTTCAACATAAAAAAGACAACACATTGACACCAGTAACCATAAAAAGCACACGAAGAAACAATTATTAAACATGAACGAAGCACTCATACAAAAACCACCAACAATGTTTTATACCAACAACGGATGAGAGAACATACACAGTTTAGGATACACAGTTTAGGGTACACAACACAGTAGGAAACACCACAACGATGGTGGATTGGCTGCCGGAAAACGAAGGCGACGGTAGCAAAAGGAACGCAAATCTTGTTGTTTCCTCTGTTCTCTCTCCTTCAGAGCACACGGGGGTAATGAGTGCAATGAGAAATGAGATCTGTTTTTTCCTCTCAAATTGCCCTGTATTTTCAGAAGGCAAATGACAAGAAACACCCTTTGCAAAAAGACAAAGGTAAACCACGTAAGCCAAAAACAACTGCGTTTTCTCTTTCATTGCCACGCAGGACAGCACTGCCACGTCAGAGTGTCAAATGGAAATAAAAGAAAATGCAGTGTCAAAGTAACATTTTCCTTTCATATAATCCAAAGTGGTGCGATGAGTTAGTGACATAACCTAAAAAAGTTTCATTATATTCTAATATTATTACAAAATAATGATTAATTATTATAATATTTTAGAAATTTAAATAATAATTCTTTTATATTATTTTGTTTATAAAATTTTTAATTTTAAAATATTTATTTAATATAGATATTAATTTTATATTTATTTAATCAAAAATAAACTTATGAAGTTCAATAAAGATATGAAAAGTTAAAACAAATTATTATTACTACATTTATATATAGTTTTATTTTTAATTTTGATTGTGCAAGATTAGTTATTGTGTGGGACAGACAAATCAACAAAACTGATCCACAATTTTATGCAGACAGGCTCACTCTAATTCGCTTTTTGTAAGCTCTGAACGCATGACGGAGTCAAGCGTTTCAGATTAATCCACAGTGTTAAAAGTTTTTGTTTTATTAAAATGCTTAATCTTTTTTATTTTCTAAAATATCCTGTGGATCGCATGAATAAAATGCTCTAGTCATTATTTTTTATTTTTATATTTTGAATTCTTTGATCAATCTGTTTATTTTAAATTGATCAATAAATTATGAGAGACTAAATAAGAAGGAAAATAAATGAATCACCAATCGAAAATAATAATAATTTTATCATATTAAATACAAATTACATATTTAGATTAAATAAAGAATTAAATGGAATGATTTTTTTTTATAAAAATTCATTTGAGAATATTTAAATCAATAAATCGAGTAAAAATAATTAAGAAATAAATAAATAATAATATGTAAAATATCTTTAAAAAAATTAAATATACCAAATAAATGAAAAATACCTTTTACTTTATTTTTGAAATTAAAGTTTATTAAACTAAATATAAGAGATTAATCCTATTTGTAACAAAAATATCAAGGTTTATAGTAATAAAATTTAAACAATTTAAATTAAAAATTAAAAAATTCTAGAAAAACATTTAGATAGTGAATTTTGTTGAACGAGTAGATTAGTTAAATCCGTTATAGGGATACTGATAAAAATTATGAAAAAAATTATATAAGTGGGCACACTAGTTCCAGACTTGAAACCTTGTAGTAACCCCTAATTGGTGTCAGGTTCTTAAACTTATATTAAAAATATTATCACTAAATTTGGGCATTTGGTCTAGTGGTATGATTTTCGCTTAGGGTGCGAGAGGTCCCGAGTTCAATTCTCGGAATGCCCCATTAATGATTTTTATGTATGTTTATTAATTTTCAATTAACTTTATATATATGTTTAAATTACAAAAAAAATAAATCTAGAGAAGAGTTGATTTTGATTGGTATTTGAATTTTTGAATAATGTTTTTGTTATTTTGTTTTTGGCTTCGATTATCCTAATACCAATTATATTAGTTCATATTTTCTTTATATATGTATTATATAATATTAAAAATATTTTATGATATATTTATCTTATATTTTATAAAATATTACATTACATTACATTATATTCTTCACTTATATCACCGAACCTATATTTAATATTTCTTTGTAGCTATTTAATATATTTTATATTTAATCAATTTTTACTATTTGAAATATAAATTTATTAAGTTAAGTTTTATTAATAGACCAACATCTTAATAATAACTTTAGTTTATTTTTTCAGCAGCGTAAATCTAATTTCCTAAAATTATTATATATATATATATATATATATATATATGTATATATACTTTATATTTTTATATGTAAGTTATTTATTAATCCATAACGACATATAACTGAAATATTTTTTAAATCAGTTTTTATCAACAAATTAATTACTAAATTAACATAAAAGATAAAATATAAAAATTTAATTATTTTTAAAATTTATAAAATAATATAAATATTATAAATTTATAATATATATATATATATATATATATATATATATATATATAATATGACAATTTTATTGTAAGAAAACTAATTTACATTATGCTTTTAATTTTTAATATTTTTATTGACTTAAGTTTGAAAAGAAAAGTTAACCTGTAAACATTTTTTTTTAGTATTAGATTATATTCCACTAGTAGGATTTTTAATTTGAAATTTCCTGGTTAGCTTATAAAACACAAAGATTCCACTTCTTTAACAATTCATATTGAGAATACTTTAGACTTATCATGGAACTCTAGCAAATATTTTCCTTCACGATAAAGGTACGATTTTCATAAAAAGTTTAATACTATCAAATTCTTTAAATCATGAGATGGACGCATTTTTAAGGATTACTAATTTCAAAGCTTACATAGAAGCTTACATCACTATTACTTTTGTCAACGTCCAATTTTGTCTTGCTGAACTTTATTTTAAAAGTATTCTAAAAAAAGGTTTTATTTTTATCATTTATCTTTAAAAAAATAAAAAAACTAAATTAAAAATAATAAAAAAAGTAAATAAAATAAAAAGTAACAATACAGATTGAGAGAAGATCTCTGAAGATTTTTTTACCATCATGTTTTCTTTCTCAAAAATAAAAAGATTTAGGAAGTGAAGAGACATGAGATTTCTTGGAAAATGAAGAGGCATGGTTTCTTGGAAAGTAAAAAGACATAGTTTCTTGGGAAAGTAAAAAGGCATAGTTTCTTGAGAAGTAAAAGGGCTGGTTTCTTGGTAAATGGAGGGATGAGTCTCTTGAGAGGTGAAGAGATAGGAGTCTCTGGGGGAGATATAGAATACAAAAAAAAAAAGAAGAAAAAAAGGAGAAAAAGGAGAGAGATCCCAAACCATCATCATCCTTACCGATGAAATCACCTCCAAGTTTCCTTTGAAACCTCACAACCAACCACTCACCCACAGTTTTCCACCAAAAGACACATTTTTCTCCTTTTTTTTTTTTCGCCTAAACACCTTCTAATAACCTCCAAGAAGCCTCCAGAGCAATCAGAACAGCCCAAAACAATTTGAAAAAGCTTGGAGAAGCTCTTGCCGGAAAATCGGGCTTCGTCGGGGCTCCACCTCCAACCGCCACCAAACTCGGGTTTTCTGTCTCCATTAGGCGCGTCTCTTTCCCCCCATCTCATTCTCACCATTTCTATAATTTGAAAAAGCCTTGAAACCTCCATTTGAGCCTCGCCAGTGCAAGTCCCATTGAGGAAGATGACTGGCGAGCCTTGCAAGCTCATTTTCTCCCACCACAGACCTCCTTTCTCCTCCATTTCACCTCCATTGACATGAAGAGGAGGAGAGGAACGTTCGTCACCCCATGGTGCGGTGTTTCGCCATCGTCGGAGACTTGTCGGAGCTCAGTGTTCAAGTAGCCAACTTTGAGAGCAAATTTGAGGAGATCTAGGAACCTTTACGAGAAGCTGAGGGTTGCATTGGAAAGCTGGGTTTACCCTCTTTCCAGTGGTATGCCACAACCCCATTTATGAAACCTCTAGATCCCTCAAAAATGAGTGTCAAGATGCGAGTCCAACATGGGTAACTTAGAATATTTTCTGGGCACCACATAAAATCGTAAATGTGGTCTTGTGGCTGACTTTGGGAGGTTCATTCTCCCTGGTCTTGAAGCTTTAGGAGGTGTATGATCTATCATTAGAAATCTCTTTTTACCCTCTTTCCATTGATCTAGGGTGGGTGCATTTATAAGATAATTTAGTCACCCAAAATCACCCTGAAATTTGTGTCCCAAACTGGTTTCTGGGCTTCCCAGAAACTAAGTCATGAAAGACAACCAACTAGCTAACTTTGTAGAATTCGTTCTCCCTATCCTTGAACCTTTAGAAGGTGCGTGAGTAGTCTTTGAAAAGGTTGTTTTACAAGATTTTCAGGAGTATATAATAAGTGCATTTATGTTACTATTTGAGCCTTTGAATTCAGCTTGAAAAACCTGTCCCCAAACTGGTTTCTGGGTTCTTCCCAAAAACTAAGCTATGGGGCAGATTTCAATTTTCAAGTGCCTAACTTTCGAGGAAGTTTTATCTCAATTTAAGAACCTCCAAGGACTGTATTTGTGCTTGTTGGAAAGATCTTGAATAGATCTTTCCAGTGATATACCATAGGAACATTTATAATGCCATTTGAACCATTAATTTTGACCCCAAAGTTGGGGTCCCAAACTTAATATAGAAGACCAAATTTTGACCAAGTTAAAAATCCAGATTCATCAAACACACCAACTTTGGAGAATTCGTTCTCCCAATCCTTGAAGGTTTTAGGGGTGTATAGGTAACCAATGGAAAGCCTTTAGACTCATCTTTAATTGGACACCAAGTTTGCTAATTTCCATTGCCATTTGACCATCCAAATTTGGCCTTAAAGTTGCCTTCTCACAACTTTTTCCCCACTAAACCCTAAAATTAAATCCCAAAACCTAGTTTTGTTCTTGATGCTAACCTTGACCTAAAAGGACTCTCTATAGGCACGTACGCTGCCCAAAGGGCGTTTCTAGTATGGGTCAGGATTCGCATCTCTAGTTTGATATTCTTGCTTATTAAAAAAAAAAAAACGTGTCTTATTTAATAATTTTTCGATTAAATTCTTAAATAATCGTTCGCGTTATACGAGATTTAATTCGAAAGATTTTAAATTCATTTGGAATATCAAAGGGCCGTACGCGTCAAGCGATATTCAAATGAAGTTTAACTGCCAAAAACGCTAAATGTTTTGAAAATATAAAAAATACCAAATTTTAAAAAAAAATTATATATAAAACTCAAAAAAATTAAAAAAATATCAAACATTTCAAACAAATCATTTTCTTGAAAGAACTACGTACCCCTGATTCTCTATCCCTGATAAAGATACGTAGGAGCAAGGTCAAACCTTGTCGGGCCCCCCAAATAAAAAAAATATTTAGTTTGTTTTATCTTAATCTCTGTCTTTTTCTCGGGAAAATAAATGTTTTGAAAAATCACACTCGGTTTATTTATTTAATTAAAGGTACCGTCGTAGTACGGGCGTTGTGAGGGTGCTAATACCTTCCCCACACGTAACCGACTCCCGGATCTAGATTCGGTTTTTGCACACTAGCCTTATCCTCATTTTTTAGTTTTTTCATAGTTTTTCATAAAAACTATGGTGGCGACTCCATTGTTTTATTAATTAATAATTTTTCAGATCGCTGTGATCCCGGTTGCGACAACTTTTAATATCAATTGTTGAATTGAACGCTTACCACTTGGCTAAAAATTATAATTAATAGTCAAATACAATTATTTCTATTTAAGAATGTAACAATCCAAACACTTTGATTTGATTGTCACTTGACTATCGTCATGAAATAATTGATATCACTTGACACTACTGGGTTCAAAGCTTCTTAAAGCAAGTTAGCCAAATATTGCAATCTCATTCACATTATAGAACCTCAAGTAAGGGGACATTAAACCCCTTCTTAGGTTTATTAAATTATTTGCAAAGGTATATCTCACAATACAAGACCTCACACCTAATGTAATGATGCATACAATGGTGATTGAAATATGAACTTAACCTTTCTTATACATATTTTATATTAATAAGTTGAAAGATATGGATGAATTAAGAACTAGAGCATCCAATTAAATTAAACTTAAAGAGAAGAACATTAAGATGACAAAAAGGTATGAAAAGGGAGATGTCAAATCCTTGAGAACTCAGGTAAATCAAAATAAGAACTTCAATTGAAGAAAGATGACCAAATACAATGTATACATATTGCTTAATATTGTAAAAGATATAATAATTCAAGAGATACCTTAGAACACCTGTTTTATGTTAATTATTTATTTAATTAAGATTTTGTTAGCTATTTTTGCTATGATGGAAGTACACCAGTCACAAATGTAGTAAGTAATAAATATATCATTCTTTCCCAAATACAAAAGATAATAATTACAATTATAACAAAATTAGACTCAAGAACACTTTCATAATTTAGATATATATGCAGAAAATTAAACAAAGAAAATATTGTTTTAGTGTTTTTTTGTCAACAATTGGAATGAAAAAAAAAGAATTAAAGATGAATGATATGAAATTGTTAGGGTTAGATTTCACCAATATCAATGTCAACCCACAAAAGTTCCCAAACTTTAACTTCCTAGGTGCGATAAGCTTAAACTTATCTATTAATTGTGAATTCCTTAACCAATTAAATAAACAAGACTTGCAAGTACCACAAGGGTCTTAAGACAACAAATGAATAACGTTCTATTTCTAGATAAAAGCTTCATTTGGTATTTAATTCAGATTTAGATTACAAATGATATTTTTCAATCAACACAACAGGTAGTAAGCACATAATTAAAATACTAATATATTGAAAAGAGAGCATCTATGTAAAGACATATTTAATAAGACCAATATTGCTTACATGAGAGTTTGAAAATATTGAATCTACCCCTAATAACAATGGATTTAGCTCCTCATAGTCATGAGAAGACTAAAACTAATGGAAGATGATATAAAACTCTAAAATTGCCTCCAAATGTGACTTTTGCTCCTCGAAAACCGAAGATGCCTAATCTTAATGTAGAGAAACTATTAAATAGAATGTGAAAACCGACACTCGCACCTGGCTTAGGTTCCCTTCTTGCTCTCGGGTTTGTCAGACTAGGCTCAGGTTTTGGCTCTAAGCCTAACTTGTTTTGCGTCAAATTGCTCTTTAATCACTCGTCTTCCAGGACTCAATTATTATTTTCTTAATCCAATGTTTTTCTATTCATTTTTAGGCAAAATAAATGAATTAGTGATTAAATTCAATCTCTGACTCTTATAATCAATTATTAAAAAAATCTGTATAAAATTGAGAATTAAACATATTTTAGCTTGAAGAGAGAGTTAATTTTATCTCGAAGAATAGTCCAAAAATATCATATAAATCAACTCTATCATGTTTTAATGTATATATGTTTATGTAGATCGTTAATGAACTTTATGAATGATATTAAAATTGAATCCAAGTTATATAACCAAATACATTATATATGTCACATTAGTCAAGAAATACAATTTATTATCAAAATAAAAGAAATTTAAAAAATAACAAAACAAAAAATAAAAATTTAAATCAAAAGAACGAAAAAAAGGAAAAATAACTAAAATCAAAAGAATAAAAACTGAAATTTAAAGTATAAACAAAATAAAAACTTAAAATAAAAAAATAGAAATTTAAAAACAAAAATTTAATAGATAAATAAAAACTAAAAGATAAAATAAAAATTGAAGTTTAAATAAAAAAATAAAAATTAAAAGAAAAACTGAAAGATAATACGAAATCTTGTAAAGATAAGATAAAATTATGAAAAAAATTTATTCTTTGATAAATCTGATTGTGATAGAATATCGTTCTCTTTACCCACATTATCAACATCTGCATTTACAATATGCTCACTTCCAAGTATTTCTCTTTATGTTCAACTCCAACTCCTTCAGAATTTGGCTCTTCTAGTTGTGTAGGTCCCACTATTTGCTTTCCAGACCTCAAGGCAATGACACCCACGTTCTTCCCATTAACATTTGGATTAGGAATTGTTTGGGAAGGTAAACTGTTAGGCATTTGAGGCTGATTCTGATTAATTACACTAGCCAACTGCCCTATTTGGGTTTGCAGACTTTGAATGATGGCCTGAGTCCTTTGCTAAAATTGCAAATTGTTGGTTGCCATCTGTTTCATCAATTCTTCCAAGGAGGGGCCACCTTGTGGCTGGGATTGTGTTGAGGTAGATGGTGTGGTTTGCTACATAAAACTCTCCTTCTGATGTTGGAATGGAGGTCTATAGCTGGAGTTTTGCTGCCAATTTTGCCTTGAATGGAAGGTGAAATTGTTGGAGGAATTATGGAAATTCTGATTTTGATTCTGACTGTGATTTTGCCCCCATCTCAGATTTGGATGATCTCTCAATCCAGGATTGTATGTGTTGGAGTAAGGATTATACTGTTGTTGAGGTCTCCTTTGAAAAGCTCCAGCTACTACAACAGTGTGATCATTGGAATTATGTACTTGCAGTGTGGGACAAGCATTAGTGGGATGTGAAACATCATAACAGATACCACATGCTCTAGGTTGTGGACTGACAGTTGAAACTTGGACCGTTTGACTCATGACTAACTGTCTCACTAATGATGCTAACTCATCAAGCTCTTTGGTTAAAATTTTTTGATCTGCACTTCTTAAGGCTGGGAAATTTGGCTCACTGGAAGAGGCTTGTACATGGTAGACTGCACTACTGTTGGATCTAGTCCTAAACTGTTGAGAATTGGCAGCCATATTTGCAATGAGCTCTCTTGCTGCTGCAGGTGTTTTGTTCACTAAGGCACCTCCACTGGCTGTGTCTACCATGCTCTTATCCATGGGTTGAAAGCCTTCATAGAAATGGACTATGAGCAGCTGGTCCGTAATTTGGTGGTGTGGACAGTTGGCACAAAGTCTCTTGAATCTCTATCAGTATTCATGCAGGTTCTCGCCACCTGCTTGTCTGATGCTGCAAATCTCTTTTCTGATTGCAGTGACTCTTGAGGATGGGAAGAATTTCTCTAAGAAGAACCTCTTCATGTCATTCTAGTTTCGAATGGATGTTGGCTGGAGATAGTACAACCAATCCTTTGCTCCGCCATCTAGAGAGAATGGGAATGCTCTGAGTTTGATGTGATTCTCATCAATTCCATGTGGTGTCATGGTACTGCAGACTACATGAAATTCCTTCAAGTGCTTGTGTGGATCCTCACCTGCAAGACCATGAAACTTGGGCAACAAGTTTATTTATCCGGATTTTAGTTCAAAATTAACATCTAACTCAGGATATTGAATGTATAAAGGTTGGTAAGTAACATCAGGTGCAACCATTTTTTTAAGAGTTCTATTGTCCATGTTATCATGAGAAGAAGAAGTATCTAAACTAACAGTATGCAATAAAAGAAGTTCCAAAATACTATATCTAATGATTTTTAAAAATTATAGGACCACCACAGGTTAATTGTAACAGTATTCGAGAGTCCAAAAATAAAGGGGAAAATCTTAAAAATTGAAAAAAATAAAGTTGTGACTGAGGTTCTAATTCAATGGAGGGAGACCAATCAAGAGGATGTTGTATGAAGAAAACTACCTCACGTGCAACTTAATTTCCAAACTTTGATTAAAGTTGCTAAAAGTTGGCCTTAATGTCAGGTCCAGGACAATGTAGAAGAGAAGTACAATTGTCGTAGATAAAAAAAACTATTATTATGGTTTCGAAGGGGGTTGAATAAGACTTTTGTATATGTTATTGAATGATATATGGAATTGTGAGTTTGGTTTCATTGTTGATAGTCAGTATTTGCATAAGGAAACATTGAATTTGCATTTAACAAATGTTCACATTGTGTGTGGTGGCAGTGGAGTTGGTGAAACTTCCTATTACCCTTAGTAGGTTAAGTTCATTCAAAGAACTAAAAAGAAAAGTGTTTCATCAAGCTCCACGATAGACGAAAAGTGTTCTACTAAAAGATTTCCAAAAATTTTAAGCTAAAATGATTTAATTTGTGTTCTTTACATTGATTGTGTAAAGGTATATTTTTTGATCTAAAAATGGTTAATATTCACCCTTTTTAGGGGTAGTGGGCATTCTTGTGGGGTTGAACCTCAAACTATCTTCATGAGGATTGTTTCACTAAGGTAAATTTTTTTTTTGTAGAGAGCTGTTATCCAAGTTACCTTGTACTTAAGTTGACCCATTACAATGATCACAATCCAATTGGTTCGTCTAAGATATTATCCAATGTCTAAATTGAAGAGAGTCCTACCTGTTGTCAACACCCAATTTCGTCCGGATAAATGAAATTTATTTAAAAAAAAAGTGAAAAAAAACATCATCTTCTGGTTTAAAGTTTACTGCTTGTTTTGATTTATTGTTTTCTTTATTCTCCTCTTATTTAAAAAAAAATAATACAAAAATATAATTTGCATTTTGTATAATTGTCATTTTATTCAAGTTTAAAAAAATATGGTTTAGATTTTTATTCTCTTTCTTCATTTAAAAAAAATATAATAAAATAAATAAATATACATATGCAAATAAAACAAACAAAAATGAAAATAATTGTTTTTTTATAATGTTGAAAAAGAAAGGAAAACTAAAAATATTAGTCATTTAGTTTCTAAATGAAGTTTTTTGCTTTTATTATTTTCTCTTGTCTTAGAAAAATATAAAAAAAATTGATTACCTTTCTTTTTCTTTTCATTTGGGTTTTTATTCTTTTATAAAAAAAAATTAAATATATTTAACTAATGTTTTTTTGTTTACTTTATAATTTTTGTTTTTAGAAATTAAATATGAAGTTTCATTTTTATTTTTAATAAAATAAAAAAATTGGTCATTTTTAATTACAAAGTTAGATAATGTTTTTTTTTAAGAACTTAGGTTTGTGTTATTCAATGTGACATGACCAAATCCATTAAATTAAAAAAAAAGTAATTTACTATTCTAAAAAATAAGAGTGTCGTGGGATCCTTTTACACACCATCCCATGTAATTTTTTTTTCTCCCTCTCTCTTCAATAATTTATTACCAACTTTGCTTCATCCTTTTCTATTTATATTCAGCCACCCAAACATGGATCTTCAATTGCAAATTCACCAAGTGGCTAGGTAGTTACGTAACTTTTACCACCTCATCACATTTCTTCACTTTCACCACTTACCTTGCCTACTGAATCTTTACCGTACACAATTTTCAAAATCTTCAGTACTATGCTCTACTAAAGGCCACACACCAAAAAAGCAATGTTTCCCTATTGTACAGACAAAAATAAAGCTGCAACTTCCTCTTGATCCGCTGGTACAGAGGATTTGATTATGAGGTTTTGATTGTGGTGGTGCTATTTTTTAATCCCTTCATGCTCACGTATTAAAAGGCTCTCACCCCACTCCTCACAAAAGGACTCACCTCACCTCACTCATTAATCTTCATCTCATATCCCCATTCTTCATTCACAAAAAATTGGAAACCCACTACCTCACCTCGTTTGGTCAAGAAAATCCTTTCACCGTTCACCAGGCTCCACCTCATCCTCACGCATACTCTCATAGCAGCATTCCCTCACATATGTTTGCCATCCCCACGCACCAAGCTAACTTCCTTCTTAACCATAACAGTGCCTTTTCCCCCTGATCTCAACCACACTCCATCATCAAACTTCCATAAGCATTCAGCACTTCTAACCAACTTCTTTCACGAATGTCACCACCATCACCTCCAACGCACCTCCACATGCCACCATCATCTTCCTCTCTCTATCCCTCTTCACCATGCTGCCCATAACACCTTCCTCATGCCTCTGACGCCACCAAAACCTTTCCCCAAAACCGAAGGATGAAGCCTTCCCGCTACACATTCTCGTCAACTCCTAGGCTGCCGCGTCTCCCTTATCACCTCCGAACCACCATAACAACAGCCAACGGAGCCATTAGCCCTCGCCAGCACCTCTTACCACCTTGGACCAATCCTCACCAGCACCTCTTGCCACCGTAGATCTCCCCCGAGCCCAAGTTGCACTCTCGCAGTCGAGCTTTCCCCCTCCAAAGGCCACCATACCTTGCCACCCTCCTCACCACCTTTTCCGCTTCAGCTCCATACACCGCCGACGTCGAGCACGAGCCATGCACCTCCAAACCCACGCAGCAGCCAACCAAAGGTAGTGACGCCCCACCAAACTACCAAAGTAGGCTCTAACCTCTCCATTTGGCGTCGCCGTCGGCGTCAATGGCCGCTGTCGTCGCCGACGACGATGCCCACCGTCGCCATCTACCTCTGCCGCCACACGCTTCTCCAGCCACGCACTCCCATGCCTCGAAACAGGACCAGCGACGTCACCTCACAACATGCGCGTCACTAACCCTAATGGGTTACTTCATGCACCTCCACATAGTTGAGCCTGCACCTCCGACCCTCTTCAATCCCTAAAATACCCGTGAGCATATTTGGGTTCTGATTTGTGTGTTTCCTTCTTGCACCTTCACTAACTAAAGTTTGCACCTGCAGATGTCTGAATTCTAAAACAGCCCTTTGCTTGTTTTTTTTTGAAAAATCTTTTGTTTTTACTAAAAATAATAATGCTTTAAAAGTTTAATATTTGGCTATTCCTCTTAAAAAAGCCTTTCCCTCAAGCAATGAGGGATGTTTTGAATAAAACTTTCGACTAATTTCTTAATTGACTGCACGCGTCATATGGGAATTAATTCAAAAAACTTTAATTTTATTTGGAATGTCAAAGGGCTATGCGCGCCAAGCTATATCCGAAAATGAAGTTTACTTTCTGAAAATACTATTTTTTCCAAAATAAAAAAAATATATATCAAATTTTCAAAACTAAAAAAAATCAACAACAAACAAAACAATTTTCTACCCAAAGAACTACGCAGCCCTGATTTTCTATCACGTATAGAAATATGTAGGAGTAAGGTCAAACCCTTGTCGGGTCCCCCAAAGTAAAAAATATTTTTGTTTTATCTGCATTTTGTCTCTTTTGGAAAATAAATATTTTGAAAATCACATTCATTTTATTTATTTAATTAAAGGTACCGTCTTAGGACGGGCGTTGTGGGAGTGCTAACACCTTCCCCACACGTAATCGACTCCCGGACCCTAAATCCGGTTTTTGCAAGCTAGCCTTATTCGTTTTCGATTTTTCCATAGTTTTCCATAATAAACTATGGTGGCGACTCCCCTCTTTTAAAATTAAAATTAGTTGTTTTTTTCGGATCGTCTTCCCGTCGTGATCCCGGTTGCGACAGAGCTGTTATCCGAGTTACCTTGTACTTAAGTTGACCCATTACAATGATCACAATCCAATTGGTTCGTCTAAGATATTATCCAATGTCTAAATTGAAGAGAGTCCTACCTGTTAAATATTATACACAATGTTGAAGAAAATCAACACTTAATCATAATGGAATAGAGAATGAAACTATTTATTACAATATAACATTAGGTTGTCATATATAAAAAAGACAAGATCAAATACATGTATTAATAAAAGATTATACAATAAACCACAAAATCTATCCAAACCAAATGATAAAAATTGGTTTTGTTTAGTTAAATTTTCTTTTTATATTTGGTCCAAATGTATTTTTCACCAAAAACGAAATCAAATTGTATTATAAACACGCCTAATTTAAACCGTTATTTTACAATGTAAAATTCATCAACTTACATTCACTTAATTACACATTAGTATGCTTAGACATAATACATTCACTTAATCTCACATTATCCACTTAAGCATGAATGTACAAAATAAAACATATAGAAAATTAAGGGAGCAATTTTATATTATTAATTAATTTTAGTCATAATATAAAAATTTCAAAGACTTCTATTAATTGAAAAATTTATTCATAAAATATTTAAAAAAAAGAAAAACTCGAATTTTTAAGGAAGTAGCATCGTTAAAGGGAATCATGATAATTATATAATTGATATGAATATTTTATTACTTTAGTTATAAATAACAAATATTTATATTTGGTTGAAATATAATAGTTACTTATTTTATAATAATTTTTTTGATGCGTTAAATTATCAATGATAATAGTGTGAGATTATCATCCTTATATGTATTCATGAATATTTGATAAGACATTTTTTTTTATAAACATCAATCTTAGATTTTGTAATTTGATTAAACTAAAATTTGGAATAAGATCTTTTACTTGTATTAACAATTAATTTAAGTACGAATATACAAGTGTTATTTTTAATGCTTAATTTATTAAATTACACTAATTACAATTATTTCAAACAATATCATTATATATTTTAAAAACGAAACTAGTGAGGCCAATACATTAAGTCAATGACCAGTTGCATATAGCAGCTGAAAAGTAGAAGAAAGATAAGCCAAAAAGTAGAAGAAAGATAAGCTGATATGATAGAGGTCAATGTTATTTAAACGGGTAATGATATTTTGAAACTCTACACGCTAAAATATATGGTAGAGGAATTTTTTCCAATTGGCTGCTCTAGCTAATGGGGCTATTGAGGACGTACCCAGGATGTTACGAGAGGCTGACGCAGTGACGTTCCGTGATCCTCCACGAGAAGTTCAAATTTTTCTCGATCATTGCAATTGGCTAGTAGAGCAAATGAATATTTTAATTGCTCGTGTTAGGGATTGATAACAGTTTCCTTTTGTCTTTCCGTTGTAGTTGTATCAATTTGAATTCATTAAATAAATTAGTTTTTGAGACTCCAGATCTATGTTAATTTCCATTTAATTACGTATCGAGTACACAACTTTATAATTTCCGACTAGTTGCATTTTTTTCATATTTCATCTTTCATCTAATTCATCTTAAATAAAAACAGAAAAAACAATAACTGCTAAATTCCCACGACATCGATATAGGACTCGCGCCAATCGTCAGAATATGGAAAACTGGGAGCAAGCAATGAAAGCAATGCAGGACGAGATTGGTGAGTTAAAGGATAAGGTGAATCAGGTTCATGGCCTAAAAGATCAGTTGGGATAGATTCTCGAACATCTAACGATAATAAACAGCAAACCTGAAGCCACTACCAGAGATGAAGGGACTCAGTCTTCACATCCTCCTATTTTCCAACCGGGGACATTATAAACCCGAGATCTTCATCAAGGAAATCGAACGAATCAAGAGTTCCCCCTGTACGACATGCCTATAAACTATGAACCACTCTACGAGGAAGGTTTGGAGCATGAAACTATACCACACGATGCTAGAGGTTAGCCAGAGTTCATTCAAGTACCACCTAGTGGTCATGGTGAAGATATAGTAATTAACAGAATACCAACTACTATCCAACCCAGGTTTTGAATGTGACTTTGGGAGGTGAGCCCAAAACAGAAGTGGTAGCTCCAACTGCTGCGGTCCTTGATGCTGATAGAGTGAAAGATAAGCTAGAAATCCTTGAGAAGAGATTGAGGGCAATAGAAGGTGGAAGTAGTCATGAGTTCGGAGATGCTGCCGGTCTATGCTTTGTACCGGACTAAGATCTTACCACTTTCCCTTTTTGCTGGGCTTGTTGTCTTGTACTTTGAAAGGGAAATGATTTAGCCCCCCAAAATTTAAAGTGTCAGACTTTGAGAAGTACAAGGGGACCACTTGCCCAAAAAGTTATTTGACCATGTATTGTAGGAAAATGGAAGCTCATGCGCATAATGAAAAGCTTCTAATTCATTGCTTTCAGGATAGTTTGGAGGGTGTGGCATTGAATTGATATATGCACCTTGAACCTACTAGGATTTCATCATGGAAAGATTTGGTAGACGCTTTCTTAAAGTAGTACAAATATAACATGGACATGGCTCCGGACAGAATGCAACTACAGAATATGGCAAAGAAGAGTTCGAAAACTTTCAAAGAATATGCGCAGAGGTGGAGAGAGTTGGCCGCCCAAGTTGAACCTCCGCTATATGAGAAAGAAATGATCACCATGTTCATCGAAACATTACAGGCTCCTTTTTATGAACATGTGCTCGGAAGTGTTTCTTAAAATTTCTCCGATATTGTCACTATTGGAGAAAGAATCAAACATGGACTAAAGAGCGGAAAGATAGCACAAGGTTCGTCTGCAGCCACCGGTGCTAAGAAACCTGGGTTCAATCCCAATAAGAAAAAGAAGGGCAAGGTTCAAGCGGTTTCTACTGCACCTTATTGGGAAGGATATCGGCCACAATATCTTCCTAATTATAGACCCTCATCTGCGTATGTTGCAAATGCCATGTCAGGTTATTCTCAGAATACTCCTAGATCGTCAACTACATACAGACCTCCGTTTACCGCTAACAATGTATTTTAGCCCAATGTTGGAGGTCGGAGCTTTACTCAAGCACAAAGTCCAGGCTATGACAGAAGAATAATAACTCGGGAGGGAAAGTTGTGAATTTTACTCCTCTTCCTATGACCTACACAGAGCTGTTGCCAGATTTGCTCAAGAATTCGCTAGTGGTCTTATGTCCGGCAAAGGTGGTACAACCACCGTATCCCAGATATTATGACCCCAACACAAAATGTGAATATCATAGTGGGGAGATTGGTCATTCAACTGAGAACTGTCGAGCCCTCAAGTATAAAGTGCAATCTCTGATTGATTCTAAGTGGCTTACTTTCCAGGAGCAAAAGTCGAGTGTTGAGCAAAACCCGCTGTCTGGACATACAAGCTCCACGAATGCTATTATGGAAGAAGGAGGTCCGATTTTGGTTAGGAGTATCTATCAAATGAAGAAGCCTATGAGTGAAGTTTTTGAAGCAATTTGTCAAGCTGGATTATTCCAGTATGAGTACAAGTCCGAAGATGAATGTGGTTTCCATGCTTGCACCACACATTTGATTGATGAATGTGTTGAGTTTAAATATTTTGTGCAAGACTTGATGGACAGACATGTTTTACAAGTTTGTCATCAAAGGAAAGAAGGAGAAGTGTTTACCAGGGAGGAATGGCTTTCGCAGAGGCCAAAACCATTAGTCATTCAATTTACTAAAACAGCCGCTCCCATGCCTTCAGGGCGACAACCTCTTGTGATTCAAACACCATCGCCCTTTGCATATAAGGATAATAAAGTTGTTCCTTGGTAATATGGTGTTAGTATAGTTCAAGGAGAACAAAAAGAAGAATCAGTTCAGCAAGGCAAGACAACAATCGATAACTTCTCTGGAATTGGAGGTATGACTAGGAGCGGGCATCTGTTTGCTCATCCTGACCTAAGGAGTGAAACAAGCTATGGAAAGAATAGAGAAGAAATGGCTATGGAAAGGGCAAAATCATATTTGAAAGGAAAGGCTGTATAAGTTGATTCAGAGCTTGAAGAGAGAGGGAGAAAGGAGATTATTGATGAGGATGCTTCTGAGTTTCTGAAGTTCATCCAACAAAGTGAATATAAAGTGGTGGATCAGTTGAACCAGATGCCTGTAAGGGTGTCCTTGTTGGAATTGCTAATGCATTCGACTGCTCATCGAAAGTTATTAATGAAGATCTTAAGTGGAGCTCATGTGGAACAAGATCTCTCCTTGGATAAATTTGAAGGAATTGTTAGTCACATCACTGCTAAAAATAACTTAACTTTTACTGAGGATGAGATACCTTCAGAGGGAAGAGGCCATAACAAAGCTCTTCACATTTTAGTCAAGTGCATGAATCATTTTATATCACATGTGCTAGTCGATAATGGTTCCTCTTTGAACGTGATGCCAAAGAGCACAATGAACAAATTGCATGGTGAAAGGATTCATCTATGTCCTAGTACCATGGTGGTGAGAGCTTTTGACGGTAGTAAAAGAGAGGTCATAGGGGAAGTGGAGCTACCAGTACAAGTCGATCCGTGCACATTCCAAATTGTATTCCAAGTAATGGACATATTAGCAACATACAGTTGTCTGCTGGGAAGACCCTGGATACACACGGCTGGAGTAGTTCCATCTACTTTGCATCAGAAACTAAAATTCGTAATTGATGATAAATTGATTATAGTTTCTGGAGATGAGGACTTGGTAGTATGTGGGTCGACATCCACTCCCTATATCGAAGCCACAGAAGAGGCTTTAGAAGCCTCATTTCAGGCTCTGAAGATCGTTAGTACAACCTATGTAGAGCCTTTCAAAGTAAATCAATGTCTGTCTAGTGTATCTTTGATGGTGGCCAAGACTATGATGTAAGAGGGGTATAAATATGGTAGTGGCTTGGGCAAAAGTAATACAAGGTCTGTAAGGCCACTGAAATTGGTGGAAAACAAAGGGAGGTATGGTTTGGGCTACAAACCTACTCATGCTGATCGGAGGAGAATCATTAAGGAAAGAATTGAAAGAAGTCAAGCCAAGATAGAGGGTCGGGAGCCGAGAAGTAAAGAAATTCCCATGTGTAGCCTGGATCAGAGTTTCTACGGCACCGGTTGGATCAATTTTGATCAAGTGGCAGTTATTGAGCAGAGGCATGGAGGTCAGAGCTTCGATCATGTGCACCCTTGTCTTCCTGATGAAGAAATTGGCATGGGTTGTCTACAAGATTTTCTCAAGGTCTGAAGGATGTCGTGGGATGAAAATAATAAAGTTGCACAATAAATCATGTTTATGGAATCATTGAATTTATTGATAAAAATAATAAAAAGATTTGACGCAATTTTAAAGTTTGGCATAGAAAATTGATTTTTTTCATAATAGCATATTGGTATACATGTGTTGGATACCCCTTTTGAGCCTTCCATCCACAAGAGAAAGCGATTTGCCTCAGTAACATGTTTGTTGCCCACTAAAACTAAGAGAAAACATTATATTGGGGCATTCAATAAGATTTTTCACGCGGCTATGGATTTCAAGTTCTTTTCGCTAAAGGCATTAAAAAAAACAAAAAAAAAAATCAAAATCAAAAGAAATAAAAGCCCGTTAGATTGAAAACCCGCAAAGGGCAGTCTAAGCAAAAGATAGGACGATGAAAAAGAGAGAGGAATATCAAGTATTTGGAATCGCTGGAATCTGTTGCGGGAGTTAATCTCTTTTAAAATCAAGCAATCATAATTCAAAATGATATATGACCATGTTTGTCTATCCTAAAACATCAATAAAAATTCCATTGTACCTTCTTTGGGTCTGAGAAGTAAAATTTATTTCAAAAATACCCTAAAAAGGATCATCAACATGTTAGAATTCAGTTCAAGATAAGAGATCTATAAAAAATATATAATAATAAAAGGAAAGGGTGCATCAGAAACTCCCAAGTCAGAAGTTAAGAAAAGAAATTCAAAAGGAAAATATGTGTCATCAGTTCAAATAAGGTTGACTCGCAAATAAAAAGGAAAAAAGGTGATCTCAGCAAGAACATGGACTGCTTCGTGCAATACTTGGTTGATGATCTTTGTTATAAAAAATGAAGAGTGATTGTCGATGATTTTCCCAGAAAATAACTTTGCAACAGAGGAATGCAACTGCCAATACAAGTAAAGTTGTAAGAAAAATGTCTTTTGCGAAAAGAATGATACAAATTTGTTAGCTGAAAAGAGTGAAATAGTGTCATTAAAGCACAAATACTAGGGCAATTCTTTCTTATATGTGTCTTTCCCATATTTTTTCTTCACCCTAGCCCGAAATATTCATTGAAATCAGGGACACTTTCATGTGATTCAATCAGTATCAGTTCATTTTCTTAAGTATGCAGCTTTCTCCACGTAAGTAGCATTACCCCGGTTTCCTAAAATCTATTTTTACCCATCTAACCTAACAAAATTGGCTATCCCTTTGAACCTTAATTTCCCATTTCTAATAAAAAACTGGGGCAACTCTGCTGCATTTATGGTCAACTCTCAAAGAGTATGAAAGATTTAAAATAAAGTTACCCCCCATACTTGGGGCAATTCCATTGCCTATTTGAAGTTTAACATTTCTTTACCGTATGTTTGTTTATCCACCCATTCCGACACATATTCATCAAAATGTTAGAACTGATCGTATTAATAATTTTGTGTCAATCGTTAAGATTTGTTAATGTTTTTCCCAAAATGAAAGTTCAAGGTTCAATCAATGAATTCAATGATTCCATAAAAATATTTGGTTTAAAGAGAGGAGCAAAATAGCAATTCAAAATCCTCAGGCATCAAAAGTTAAAAAATCTCATGTGAGTCAAAATTTCATGCATTAGCATAAAGTCATGCATTCATTCCCCAGTGGAAAAGTCAAACCTGCCAAACATCTGAAAAAAAATATATCATATTCATAGATGCATTCAAAGCAAAGGCAAATCATAGATTCTCATGCATTCAAACATGCATTCATTCAAGAACAAATCATAAATTCAATTTTTTTTTAAAAAAGTGGTTTCATAATCCTCTGATACAAGATCTAGTGAGAAATTATCCCCTGATTCAAAGTTTTGATATGTTGATCCCCTACAGAAGCAAGGTCACATTTGATTTTGGCATTTGATCCCCTGCAGAAGCAAGGTCTTGGCCATTCTTTACTTTTCGACTCCCTGCTGAAGCAAAGTCACGAATCTTCTTTGATATGTTGATCCTCTGCAGAAGCAGGGTCACATTTGATTTTGGCACTTGATCTCCTGCAGAAGCAAGGTCTTGGCTGTTTGTTGGTTTTCGACTCCCTGCAGAAGCAAAGTCACAACCATTCTTTACTTTTTGACTCCCTGTTGAAGCAAAGTCACGAATCTTCTTTGATATGTTGATCCCCTGCAAAAGCAGGATCGCATTTGATTTTGGCACTTAATCCCCTGCAGAAGCAAGGTCTTGGCCATTTTGTTGGTTTTCGACTCCCTGCAGAAGCAAAGTCACAACCATTCTTTACTTTTCAACTCCTTGCGAGAGCAAAGTCACAACCACTCTTTGGGATCCTCTGTAGAAGCAAGATCTCAACATTTCTTTTTAGCACGTGATGATACTCGAACAAAATCAGTGTCTCTATCTTTACTTAATTTTTACTTTGATAAATATGAATTTTTCTCAAATTTTCATATTATCATGTAAAACTTAAGTAAAGAGGGGCAACTGTCAACACCCGATTTTGTCCGGGTAATCTTTTAAATTAAAATATAATAATAAAATAAAATAAAGAAATGAAAAATGAATAAATAAATTTTTTTGAATTTTTCCATTACAAAAAATAATTAATAATAGAAAAACAAAAATAACAAAAAGAAATAATAAATAAAAAATATATATAAATTGAAAACAACAGAATCCAAGAATAAAAAAAAACAAAATAATAAAAATAACAAGAAAAGAAAACTGTTTTCAAAGTGTTTCCTTCATTTGCACTTTCAAAATAAAAATAAAGATAATAATAAAAAAAGAATCAGTCAATCTCACTCAATCTTAACTTCTCACAAAATAAAAATAAAATAATAAAAAAAAGAACCAGTCAATCTCACTAAATCTTAACTTCCCGCAAAAAAAAAATAAAGATAATAATAAAAGAAAAGAATCGGTCAATCTCACTCAATCTTAACTTCTCACAAAAAAAATAAAGATAATAATAATAAAAAAAAGAATCATTCAATCTACCCATGTTCTCCATTTCACAATAATAAAAAATAGAGTATGACATTTCTCAAACTATTTCATCTCACTTTCACCTACACTTCATCTTTAATAATAAAAGAAAAAAAAGAAAAAAGGAGAGAGTCAATCTTTCAAAACTACTCTGAACTACCTTCACATTTTGAAAATAATAACAATAATAATGAAAAGGAAAAAAAGGGAGATATTAAGGAAAGTAAAAAAAAAAGGAATCACGTATCATTACTAACAGAGAGGAACGAAGAAAAGGAGGAAAAAAGAGAGAGAAAGTAGAGAAGAAGAGAAGATTGATTCTCTTGTCTTACTATCCACAAACTGAGAAGCAAGGAACTTTTGAAAAGGAGACAATCATTTTTTAAGAACACTCACAGGTATGATTTGTAAGATTTAGATTTTCATTTGAATCTTGAAGTTTGAAATTTATAAATCCTGTGTTTTTATCTTCTTGTGATATTTTTTTTTATTTCTTCATCATTTCATTTTCATATAAAGATAAAAAAATAAAAAGGGAGGTCTTTTTGCTCTTTATGGCATTTTTTTTTCTTATTTCTTAAATAATAAAAGAATTCATCATATTCCATCTTCCATACATTATTCTCTGTATTTTGTGCTCCCAAAACCACTCCAAAACAGCCCCAAAACGACTTCCGCCGACACCGCCATTTTTTCTGCGCTACCAACAACCATCATTTACCTCCAAAAATAGCCACCATGTAGTCCCTTTAATCCCAACAAGATGCACCCAAAACAGCAGCCAAACAATACCCAAAACAGCACCATTTTTCCCAAAAAATAGCACCAATTTTATCTCCAAAACGACACCACTTTACCTTCAAAACAACACCGAAACAACCATGAAAACACCACAAAAATGATGCAAAAAACGCCTCGTCGACGCCACCGTTGCCGCTATCGTGCCACCTCCGTCGATGGCGTTCATCGTCGTCGCCTGCCGTCGCCACCTCCACCTTCGCTAGCCACGCCCACCCTACTTCAAAACAGCATCTGCATTACCTCCACTATGCTATGTGTATTCCAAACCCTAGATGGGTTCCTGATTAGTGGGGCTGCTCTCTGCACCCCACATGTTTGAGCCTGCACCCACACTCTTCACAATCCCTAAAATGCCCCTAACCATAAGTTGGGTTTTGGTTAGTGGAGATACTTCTTGCACCCCCATTAGTTAAGTTCTGTACCCATACTCCTTTCAATTACCAAAATGCCCTTAACCTAAGTTGAGTTTCTGATTGGTGGGGTTACTTCTTACACCCCCATTAATTAAGTTCTGCACCCACACTCCTCTCAATTACCAAAATGCCTTTAACCCAAGTTGAGTTTCTGATTGGTGGGGTTACTTCCTGCACCCCCATTAATTAAGTTCAGCACTCACACTCTCCACAATTACCAAAATACCCTTAACCCAAGTTGAGTTTCTGATTGGTGGGGTTACTTCCTGCACCCCCATTAATTATGTTATGCACCCATACTCCTCTCAATTACCAAAATGCCCTTAACCCAAGTTGAGTTTCTGATTGGTGGGGTTACTTCCTGCGCCTCCATTAATTAGGATTTGTACCCACACTTTTCTGAATTCCAAAACTGCCCCCACAAATACCCAAAAAAGTCACCATGCACTACTTAAAACTCACACATTTAAGCTTTGCATTGCCATGAATTCATTCAGTCACGTTCCATTTTTTCGCATGCATGATCCCGCTAAAACTAAAGTGTCAATTCTATGTTGTATATAATTGTTGCATGTTATTTTTCAACATCGAATTTGGTATATACCTCAATTCTCAAAGCCCAAGCTTTAAAACTGGCACTGTTACTCAAAGCCCAGGCTTTAAACTTGACACTATTGCTCAAAGCCCAGGCTTTTAACCTGGCACTGCTATCCAAAGCCCAGGCTTTAAACCTGGCACTGATGTCATTCACTTACCTTATTTTCAAACACAAGCTTTCAAAAATTTCAAAAAAAAATATCAAGACAACCAACAATCTTATCAACAAAGAACTACGTAACCCTGATTCTCCATCCCTGATGGAGATACGTAGGAGCAAGGTCAAACCTTGTCAGGCTCCCTAAAACCAAAAACATACTTTGTTTGTTTTATCTTAATCTCTTTCTTGGGAAAATAAATGTTTTAAAAAATCACACTCAGATTACTTATTTAATTAAAGGTACCGTCTCAGGACGGGCGTTGTGGGGGTTGCTAACACCTTCCCCACACGTAACCGACTCCCGGACTTGAAATCCGTTTTCGCAAACTTGCCTTATCTTATTTTTGGTTTTCCACAGTTTTCCTTTAATAAATTATGGTGGTGACTCCATTGTTTTGAAAAAACAAAAAATTATATTTTTGTTCGCCGTCCCCGTCGTGGCCCCAATTGCGACAGAGAACAATAAATTAATTCCTTGACTTGATGAGATTCGCTCACTGTATTAAAATCAACTTGTTAGAACAATATAGCCAAAGATTGAACTTTGTTCCCGATAGATGCACCTCTATAGTTGATTGAGTTTGATTTTGAAAGCTAAACATATTTCCTAAAATCATTCAACACCTAAGATCATGTATTAGTAGCAAAGGTCTACAATATAAGCATTACCAAACATACCCAAACAACTGAGAATATGTTTGAGATCATTACAAAGATTCCTCTCATATAAAGAAGTTTACACAAAACTCAATCTATATCAATACAAAGATTTATGTATTATAAAGCATTTAAGCATATAAATCAATAATTGCATTTATAAAGATGAAATTATAGAAGAGTTATAGAATCATCAAATCCCAATCTAGGATTAATTAATCATAATGAGTAAGATATAACAATGAAACCCAATCCTAGTGGCTACAAATAGCACATCTCTCAAGTGTATATTGCACTTGCATACTTAGCATCAACTTAATAACAATTAATTGAATTCCTATTTATAAAGATGGTCTTAGCAGATTGAGTCGTCTATTATCTATGCACTCAACCCCAAACACATGGTCTCAGTAGATTGGCTTTCCCCATATGAAAGTTTTCTTCTTAGTTACTTGTGCGCTTAGCTTCAGCCTCTAACATTCAGTGAAATATGTTTTTTCATGTGAAGGTTTTCTCTTTGGCTCAAACTCTTTAATTATGTGCACAATGTGTGCTTTTTTTTTTTCATTTTGAAGTAATCTTGAGCTAAACTTTTGTTGCTTCTCTCAACTTGGATCTTCATTCTCATTAGAACCAGGCAAGAATAGTTTGTATAGGTTTTATTGGGGCCATTATGCTTAACAAAGAAGGAAATTTAGTGGAACTCAACACATTTGTAAAACAAGTGAGAACTAGTAAAATTTCACTTTCAACATGCATTTCAGAAATTTGCATTTTGATTCAATTGGCCCAATAACTTTCTTGTTTCATGCAATTATTTGTGAACATCTATTTTAAAACATTGGTTATAGTTACATGGCATAAACCCTAAAAGTTTTAAAAAAATTTGTAACCTTCTATTCTAAAATAGCATACAAATAGAAAAAGAAACTTGAATATCAAGATTGTGCAATTGCATTGTTCAACTGAAATCAAGATGATCACAATATTCACATTTCATGCACACAAGAAAAACACTTTATTCAAAGTATGGGAAACACTCAGCATGAACCCTAACTCTTATTCAATGAAAATTTAAGTAAATGAAGTGCTTAACTAGTAATCTCCAATGTTGAAGTATGAAAAGGAATGGAAGAAAGGAGCAAAATGTATGTGGGTAGTGGAGCACGAAAGGGTTCTGAGTATAGGTTTTAAAAGTTCAAGCATCTTGGTAATTACCATTTAAACTTTATTGAAACCCACGAACAATAAGCTAAGGGCTAGGTGTCAGTGAATTAGCAAAATCAGTCTAGAAAGCAACTAATTTTTTTCAAATAATTTTGCTTGAGTGTTGGCACCATTCGCTTGGGCGAATTTGCTCTAGAGGCTACCTATTTTTGTAGAATGGAATCCACTTGAGCGATTTTTCCTGTGGCTTGAGCGGATTTGCTCTAGTGACTAACCATTTTTGAATTGAATTTTGGCTGGAGTGCTTGGGGTCAGTGCCTAAGCAAATTCAAACTTAGAGAAATTTTCACATGCAATTTGCTCAGCAGTTGAGGATGGGGCATGGGTGGAATTGATCTAGAGAACATTGTATTTTTGCATATTTCAGCCATTAAGCGGATTTCCTCCAGAGAACATGACTTGATTTTGGGACAAATTAATTTAAAGCGGATTTGGTCCAATGAGTCTTTAAATTTTTCATAGATTTCGCTTGAGTGTAAAATGTTGAGCCTTGGGCAAAATTTATCCAAAGTGTACCTGTAAAAGATAACTAAGTTTGTGCTTGGTTGACAAGGTAGTAAGCCAATTTATAACTTGGCAAAATTTCAAAACTGCCCTACATTAAGTGGCTTAGCTATGGCTTCAGAAGCTTAGCCCCAAGTATTTAGGTACTTCTAACCCTTTAATTCGCTAAGCTCAAACTATTTAAGTACCTATAACCCTTTAATTCGCTAAGTTACGTGCTTTGAGTTGAGCGAATTTATTTTGTGGTAGTCTTTTATGAAACTTTTGCACAAAATCAAAAGATAAAATAAAACAACATCAATAAAAATTTGGTTAGGTTACCTTCCAATAAGCACTTGTTGAACATCATTAGCTTGACCCTATTCAATTCAAGGATTGTTCACAACTTAGATGAGGTTCAAGCTTTTGTTCATTCATAGTCAAAGTTATATGCCATTATGATAATCGTTTGTCTTCTGAAACCTTTGGATGAAAAATTTAACCATTGTAATCTCCATAAGGGTTTGGCATGATCTTTATTAGTAAAGACCTTCTCTAGAAGAGGAGGCAGTATCTTGAATTTGACTTTTAAAGGTTCTTACTTATCCTCTTCTCTCCATTTTTCTATAATGGCCTTAGTAGCATGCGTTTTTTTAAGAGTCTGAATTTTTTAAATAATTTTTTATTTTTCTCTTCTCTATCTTCTTATCCTTTCCCTTTCTCTTTCTTTTTTCTTTTCCATTTTTACTCTTATCATTTGCTTTTCTTTATGTCTTCTTTTTTAGTCATCTCATTTGTTTCGGCTTAAACAATTCCTTCCATCAATTGGTCTTCAATTCCTATTTCTATTGTACCACTTACATATAAAGTAGACTTTATTTATAGCTCTACAAGAGCATAAAATGGGATTCCAATTTCATACACACAGATCACTTTCTCTTTTACTCTTAACATTATAATCATATTTTATATATAATTAAATTTTTATTATAATATAACCTTAATAATATAATATATAGTTAATAGTATAAATAATTATTTTATTTTCAAATAATAAGTTAAATTAAATATAGATTTAGAAAAAGTCATAAAAAATACAATAAAAATAAAAAATATAGATACATTTTGCGTTCAATGCGTCTTCCATCGATTGAGATTAATGAAGAAACTACTTTCCATTTTGGGGCAGGCGATTCACAATGGATTCCTAAATAAATTATGCCTCCTTACTGTTTCGGTTAGTTAGACTTATGCCAAAAAACTATTCAAATATTGTTCTAATATATTTATGAATATTTGTATATTTTTGTATTCTTTTAATTTTAAATAAAATTATTTAATAAAATTTTTTTAAGATGTAAATTTTGATAAAAATTAATTTAAAAATAATTAAATTGTATAATAAAAATATTAATAGAAATTAATTCAACTTTTTATAATAAATTTAAATAAGTTACACCATAAAATATACTTTTTTAAATTTTTTATTTTAAAAGTAACTTTCTAATTATTAATCATTTATTTTAAACTATTTAATATTTATATAAAAATTACTAACTAACGAGTATCGTGTATATAATATTAGTGTAAACATATACAAAGAAAAATAAAAAATTATAACTTATAAAAAATTCATAAAAAATAAATATTTTTTATATTTTTTAATGAATACTTTTTTATTGTAGATAAAGTAGTTATTTAAATTTAAAAAGCAATTACCTAAAAATAAAATAGTAAGAATTTATATATAAAAATAATTAAAAACAGAAATTTTCTTTATTAATAATCAAATGAATCATACCTATTATCTTTGTTATCTACTAAAATTACACTTTTTTCTTAATTTTAATTAAAAGCCGAGGGATACTCAAATAAATTTAAGCTATGTATGACTGTGAGACATTAATAAAGGTAAAAATAAAAAAGGTAATGTTCTTATCTAGACATATAGATAATTTGAATCAAATTCCCCATAATTCATCATAAAAAAATGAAATAAATCTTTTATAAATTAAAACAATTTTTATATAAATTTAATTGAAAAGTTAGAAAATTGCACAGAATCATATATGAAAGGTTTATTTACTTTTCTAGAGAAAAGTTATGAAAAAAAGCTAATAGTATAGAGAAAATCTTAATTTGATAACAGCACCAGGATCATATATAAAAGTTCTGTCCTCAAAAAATTGTAAGGTTTTGGGGTTTTCAAAAAAAGAACAAGGACAAAATTTTACAATTACTGAACCAAAGGGTAATAATAATAAAAAAAAAACTTTGTTTATTCTTCCATCCATCCTCCTCCTTATCCAACAATTTGCCAGAAGTTGCAGGAAAGGTCACATAATACAGAGAGAAGTTCGAATGTGAGCAGAGAAATTAGGGTTTGTATGAGGAAAGAGGGATTTCGAACCTAACCTTTCTTTGTTTCTTTCTTTCTTTGGCGGAGTGAGTCGGAATAACATGATTTCACGAGTTTCTTCCACGATTTTACCCATTCCACCAAAAGAAGATCCTGCTCGTGATCAAACTCGCAAATAGTTAGCAAAATCACGATTCGGATCGCCATTTTTTGTTCCTTGGCTGTAGACTTTTCACTCACTTTCTTGCTGTTTCCACTGATAGAAATTTGTTATCTGGAACTGGAATGGTGCTTACTTTAATTCCTTTGTTATCTGTTACATGTATTATTCAGAATGCTCATCTGAAATGCCATTTATCACTTGGTGACATTTGATGCCCTTATGTCAGATGGAAACATTTGGTGCATCGATTTCAGAGGTGAGGAATGTTGCAACAGGTAATTCCAATGACGGTACGCTTGAAATGGAGGGTTTCAAGCAACGTGTTGACGAGATAATTTCAAAGGTTGACAAGGTAAGAATAGTATTAAAAATTGTTAAGCAAGTTTGTATCATGTGCTTCGTCGTTATTTGTTAGTTTTTGGTATGCTCAATTGGTGTTATCTGGAAAAGAGGTGCTGAGGTGCTTACTAGGAACAGTGTCCCTTGATTCATGAACTGATGCACATCCATTGCACAATAGTTAAGCCTTTGAGCAGAGGCAATTTATGGCTTTTTGGCTTGCTATGGTAAGACTACAATGCATGCTGCTGCCTTTGTAAAAGTATGACAAGTTCATGGTTTATGGAAGTATTGAACATGATGTCATGTTCCACAAACCACTCCCATCAACTTCATGCAAAGTGAATGGTTGGTAGAGCTTGTAAATTTTGGTTTGTCTACTGCTTTGTGCAGCCTCACTTAATGGTTAGAATTATGCATTTGCTGCATGACTCATGAGATTTTGATCTCTGAAATGTAGAGGAGTTTTGGTATAGAACTAGCTTGGACATTGAAAATTTTGTTTCTTATTACATTTTTCACAATTAAAATAAATGGCTCTTGAGCTTAGTAAACTTCAAGTCCTAGAGTGTTTCAACTTGGAAACATTTAAGATCCTTTTTGCACAAGTGAAATGAGTCAAAATGTAATTTTTATTTTCTGTCATTTACTCTAACAGTTGGGATCCAAGTCGTGTTACATCTTTTGGATTTCAATATTTTGTTATCTTCATTGATTAATACTCTAGATGTTTGTCTATCTTTCTATCTTTCTTGAATGAAATAAAAAAATAATTTGGACAACTTATGAAAATACTCAGAAGTGATGATGCCAAAGATTATTTTTCTTTTGAACTCTTTGCTATTTTGAGTTCACATGGAATTTTACATCCGTCCACATGTCCTCATACACTTCAAAATGGCAGAGAAAGAAAAAAAAAAAAAAATACACACCTAGTTGAAATTGCACACAATTTATTACTTGGTGCTAGTATACCTACTCATCAATACGGTGATGTCATTCTTACAACTTGTTTTCTTATCAATAGAATGCCTTCTTCATCTCTTGAAAAAAATCACACATGGGACTTAGTTCCTCTGCAACCTAGGCAAAAGACTGTTGGTTATAGATGGGTGTATGGAATTAAAGTTGGGCCACATGGTTAGGTTGATCCCCTGAAAGCTTGATTGGTGGCCAAAGGCTATATACTTAGATATTTGGTTTGGATTATAGTAATAATTTTTCTCTTATAGCCAAAATGACTACTATACATCTCCTCTTTACTATGGTAACACTTTGCCATTGGACTCCTCATCAGTTGTATATTAAGAATGCTTTTCTTGGTGGAGAGTTGGAGACATCTACATGGAGCAATCTCTTGGTTTTGTTGCTCAGGGGGAGCTAGGATTGGTTTGTAAATTGAAAGGGTTCCTCTATGATCTTAAGCACTCCCCACGGGCTTGCTTTGGAAAGTTTACTCATATTGATCAAATATTTTTGGCTAAAACACAGTGAAGCAGATCATTCAGTCTTTTATTGTCATACATCTCTCGAAAGACGTGTTTATATGATATTGTATGTTTACAATATAGTTATTACAAAAAATGATGCCACCAAAATTGCTCAAATAAAGCAACATTTGTGCAAACACTTTAAAGCCAAAGATCTTGTATGTCTTAAATACTTCTTAGGCATTGAAATAGCTCAATCAAAATAATGTATTGTGATTTCTCAAAGGAATAAGCGTTGGATATCTTGAAAGAAATAAGAATGATTGATTGTAAACTGGTGGATAGTCAAATGGATCCAAATCAGAAATTAATGACAGAACAAAGTAAACCCTTCTCAAATGCAGAGAGATACAAAGGATCTGTGGGAAAGCTTATTTATGTTACTATTACTAGGCCCGACCTACCTTTTGCAGTTGGTGTGGTGAGTCAATTTGTGCAGACTCCTTGCATTGATAATTGGAATGTTGTCCTTCACATTCTCAAGTACCTTAAAAAGGTCCAGGACACTATTTATTATATGAAGATAAAGGAAGTAGCCAAATATTTGAATATTGTAATGCTGATTTGGTTAGGTCTCCTATTGACAGATGTTCCACTATCGGATAGTGTTTTCATTCGAGGAAATATTAGTTCTTGGAAAAGCAAGAAACATAATGTAGTTGCTCAATCAAGTGTTGAAGTTGAATATAGTGCAATGACATCACTCACTTGTGAATTTTTATGTATAAAACAATTTGTCCAAGAATTGAAGTTTTGTGAAATTCACCCATTGAGAATGTATTGTGATAATCAAGCAACTCTTAACATTGCTTCCGACATTGTGTTTCATGAGAGGACAATACACAAAAATAAACTATCATCTTGTTATGGAAAGAAAAATTGTTGTCTAAGAAAATTTATACTGAGTTTGTTGGCTTCGATGATCAACTTGCGAACATTCTAACAAAATCTGAGAGGAGCTTGAATTCAATTTATATGTTCCAAGCTTGGAACATACAATCTATATGCTCAAACTTGAGGTGGAGCGTTAGGATAGTTTATATTGTGTTTTGAGCAAAAAACTATTTTCTATTGTATCTATCTATAACCTAATATCCTAAGGGTTTCTTTTTCTCTTTCCAAAAACTTCTCTTGTAAGCATCTAATCCTTATAAAATATATGAGAATGGATAAACAGTGAGATCCAAGTTAAGATCTCTTAGACACTTTTTCTCTTTTGAGTCTTTTGTTACTCTCTTCTCTCCTTAATTTGTTTTCTTCATTGTTCTACTCAAGACTCATTCTTTGAAAATTGAAACCTTCAATACTCATTTTTTGAAGGAGAGCAAAGAGAAGATTCTATTTGAAGATGAGGATGAATTTATGTCATGCTTTGTTGCTAGGATTTGATGATTCTAAATTTAGAACATTTATCTTTGGTTGTGTCATTATTTTAATACGTCTTGAACTTAGTGGTGTTTGGTTTTAATTTCAATGTTATTTGAATTTTAAGACTCATTATTTGAATTTTACAATAATTTTTGTTGCATATTTATTATCTATCTATCTATATATACATATGTATGTATATATTGTACTTGATTTTGTCCTATATGCTTCCACCATAACTTGTTATGACTTCTGATATATTTTTATAAAGGATTTTTGGGTTACCGATATTTTCCGTTATTCGATATCGGTAAAACTACGAATCATTTATGTTCAGTATCTTGAATGTCTATTTTGTGCTTATACAATTGATAGTACTAAATTCTTCAAGATGTTACTTTTAAGTTAGCACACTTTTTATGCTACTAAAATCTCTTTTAACCAAATAATGCTCGTGTCAAGTTATGTTGGAAATAGATAGAATGTAGATCTTTGGTAAACTCTACAAAAAGATATTTAATACATATATTAACATTTAAAGAATGAAAATTTTCCTGTGTTTTCTGACCTTCAAGAGGCTTTTAGGTTGATTTTAATCTGTATGTTAGTCACATGTCTCTTTACGATTGCTATTGTTTAATTTTAGAGTTTAAGAAATTTTCTGTGTATTGCTTTTGTCCCAACAGCTTGAGCAGAAGGTACATGATGTGGAGAATTTTTACACAAACATGAATAAAAAGCAAACAACCATGCCTAAAGGTAATTCAGCTACAAAGGATAAAGATAAGGAGAAACATGTTCCAAGTATTAAGAAGCAACAGCAGGATGCCTCACGTAGAGAAGTGGCTGCATCAAAAAGAATGCAAGATCTTATGCGCCAGTTTGGCACAATACTACGCCAGGCAACTATTTTTCATTTATCAATGGTGTTTGTGTTGATATGCTGCAGTTTTTGAAACATGTTTTTAGTGCAGCTGTGTGAACATGTTAATTGTCTATTTATTTGGATGTTATTTTGTTGTGACATTTGTGGGATCATTATGTATTTCTTATTTGCACTCATGCTCAAATGATTTTTAATTTCTTTTCCATCATCTCTATTAATTAACGATGATTCCAAGAAATAAGGAACAACCTAAAATTATAAATTTATTTATTTTTTCATTAAACCGTAGAGCTTTTCCCTTAAAAAATATAGGCCTCTGTTAGTGTTTTTATTTTGTTTTCTTCTGTTTTTTGAGTGTCTTGTGAGAGAATATCATTTTTCCTGTACAACTTTATTTTTTCTCTAGTATATGAACTGTTGTACAGAACTGCAAGTTATTCTGTTATAAAGTTTCATAATTACATATATTTATAAAGTGAGGAGCAGATTTTCAAAATCAAGAATATCTAAAATTTGCTCCTTATTATTTATTCTAGTATCATATTTATTACCAATAAATATCGTATCTCATCTCATCTATTTGTTGTGTCTATTCCATTTCTCAGTATAAATAAAGATATGCCTCTCTAGTTTAACATAAAAGTTATAACTGCCACATTTAATTTTCCCTAGTTTCTGCAGCTATGTATAGCATATCTAAGAAAACTGAGTTCACTTGTACAATCTACTATAAATAATACAAAATTGATTCTGGGAATTTCACTCTAATAGGGTTTTAGTGCTAACAATTTAGTGTAACATGCTGGTCATGCACGAGTTTCTTCAGTATATATATTTGTGAAGAGTTAATTTCCCATATTTCCAAAATATAATAATTGAAAATGGTTAGAGATCCTACATTGATTAAAGATATGATTAAATTGTAATATATAAGTAGGTGCAAATCTCACCATACAAGTCAGTTTTGTAGGGCTGTGATATAATCTTAGGAAGTAGATTTAAACCTAACTAAACTATAAAATCGGCTTGTAAGGTAAGGTTTGTACCCATTTGTATATTGTAATTTGGTGATATCTGTAGTCAATGTGGAATCTATGACACATGCTTCACATCCGGGATTGAAAATTTCGAGCGTGAGATGTTATGCTCAACAAACCTTGGTAGGATAGACTATTATATAATCTTAGAAAGTGAATTTTAGGCCTAACTTAACTTTATAAAACTGATTTTTAAAATGAGGTCTGTACTTATATAGTATAATCTAGCCTTATTTTTAGTTGATGTGAGATTTCAAAAAAACCAATACTAGATGTTAAAAAATATAAATTTCAATATTTGAAAGATATATTGACAACTTCAAATGCCTTATAGTGAAATATGGTTTCAACTTTCAAGCTTGATAATTGTAGATGATGAAAAAGTGAGTGGACTGTTGGAAAAAAGGAGAAGCTTGCAATGAGACAAGTGTGGCTACTGCCCTGGTACTGTTGATTTGAAAATTATAATATCCATGGAGGATTCCAGTTGATTTTGATTGGGAGTTGTCAAATATCTGTCTTGAGGCTATATTTATTTATTAGTTTAATCTATTTGGAAAATGAACCAACTTTGAGTTATTTATTTTGAAAAAATAAATGCAAGTTTTACGACGTGGATAGAGAAATTTTCTTTCACTGGCTTGTTGACCTGGTTTTAGGTTTTGACTGATAAAATACTTGGATCACTTGTTAAAATAAACTTTCATTCTCGAGATGCTTCTATATATAAAAATTCTATTCGCATTTGATTTGGTGATGTTATGTGGCTTGGTTACTTACAATTTATCTCTGATTTTCCTGTAAAAGCTTTTCTATGTAATGTTTTTTTGTTTGTAGATTGAGTAGTTTAGACTCTACTTTAGACTTTTAGTGTAGGGAATGCCTGTCCCTTTTCAAATTATGAAATTAGTTCTTTAATAACTGGTCTCTTCTGCCAGATCACACAGCACAAGTGGGCTTGGCCTTTCATGCAGCCTGTGGATGTAGAGGGGCTTGGTTTACATGATTATTATGAGGTATGATTAATATTTGCATTCCCCCTTGTTACTTTTGCATTAGTATGCTCTTTAATGGGGTATTTTGTTGGTACTGTTTAGAGACTTTAAAGGTTCATTATATTCCTTTTTAATTTTTGAGGCTTTTGCATATTTCATCGTGTAATGCATGTTAAGAGAGAAAATGGGATACATTTGATAAATTCTGTGTCTGACTTATAAAATAGAGGCTCTTATTTAGAATGAATCATAAAGATAAAATTAACATCAAGCCTAATTTACATAATTACATACATACTGCTGTTGATCTCGCATAATATTTATAAATACTATTTTTGCATAATCTCAAACATATTTGCATAACCTTAAACAGTCCTCGGGCTTGAGCACACTTCAGTTTACTTCACTTAGATTGGTCTTCTACAACCACAAAATCCTTGTTTGTGGTGAGATGGTCTAATATAACCTTCAACCAAAAATTGATGTTGGAGGCCTAAGAACCAATAGTTACTCCTGTCGAACTTGTTACCAAAGAGGGGTAGAAACATGAAGATTGAGGCATTTGACTTGAGAAGGATTGAATTCACCAGGGGTCATGGTAGTTAGAATCACGTTCAACTTGTAGAATCACGCAATTTTACTTTTCTGCGTGCCTTGTCATGTTCATCCCTGCTCAGAACTGCTGCTGAGCAGAATCAGTAGACTTGCTGTGCAAAAGCAAACAATGGAATTGGAGTGTTTCTTGAGTTTACGTGGATTGTGTTTTTGTCTGCCAACTTTCAGCGTTGGGTCAAGTTTCTTTTTTTATGGGCTTTTATAAACCTAAGCCCCAAAACCAACTTGTTTGTAACTTCAACGCTAATAATTGAGGAAAACTTGCTGCACTGCTTCTTCTTCAACCTCTAGCATAAACTCTGCGTCCTGTTTGATCCAGGCTGCAAAAGGGTTGTTTGAACCACAACCTGTATGGTTCCTCTGGTTCTGCAGCTTTGTTTGTGTGGTTCACTGGTTCTCTTTCTACGGAAGAAAGGAGGATCTATTTAGTGATTAAGGAGGATCTATTAAGTGATTATGTTTTTAATTTGGATGATATATTTTAGAGGTCTAGTCTAGGTGTTCAAGTGTTGTGTTTTGTACTAGCAGTAGTCACTTGGCACTACTATAGTATTTTAAGTTGCTTTGTTTATCATTTATGACTAGATATGAGTTATGACTTCTGTATGGGGTTTAGTCGTGCATTATGAATTTATGATTAAATTGAGGCTTAATTAAAATTGGTGGGTTACATGGGTTTTCCCTTTCCCTTATCTATGCTGTTATGTGCATATATATGTATGTATGTTTTGTATAACTTGTTGAATCTTATGCTTTGAGTTTTGATTACACAATTTGTGATTTTGTATCTCCGTTCTGAGTTTGAATTTAAACTACCTTGCCAATGGTTAGTGGAGGAGAGAGAAAAGGTTGTAAAGTAGGAAATGTGCCAAAAGGGCCAATAAGACTCTCAAAACTTCAAGTGGACAAAGTGAGCATAAATTAAGCTATTGCTATTAATAAATTCATTATATCATATAGCAAATACCATGGTTATTGAACTTCCAAGTTTACTGGAAAACATGGATGAATTTACAAGGCCCGGTTAACAAAATGAACTCATTTTCCACTGAAGTTGTGTAGGCTTTGGGTCAAATTGCATGAATTTGTTAGTTTAGGACCAAGTTGGGGAGTAACTATTTTCTAAAGATTGTGAGTGGAGGAATGTTAGGTTCAAGCCTCATCTAGTTGGGACTAGAAAAGATTTTGAACCATGTGTTAAGGTGTCAAAAGTAATTAATTCTAATGATGAAAATTGTTGTGTAAGATAAAGTGCATTAATGTAAAAAGAAAGGTTGAATATCACTGATCAAAATGATGCACAAAGTGAGGGGATGGAGACAAAATTGTGCTTGAAAGACTAGGTATTTTTGCTTTTCATGGAAAAGGAATTGAAATACACAATAAGAGAAAAAAGTTATTGAGCAATTCAAGTCTTATGTAGTGACATATAACACATCCTTTAAATACAATACATGATTGTAAAGTTATATTCTTGGATTTGCATGTGGGTACACTATCACCATTTACAACTGTAATGGGTTTTTCTCTGGTAATTTTGAAATATGAAATGAAGAGCTTAGGAAAAGGAGTTATGTGATCAATTGCTCCTAAATCAAGAATCCATACACCTTGAGACAAAGGGCCAATATTATTTAATGTACTCTTACCTTTCATGGGTAGGGTATACAACATAGGACTTAGTCATTGATTCAATCATTGTTTTCAAATGATCAAGTTCCTCTTTAAAGGCTTTCATACTAGACATTGAAAAATACAAAACAAAGAGATAATAAATATTCAATCTTTATCACTTTGATTCGTAACAAAAGAAAGGCCTGTTTGGCACCAAAATCAAATCAGAGTCGAATGAGACACCACCCCTTGGTACACCAATTACATTCTCATCATCTCCTTTTGTAATAACCAAAACCTTTTTTTTTGAAATGAAAATGAAAATACACTGAAATGAATTGGAAGATTCTGTGGACATTTTTTCTTAATTACCATGGAGATATTGAAATATCTTTTATCTTAACAATATGCTGTTTATATCAGAATTCTCTCCTACTTGTTATTTTTCATTAAAATTTCTCTTTTTCAATTCTTTGCTCCTAAAAAGTTTCACACCACTTGCAAAAATCCCCATCCCCTCAATTAGGAGCAAACATCAATTCACTTTCTTTTTTTTTTTTATCTTCAATAATATTCAATTTTCTTTTTCCCAATGATGCATCTTTATCTTCTGCAAATAGAGTGTGAAAAAGTATATAAGTGGAGACAAATATTATCTTAGAAGTTTGTTTTGTGGTTTGTTAGGCTTAAATCCACACTCTAAGAACTTGCTATGTGATTCTTGGCCTGTAAACAGGTGAGTTACAATTTAACTCGGCTCTTAAAATAACTCAATAAAAATCACAAGCATACTCCAATCCTATACATCAATGTCCCCGTGAGCAGTTCAGTACGTCTTTTGATCCTAGCAAGAATGGTGTTCATGGAGTAGGGTTGTCTCTTTCTCAGGTTCTAGATACCCATGTTAAGAGAGAGAAAGAGAGAAATGAGAGTCAATTGATGAGTTCCATGTATTTAGTTTACAAAGTCGAGGCTCTTTGTTATTGAGTTATAATTACTTTAAATAGCGGTTTGCCTAATTTACTTAGTTACATGCATTTTATTCATAATATCTTAATTGCAATATTTACATACTCTTTAGCATTGTAATTCTGTATCTCTTCTCCAAATTCTTCTCAAAGAAAGTGCAATTATTTTGAAACCCTATTAGATTACGTTTTTGTGATTGCGAATGACTGATTTCATTCAGCAGAGTGTTTGAGGGATCTGATTTTCCATATAATTATCTTTCCATGCTTTGATTGATCTGTTTTTATGCTGCTTTCTAGGTCATTGACAAGCCCATGGATTTCAGTACGATTAAGAATCAAATGGAGGCTAAGGATGGTACTGGATATAAGCATATTCGAGAAATATGTGCTGATGTGAGGCTGGTTTTCAAGAATGCTATGAAGTATAATGACGAAAGAAGTGATGTTCATGTTATGGCAAAAACATTGTTGGCAAAGTTTGAGGAGAAATGGTTGCAACTTCTGCCTAAAGTTACTGAAGAGGTAACTTATTTTCAAATAATTGTTTGAGAGCAATTGTTGTGGTGGATGGAATATTACTAATTCAGAAATTTTGTGATCCTATTTCATAGTGCAAACTTAGAATTTTTTGACAACAATGTCTTGATACCTGTTATCATATGAGGTTATTAAATTGTAGGAAACAAGACGAGAAGAGGAAGAAGCTGAAGCACAGTTAGCATTGCAGTTTGCTCAGGAAGCAGCTCAAGCTAAAATGGCTAGAGACTTAAGTAATGAGGTATTTGTAAGAGGTTTACAACCTTATTGAGTCTATAATATGGGACCATGAATTTAATCAAACAATCCATGTACCATTTCTTCAAGTATATTAAAGATACACTTGATTTGGGATATTGAACTATATCCACTTTTTTTAAGATGTACTCTTTATTTTTCAGCTGTATGAAGTTGATGTTATTCTAGAAGAGCTACGGGAGATGGTTCTTAAAAGATGCAGGTTAGCTGTTGCGTCGTATGTTTCCTGAAAAACATATTAGAAATATAACATGTGATATAGTTTGGCCAAAAATTTTTGTATGCTGTGTGATGCAATTGTATGCATGCTTAAGGTGATACTTTTGGGTTACATATAATAAAATCTATTTCTTGTACTCTTTTCCTCCCTCTATGCCCAAAACCTTATAATTTCAACATGGTTTCAGATTGTTCCCTCTTTCCTCATGTCCATACTCCATTTTGCTGTCAAGTTTTGTAAAACTATGAGGTCTACTTAATTTCAATATTTGTTCTTTAGATGTAGATTGCATCCACCCCATAGACTTAACAAGCACCTTTTCAACCCTTTGGGCGCATCATTCCTTCCTCTCATAGGAGGTTGATCCAATGTTGTTGATGGTAGATGGTGGAGAATAGTGGAGAGCCCAAACACACGCACACTACAAAAATAAATGTAAAAAAATATCACAGCAGATATTGATACTAAAAAGTAGATTCCGATAACAATGGATTAAATTCCCAGAAAACATAACTACTTTCATGAGTGCATAGTAACAAGTGCCTATATATACGCAATTCAGTCCTTCAAGTTAAAGAACTAATTTGATGTCATTTTGAATACGATAAAGACAAATATTATATTGAGCTTTGGAGCAATTTGATATGTTTATAAATTGATATCTTATTTGTTGTTGGTGGTGATATCTATTTTGGAGCAAGGTTATAGAATCGAGATTCAAGTTGTGCAACACAAAGCTATTTTTTAAATTGTGAAATGTAATTTTGTATCGAATTGTAAGATTCCTGCATGATGAAAAATTTCTTCAAATATATCATACAAATGATTAGTGTTCAATGTTGTTGAAGGAGATCCCACAATGTTTAGAGATAAGACCAATTTACAGTATATAAGTGGGGACAATTCTTACTTTACAAGTCGGTTTTGTGAGGATGAAATGCTTAAACTCACTTTTTAATATGGTATCAAAGTCTATTTTAGCAAAGTTTAATAGGCTTATCATGCCATCCTCTATTTAGTTACTATCTGGCCATCCACGAATATCTAAACCCATGACAAGATGTACATGTCTCAGTGTGAAGGGGGTGTTGGAAATTTTGTATCGACTAGAGATAAATAGGGACAATCCTTATCTTACAAGTCATTTTGTGAGGATATCTCTTAATAGTTGTTATAATTATATAAATAAGGATCATATATTTATAATTATATATGTCAAGGTCATATCTTTATAATAAGAAATACCAGGATCATATTTGTATTATTCTAGGATCAGATTTTTATTATTAGAGGATATCAAATATCCTCTATTTATCATATTCATTTCTTTTTCTCAATATAAAAGTGATACACAAATTTAGCTCAATGCTTCCTTTTTTTGTAGTTTAAGATGGTATTAGAGCATCTTGAAAACCATGTTGGCTTAGTAAACCTACTCCCTTTAGAGGTTTTTATTTTTATTTTTATTTTTTTGTGAACCTGCTTGTTCCAAATTGGCTTACTATTTCGGCAACCTTTTTCTTTTCGACAACTATATGGTTAGGATCGTGTTGTGCTAATCTACGTAATCATACAAAGCACAATCCAAAAAACCGAGCTATGCGCCCTCATATGCAAGTTTTCTAAGTCCATATCCACTCTCCTAGTTGATTGTAGAGGTGTGTGCGTCGATGCTTGATGATTGACCACCATTGACCTAGGTCTCCTTCGTGCATCGGATTTGATTTGGTGGTTTGACCTTATTTTTTTTTCTCCAATTATTTTAATATACCTTTTTCAGATTCTAAAATATGGCTTTGAGTACCAACTCCGCATCCAGAACAATTTTTTCCTATCTTTTCTAATCATATTGTTAGTATTGCAGAAAAATGTCTACTGAAGAAAAGAGAAAGCTTGGAGATGCTCTTACCCGGCTGTCACCTGAAGATCTAAGCAAAGCATTGGAAATTGTTGCTCAAAACAATCCAAGCTTCCAGGCAACTGCTGAAGAGGTGGATCTAGACATGGATGCTCAGGTCATTATGTGTACATTTCTAAGTGTCATTAAATTAAATTTTTTGTTCTTAAAATCTAAAGAAATACCAGATAAATAAGATTGTTTTTATTTCTTTTTTGATTGAATTACAGCTGTTTGTCACAAATAGTGAGTAGTCTAATGTGTATATTGTGTTCCTTAAGCAGACTGAGTCTACCTTGTGGAGGTTAAAATATTTTGTTAAGGAGGCTTTAGAAGTGCAGGGCAAGAACTCAGGAAGCTTGGGTGGTAATGAAAACCAGAACAACAACAAAAGAAAAAGAGAGTTCTGTGATGCTATTGCCAAAACGAAAAAGAAGACCAAGAAGCCAACATGATGATCTTTCGGAGATGATAACCCCCCGCCCTCCGTTTTAGATTATTTCAAATGGTTGCTGATGCCGAAGGAGTAATTTCAAGAAACAAACCCATGAGTACGAAGCCATTTTGGTAAATAGCAATGGTTGTGTTGATAAAATTAGTCTTTCGTGCCTACCATGGCCTTTTAAAGTCTCCTTTCTGCACCGGAAGAAATCCTTGGGATGTAACGCAATGTTTTTTAAGGTAATTTTGGTTTTCCTTGGCCCTCTACGGTGGTGTTCTGCCACCTTGTACAGGGAAACCATGCACTCTTCATTTCTGGAGTTAAAGAGATAAGTTTCTTTTATATTTATGCTAATTTGTTGGTTTTAATTTTGTTACAAGAAACCAATGGCCAAGTCATGGAAATGATGTATATTATCTTAAGCTAATTTTAGTTCAAGGGATGGTGTTATGTTTTACTTGCTCCATGTCGGAATTTTCTTTGGAATTGTACTTTCTAATTTGCATTTGTTAGCCTTATTTCCATATTTGTTTTAGAATTTGTTATTACTTCAAACTATCTTATATGCAGTTTATGAGATGTCGATAGATTTGGTCAGAGTGATCGTTCTTACATTTTTATATGCTATGCGGAAAAGGAAAAAATGTTAGAAATTATTTATCCATCTAAAATAAAAAGTAAACGTATATAATAAATTATTTTGCAGATGAATTTTCCCAGGTAGTTTCTTTTGTTTGGAAATTTTCTTTCATGAATAATTTTTTTGTCCCTGTACATCCCAAAGAAAATTTCGAAGTTTGAATGAAAAATAGGGACTAAGGAAATATACTAAGGATGTTCTCTACGTCACTGTTTCTTTGGGACTACACCTGTTTCGTTTCCTATATACTCTACATCACATTTGAGTTGTAAAGACTAAAAAAAAAACATGTAAATAATTCTTTTAAGTGATTATGTGATTATTAATGCTCCTGGAAACAATTATGAAGTTAATACAAGATTCAAAAGTTCAATCGATTTGGGTTTCAAACTTTCCTTTGGCAAACGGAGTGATTTTTTGTTCCGGTTCTTTAAATGTTGAGAAATCCTTGCAAAAGAGGTTTCAATCAAGTCGTTGTCAGATAAAAAGAATAGTAATTTTACCTTTGAAGAGTTTTATTTTATTTATAGGGATGTTATTGATAGGAATGTTAATGAGCTATATATATATATAATTATCATATTTTTTAATAAAATATTACTTTTAATAATTATTTTACTTAAGTACCTAATTGTGAACTTAATGCTTCTTAAAGCACATCTCATACTCGGTTTTTGAATAAAAGAGAAGTCGGTCTTCGAGTTGCGACCGACTTCATATTTGACGGATCTCTAAAATTATGTAATCAGTTTTGATCGTGATTATCGTCATATTATCTTATTGTCTAAATTTAGAATTTTTTATTTACTAATGAGAATGTTTTCCATTATCCTTTTAAATATTGTCTTTTATCAATATTAATTGTATTTGTAAATAATTTAAATTAAATATGAATATATATATATATATATATATATATATATATATATAATTTTTAACGAGAAAATAATAGTATTACACCTAGTATTTATTAGTATTTTTCTTTGAAAAAAAAAATGTTTCCGGGCAATGAGAACATGTTTAGAAAAACTTATTTAGAGATTTTTTTTTTGGTTTTGAAATTAAAGAAAGTTATTTGTAGTTTCACTTGTATGTTTAGGACAATTGATTTATTTGGGTGGGATATTTCATAAGCACTTTTAAAGAAGAAAATTAAAAAAAATCTTTAAAACTAAAATTAGTTTGTATTTGAGTTAAACATAAAAGTTTTATACGAAGAAGTTCTTACAAAATCAATTTGTGCAGCAGCTAATGGGAAGATAATTTGTATTTTTCTCAGTACCTAGAATTTCTATTTTTCTTAAAGCATATGGTTATTTTTTTTAAACATTGTTTTGGTTTCATACGTAGTTTTTGGTTATAACCAAATAAAATTATGTTAAATTTAACAAATTTATCCAGTCATAATATTCATTATCGAAGTAATTTAGTTTTGACAACTATGTTGAACATACCTTATTACAAGTTGTCGTTATTTAAAATTAAACAATACAATAGAAAAAAAGTTATTATGTATAAAAAGACAATACCATTTCTACATAGTATTGTATAAAAAGATAATACCATATTTATATAATATTTTTCATAAATGGAAGATCAGATTTATATATAAAACAGAAAATAATTAAAAAATTAAAACTGGATAATTAGGATTTAATTTTTTTATCATATGCGTGAAAAAAAAACTTTATAAATAAATATTAAATGTATTATCAAAATTTGGAAAAAAAGGTAAATTTTTGCTATATATTTTGAAATAAAAAAGAAAAGATAACAAGTGTATAAAGAGAATGTCTTGTTTGTCTTTAGTAATCAAGAATAAAGTCTTACAAGAAAAGTGAAAACCAGAAAGCTCGTTTCTTTGCAAGATAATAGGCAAAAACATGTCCTAATGGAAGATCCTAATTAAATGATCAATTACTAGGACAATTGTAAGGAGGACATGATAAGGAAGCCTAAAATGTTTTGAGATAGTAGACAGTTTGATTTGGCAAAATGAAATGGAAGAGGAGGATTTAGTCTAATGAGATGTTAGGTCAACTCAATTATAAGAAGTCTACGCTAGAGTATAAAAGGAAAACTAACTTAAAGAAAACATAAGAATAAATAGAGGCTCAAATTTAGCAACACTTCAATAGTCATTAAATGTTAACAAATACAAACACCAAGAACCCCTATTTATGCTAATGTTGGACATCCAAATGGAGAAAGAAGTTTGAATTCAAACAAAATTGGCACAAATTGAAGGAGGGGTGACACATGTACACTCATGCATGCTCATTACTATTGTGTGATGCTCACACACTCTATGCACCTCTCTTTTGTCATTGGATGATTTAAGGTTTACATTGGGTTTGAGGAAGTCCAATTGTAATCCTAGATAGAGGACGAATTCTTCCTCCACCCCAATACCCTCGTCCTGCACCTCCATAGTCCATCAGAAAATACAAATATATCCTTAAATGATAAATAGTAAAAGACTAAAATATCCTCCACCCTCATTCACCTCCTTAACCACTCCTCATTCTTTCTTTGTTTGTATTCAATTCACTGTTTCACTATAGCATCCGGTTCAGTCATTGTATCTATTTTTCACCTTCACCACTAACAAAAGCGATCTGTGCGTGTGGGTTAGAGTTTGCAACGTCCGCATCACAATCTGCGAGGAGAAGCTGCGTATTTGCTTCAATCTGAATTAAAGCTTCAAACAAGTGAAAAATAAGAAATTTTAGATGTTTATTAGCAATTTGTGAGTGGTATTGATGATTAGAGTAGTTAATTTGATGATTGGGTTATTGTGGACGGTGAATCTGCATTGGAGAAGACGAACTTTGTATGAACCGGATGCCCCATGTCCGGTTTACATTTTGGAATAAAATTATAAACCGGATCATCCGGTTTATAATTTTATTCCAAAATGTAAACCGGATGGGGTGTCATCCGATTCACATTTTTATTTGGAAATGTGAACCGAATGGCCTCCATCCGGTTTACAATTTTTTTTCAAAATGTAAACCGGATGGAGACCATCCGGTTCAGTATTTTCTATTTCAAAAAACAGAAGGTTCTTTTAGTCATTTTCACAGGGACAATTTTGACATTTTCAAAACATATGGAGGTACAGGACAAGAGTATTGAGGTGCAGAAAGAATCCGTCCAGATAGAGACTACTTAAACTGTAATCTAATTCTAATTTATTCAAAGCCCAAATACAAGTTAAAAACCCTAATCTACTAGAACCAAAGCCCAATTATTCTATACTATTGGGCCTTATACATGGCCCACAAAATCCTAATCTACTCTATTCAAAATTTCATACTAAAGTCTGACCTATGATGATAAGACCTGTCTCTGTTGAAGTCAACTGAAACCCAATATTCTTGTGTTCTCTTGACCATAACTTTAGTTGTTTTTTTATGGATTAGAGGTTTTCTGTTATGTGTTCTATGTCCTCTAGAGTTGATCTCCTCAAAGATAGTTTTGAGCCTAAAATATTGACTAGAGGCCCAAATAGGCCAACCATGTCCAATCTTCTTGTAAGCTCCTGATCAAGGTTCTAAATCTTCAACCTCTTTATTTTGTGAATGTTCTGATTGGATGCATAGTCATCATTCCCTCCCTCTTGAGAAGGATCTATCCTCAGATCTGTAATGTTCTAATTGTAATATTCTTGATGACAACAACCTTGTTGGTGTTCATAACTCATGATTTCCTCCAGGATCAAACACCATTATGTAGAAGGAATCAAATAGCAAAACAAATACAATATATACAGAAATTTTAAAAAGGAAAATATAATTAAAAGAAGATTTCCTTTCAAGGTTAATGTATCCCTTATAAAAAAAAAGACAAAGATACATGACTCTCAGAACACTTTTATTTTTATTTTAAGTTCTTTTTCCTTGTGGGGTTGCCTCTTATCTTGTTTTTTCTTATTCTCTTCAAAAAAACTCCACGCAAGGTTTATCTAAAGAATAGAAGTTTCTATCAATGTCTAATTCAGCTTTAGACAAGAGTTTTTATTTTCTTTCTTTTTTACCTTCATCTCTCTTCTTTCTTTAACCTTTCTTTTTAAATTTTCTTGCCTAATTTGTTGTCTTAAGAGAGCTAAAGTATTTTCTCTTTTTATTTTGTTTTCTATTTTTTGTTGTGTTTATAGTTGATTCTTCACCACTTGTGAAGGTGATAAAGAACTAATTACAAACATATTTCCTATGTTAGTGAAAATAGTTTTTTTAGTACAACCATGATAAATAATATTCAGATAAAATTGTCATGGTCATCCTAACAAAATATCACAAGCTTCTAAAGGCACTAAGTCACATAAATCATTTTATTCATAATATCTTATAGAAAGCCTGACTTTTACTTATTGACTTAACAATATTCCTATCTTTTTGAATTGAATAAAATTTATAAGGTTCTGGATTGTAAAATATGTTGAGACTCAACATCTAAATCAACCTAGTACTACAAAAATTATAGCATGAATTGTTGTCCATAATGAGAGAATAATTCATGTTAAAAATTCGACAGTTTATTTGAAAACTATTCTCTCTTTAGAAAGTACCAGGTTGTTTAAGACTTCTCGTAATAAGAAACTCTCTAAAACAAGGATAAGCATATTCAACATGGGAAGTTTTGGGACTAGGCTTTTCTTCTTTTTCAAAGGAAGAAGAAGAACTAGTCTCATTTTGACTCTCTAGGAATCTCTATCCCTCAAGATCATGACTCATTTATTAGGGCACTTTGTGACCTATACCTAAACACTTAAAGCATTTAATGTCATTAGTAGGAGTGTAGGTAGAAGGCTTGTCTATTCTTTTTCTCTTATTTATATTTTATTTATATTGTTAGAAGGTTCTATTATTTGTTTTTCTACGAAGTTATTTTTCTCTTGTGAATATTCATTGCTAGAGTGAGCTTTTCCTTTCTTAGATAAAGATTTTCTTAAATTTTGTTGTTCTACGTTAATGCAAAGTTGTACTAAATTATTTAAATTTGTATAAGGTAGAAGCTCAACTCTATATCTTATCTTCAAACTCAATCCACTTAAGAACCTAGTTATGGTGGTGTTCTTATCCTCCCTTATCCCCACTCTTATAATTTATAACTTCATAGTTTGTCTATACTCTTCAGCACTCATGTTCTGTTGATGGAGTATTTGGAGCTTATTAATAAGCTTTCTATTATATATGCAAGGATATGTGGATGTCCCTAAGATCATTGTAATATAAAATTGAAGGTTAATTGTGGAGGTGTCTTTCTCTTACAATGGAGGTCCACAATTACATTGCATAACCTTGGAAACCTAAAGTAGCTAAGGATACTTTCCATAACTCACTTGGTGATAGGTGAATAGTTATTCTATCTTTATTTTCCAATCAAAATTGACTTCCACATCGTCTTTACCATAAAAGTGAAGAAGGTTGACCCTAACCTCTTAAGATATAATTTCTTGCTTGTGTCTTTTAGGGGGAGGGCGTTGATAAACGTTATAGAGTCTTAAATTTCCTACATCATCCTAATTATCTCCTAATTTATAACTCCTAAAATAACTACTTTTAATTTTAATATATTTTTTATTTTCTCTTCTTTTTGTCTTAAAATCCTAAGATCATCCTCGAGAATAGCAAGTTGCTCATCTCTTTCAATTTTCTCTTTTTCTCTCAAAACTGCCTCTTACATTCTCTATAGTTTTAGTGACTTAAGTTCTTCCAATAAATGTTTTAAAATTTTCAGAGAGTCACTTGAGTCACTGCCACTATAGTGAGAAGTATGCTTAGACATCTTAAGCTTGTATTTAGACATTTTAGAAGAAGAAAATAATGCAAATTACACCGGGTAAGTTCCTAGGAAAAAGAGGTGACAAGTATAAGAATTAAGTCTTCCTAAGTTAGAATTTTTCCTAGACATGCACTTCATAAACCTTCTCCCAATGAAAACTTCTTCAACACAAGAAAAGAAGTTCAAACTAAAAGAAAATTAAGCTTTAAACAAATTAAAATTGTGAGAATGTAAACTTCAAGACACACTCAAAATCTATAAACATTACCTACAAATGTAATTCATTACTCACGAATTTTTGTCGTAGGTAAATCTAGTTTTTTTTTAAGTGGACATATAGCTTGTTGTAATACATCACAAGACTTCAAATCAAAATTGAAAATTAAAAAGCACAAACTAGGAGATGTGATGACATTTAAGAGGTAACATGACTTAGACATAACATGAATAGATCATAAAATCAAAATGACACAAATATGTATTGTTTTGACCGAACAAATTGAAAGAAGACTCGAGAAAATAAAAGCATCCCCATAATAAAAGAACGCCTAAAAGCATACCAATAGAAGTTCAAGAAGAACAAATCACTTTGAACCGAACAAATATAACACATCCAGTTAGTGAAATTGTAACATCCTAAATTTTATAAAAAATATTTAGGTTATTATTATTTAATATCGCCAAAGTTCATCGTCTAAAAGGGTTTAAAAATTAGACCTTTAGAGATCAGACGAAGACTAAGTCGTCTACATACATCATACAACGTTAGGCGAAGTTAATGATCGAGCAAGCCGAATTCTCTTATGCGTAGACGATATAAAGTCATTAGATGGTACTTAAGTCAAAAGGTAGAACGAAGAATTTGGGACACAAAATAAAAACTATCTACTGGACAATTTTTACTTAGACGAATAGTATTTGTACTAAAGGTTCACTTTTCATAAACTACAAATGGAACGAAGCATTGAAGGAATGAAATAACCATTGCTTGTAGACACTTAGATAGTAAGTTTGTCTATTTCCCAAAGAATTATTGGAAATTGACTATAAGAGGACAAGTTTCGAGGATAAGAATTACTTTCCAAGAAATCTAGACACATCTAGATAAATATCTCTGCATATACATTATTGGGGATAACAACGAATATGTGGGGCCCATTTTTCACTGTTGACCAAGATATTTCACATCTTGGTATTTATCTCTTCATGAATAAATTCAAGCTAGATTTGAAAGAATCCATTGGATTACAACTAAATGGTCATAGAAGGATAGTGATTACTCATGACTCCTCTACAAATAAGAAGTCTGAAAACTCAAACACTCATGAAAGCATTATGAGTTGAATTATTGATTGTGCGTTTATGTGCAATTGCTCATCTATCATGACTAATCTTAACTAAATGTCATCTTTATTTATTATCAGTATCATTCTCAACGTTTCTTTGTAGTAATAATAAATATTGTGATATAATAATGATAATATTCCATCGTTCAAACTTTTGGTGACTATCGTTTTCGAGTATTTTACTTGAATAAAATTTTGAATGATCTATGGGATAAAAATAAAGAAAAGGAAATTTGAAAGGAAGTATTATCAATTGTGAAATTTGATAAAAAATTATTTTTCTTTAAATTAATTCAATATTATTTTTCATATATATATTTATCTCACTTTCCTATGTTTGTTGATTGTGATTTCATGAACTGTTTGTGCTCATCTAGATAGAGGTCTGCTTATCATTTAATGGATAGTGACTCAATCTTGCATTCAAGAGGTTTGGGTATGAGCATGCCAATGGATGGTGTCCCAACCTTGTTTTCTAAAGGTTCTTATAAACCAAAGTGGGCGAACACTCTGGTGACAGGTTCAACTTTGACTCAATCCACCAAATTGGGAGTCAAAGGAGTCGTTGAGGAGGAGAAGAACCTATGGAGTTGCTCTATATATCTTCACCTTCATCTTTAGGGTTAGAAAGTGTCATAAACAATGGTCTCAGTCGAGAAGATGAAGAAGAAACACAAGTGAGAAATCTTAGTAAGATAGACGAATCTAGTATGTTGAGGTTTATGTTATTATTTGTAATAAGTAAAAATCATTAAAGTCATCTAAGTTATGTAATATTCATGTAACCTTAAATCCCATCAGATGATACCAAGAGACTTTGGGAACGATGTAAAATATTCATGTAATATTCTCTTTTGTTATTCATTGTTGGTACTTCTTCTGATATCCTTTATTTTTCTATTCATTTGATTTACTCTTTTGTCCATAATTTCTTGAGTGATTATTCTTCCTTGTTTCATTCCTTTTATTGAATTTCCATCTAATATCAGTTGTTAGCCCATTCTCATCTAATAACATATACTAGTCTATTATATTGTTTATAACTCCTCATTTTATCTCTTTGATAATATTAAGTCCAATATTTTATATATTAGCTTATTTTTTTACTATTCCTTTCTTTTACTTATACATGAAAGCCTATTGGGTTACTTATAGTTTCAATGATTTGTTATTCAATTTCTCGTTACTTAACTTTCTTTATTTAATCTATCCACATCGTCAGCCAATCTTTGGGCCTACACTACACTTCTTAAACCTAGGTACTGCTTATTATTATTGTTTACATGTATTGCTAAAAATGTAATATAGGTTCTTGTTTTGAGTTTAGGATCTAGTAGACAAAATTTATTCTCTAAAGTTCTTCCACTACAATCCACTTCGTCTACTAGATTAGTGATGTTTCTTTTCGAATACTTCTTGTTTATGAATTTAATACTTTTAATAAACATTTGTACACATATAAAAATATATTAGAAACGAAGATGTCACATAAATCAATCAAGACAAGAAAAATTAACAATGTATACAACAAGGAATCAAGAAAAGAAATGAGAAGAAAGATCTACTTATTCATGCTGTTGTTTTGAGTTTCTTCTTGAATGTAGGATGAGTGAAGCTTGCAGAAGCATGAAGATAGTAGAAGGTTTGATTCAACAAAGTGAAGTGGAAGAGGAGGATTAGGTCTGGTGAGAGGTTAGGTCAACTCAACTCGAAAGAGTCTAGACTAGAGACTCCAAATGAGATTAACCTGAGGAGAACAAAAGAACTAGTAGAGACTCAAATTTAAAAACACTTAAATACTAGTCCAATGTTAAGAAATAAAAGCATCAAGCATCCATATTTATACTAATGATGGATGTCCAAATGGAAAGGGAATGCATTCAAACTTAGCAAAATTGGCGCAAATTGAAAGAGAGATGTACATTCATGCTCTCCTCATGCATGGTCACTTCTATTGTGTGATGGTCACACACTCCACATGTCTCTCCTTTGTCATTGAACAGTCTAGGGTTTACATTGGGGTTAAGGAAGCCCAATTATAACCCTAGATAGACTACTCTAACCCTAATCTATCTTTAATTTATTTAAGGACCAAATACAAGTCAAAATCCCTAATCTACGTGGCCCAAATACAAGACCCAATTATTATATACTTTTTGGTCCAATAGCCCACAAAATCTTAATATATTCTATATAAATTTACAAACTAAAACCTAACTCGTTATGATAAGACTTGTCTCAGCTAAAGTTAACTAAAGCTCACTTTTCGTAATCGATCTCCTTAAAGATAGTCTTGGGCCTAAAAGATTTATTGGAGGCCCAATCAAACTTAATGTTCTTGGAAGTTCCTAATCAAGACTCTAAATTTTCAACTTCTTTTATTATATGTGAATGTTATAGCTAAATGGGTTGGAATCACTAGAGGTTGAAAATGGGTTGTTCTTTTAGTTCTATACAGGTTGGATAAAAGCTTTTGAAGAACCTTTTGAAGTTGAGGAAACGAGAATTATCTTCGCAATTGAAATAGATCTTTATGATTGGTGTGTAATTCTGCTTTTGTCATTTAGGCTTTCTATGATAATGATTCAACTTCTTTTTGTTTAGAAGTCGTCTGGTATGGACTTATAGAAGCACATAAGATTTACACTATATATATATATAGAGAGAGAGAGAGAGAAAAAAAAAAAAAAAAAAAAAAAAAAAAAAAAAAAAAAAAGGGAGAAAAAAAAAAAAAAAAAAAAAAAAAAAAAAAAAAAGAAAAAAAAAAAAAAAAAAAAAAAAAAAAAATAGAAGTATACCATGAAGG
>Ga0209700_100613_pt1 | contig 69249 bp, 25 predicted proteins | sample SiratroredBW_FD_187528 | JGI IMG/M metagenome (GOLD analysis project Ga0209700, IMG submission 187528) | Root nodule microbial communities of legume samples collected from California, USA - Siratro red BW (SPAdes) (version 2) | ecosystem: Host-associated > Plants > Roots > Nodule | place: USA... | reverse complement strand
AACATAGATATTTAAAAAAAAAAAAAGAGAAACTTTCCTCTGTTTATCAAGATATTAACCATTTTGTACAGCAACTCATTCACAGAGATTAAACCGAAAAAGAAAAAAAAAAAAAAAAAAAAAAACTCTAAACTTCTCATTTCACCTACAAGATTCTAGAGCAAAAGTCCTTCTTATCAGAAAAAACTAAGCGAGCCATTACTCAAGCCGAGGACTCAAGTCCTAACTCCATTGAGTCACCACAACTTTTCACATCTATTCTTCTCTTCTTCATCGGAACCATGTGATGCTCACGTGACACCGGTTCAAACCCAAGCCTCAGTTCCAAACCAATTTCATTGCTACCTTCATCGGTTCGATCACTCACCTTTGTCTCACCCAATAGGTTGCATGTTTCCACCGACACCACACTTTCACTCTCTTTGCTCTCTCCTTCCACAATGGCAGCAGCTTCCGACAAGTGGCTCAGTCCCGACTCATGACTCGTAGTCTGGTTCGTCTCCGGTTCGACCGGAACAAACCCGATTCCGTTGGAGGCTTTCGGTTTGATAACCACGTCGCCGCCGGTTCGCTTAACCCGGACTCGAGTCTTGCCCTTTTGAGTCCGGTTCGCGGAGTTCTCATCTTTGGACACGTGGCGGATGTCGTAGGCCTTCAGAGGTGGGGCCCGCCCATTCGCCGCCACTTCCGATGCGATTTGCGTGATGGGCTCGCCTTTCAAAACGGCTTCCACTGCCGCTTGACACAGCTGCCAGCTCCCCGACCATAACAAACCCACTGACCCGTAAATTGGGTTCACAATTCGACCGCATGCCTCGTACAACAACGAACGAAAGATCGCTGCAAACATAAACCAAAACCCCAAAACCTTAATCAATTACACCTTTCTAAATCACTGCATGCAAGATCATTTGTGGCTAGAGGTGTTTTTCTTTAGCACCTTAGAAAGAATTTAAATAAAAAATTATTTTTGTTTCAGTTTGTTTTGACTTCAAAATTCACTTTAATCCGTTAAGTTATTTCTGCATCAAATGAGCCTTTTTCGTGTTGTGTGTCGAAATTAACCCGAAAAATAGAAAATCAAAGGAAAATAAAAGAAAAAAACGAAGTGAAAATTTAAACTTCTTTCTCAAAAAAAAAAAGATATTAAGAGACAGCTTTATAGTGTTAAGACAACTGTGCATGTAAGGTTTTTCATCAATTTCTTCAAAAAACTGTGTCGAAACTTCTATCAGCCGAATTTGGTGAAGAAAAACTCGAATTCCCATGAAGAAACACCAAAAAAGTTTGTAAGAAAATTAGATTTGAGTTTTGCTGCAAAGAACTCGAACATGCAACAGAGAAAATTGAAGAATTAAAAAAAGAATGAATTCGGAATTCCAACCTGGTCGAAGGTTTTGTGGGCCAGCGTTGATGAGGTTCATGAGGCCAGCGCGACCATAGAACTTAGCAAGAAAAACAGTGGCATTAGCCTGCGATTCTGGGTTCTTGATCCATTCCAAACACGGTCTTATGCTGCAATCTTCACTGCACCCTTTTCGCAGCACACGACAGCCATTACAACTCATTCGCATTTTCTCACAACCCTAGTTTTTCTATTCCCTTTAAGCCCCAATTGAAGTTTCCAAGAGAAATTAAGGAGAAAAAAGTGAGAGAAAATTGGAGATTATTTTGATTGGAATTGGAATTGTGAGAGAAAGAGGGAACTTTTATAGTGTTGGGGTTCCGGCGCTGCTGGGTTTCTCACATGTTGTGGGTTTCTTAAGAATTGTTTTTTCTTTTGTTTTATTATTATTATTTATATTATTTATTATTGTTCTTAACATGACATAAGATGAAACAATGGTTTTGAGGTTTGTATTTATTTTCCACATTCAAGGGGGTGGTGGAACTTCGAACCACTTTTCTAGGTTGAAGCGAAGCATAATGATTCTATTTTTTTTTTCCATTTTTGTAGGGCGACCGCACCCACTCTCACCTCTCACGCGTGCTGCATAGTTTCTGTCCACGTGGCTCACCTCAGTGGCGTGGAACATCCTTGGCTTGCCACCCCATGATCATCCATTACACAACATTTTTTCAAATAAAAAAGAAAAGAATGTCTATATTTTCTCTTAAAAAAAAAATATTTATCATTAATAATTCTAACTTATCTGTGACTAAGATTATAACTAACAGTGCTACTATCTCTATGAAAGAAATAATTATATTTTATTTTGAGAATAAATCTTTCAAAACTGTTATAAATAATAGCGAGAAGACAAATATTATTATTCTATATGTTGTTTTAGCTTCTAAATAAATTCGTAAAAAGAATATATAAAATAAATTCATGTAAAATCATATGTTATTGATTAAAACATATTTCTTAAAATATATCATGAGTTTTTCTTTTATGATTAAATATAATAGGTTTTATTAAACAAATATTTAAATAAGTTTTTAATCCAACTAAAATTAGTTAATTTCATTATTTGTAATGTAGAAACATATACAATTTTTTACACAATTATAAATTTATTTTTTTATCAGTATTAGCAAAAAAATGAGTGTATTCACATTTTTATTGCATTAAAATATATAATTTTATCTTTTATGGGTAATTAGTTAAAAGAAACAATAACACAATTTAAAATATGTGTATATATACATAAAATTTATAAAAGGTAGTGTTAAAAATTATATCGATATTATGAGAAAAATTATTTAATTCTTTTCAAATAAAGAGCAGCTTTTCCATTATTTATATTATTAAATAAATAAATTAGTTTTTAGTTATTAAAGTGTACAATTGTCCAATTAAAATATGATACCAAAAAGAAGTTACCCAACAGTATTAAATAATCACAAAAATTGGTATAAATAATATGAAATAATCGCAATAATAATATTAAAAATAATAAATAAAATTACTAATAGTAAATAAAATCATCTTACTTTATCTATTCTTTTACCATTTTTTATCTCGTTTATGTAATCTCAATTTTCACTTATTTACATTTTCTTTTTCACTATTTTACTTTCTATCATTGCATCTATATAAAGCCTACATGTCACTTAGTTTATGCCATTTTGATATATTTAAGAACTACTAACTTTTTAATTTTAATATTTCCGTCTTCTCTAAGCTTCAATTTAAAATTAAAGATGACTTTATTATTTGAGAAATTAATAACGGCAAACTATATATATTTGTTATCCGATGTCCTATTCATAATTTTCTTTGAGTTTAACAAATATTTTTTTTAAAAGATCTAAATTCACTTTTGATTTCTATAGTTTTAAAAATATGTAATCTTGATCCTACAAAATTTCAATTACATTAATTTTCTAAAACTAAACAAATTTTGGTTTTCTCAAATTATTCAGAGAAAAATGCTACATCTATCTACAAGTAACAATAATAATAATACCAATTGTTTATTTATATTAAATATCAATAAGATATTCAACACTTAAATTTAATACATGTAGTTCTAACTAATATGTTAATATTTTCTACTAACCTTAACTGTAGACAAAAAGAATTGAAAGATTAAATAGACATAAAATTTTGCAAGAATTAAAATTAAACATTATTGGAAAGAAATGAGAGGCAGAGCAGTGGCGTAAAACATACGATCTCTCCTCTAGATGTCCAAAGTACAGTTTGTTTGCTTCTGCGTGCCGAAGGAGCAGTGACAGATACAGACACTGGGGCGCGTGGATCAAGGAATCATCCTGCCACAGAAAACAAAGAAAACGGAACCTAAAATCTCATGGTGTCAGCTAATGCATGCAAAAGCCTACAAATTTTGAGGAGCCTAAAGGAAGCGCGTGGCATTCACGCAGAGAGAACCAGTGCGGTCGAATCGCCACATATTGGGGTAGAGGGTCCCACTCTGCACTGGTTTTTGAACGTTAAAAAAAGCTCCTGGTTTTCGGGAGCCAAAAAGCGGTTTTCTATAAAACCGGAACCGGTTTCCGGTTTTGGGGTTGGGACTGTGGGCGCACAAGAATGAAGAGAGACCAACACACCGAGCCAATGGTTTTGGTATATACATATATATTTATATATATATATATAGTATAAAGTAAGAAGAAACTGTCGTAACAACTATAAAGAGGTGATTAGGATGAGTTTACGTTTTAATGTGGTGGTACTTGGAGAGTAATAGGTGAAGAAAAAGAAAAAGGAAGTAAAATAAATTTTAAATTACTTGATTAATGATAATATATAATAATAATAATAATTTATTTTTATACGCAGGGTTAGTGTGAATAACGATAAATATATCACTTTATTAAATAATTTAAATGAAATATTAATTTCAATAGAGATACATTTTTTTAAATAAGAGAGAAAATAATAATTTGAGAATATAAGAAATAAGAGCAGTTAATTTCAATTCTTTTATATGACTAAATCTATAATATTTTAGAATAGAGAAAGTAATAGATATGTTAATAATTATGGTAATAAAAACAATAACTGAATATAAATATTTTTTTTTTCTGTAAAATAAGAAGAGGATGGATTAGGTCAAAATTCATGTTTCTCACTCTTAAACATATTTATTTATTTTTATTTATCTGTTAACAGAAAGCTTTTTCTAATTTGTGTTATCTTCTACCCTCTCTTTCTCCTTGTGTTCCAAGCTACCAAATTTAGGGTAATGGTTTTATTACATTCCTCTGTCTTTCATGTTAATTCAAAATTAAGGCATTTTTTGGGGGGTGTTGGTAAAATATGTTCGTTTTCACTGAATGGAAAAGCAACAATTTATTGCTCTCATGTTCACTGCCTTGAAAAGTGAAAAATCACTTAAAGAAAATAGAAACGGATCTCGAACGTGCATTATATAGATTAAGAAAATAGTTACTTCAAGATTGATATAACAAATCAAAGGAAGTTAACAAAAGCATACGCACTCATATTTTTGTTTATTAATATATTTTTGTTTATTAATATAAAGTGTTTCCTTCTTAAGCATTTCAAAGGCATTCTTAAGATAATGTTTATATCCTATTATAAACAAGAATATTATCAAAGTATACTATAACACATTTAACAATAAAAGATTTAATTACGTAATGTATGAGTATCATGAATGTATTAAGTCTATTTATGAGTTCGAAAGATATAACTAATTATTCATACAAACTAAACTCGATCTTAAAGATTATTTTCAACTCATCTTTTTCTTTGACTCATATGTAGTTGTATCCAGTTTTCAGTGTATTTGAAAAAATATACTAGATCTCTATAGTTCTATTAAGTCATCTAATAGATGGTTGAAGTGTCGATATATAAAAATTATATTGTTTATAGCTTTATAGTCTATAGACATATGTCATGTACAAGGGTGGTTCAAGGCCCAAGCAGCTAAAGCAACCGTTTTAGGCCTCAAGGTTTCAAAGGCCTAAAAAAAATTTAATATGCTTTAGGCCTCAAGGTCACAAAGACTTCAAAAAAATTTAATATGCTTTAAGCCTTAAGGCCTCAAAAAAATTTAATACTCACATATTATTATAAAATAAAAAATATTTTATTTTAAAATTATACTAACAAAATTTTAATTCAAAATTTAAATATTTTAACTGACTTTATGTTTACATTGGTGCTAGAAATATTATTTAATGACTTTAAATTTATATTGGTACTATAAATATTATTTAATGAATAATATTCTTAAAACTTTCTTATAATAAATTAATAATATTTAAAAAAAAATTGAACAGTCAAGGAATCTTTCCTATCAAAACATTCTAATTTTTCTCTTCCCTATATTCCAACGGATTGATATCTCTTTATATGTCCTATCATTGTCTGACTCTTCCACTTCTCTCATTCTTTCTTCACTTATCTCTTTTTTTTCCTTTGTTTATTTGTTCCTTCTATAATATTATTTCAACTTGTTTTCAATTTGAAATTTCTTTCATCTCATATCTCATCATTCTATACTGTGCATTTATGCGGGTGTCTTTACTTGGAGACTTTAACTAGTAGATTAATTGAGGAAGAGTTTGTGTTCACTTTGACTCCTTTTGAGTGCATCAATATTAGGTAAAAATAATATGAGATTGATCAATTAATCCCATTTTTTTTTATTTTTCATTATTGTTTAATTAATCTTAAAATAATTTGTGCAGATGCAAGGAAGAGAATTTAAAAGTTACAAATTATATTTAAAGACATACCAAATGACAAGATCAATCAGGTTTTATCTTTTTAACTTAGACTTATTTTATATACTTATAAGTTATATTTAGTGTGATACATATTATAATTTTTAATTTATATAAAAAATATAAATATGACAACTAAAAAATTTGAATCAGGTTATTCAAAAGTTCAAAAAAACAAAAAGAGTTGAATTTTTGTTGAATCACAGAAAGGGGCTATGGATAAATTTATAAAAATAAAAAAAATGAATTAGAAAATACAGGTGAGTCTTCTTTGAATGAAGAACATAAGAATATAAATTTAGGTGAAAATAAAAATGTAAATATAGGCGAAGACAATAATAAAGTAGTCAGCAAAGATAGTAATTTTGATTCTCAAACTCAAGATAATAATTTTGATTCTCAAACTAATGATAGTAATTCTAATTCACAAACTCAAGATAATGAGAATGAAATTGCAAGACAAAATGATTCTAATATTAAAAATATGTACGATCCAAGTCAATGAGAAAATATTGATACAAAATTAAGAGACTTATTAGTAGAAAAAGTCCCTATTAGGATAACTGATATAGATTTTCCAAAAGATAAATACTCAAGACACTTTTCTGTATCATATTATATCTAAAAAAATTGTCAAATGGGGAGAAACATGAAAGAAGATAACTCATTTATTCTACAGATTTAGATAAAGTATTATGTTTTTGTTGTAAACTGTTTAACAATTCCAGTATCAATTGTTTCAGGTGAAAGGAGTTTTTCAAAACTTAAACTAATAAAATCTTATTTAAGCTCAACAATGTCTCAATAAAGATTCAACGGATTAGCTTTATTGTCTATTGGAAAAGATTTTTTAAATGAAATTAATTATGATAATTTAATAGATAATTTTACATCACAGACAACTCGAAAAATAAATTTTAGATAAAAATATCATAATTTTAATTATTTTATTAATTTAAAAAAGACCTCATTTTTTTATTCGCTTTAGGCCTCTTGAAGCCTTGAGCCACCACTGGTCATGTATAGTCCTTTTAAGATACTAAAATTACAAAGCCTATGCTTTCTTTAATCTGTCATTTTTTCCATGAGTTCTTCTGATGAAATCATTAAAGAGATATCTTAAAGGACCAAGAAGGAAGCTTGAAGCTAAGATAATTTTTTTTTGTATTCAATTTTTTAATCTTCTAATTAGTTTTATTGTGTCTTAGTATTTATTTTCTATAATTTTTATAATTAGAGTATTTTAGACTTTACATTTTCAAAAGCTTGTTCGACGAACCTTATTAATATTTGGACTTATGAGTACATGGTCCATAGTATATATGTATGAAAGACTTTTTTAAACTCTTCTATTCAAAATTCAGGAGTATAAAAATGGGTTCAAACATGTGAAGTAGCTTGACTCATCATGAGTTTAAGTTAGGTTGGATCGGAAAATATATAGTTTTTTTTTTAAATGCGAGTCAAATTGAATACAACCCATTTAACCAACGGGTTAAATGGCCTCTCAAAATCAATCCTTCATAATTTTTTTTTTTCATTTTTTTACTATAATTATTTACTAGATTATTATGTAGGTTGACACGGTAGTATTTTAGGATTAGAATTTTGTTCAATATTATTTAAATGATTTGGATACTTAACTTATTTATTTGCCGATTATATAAGTTTACACTTTGATTTTTACTTTCTATTTCTATAATATCACTTCATAATTGTTAGGGTTTGTAAAGGTTAGTATTATCAACTCGCCAACCAATTTTGGTCCACCCTGTTTAACCCAGTAAACTGGTAGACCAAAAGGAGATGAGACAGGTTGGCTTGCCAGCCTATTTTTCTAAATTAAAATTAAATAAAAAATAGTTTAAAAGATTAATTTTTATATATTATATTATTTGAATGATGCAAATATGTAATAATACTGTAACTTAAATCATTAACACTTATAAGTTAAGTTCCAATTATTAATTATAATTGAGTTATTAAAAACTTATAAAATATTTATATGGTTAAGTGTTCTTTTAATATATATAACAAAATTCAAAATAAAAAATTAAAAAAAAACAAAAAACTAGTGGGTTGGCCTATCAAAAGGTGGGTCGAGATTTTCAACCTACTTTGCCATAGTGGACTAGCATATGACACCCTATTGACAAATTCTTCCTGCACCCTAATATCTTCTTCCTGCACCCTAATATAAAATTTTAATTCCACAATTGACCCTATCCGGTTTATACGGATAAAAAAATAAGAACCGGATGGCACCCCCATCCGGTTCACATTTCAAAAAAAATGACAACCGGATGAGTATGTCATCCGGTTGTCATTTCAAAATAAAATGACAACCGGATGGCACCCTCATCCGGTTGTCATTTCAAAATAAAATGACAACCGGATGACACCCCATCCGGTTGTCATTTAAAAAAAATTATTTTATTTGGAAATGACAACCGGATGGCATACTCATCCGGTTGTCATTTTGATTTTGAAATGACAACCGGATGGGGCTGTCATCCGGTTCTCATTTCCAAATAAAAATGAGAACCGGATGGAACCCATCCGGTTCTCATACATCAAATCGGAAAATTCTTCTGTTTGTCGTCGACAACGTCTAAACCTCAAATCAACTACTCTAATCAGCAATATCACTTATTAATTGCTAATAAACACCAAAAATTACTTATTTATTGCTTGTTTTAAGGATTAATCAAAGATTTAAAAACAGATGAAGTTAAAATGACAACCGGATGGGGTGTCATCCGATTGTCATTTTATTTTGAAATAACAAGCGGATGACATACTCATCTGGTTGTCATTTTTTTTGAAATGTGAACCAGATAGGGGTGCCATCCGGTTCTTATTTTTTTGCCCGTATGAACCGGATGGGTGTGCTGGGATATTTATGGAATTAAAAAATTTGTATTAGGGTGCAGGAAGCGTATATTAGGGTGCAGGAAGAATTTGTCCACCCTATTTTTTGGTGGGCCAAATGTTGGGCAGTGCCAAAACAAGTCTAGCTAGTCTATTCTAAGACCCTTATATTGTGATTTGTGTTTAGTGAAATAGATGAATACCTTAATTGTTGATTGTGCTCTTATAAATTAGTAAGTCTAATTGATTCAACATATTATTATTCTGTAATAAATATATGAAAATGTTAGACAAACAAAACATGCTTAAATGAGTCAACTCATTTAACCTGTGGTAAGTCAAAGATTAACAATATTTTTGACTCACCCACAAGGAGTAGAGTTCATGAATCTTTAAATTTTCAATTTAAAGTGAAAAATGTTTTTGTACTTAACAATTATTCTTGATTGTATTAATAAATATATATTGAAACTTCTTTGTCACTTATGTATTTTCTATTTTATGGTGGAAATTGTTGGAACAATGCTACAAGAAAGTTAATATTTAACCATTTGATAATCATAAATTAGATCAACATTTTCATGAAATTTGTCCACATCGTTAGAAAAGCAATTTGACTTTTTTTTTTTTCCTTTTGAATGTTATTTTTGTTGGGTGTTACTTGATTATGGGTTTCAGTTGTTCTTTAGTTAATTCTACACCACTACTCTAATGTCCTTTTGTTGTTCATGTTCTATATTTTTATGTGATGTGTTTAATTTCCATAAAATCTATGCCACGATTTGGAATCCCTTTGGTATAAATAAAATTAACACAAGAGAAACATACAATATTATCCAAACATATTATAATGCAACTTACTTCTATGATCAATCTAAACTCTTAATACTTTTCCTAAACTATATGATATAAATTACCTATATTTAATCTCTATATTAATAAACAAACTAGTGACTTAATAATTATGTTACTCATAGGGACTAAAGTAATTAATTAGTTCCAATCATTTCTTTTCTATTCCTAAGTTTAAATTTCAATTTTAAAAACTAATAAACTATCATCTATTAAAAACAATTAATTTCAATATTTAAAATTTCAAATTTATACATCTAAATAACATGACATAATAATTAAATAACATAACATGGTTTCAATATTAAGACTAAACAATATTCATGCTGTGATTGAGATTCCAAAAACGACTACAATATCAATTGAAAAACAAATGAGAGGTTTAGACCATTAATTTCAATAATAAACGAAACCTCAACACAATCAAATAGAAACAACCAACAGGCAAAATCAATAATAGGAAAGCAAGAAAACAATTGAACCAATAACAAATAGAACCTCCACAAACTTGTCGTAGAGGCCACCAAAGAGAAAACGAGAAAGAAGTAAAAGTGAATGCTATTTCACAAGGAAAATGTGGAAAAAAAAAATCTTGTCAGAAGTTATAAAGAATTTTAAATTATACCATATAACAGGTCCGACGTAAAACTCTTGATTTTATTTTCAAATGTCACTTTATTTTTTCATGTTGTGAACCAGGAAGGTTCGACATAAAAAAATATATAAGATAATTAGTTAATTTGCTTTGCAGGAGTAAGCATAGAATGAAATGTACTGTTCATCACATCACATGCCTCCTTGAACATTAAGATTGAATCAGTTTTTTCAATCCTTTTATCAAACAACTTAGATTCAATTACGGTGCAGAGTTGGTGCAAATTAATTGGAGAATTCAGTTAGGAATCTAAACAATTGAAATCAGTGGCTTAATTGAAAACTAAAGCGTGAAATTGAATTTGATTTTGGTGGCGACAACCATTTGAATTTCATGGAAACTTTTGTATCCATTGATATTCAATTTAATTTGTTGATTGGTGCCTTTACATTTTCAATGGCTTGATTTGGTGATATTAAATTGAATAATATTTCATTTGATTTCAGCGTGAGCGTGAAAGTAAAATTATTTTGGAAAACAATGTGTAATTTCACGGATAACAATTGTACTTAGTGGGACCCATGCCTTGAATTCTATTTGATTTGCTAATTTAATAGATGAATGATGCATGTATACGTTGATCCAACGAGGAATTAAAAATTTAATGCATGTGGTGGTGGAGGTTTCGGTTTTAGATTTGGTGATTATGATTAAACTTACAATCCCATTGAATTAAGCAACTTGAATCAGTATAGTGAAGTCATGTCATGTGTTGCTTTGAATTACAAGCAAGTTACGTGTAAAATTTCATTGTTGAATTTCTTGGTGATTCATTTTAACTAGGCTCAGAATCTTTGGTGTCTCATTTGTCATCTGTTCATTCTTACTATTTTTGAGTATTTTTTTTTTCCTTACTTTGATTTGAATATTTTGTTTATAATTTTTTTAGTTAATTTTCTTGACTTCTAATTATAAGACATAATTTTTGTGAGAGATAAAAAATTAATGGAATTTGATTATTGAATTAAATTATGAATTACAAAATTAGGAGCTAAATGTTAGCATATATGTTTTGAGAATTTTAAACTTAAATTTAAGTATCGAGAAATTAAAAGTATAAAGTAAAAGAAAATAATAATATTGTTCATGCTTTATATTTCTTTTGTTACTTAGATTTATTTGTATTTGAGAGCTCTATTGGATGTTTAAATTAGTTTCATTCGTTAAAGTAGTTTTTGATTCATTTCTTTCAATTTAGTTTTTGTAATTGTTTACGTTACTTTTTTTTTTTTAATTTTCTAGTAAAAATTCTAAATGCGTTATTTAGATTGCTCTTATCTTTTAAAGTATCCTTTTTACATTTTTAGTTTGGTCACATTTTTACTTTCTTTAGTTTAGTTCTTGATTTTGTATTTTTTAGTTTACTTTTAAAATTTCATGATTTTGTCTGCTTGATCTCTTGAACTCAACTTAGATTTGTTATATATTTCATTTAAAATGTAAATTCTTTTATGAATTGATTGAAAGTTGCTATTAAGAATTAAAAAGGAATTTGAGTCAGAATGTCTAACTTTTCAAGAGTGATACAAAATGAATTGAGTGTAAATACTTAATGAGAGGTGGGATCCATATATTTTATTTTTCTTAATAGTGTTAACTATTTATTTGTGTATATATATTTATTTCTCATGATGAATGACATGTGGAGAGAAAAAAAATCAAAATTTGACATTTGGAAATAAAATTGATCCTAAAACATATTTTTGTATGTGAAAGCAAAATTAAAGACACTTCATCCATTCATTGTTAATTGTGTTGATTTTTCATATTGTTAATTGTGTTATTCCATATTTGTAGGATATTTTGAAAATTAGTGAAAACAAGGATAATATGATTTTAAATTGGTGGGAAATTAAGAATATTAATATGGCATTACATGAAGGCTTGCATCAAAAGAAAATTTGTATAACCTTCTTATGAGAGAAATAAACCACTTAAAAGAAGAAATGCGAGAATTCGTAGAAAAAGAAACACATTTATAGCACGAGAAAAAAATTATAAGAGAAAGATAATTTAGGAAAAATGTTAAATAGCTAAGAAAAAAAAGGAGAGAATGGAAATGGGAAAAATTGTAGAAAGCATAAGGAAAAAAGAGATGAAAATAGAGAAAAAAAAAAGAAAATAAAGATAATTAACATAAAGAATTGACAGAAGAGTAAATGTTAGAAAAGGCACGACAAGAAGTGTTATTCATAAAACCTTCTACAAACATGGTTGAGAAAAATTATTTAAAAGAGATTACAAAACATTAAAAAATTGTCTTTTCATTTAAGTCACACATCTAACTTGTCTTTGAAATAAATTACTAACTTGACTCTCTTATTTTTATTTCACAAGGAATAATGCAAAAACAATTAAAAAAAAAAAGGAGATAAAAGAAGAAAGAAGCTTGACAAGAAATACACATGTTTTTAATAATATATCTTTTTTTTCATTTAATAAAAGTTGTATGGACATTCCGAGACATTTCACTTTTACTTTTATTATTTAATAAAAGTTGTATGGACATTCCGAGACATTTCACTTTTACTTTTATTATTTGTGAGAATATTTTTCCTCTTGGTTTGTTTGTGTATAAACAATTTATTTTGAAATTATTTGATGTATTTTACAGGTTGCTTATTAAACCTCGAGGAAGATCTCCAAGCACATTGATAATAAGATTGTATTTCACGAGATTCAAATATCAATTTAGATAATTTTTTATATTTGAATTATTTTATCTTTGAGTTCTTTAGTACTAATATTTGTATGTATGTTACTAGGTAGTAAAGTGCTAAATTGGAGGTCAATGTTTTTCAAGAAAGAGAGTATAATGATATCATGTATCAGACCTCTTAAAGAATCAATAAGAGGCTTGATGGGATAAATTTTTTGTATTTTTTTAATAATTTTTTGGTTTTGGGCCTTGTAATTTTCTTTTCAATTCTTTTTATTAGACCTTATATTTGTTTTATTACAATTCTTGTAATTATAAATTTTCTAGACTTTATAATTTAGGACGTTTGCTTAATGGACTTTATCAGTCTTTAGGCTTCATTAGTACAAGGTCCAAAGTATGTAAAACCTTTTGAGACTCTTGTTGTTAGAATTGATCATTTTGGAATTTGAATCATTTTCGATAATAATAATTATGTCTTAGTTCTTCATTATAACTTTTAATCCTTATATTTGAGTTTCCAATTCAAATTGTCCAATTTTTCTCTTCTCATTAATTTCTCTTTATTGTGGCATCAATCAAAGTAGATTAGGATTTCTTCATTTATGATCGCTTCTGTATTTTCTGTTTTATTAATCCCTCAGTGGAAATCTTCAGAACGGTCTTACAATGATGAAATTCAATACTCGTGTATCCGCACCCTTGCTAAACGGGTTGGTTATGTCAAAAGACACAACTAACCATTTATATAATCCAAACTTAGTCTTTAAGGTTGTTTTTTTGCTCATTTCCTTCTTTGACTCTAATTTGGTTGTATTCACATTTTAAATTAATTTAAGAAAAAAATTGATGTGATCCTGAAATTGGAGTCTTCAGTTAAAGAAGAGCTTGGAGAAGGATCCTCAAAGAAGATAAGACAAAGCATACAAAAATATAACACTATTAGAAGAAATTCTCCCATATAAAAAATATCTTGAAAAAGAGGCATAATTTAGACTAATTTTTCCGAATTATTAAAATAAGGCTAACCTACACTATAATAGCTAAGCCTAGCTGCCTATGTGTAAAATGGAGTGACACTTCTCCCTTTAGAGTAGATAGGATGTGAATCCTTGTCTTATAAAAAGGATCACACATATCTTGTAAAAATAACCTTTGAATTGAATATATATTTAAAACCTTGAATAACTTTTTGTATGGTTTTTGTGTAAGAGTGTTTCTTAGTTTAGTTTTCCTAAGTCACCTCTCATTCTCTTGCCTTTTTGGAGCTTTAAAGAAGGGTGTCAAGAGACTTTCGAGGGTCATAACCACCCATTTGATTTGTATATTTGGTAATGTAATCACCACCCCTTTTACCCCAATTATATTTACTTTTATCATCTTTCATATTATCCATTATATATATTTATTTCATTTCATGCAATCTTTACACTAAAAAAAAAAAGCTATTTAGAGACCAATTTTTAGGTACATAAGTGACTAAAACCTTGGTAACTAATGTTAGATATCAATTATCTTGACTTAATTGGTCACGAAATTCAACCATTACTTTTATTTTTGTAGTTATTTAGCAACCAAAACCTAATTTGGTGATTATTTTAGTCACAATTAGCAGCCATTTTATTTGGTACCTAAAAATTGGTCTCTAAATAGCTTTTTTCTTGTAGTGTTATGTGTTCTTGCTAAACTTTCATCCATTGTCTCTCCACCACCTAAAGCTTTCATGAACATCCCAAAACCATAAAAGAAAACTCTTGGCCATCTTGTCTATATCCTTTGGACAAACCCTTGTGTTTTCCAAGAAAATGACGAAACACCTTCCAAGATTAATCTGCTGTAGGTGTTGGAAAAACCACCATTCACCACCCAAATCACCTCTAAAATTCTCTAAACATAATTCTAAATATCCCTTGAGTAGTTTGTAACATAACCCGACCTTCGACTTCTCAAAATACCATGAAAGATAACTAAGAACATCACGTTGTCCAAACAATAGAATTTGCACCTTTATCTTGTTCTTTTTACAAGAAATCCTCCAAAAACGTAACTAAAACTCACCATAAGCCTTCAAAGAAACCTCCTAATTAACCTAGGTTTCTCATTCCCTAGGGACAGACATGACATATCATAACCTAGTGGAATTTAGAAACCTTTCAAGAAAATCAATCTTAGAAGCTTAGCTTGTCTAATCTTTGTTGTATCTTAAAGTTCGAACGAAAAGTCCTCCCTTTTCAAGAAACATCCAATTGGATTTCTATCAAACACAAGAACTGTGAAGTTCGTCTAACAAATAATCTAATTTAGGTATAGAATATACTTAGTAGTAATGTAATTGATAGCCCTACAATCGTTATACATACGTCAAGTCTTGACTTTCTTAGGTATTAATGTTATAGGTATGACAAATGGGATCATGCTTTCTTAGACCTATCCCTTATCCATTAAGCTCTATATTTGTCTTTGTATTTCTCTAATTTCTTCTGGATTACTCCTATAGGTGGGTCTATTTGGTAAGGATGCCCCTATAATCAAGTCTATTTGATGTTGAATACCTTGTAAAGGTGGAAAGTCTTTTAAGAAGGTTTTGAAAGAAATCCTCAAATTACATCAATAGTGTTTCCATTCCAATGGATGGGAAAGTTAGAGTTTGAGAAGACAATTAGTAGGATAAAGAATATGCAAGTTTTTTTTTTGCAAGTAGTACCATCTTAACTTCTTTGGAAGTAACTAAGAGACTCTCCTTATTCTTTTCCTCCTCGTGTCTGACTTTCTGTGGTTTCTTCATAAAATCTCTTTAATGCTTATGCCTGAACAAATGCAAGTGAGTATACTTGGTCAAATAAGTTTTTGCTTGAATAGAAAATAAGTATACTTCATCTAGCTGGAAACATTTCACAGTACATGTCAAAATTTAACAAATGCTTGTTTTATGCATGCAGGAAATATACCTTTCTTCATTCTTTCAAAAGAATCTTAAAATTCCTTATCAACATGAAAGATCTATTGAAGAACATGTTAAAAGCTGCTTCATGCAATCAACTTCTCTAAAAAAGGTAAGATGTCAACACTGTGAAGTCTGCTAGCTGTGTTAGGCTCTGCACTTTGCTTAAAAAGAGGAATGAAGCCACCTACCCTGGTTTGTGTAGCTCTTCTGTGCTCCATAAGTGTTTCCAAAGAAGCCACACACATTTAATGATAAGTCAATAGCATTTAATTCATCTTGAAGCCTCAAATCATGCTTAGATGCAAAATAAAAAGTAGTAACAGAAGATGATCCTCACAATGGCTACAAAATATGTGTAATAAATCTTTTCTTCTCAAGCTTCACATATAGAAGATCTATTTGAAGAAGGAAGAGAAATGACCACTGATGAGAATAATGAAAGTCCTTCTACAAGAATGTGAACAAGATCTTAAGAGTCCAAGCCTTGTAGTTATGACGAAGAACATTGTTCATGTTTGAGAGCACCTAAAAGAGTGACCTATATTTTGTATCCATCATAAGATGTAACCTCTTTTTTAGTGAGTGGCTCAATGATCTTTTATATCACATTCTTTGTAAACCACTATATCTTAACCAGGAGCATTTTTTATCCAAAGAATGTCTTATCTAGCAGTGACTACATTCCAAACAATACTCAATCTTAGCTAGGAGTGATTGCGTTTTAAATAATACTGTGTCTAGCCAGGAGCAATTGTGTTTCATAGAATAATCCGAGTCTTAATCAGGAGTGAGTACATTCCAAAGAATATTATGAGTCTTAGTTAGGAGTAGATGCATTTCAAATAATACTTAGTCTTAGCTAAGAGTACTTGCATTCCAAACAATACTCATTCTTAACCAGGATTGGTTGGGTTTCAAATAATACTTAACCTTAGCCAGGAGTTGTTGCAGTCCGAATAATTATTAGTTTTAGCCAAGTGTGACTGAGGTCCAAATAATATTCATTTGTATCTTGCAACAATAGTTTATCTGGTGTAATTCAAAATTGATTGAAAATTAGACATAATCTTTGTTAACAAACGAACCAATATGAAAACACAATGTAAATTATTCTCCCTTATCTCTTTAAATTATATGTTATTTAATTTTAACTAATCTTAAAAGGAGATATTTACGAAAACAAGTTCTGGGAAGTGTTTTTAAGACAATCCATCTGTTAAACTTTAAGTTGTGTTTAACATTTCTCATCAAACGAAATCTCCTAAGAAAAGTTTTTGGTAGTTCATCTTTCCAACATTCACTTCGTCTATTAACATCCATCACATAAAAACAAATTAAAAAAGTTTTAAAACATAATTCAACCCTCCCTTCTTGCATTTTAACTGGTTTTTCACATATATCACTTTGAACTTCATCTTTGTACTTATCAATGTTGAATGTTATGAACACTTATTTGTATATATTTTTCCATTTTCACTCAAACAATGTATCTTATTCGGTTTTGCATGATGAATGGTGGGAAGTTAAAGCTTTTTCCAACATCCTTTGGCTAGCTACATTTGTGTATCTTCCTCTATCAATGATGAGTATACAAACTTTGTTGTTAATGAGCCATCATGTATGAAAATGTTTTCACTTTGAATATAGTACACACCTAATCATGCACCTTATAATCAACAAGTCACCTTCTGTAATCCACAAGAGGTTGGACTAGAAGAAGAAGAAACATGTTGTGAATCTAGATTTCCATTATTAATGGCCATAACCCTTTTATTTAGACAATTTGAAGCAACGTGTTCAAAACCCAAGCACCTAAAATATTTAATGGTTTTTTTCTTGAAATTTTGGATTTGACGAAAAAGACAAGGTAGAAGCTTGTGATTTGTAAGAAAAAAAATTAGATTGGGGAGTTTTGGAATGTCTAACTTGATCTTTAGAAGTTCTTACCTCATCCTTAATTTGTAGAAACTAAGCCGTGTGTGTGTGTGTGAAAAGGCTGAAAGAAAACACCTTAAAAGCCTAATAACGTGGACAACATAATAGTGCTCTAGATTGTCATCCTTGGCTTATTTTTCATTATAAAATTATCCATCCAATCAATGATGCATATGCATTGTGATTTGGTTTATTCAAAGTCATGCTAGGTCAAAACCTTAATAGGTTCATGAGTAAACCTTGTAATTTGGTTTATTCAAATTCACTATCTTATAGTTTTCTAATATAGACATGTGCAATGATCTGATTTATGCCCTCAATTGTACTTATGTAGCTATTCACAAACAACAATATCAATAAAATTTAGAATTTAGATTTGAGCCTATTATAACTTACAAAGCATGGTCATGGAGTGGAGGATATGCTTTCTTCTATCATATTACTAGTCAATTTAAAATCTCCAACACACTCGTCATGAACAAAAGTCAATTGGTTTCACAATGGTAAGACAATGAGCGACTCTGTAAGCCAACAACAACCAATAATTCAAGTCTCATAACCACAACGTTTAGACGTTATTTTTCTTCTCAGAAATAAAAATTATTAAGCACGTTTATAAATTGGAATACAAAATAAACTAATCCAAATGAAAAAAAGTAACACCCGAGTTATTTTATCTGTCAGACAAAATCAACACAATCATAATCAAATGAATCCCAATGCTTTTCATCCATTTGCAGAAAACAATATTCATAGCAGAATATTTTCAAACAACTGATAGAAAAGTGTTTGAACATATTACACCAACTGAAATTGGAAAAGAAAAAGGTTACCAAGAAGAGAATATCACTTCTTTTTGTTTCCCTTGGAAACCCCCTTGTGTCTAGAGGGGATAAAAGCCAAATTGGACTGTGAGATACAACAAATTCATGATGAGCATCCCAAGGCTAATGTGACAAAGCCAGAAAACGCAGACGTTGGATTCCAAAATGCTTATTATATGTTCGTATACAAGATTTCTTTTCTCATTTAAATTGAATAGAGCCAGTTTGAGATATTAAAATGGCCAAAAAATGAAACCAAGATGAGCTAAACAACCAAATTTTCTCAACTAGTATGAAATGCATTGATGAAGATGAATATCACAAAACAATTGTTAATCTGAGTTGATTAACAGGTACATTGGTCCCAACCCCAAACACATGAGAACTACCAAATGAGTTGAAGATGTGAAGGAAGCAATAAATTGGGTAGACAAGTTAAGATGGTTGAAACAATGGCAAGGAATTTTCAAGATGCAAATTTGCTATGAGAGTTAGTGACTTTGGTGGCGTAATATTTAGCAACGAAATCAAAGGCTTTTCTGTCGACGCTAAGCTTAGCAACCCAACATCCTCTGTCTTCATCACTTGCAAACATCCTTCTCCCACTTCCTCCTTCCCAGTACTCATTACAACTATCCCCACTAAGAAACATGCCTTCAACATACTCCCAAAGGAGCAACTACCTGACCTCTTCGATCCCATTCTCTTTTCCCTTCTCTTCTCTTCTTCTAATGATCTATGTCAGTTCTTAACTCTCAACACTCATAAACAAAACAAACCCTTCTCCTATACCTTTTATTTGTCACGCAATACTTCTTCCCTACCTTTACCTACATCATACACTACCTAACTTTTCTTTGTTACTATTGGGATCACTTTTGGCATTTTATATAAATTAAAAATGTAATTGGTCTGGTTTAATGTTTACTGATTCCATCCTTTATACAGCTTTGACCAATACAAGCAACCAAACTCGAAACACTCCCCCCATTTCACAACTCATAAACAACTTCCAACGCTCTTCCAGCACACCCTTGTCCACACAAAACCTCCATGAAAGCAGAAAAATCAAACCCCTTAGGCAAAACCCCCTTTTCAAAAAAATCCAACAACGACTCACACGCTTGCAAAACCCTCCCTTTCTCACAAAGCCCTTGAATAAAAATCTCATCATAAAAAACATTATCTCACAATATTTTCTTTTTATTCACATCCATAGTCACTCACAACACATTATCTCATAATATTTTCTATCCTAAATCATTAAAATCCTAAAAATCGGTAGCATTGAAATTGAGATTATACAACCCTAACGTGCTTCTAAGAGCTAAATAATGTACCTGTGTGTGAGCCTTCCACGTTTTTTTTTAACAGCAAAACATAGATAAAATAGAAAGAAGCACTTCAGGGGTACTCCAACCCTTGTACAACAAACTTAGATACAAGTACCACCACAACCTATACACCTCACCAGACATAAATCACTACACTCTAGCGGTACAAGAAGATAACCATACATACTAGAGACAAAGAGGAACTAATACAAGTATAGACTCGTTCAAAGAGACTAAATCTAACTAGCAATGATCCAAAAGCAAGATGCCCAAATACTAAACCCTCCGAGCAGGTCTAACCCATATATGATTCCAACATTTCCTTAATTTCGTGTGCTGATTCGAGCTGCAAACTTGGACGTATCACCCCAATCACTTTTACCTACAAACAAACAAACTCCTATTCTGCCGAGTAAAAGCTACTTACTTACTTGTGAACCTCTTAACTGAAATCTCGCTGCATATACCTCTCAGCTAAGCATTACTATGCCAGATATTGTAGACACCTCACTAGGAAGAAGTGTCAATCTAAAGACGTAGTGTTCTTCATGCGAGGCATTGGAACGATGAACGTTTTGAGTAGGAGAAGACGCACACGAACACTGGGACACGTAGTGTTCTTCGTGCGAGGCACTAAAATGATGAAGGTTTTGGAGTGGGAGAAGACGCACACAATGCTGGAATCTTCGTGCGAGGCAGACAGAGAAGCTAGAAGAGAAGAGGGTTTTTGAGCGGGGAAGAGGGTTTTTGAGCGGGGAAGAGAGTTTGTGAATTTTTTTGAAAATTTCTTGTATGAGGCAAGAAGAGAAGGAGTTGAGCGGGTGTTTAGAGCGGGGAAGAGGGTTTGTGATTTTTTTGGGGAAGTTTCTCGTATGGCAAAAAGAGAAGGAAAACTTTTGTTGAACGGGTGTTTAGAACGGAGAAGAGGGTTTGTGAAATTTTTTGGGAAAGTAAGTTTAGAAAATTTTTAAGTTAAAAAAAAATTGCCCACCTCAACTTTAGAATTAAATAAAGGTAATGATTAAATATTGTTTAAAATAGTCACATTTTGAAAAACGTGATTTAATATACCAACGATTTTGTGCATGTTGTCTAAACTAAACAGGCAACGCTTTTCATGTATATCGTTGGCATCTTTGAAATAAAGCTGATTTTTTAGGCAACGAGTAAACACTGTTGCTTATTCCTATTTTAGGCAACGCTTTTTTGGTTGTTGCAATATAAGGGTTGCCTAAAGCTAAAAATGGTGTAGTGCTCCCATCATGGTGGAAATAATTTTTTTTCACTCCCATAGTAGGAGAAGGCTCTTGAAGGTATCTTAATTCTTCCTTTTCCACTTTCTCTTCCTTAGTTTGCATGTATTAATTCTATTCTTTGTCTTTCTACAAAATCTTAGATTTATTGCATGATCATTTCTCCCCTTTCAAAGTTTACATTCCCCACAACTTGTCATGGACTTTATGGAAGGGCTGAAGATATCATATCAAAACAATTAAGAAAACAATACAAAGAAGGAAAACTACAAGTATATGTGTTAGTTCAAAAATTTCTATTCACTCTATTAAGTGTTTCCACTTAAAAAGTGCTTAGGATTTTTACTAAAAATGGTAAAATTTATTTTTAACCCTCCAATCTTAACCTTATAGTTTCTATAAAGTATTTTTTTTTATTTCCTAACAATATTCTATAATCTCCTAAAAGAATCATAGTTTAGTATATCTTTTTATTTCTTTTTCAATTTCTTTAGATTCACTCTCATAAATCTTCCTTGAAATTCCTTGAAAGGTGAAGAGACATGTGAAGTAGTTACAACCTTTACATGCATTTGAAAGTGACGTGTACAAGTAGTTACTGGTAGCACATGACCTTGAAAATGACATGTTGAGGGTAGGTACACTTGCATGTGTCTCTTCCTAGAACCTCTAGCCCTCCAATGTTAACCTTATAATTTATGGAGTATTTTTTGATCTCCTAAAAATATTCTATAATCTACTAAAATAATTACATTTTATTTTGTCATTTTATTTCCTTTTCAGTTTATTTAAGCTTCCCTCTTGTATTTCTTCTTGAAAATTTCTTCTTTATTTGCTTTCCTTATTATGCTTCATGTTTGAACTCTTAGATTCTTCTTGTAAATCTTTTCTCCTTCTTCATTAAATTCCTCTTCATCCATTGTCACATAAAAATGAATTTAAATGTGAAATGATTTTGATATATTGTGTGTGGTTAGAAAATGTTAGAAAGGATAATGGAGTGAAGTTGAAAGAAACTTGGTAATAATGTACTTGAATGGATAATAATGAAAGGTATGATGTTTTGATATGATAATGGTTGTGATAAAAAAACCACTGAATCATAATATTTGTAGCTAAGAGGATTAAAGAAGAGGAAACCTTAAGGTAAAAGACTATACTTTTTTACAAAGTACAATATTAGAAGTTTTTTCTTCTTCTTAGTATTGTAAAAATTGTATAGTTGTACAAAATTGTTTATAATTTTTTAGTACTTTTGGGAGACTTAATTAAGCTTCAATTTAGGCCTTTTTTTGAGCTAAGAAGGTAGCCAAACACAAGTGAAAAAGGCATCTAAAAGCTAGAAAATAAGGCTTCAAGTAGAAATCACACCTTACTTGGAAGAAGACTTTTCAAGGCTTAAAATTTTTGGTAATAAGAGACTTCAAGGTACAACCCAAGTTTGCTTCAAGTTCCACATCATCTAGGTTAGAGTGAAAAAGAAGCTAACCCCTTTTATAAATAGCTTCTTCTGCTTCTTGTAAAAAATAACTTTTTATGAATAAGATATGTATTGTTTTTAAACATTATATAGTTTTCCTAAAAGTCACAAAAGGAGTAATTTCCTCCTTAACTTTCTTTCTCAAGGAACCTTCCTTGAGAGAGGATAAAGAACTAAGCTTGGCTATAGTTTGAAGAATTTTCTAATCACCTTGCAGATCCGCTACCATGGAACGAGGAAGTCATGAGGCTGAGTGATATGTTGTATATTTATTTTGATGATAATACGCGAATATAATAAATGAGTATGAATATATATATATATATATATATATATATATATATATATATATATATATATATATATATATATATATATATAATTACTAAATTGAATGAGTATTGAAATTCGTGAATGAAAGCAAATATATTTGCTTCACTAATAGTCTAAATCATGTAGATAAAGATATTAGGTGATAATAAGTTAAATGGTATTCTTGCATCGAGCTTCATTGAGTATATACATTCAACTATCTTGATTGTATTCAATAGCTATTGATAGGCTAATAGGTTTTTATATGGGACAAGTAGAAGTTTCTTGTTAGACTTGGTCAATACGTGTCCTTTAGACTTTCATAATTTTGTGGTCCTTTGTTAACATAAGGAATTTATTGTGTAAGTTCTTTGGTTCTTTGTTGTGACATGAAATGAACTATGATTTGTATAAGTTCTTTAATTTTTGACTGAGACAAAAAATGAGTGTACTTTATGTGTGTTTTTTTTATTAAAATAACAAATAAAATTAATGTGATATAATTATCTGATGATCAAAGTATAGATTAAGAGTGTCATGTGATGAAATGAAGTTGTTTACGATTAAAAATGGATAATGAAATAATTTTAATTTTCTATAATTAAATATATTTTATTATATTTGTATAAATATGATTAATTTTAAATTAGTTTACTAGTATATTATAATTATATTTAGCACAAAAATTGACAAAATTATAAATTCTAAAAATCATCAAAAAACGAAAATAATGAAATAGAAATATTTATGTCAAAATATTATCTTGTATATACTATAATATTTGTCCAATCCAATATGTTTAGAAATATAAATGTAATATTCCACAAAATTAAAGCTTCTAGTAAGGCAGTTAAAATATTAACATCATGCATATCTTACAGTACTCTATAGTTAACATTAATCAAAATTACATAATCATGCTGAACTGCAATCTTACACATATATTTACAAAACCATATGCAAGTTTTTCAAAATAAACTACTATGCCTATCAACATCCTTCAATCTAAATGATCTCCTAAAAATCCATTCCATTTGTAGCGCCATCTGCTCCCGTGTCAAAACACGATTATCACAGATAGAAATTAAAACACAAACACAACAATACAAAGGGTAAGCTAACCACATTTTTAATAATTCAGAGTCATTCAATTCAAGTGCAAAGATTAACACAACTCAAGCATTTCATTCAGTTTCATGTATCCTCACAATTATAAGACTGACACACTATATATTTGACTCTACTTTGGGAAGACTCGTGCATTGAATAAACCCCGAGATATGCACCTGTCATACATCTCCAAGCTGTTAACTCACACAACCTCCAACAAATGAATCATCAATCATGTATGACAGGGTTAGTCCCCTTGAGACATTTCTCATCAGCTATGTTTCAAGTTGTAGTCACCCAATTCAAACCTCTTTCGACTCTCACCACCTAGTAATGATCATCTATTCGATTCCTATTACTACTAGAGTTAGGATATCAATCGTTATTGACTAGATCCTTAGACAATGCACTTCTTAATTGACCTAGGCATGAATGTTTTCTTTCCTAAAAACACTATACCTAGATCTTGACCAACTCCATCAACAATTTAATCATATCACATCATAATATAGATCTCTACTCATGCATTCATTCACTTTTCAATCTCAAACTCAAGAAATTACTAAATCAACAATATTATTCAAATTTAAACCAACAATCAATCTATTTTATTAAATACATATATTACATTAGAAAAGAATAAAACAATCAAAACAGAAAGCCAATTTTTTTTAGCTTAGCTTGAGCGAAAATTTCTTCGCTTGAACGAAAACAGTCCAGAGAGCACTCCAGTTCCGGGGCCATTCTTGCTGGGCAGAATTACTCTCGCCTGGGAGAGAATACCTCATCGTCTGGGCGAGAGATGTCTCTCTGGGGCGAAAACAATCCAGAGAGCACACTTGCTCTAGGGGCTTTCTCGCCTGGGCAAAAACAATCCAGAGAGCACACTTGCTCCTCGAAACCAATCTCTTTTGGGCAAATTATGCAGAAAACAACAACCTATTAGACAATTCATGCATTTTCTACTACCTCAGAACTACTACACATGCCTCAGATGAACTAATTGGACAAAGATTAACATGCATATCAATAGTTTCTACAGAATCACATCAAACATGCAAACAACTTAACTTACAACCATAGTTCAAATTGAAATTTCATGCCAACAGAGAACTATCACAATGCATTTTCACATACACAATTTGTTCAACCCTAATCTCGCAATCAAACTGAAATCAGACAACATACGAGTCAGCTTCCCTTACCTGAATCGCAGTGGAAGTTCTCTCTAACATCTCCAAAAGCCTAAGATCCTCAAGAACTCGAATCTACATCAAATGACCTCTGATCAACGATCAGACTAAAACACTAGGGAACTGGGCACACAGAGGCACTCTTTGATAACTTAGAGGCCACATGCAAGCTCAGATGGCAGAGGAAAAACGAAAACCTAAAACTGACTCTAAGGGAAGAGTGCAGAAAACGAACTTACTCTACTAAAGATTTTGATCGGGTAGACTTGCTCTGTTCTCCACCACGAGTCCAACGGTGAGCTCCGCTCGAGAAACTAATGAGAGACGGAAGCGGAGGCTTATAGAGAAGTCAGAGAAAAGGAAAGTCAGGGGTTTTAGAGAGATGGTGACTCAAATAGAAATGAGACTTGACTACTTACTTTTTCTAAATATACGTGTTTTCAATTCAGTTTAATAATATAATAAAGAAGTGTTCATTCCACTTTTACTATTTCTACTCATATGATAGATTTTCTAGGTTGTTACAATAAAAGTTAGTAAATTAGGAGATATTAAAATTGTAAATTTATATAAATATATGAAGGTAATTTTGTATGAATAGTAGATTTAAATGGATAAAATAGTACATAACAAACTTTGTAATAAACTATTATTTGAATATTAACGAAATAAAATTTTAATTCTAATTAAAAATATAAATAGTATATATACATACATATATATATATATATATATATATATATATATATATATATATATATATATATATATATATATATATGTAATGCTGCATTTAATTTTATTCTTTAAAAGTGTAATGAAAGTTTTCATGAAACCACAAAAAATAAAATGAAAGGGAGAATATTCTTAATCTAAACTAAATTTTCCTATTTTTATTTATTTCCTCCGTTCCATTTAATATGGTGTTTAAAAATTTTAACAAGAGTATTAAGCAATATTATTAATATACTTTCTTTCTCTAATTAATTATTTATTTCTTTAGTAAGTATAGAACACACATAGAAAACTTTAAACTGATTCACATACTCTATTTAACTAACTCAGTTAGATCCCTTGACTTATTTAGTTTTTTAAATCTATTTCTATTTACTTACTTGTGATACATGAAAAATATTAATTAAGAGTAATTCTACATAATTAATCTTATAAAACCAATTAATTTGAAATATTTGTTTTAAATGAGAGTATGAATCAACTTGTGTTGGTGCAAGTATTGCCCCACCTAATTAAAATATCAGAAGTTTAATTCCAAATACCAGAAAACTCAATTGGAATATAGATTTGGAGCTATGCACTAAAATGACAAGTTTATTTTGTAATACAAGTGTTTTCTCCAATTCAGTGTTATTTTGTCTGTTTCTTAATCCTAGTATATATCCATACTAATGGTGGTCATATTCTACACTCTGCATATAAAATAATTCTTTCTTTATTCTTAAGATTCTGCAGGTCTGTCTCCAATTTTAATCATTTCTCTCTGGATTTGATACTTTGTTCTTCATCGTCGCAGTTTTGATTTGAAAATTACATTACTGTGTGCTACTTTGTCATTTTATGACCTGTGGTCATATACATTCCGACAAAAGTAGGTACATTTAAAAAACAATTCCTAATTAACATGTTTTCCATATATACAACTGATACCTGATACCGAATTCTTATTTATTAAATAAGGTTTTAAATTTAAGCTTTATGAATGAATAGATAGAAGGGTCACAAGAAGGTCTCACTTTAACCTTAAGTTTTATTGAATTTTACATGTATTTTATTTTTTATTTTATTCTAATTAAATATTATACTTAAAATATTTATTGCAGATATTATCAAAAAATAAGTTAATTAATTTAAATATAAAAATAAATAAATAACTTTATATAAAATTGAGGATTAGATAATACCATGGTCTTCTGGACTTGTGAAGATTTATATCAAAGAAAAATTAAAAGACCTCATCATAAATTAAGAATTGAGAAGGGGCAAACATTGTAATTAAGTCAACTTATTGTTATACAAATCTTTTTTTTTTTTAAATATTTTACATTTTTGGGACTTTTTGTTTTTCTTCTACAATTTTAATCTCCAGAATTTTAAAATTTATACATTCTCAATTATATACATATAGTTCAGTCAGTAGAGGGGAGGACTGTAGTTAGTAAACTCAAATTTGTATACATATTTTTATATATATTTGAATGAATTAGATTATGTATTATATGTTAGGGTGAGCGTTTAACTAAAAAAAAAAAAATATATGCAAGATGAAAAAATAAATCAAGTATATAATTTTTTAAATCTATATACTAAGATCCTATGATAAAAATTTCAATATCCCCTGTTAGAAATTAATGGATGATAAACAATATATATGAATTTTAAGGAAGTTTCTTTGTTGAGACGAGCTCCTCAATCTCATGATAAACTTGACACAATAATATGGTGGGTGAAGAAAAAAACACACTTGTTTAACTGTAAAACTTGTCCTTAATTTGAGGCCATAAATGTATGTTTGCCATGATTTAACATAAAATTCAAAAAATAACAAGTACATGATAAAAACAAATAGTATATATTTTTACTTTGAAAAAACAAAACAAAATAAAAAATTAAATTATAATGTAAATTATAACACCTCTTACTAATATTTACCAGCCATCAAAACCAATAAAAAGTATGCTATATATGTATAATGAATGTATTTCCAAAGAACTATATAAAAATATTTATATATATATATATATATATATATATATATATATATATATATATATATTTATATATATATATATATATATATATAATATATATAAAAAAAAATATATATATATATATATATATATATATATATATATATATATATATATATATATATATATATATAATTATGCATTGATATATGTACATATAATGTTATAATTTATATATAACATTTTTGAGTTGCTTGCATTTTTATTTTGTTTTCTTCATGTATTTGCATGTTTTATTTTTAATAATGTTTCAATAAATTTCAGAAAAGGAGTTGAAAAATACCAAATATCTAAAACCTAAATGAAAATTAACAAAAGCACTGATAATATAAACTAATTGAGAGAATAATATTTCTGAAGTAATATAGTTGGTGAAATCTAAGAACACTAGATAATACACAAAGAATTTAAAGAGATTTTAGAGCACAAGAAAAGTTACTCTAAATTAAATCTTGATTCGGTAGAAATGTTACTTTAGGGTTTAGTCTATAAAAGATGAGACTATTTTCAGAAATGAAAAGGAAACAAAGAGCAATAGTGGTAAAGAGATGTGTAAAAAAAAAAAGTAGAAAAGAGAAAAAAAATAACAAACAAAAGAAAAAAGAAAGGGGGAAAAACTGGCTTACATGGGCTTTACGTGATTAATTTCTATGTTACACCTTATTGATGTAGGTTTTCCTTCGTCTTTCCAATCATATGACATTTTTTCCATCCAAAATTTTCAAACTCAAAATATAAAAGTGTTACAATTTAATTTTGATATGGTCAGTATATTTACACTTTCTATTAATTACAAATATTTTTGCTTTGTTTTTTTTTTTTTTTTTTTTTTTTTTTTGACTTCCCCCAGTAAATCTGAGTTATAAAGAAAACAAACACATATGTTTCTCAATTTTTTTTTTTAATTCCCCCTACCCTCTTTTACTTCAAAGAAATGTAAAAGTATATACGTTTGACATTCTTTTAAATTAATAACGTGATGAGTATAATTAATTTTATAAACATTTTTTTGAAGTTTATAAAATAATTATAAATATAGGATTTAAAAACTAATTAATTAAATTTTGTTGAATGCCAATTATTTAGAGATTATCTTTAAAAATTATTGACTTTTATGACAATATTCGAAACTCATTCTTAAGATGTTTAAAAAAAAAAAATACAGTAACAATATATAAAAATTTAAAATTCATAAAATATATTTTTATTTTAAACCCATTTTTTATATCTTTTTCGAGGCAATTAATTATTTAAATTTCCTCTTAAATTATCATTTAAATTTCCTCATAAATTATCATATCTAACGCCTATATTTTTAACATGTAGTCTATATTATTTTTAAATCATTTCCTTAGATTGAAGTTCAGTTCAACAGAGTTGAAATTCTCCAACATTTGTTATTCCTTTGGAACTTTTCAACCATGGTAGGAGACATTGAATCTGTCCATTATTCTTGCTAGTCTTCCTAGATTCCTAGGTTTATTCAACATGATGGGTTCATGTTTACAAATAGAATATAAAGATACAAGATATACTTTAATAGTACTTCAACAAATGTAATAAACAAATTACATCAAATTATATACACAAGCTATTATATACACAAGCTATATAGACAATCTAGCTAAAGACAAATGGTTTGTGTGTTCGTTTCAAACTTCTCGAAAGATGGACCATACATTGACAGTAATGATTCACCTTACATGAAGTGCATATAATTGAAATCACGTGTTAAAACTAATTATATTATTATAATATTATTTTAATAATGTAATTACTTTAAAGAATGATGTCTAGAGGTTTAAATTATATTATAGACATAGTAGCTACTTTTTAACGTTTATTTAATATTTTTTAATCATATCTTTTTTTTTTAGTTCCTTTTTTCATGGGTTTAGATAAAGTGATTTTTTTTAATATACGGTTAAAAAGGTATATAGATGATGTGATCTCAAATAAAGGATGATACATGTTAAAAGAAGATGGAGTTAATATCATAGTCCAAAGAGAAAGGAAATTACGAAGAAGGACTTAAAAGATAAAATAAAAAATATAGATAAAAATTTACAAGAAGAGTATATAAGAGATTAGAATAAAAAATTAAAAATATTTTTATAATGTTTTTTTGAAATTATTTTTATAAATAAAATAGAAAAAATATATTTTCTTTTTCCAGAGTAGAATTTTAAGGCAATTAGTTTGGACATAAGGTTTGCTCTTGAAAACAAGGGTCTTGGTTTGGTAAACATGTACATCAACTAAATGAATCCTAATATTTTCATATTTAATGTAAGGTCATGTTTCAAAAGTATAAGTACTAAGTCTTATACCTTTCCTTAAACTAGCCTATACAAGCTTTAAACTTTCATTTGTAGCATAACTTGCATTGAAATCATGAATAAGGGCTCGAAAGACAACATAAAAATAAAGAGAAAAATTTACGATAAGAATGCACAAAAGAGTAGAATCAAAAATTGAAAGAACACTTCTCATAATGTATAAATAAAAAAAAAATATACAAAATATATATTTTTTTTTAATTAGAGTAAAATTTCAAGAGAGTTAGTTTGGACATAAGACATGCTTTTAAAAACAATGGTCTTGAGTAAATAGACATGTGTGCCAACCAAACAAAACCTAATCTCATCTTATTCCAAGTAAGAATCTTGTTTCAAAAGTATAAGTACCAACAAAATAAGTTTTAAATGTTTCCTTTCTTTAAGCTAGTACTTAAACTTTTATTGTATGTATAACCTGCATTAAATTAAATTGAAGATAGTTGTGACTTCTTTTTTGTATTTATGAGTTTAAGATGTTAGTTCCTTTTTAGAATCTTATCTTGAGTTTTCCAAATTTAAGTAGTAATTTTTCTTCTTACATTATATTTCTTTTTAAAAGTGACACATTTTTTTTCTTCTACCCCTTCCTTATTTTTGATTTCTTTGTTTTTTCTTAGAATCGTATTTTCATATTTGAATAATTACTTAATTAATCTCGCTTTCAATTGAGAGATTCTAAGAGCTTCTTATATTCTTGTTTCATAATGTTTTTTTTTTCATGGCCGAGACATGTTCGTAAGGAATCAATTGTAAGTTAAGTTCAATTTCTTTCATGTATTTGTTTTTTTTTATTTGTTATGAATAATAACCTTGTAAACAATAAATCAATCGATGAAAATTTCATCTTAACATCATTGGAATTGTTTTGACTGAATGGATTGAGAATCTAAATAAGAACTACATGAGTTTCATCTCACTAGTCATATTTAATAACTTTATAATTATTTTTTAATGAAAATTATAATATTTAATTTTCTATCACAATAAATTAAATTTAACACTAAATTGTGTTAAACTATATAATAATACTAAATTTATAAAACTTTAAATGGATAAATAATAAATATATAACTTGTTGAATATAAAATTTATGTAAATGAAAAAAATATAAAATAAAAAATATATTTACTTGTCTAATGAATTGACTCAAAAAACATGAGAACTTGTGAACCACTTCACAAAATAGTCATTTTATCAAAGTGATAATGTCCAACCGAAAATCGTTTTAGCATATTTTTGATAAAATTTGAATGTTTTTTTTCTCATTGGAGAAACATGGACCAACAAATGTTAAATATTATATTTAAAGTATTACACGATTTTTTCTAGGACTCCCCTACCCCCACCCCCTCTCACCTCACTCTTCCTCCCTCTCTTTCTTTCAAAATTTCTCTTTCTCTCCCTTTAACTTCTCTCCACTCCCATTTTTTAAAACCTTATCTTTTTTAGAATTTGATTACACTTGTAGTAGCTCATGAACTAAGGATCATTTTCAACCTATTAGTTTTTCACTTAGAGAAAGTTCTTTTTGTTAGAATAAAAGGATTGAGTTTAAGAGAGGGTGGGTGAATTGAACTATCACAAATTTTCAAAAACATCAAAATGAATCTTTAATGGTCCAATAAATTTTAAGATTTGCTTGCTTTTTATTAATCCTTTTAGAACGAGAGAAACAATGAACAAGTATAATCCGCAAACAATAATAAAGAGAGAAAGAGGGAGAGAGAAAGAGATAAGAAGAGGAAGAAATACACAAGAGATTTTTATAACGATTCACTCTTATCCAAGAACTACATCCAGTTGTTTTGTCACAATAGTCAAGCTCACATTATACCAAAGTTTTACAAACTTACAGCCAATACAAAACAATACAAGAAATTAACTCTTGAACCCTACAATATTTATTCTCTAACCTAATAGCACCATGTTACTAAAACAAGACTAGAAACCCTATCTAAAATCAACTACACAACACGAAACAAAAGAAATACATGGAACAAATTTACCTACATTGTAGCAAGCACAATAGAAACAAAAAACTCAAGTGAAAGACTACGTTTTGCTTTTTGACCAAGAGAATCTTGAAATCACCCCAAGAAAGCTCGAAGAAACATTTTCTAGCTCAGAAATAACTCTCTTTCATCATTGAACTTTTTTTTTCGAAAGTCAAATGCAATGTTGGTGTCAAATCAAATCAATATGAAAAAGTTTTATAGATTTTAAACTATCAGTTTTAATGGGTTAGAATTACATTTTAATATGTTAATTTACTTACACATGAAACGAATGGATTAAATTGTTATTTTTATTTGTTAAAATATAACTGTTCAAAATCTTCTAAAAGCTCACATAAGTTTTAGTCTATCAAAAACTCGTTATAACAAATTAAAACCAACCTCTGGAACTACCATGCAGACCATCCTTACAGAAAGTAATTGCTCAAATTAAGAAAGAGAACGAAATAGAATTTGGAAACAAAATATCTGAAAGAAATTGGGAGAACAAAAATCTATAACTTTATTGGAAATAAGACATTTACGCAATTAACCTTTGGCACATAAGAAAACATCTAATAATTGCAAGGATAATATTTAAGAATTAAATTTGAGTTAATTTCTGCATAGCATAAACTCTAATTTTATTTTCTTTTGTAATTCTTGTGCCTTTGTCATGGAAGGCTAAACTCTTTTAGGTTGATTCTCTTGTGATTTTATAATGAATTCTAAGGTTTTTATTTAATAAAGTTTTGTTCTTTTCTATAACAATTGTGCTATATTGTTGGTCTTTTTGAAATATATGTTCTTGGAAAAGTATTTGTTTTTAAACGCTTGTTGAGAATTCAATTATTTTTTCCTTCATTAGAGTTCTTGGTTAATTCGCTTAGTCTTAATCAATTTTTTGTACGCTTAGTCAAGAGATAAAGATATACATCTCATTGAGTATACGCTTAAGACGAGGTGAGATATTGAATATATTAATAGACGCTGGTTTTGCTGGTATGATTCTGTTGAATTTGATTGACGTTGTGTTTGATTGAGTTTAACTCTATGGAGGGAATTGAAGGATTGTAATCTTTAGAAAACCAAGGAACAATTTGTTGTGAAAGAACTTGAGACTCAACCTATGTTCTTTATTATTTTTAAATCATCTTTTTAATTTCGTGCACAACAAACCTCAAAACCCCCCCTCTTTCCTTTATTGTTATTACTAACTTTCCTTACTGTATAAATAATTTTTTGAACATTAATTTACTTAATTTACTATTGGATTCATTGGGAGATGACTTGGAGTTAACTTTGCCCTATATATATTAGCACCTCTTTGGTTTTAGATGATTTAACACTATGTTAAGCAATCAACACATAAATTATTTTAATTTGCTCATGAAACAAATGTGATTAGGAAATTAACCTGTTTCTTACTCATTTGCTGAAGGAATACATTCATCCTTTCTTCATCACTATAAAACCAAGCCTCAAGGTTGTTAAGTCACCACTTGATCCCTTAGATGATCTCATGACATAAAAGTCATATGGGTTTTGATGAAAACAAAAAATTATAAGATTAATTAAGAGATATAACAAAACCAATGTGTATACAGAAAGAAAAGGTGTAACATGAAGTAAAGTGCATGTTGTTAGACAATCATGTAAGAATACATGCATAAGGCAATACATTAATACATTGGATGAAACAATTCGCAAGACGATCTAAAACTAAATGTGCATATTAACAGTGTAAAGTTATATCAGACGAACCTAGGGCACAAGATCATCCTAGAAGAATCCGCTAGGCATACCATGCAAGATCAAAGAGCATCATATGATTTGATAAATGTGCATAACATACAAAATCAATATTGAGCGCATCAAACGAAGGGTTCAACATCGTTATACGATAGATGATCTATTGTTACAAAAGAATAATGATGTGTAAAAGATATTGAAGTTGATGTTTCCTATTGAGACTTCAATGGGAGAAATATGGAGACAAATTGCACAATTTTATCAAGAGCATATATCATAAGTTTTCAATGTTCATATTTCTACAAGAGAAGAAATGGAAAGAACACACTTATGGAGAACATGACTAATATATATAGTATCAACTTTCTAAGTTATTGCATAAATAGAAAGAATTCAAACAGATTGAAAATCTAGAATATGCATTCAAAAAGAAGATATTCAGCAGTGCAAAAGAGCAAAAAGAGAACAAATTTGACCAAATGAAAACGAAAGAATAGAGTTTGAATTTGAGTTTCATTGTCTATCAACAATTTGAGAGCAATTATAAAAGGGTTATGTAGAAAACATTGTAAATTCTTCATTGTGTGAAGGATAACCTATGAGATTTAGTTGTTCTTTCTGTTTAGAGTATTTTTCTTCTTATAGTTGAGAGATCTTGGTCTCAAGGAGAGATTAAGAATGGTATACTTGAAGAGGTGATAAAACTCATTGCTTGGAGAAGTGTTGTGTACTTATTCCAAGAGAAGTGCGAAAACTCGTTACTTGGAGAGGTGTAATTAGGGTTTTGAAAAATATCATTTGTAGTCTAGATCTAAATCATAATACCAAATGAAAGCTTGTGTATGAAATAAAGCATGATTAACGGTTGTCTTAAGACCCTTGTGGCGATTGTAAGATTTATTTATATAATTGACCAAAGATTTGATGATTAATAAATAAGTTTAAGATCATTCACCTAAGGAATTAGGGTTTGGGTATTATTGTGAGTTAACATTAACATTTGTTTGGAAGGAAGGTAGATGATTTTACACATGGGAGTAAGGTTTGATGAAATTTAATTCTAGCAATTACATTTCATATCATTTCCATTTTCTTTTCCACATTTGAAGTGCTCGTAAAAAATTCAAAAATATATTTTAATTATTTTTGCATAAATTTTAATTTATTATTTATCAATTTAAATATTGGGAATAGTTTGTAGTCTAAATATGTTATCAATTGCAATTATTATCCTGTATTCCACAGGTCCCTTGGTATAGAACAATATATTTATTACTTGCTACATGAACGACTAGTATACTTTGTTGGTAATGATGCAGTTTGATATTTGATGAAGACAAGTCAAGTCAAGTGCAAAGAAAGCTTGAAGAAGAATGTTTGTCTAGAAGTAGTGTGTATGTGTGTGTATTGATGGTTCATGTGCATGCATAAGAAATAAGTGAAATGAGCTCTAAAAGGTTTCTAAAAGTTTTAAAATATTAATTTGGAAATGCTTTCAAGTAAAATTGGTTTACTAACATTTATAAGGGAATTTTTTCAAAAAGTTGAAAATCCTTTTAGTATAACAAATTAATTTAAATTATTTTTCAATCATTTTTTTCACTAAAGTATAACTGACTTTTATAATTATTTTGAAAATGAATAAAATAAGAGGAGAGAGTGTGTTTTTGAGAGAGAGACTGAACATAAAGCATTTTTGATGAACTACAATGTGCATTCGAAAGTCAACTGAATGAGTTTTTGACAAGAGAAAATAAGACTTTGATTCTTGAAGTTGTTTTTCTAATTTTGAACTACATTGCACTATTGTTGTTCTTGAGCCAATTAGTTTCATATTTATTGCAAAATTGATTGTATTCAAATTAAGTTGAGTGTATTGGATTCTTGTCTACGTTTGTATAAGGTTTACATCTGTAGAAGTGTAGCGATATGTTGCACAGGGTATTGTTTGATCTTGTAGGATGTAAGATATGTTCTTGAATGTATTGTGTGTACATTGGCATTGTTTAGTTGAATTCTTTGCTTGTTGGCAAGAAAAATTGGTAACTCTTGAGAAAGAGTGAACCAGTATAAAAATATTGTGTTCTAGCTCTCTACCCTTTAATATTTACGCACATCATACAATTTCTGTAATTTTTCTGTATCTCCAGGATAAATCAATCAACTGATTTTTCAAAATAATTGATTGTTTTATGTTGTACTGGATTGTATGTGATTCACTGGTTAAACTGTTTTGTGATATATTTTCAACTGTGTGTGATTAAATTCACATATACCAATGTTGTATGCAAAAATCTATCATTTTTTATATTTCTTGATAGCTATATAATTTTGATAAACTGAACCTGTTAATTGCGTGTTTCAACCAATTACTTTTATGTGATTCTGTTTTGCTAGAAAATTGAATTGATTGTTGTGCAGATTGAGTTGATTGTATTTCTTCAGTCTGAGTTTGAGACAATTAAATTCATCATTTTGAAAAACCAATTGATTATCCTCTTTGACTAGATTTTCTAACAGAAAAATAAACCGGTCGATTTTTGAATTGAATTGATTGATGTTCTGTCAAGTTGTATAAATTGAAAGATTATCTAATTGGTTTTTTTATTTGGATTGATTATTTTTCTACTGTGAGATAATAAAAAATCACAATAAACTAATTCTAGTCAAAATATTCAATCTCTTAAGTCATCTCTTGTGAAAATTTTTTAAAAGTTCAATTCATCCCTCTCTTTTAAACTCATCCAAAACTCTTTTTACACTTACAATCGAACGCGAAAAGTGTTAACGGATGCAGAGAAAGGAAATGAACTTTGGGAAAGACATACGCTCAAGCAGGAAAAACAAAGAGAAAATGTTTGCTATAGATGTAAAAAGCTTGAGATTTGAATGTCCAAAACCAACTCAGGAAGAAAATGAACTAAATAAGAAGAATAAGCCCATAAAAATAAAAGTCTTACCCACCTGAAAAGATTTAGACATGTCTGATTCAAAATATAAGGAAAAGGCCTATATAAAACTAATAATAGACAGAAAAAACACTTCAAGACAAATATGATGAAGAAATATATTATATATATATATATATATATATATATATATATATATATATATATATATATATTCTCTTAGAAAAACTTATTTGAAACTTAATTCTTATAGTAAACATATCATATCTAAATATAAGGCATTAAAAAGAAAGCTTAAAACCATAATAATAAATTAAAAAAAAAACATACTAAGAAGGAAAAAGTAGAACTCGCTCAAATAGATGTAAAATTATTTGAAGAAAACAAAAATTTTAAACATAGATTAAAAATTAAGAATGTAGAATTAGACAAAGGGATAAGTGAGGTTATTGAATTAATGAACAATAAAATTTATAAATTCTTCATACCAAATAAAAAAAATATACTGATTGAGTTGATTGATGATAAATTATCAAGTGACTCCTATTGCATGAAAAAATTGTATTAATTCACTTTTTTTATAAATATTCACAATTCTTTCTAACATTATTTCTTTAATTTTTGTAAGAGATTGATAAAAAAAAGTTATCATAAAATGATAATTCTTCACTAGAATAAGTGATAATTTTAAATTCATAATCTGTCAATCATCTATAGTGGTATTTTTATTCCTCAACACAAGCAATTAAGTAAGCATGGGAATGAGTCATCACAATAATATTATACATAGGCCCATAGTTAATGAAGGAAAAGTAAGACTAGATGCATTGCATTGCATGTTCTCTGGAACCTATATATATATATATATATATGGATAGATGAATGGATGTTTGTATATGCCGTATTGTATTTTTATACGTAGAAAACAAAAGTAATTTAGAAATCATTCTCTTTCATAAAGTTAGTTTTATTACCGTAAAAACAAAAATACATAGAGAAAAATTAGTGTACCTTATTCCAAGGCTAACATATTTTTTAAGTTAAAGATAATGTGATATTTTTAAAAGATATTAAAAGGAAAAAAATAGAAATTAAATGTCAAATGCATCCTTGAATAAATTAAAATAAAAAAAATGTTTATCCTTGTATTGTCCGTTAAAACTTTTTTTTTTGTTTTTGATGAATTTAGTGTTGCCATTCTAAAAAAAGTATTAGTTTATATTCTAATTTTGCAGAAGATAAAAATTGTCATTAAACATTAAATTTAATTATAAGAAATATTTAATTAACATATATTTAAATTTTTTAATAGAAATAAGAATGCTAAGATATCATCACAGTGGATATAATCTTAAATAGATTTAACACTCTAAATAATCACAATCAACAACATTCCTAAATTATATTAATAGTAAAATGTGAAATACAATGTCAGATGAACAAACCCACCATCAAAACAAAACTTTTGAAAATCATATTCGTATTTTCAAAAATGTTAAGATATAAAAGGGGAATAACATCCAAAAAAATCCTAATATTTAATTCCAAAAGAAGTTAAACTATCAAAAACATATTTCATTCTCTAAAAGCATGAGATATATGAAAACTCGTGTTTAAAGAGTTTATCAATTCAACCATCTATGCCTTTGTCTTCAACAAATTAAATCACTATTATAAAAAGTTTTTACCACCATTAATCGAGTGTGGGACAAAACTTACACTTAGAAGCCTCCAATCAGTTCATTCCAAGAGGCATAGCAGAGTAGCAGCAGAGGAAAACAAAAATGGTATCCATATGAATATCTTCTATGGCACTAAACCAGTTCCATAACTGAGTGGCAAATGAACAAGTAAAAGTAAAAAACAAATGCTGAGCAGTTTACAAGATTGTTGACAGTTAGGACAAATAGAAACAGCAATCATTCCATATTTCCTTAACAAGTCATAGGTAGCTTTCCATTTAGATATGTAGACAAAATTAAGGACTTCAAGGGAAAAATACCATCATTAAAAATCTTTCTCCCCCTATAAACTTCAGGTTGTGAATGATAGACAAAAGGAAAAACATCTTTTGAACTAAGTTCCCCATCCTTAGACAGCCTCCATGTAACAACATCTTATATCTTAACAAAGGAAAGTATCTATCAAGAAGTGGAATTAAGCCTAATTCAACTTTATAAACCGGCTTGTAAAGTGAAGTTTATATCTATATTATAAACTATTGAAATGCCTAATCTCTAGTTAATGTGAAATTTTCAATAGTATCAAGTTTGTTATTTGCTGCTTGATAGCACTAACAATATCTTGTAGAATCCGTCAATTATTATTAACAATGAAACGAACAACCTTTGCCTTCAAGAGAGCTTGTACATCCTTATCTACAAACATGTCAACTACTGTGTCATCTATCCACAAGTCAGTAAAAAAATTGACTAATTTCCCACTCTTCAACTTGCTACACGGTATTGGCTTTTATTATAGGAAAGTTTTTTTGGTACTTTCCTACATAGAACAAATAGACCATATAACAGAACCAGAAGGTTTAAAAACCCGGGCTTGAGGCCATCTATACACTTGGAAACTGAAAAATTAACATACTTTTTTACCATAGACTTGATAAGCATGACTCTACTTATGTAGGATAAAAAGGAACCCTCACATCATGTAAGTTTTGCTTTGATCTTCTCAGCAATAGGCATCATATATGTTTTCTTTGGTTTTCCACTCTTGTAAGAAAATGAAATAGAAATCATTATGCTAGTTCTGTTAGTTGATATTTTGCTGAAGTAGAACTTTGTTTTGTTACTATTCATAATCTAACCCGAGGCACTGCCATAATACTGAAGAATATCCATGATATGATATGACTCAGGTTTTCCAAAGTATATCTCCAAAAAATCATAATGTCATCTACATATAAAACATGTATGTGTAGGAAAATTATAGAATTTAGTATAGCATCCTTCAACATTTTTTCATCTAAAGCAAGTTTAGTTATGTTTCTACTAAGGACCTCTTTTGCCAAACAAAATAACAAGGGATAAAGGATCCTTTGCCAGACTCCTCTAGTACGTGAGAAAAAACCACATGGTTTACCATTAGCTAAAATATAAAGTTTTCAGAATTTAAAAGCATGTGAATCCAATGACAAAACTTGTCCTCAAAACCATTAGTTTTTAGAACTTAAATGAGGAAGTTCCATTCAAGTATCAAAAGCTTCTCTTATGTCAATTTTAAGAGTATGTTTCCTGAAAAACATTTTATATCCGACAGATTCACTGCTCATAAGTTGTTCCTGTGCAGCCATATGCTCCAACCATTGATGAAACCTGTCTGATAAGATATCAATTCACCAATGATATGGGCTAGTCTACTAGTCATGGTCTTAAAAATGATTTTATATTTGAATTTGACTGAGTAATAGGTTTGAAACTGCCAATTTCATCTGCCCCCAACTTTTTAGGTATCAAAATGAATATGTTAAGACTTATAGTTTGGTTTGGTAGCATCCACCAAGACTTGGAAAGTTGTTGTACTGCATTATGGACTCATTTTATACCATATCCCTGAATGTCTGAAAAACGGCACCCTTTTAGAACCATCAGGGCCAGGTGCATTAGATGGACAAAGATTGAAAACGAAGTTCTTAACTTCAATCAAAGAAGGCTCTTCATTAAGCAGTGAGTTATCTTCTGAATCCACCAACTTACGAATTACTTTTTTATCAGTTTAGAGGGTCAGAACAAATATTTGACTCTGATAAAATCCTTTTAAATTGAAATATAGCGCATGCTTCTCCATTTTAGACTTATAAGTGACTATTTTGAATTCATTCCTAAGAAAGGATATTTTTGTTCACAGTTGCATGTATAGTAGCGTTCCTATGAAATAACTGTTTTCGGCTCCATCTGCAAACCTTTCATTTAACACTTCATTTTTTGTAGACAACTCTAGGGAGAATAATATAGTTGAAGAATTGGAAAACTGAATAAAATCCGAAATTGTATAGAATTAAGAGAGAAGAGAGATTGTTTTACAATTGAGTCTGAATCCTGTAACGAGGGGAAGATAAAAAATTAAATGATAATGAATTAATTACTGATAACTGAAGAAAGATTATATAATCTATGTATGTATTATTGAAAGAAGACGAACAAATTTGAACTTTTTTTGTTACTCACAATTATTGCATCACTTGACACCTCTTCATTATTCTTCTTCCTGTCCATTTCCTTAGCTGTCCTTATGTTTGTGTTATTTCCATTTGTGACAAATCCCTATTCAGACTTGCCATTTCTTATTTAAAGCTAATAACTAACAACTATTCCCAAACCAATGAACAATCAACAAACGGAAATAACATAGTTGCTACAAATAGCTGTTTCAAATAAGCCCTTAGCAAAATCCTTGTCCTCAAAGATTAAACTCTGAATACTTCCTATTGAGGTCATAGAAAAACTCCCAAGTAGCTTCTTCAGGCAATTGATGCTTCCACTAAACTAAGAACTTGGTACAGGTTTGCTTCTGGTTCCTTGCCCCCAATGAAACTGGTATCATCCATAGGAATAGAACTTAATGTCACAACTTCTACTTGTTTCTTTAGTTGAGAAACATGAAATACATTATGGACTTTAGAGTGAGAAGGACGTTGTAACTTATATGCTAATGCTCCAATTCTATCTTCAATAACAGATGGACCAAAATATATCATTTTCTTGTAAAAGCCACATATATTTGCCTTTAAGGATGTAACTTCACACACACGAGAGCACCAATCTCAGATGTTTTTGTCACTTCTATGTTTGTCTGCTTGTTGCTTCATCCTATCCTGCACTCTTCTCATGTGGAACTTAATCATCTTCAAAGCTTCTTCTTTCTTCTGTAAGCTTTTGTCAACTAGTTTTATTCTTGAATCCCCTGATAAATAAGGAAGATAACTTGGTGGTTTTTGACCATAAACTACCTCACAAAGACTAGTATGTATGGCACTGTGATAAGTTGTTCTGTACCACCACTCATCCAAAGGGAATCATTTTGACCAATCTTGAGGAACATCTGAACACATGCATCTTGAGAAGGTTTCCAAACATCTATTAACAATATGCAGTAGAAAGCTAGATTTGCACCCCTTGAAAAGACATTAAATCCCTCTAAAACTGACTTATAGAGACTAAATCTTTATCATTGGTAATAGAGTCAGAAAAACCATGCAATTCAAACACATTATCAAGATAACTTTGTGTCACTTCAACGATGGCTAACTTAAAGGCCATAAAGTGAGTTCCCTTGCTCAATCGGTCTACCACAAGTAAATGACTTTCTTACGCTGAGAAGTACGCAGTCCTTCAATAAAATCCATTGTGATATGCTATCAAATTCTCTTAAGTATTGGTAAAGATTGAAGAAGCCCTGGAGAAATAGTTGTGTCATATTTACATCTTTGACAGACTTCATACCTCATGAAAAAAAATTAACCTCATTTGACATTCCTTTCTAATAAACAATAGATTGTAGTTTCTTCAAGGTAGCATCTCTCCCTAGATGGCTAGTAGTAGTTGTAGACTGTATCTAAAGAAGAATATCGTTCCTCATCTTATTGTATTTGCCAAGTACTAACCCGCCCTTTCTTCGAAGTTCATCTTGTCGCCATGTATAATGCCTATGAGACCCTTCATTAGATTGTAAAGCCTGTATGATTCTCTGCACGTGTAAATCCTGCTACCAGGATTGCTTAATTCGGCCCACTAAATCACTTTCAGGAATCAGTGTGACTATAACATTGTTTTCCACTACCTCTTGCCTAGACAAGGCATCAACAACCACATTTGCATGACCATGTTTGAATTCAATCGAGAAAATCGAACTACGTTAACTTAACTAGCCATTTTTGTTAAAAGGTTATGGTCCACCTTTGACTAAGAATGTATTGAAGACTCCGGTTTTGATAACAAAGTGGGAACTAAGTAGATAATGTCTCCATTTTTACACAACAAATACCTCTAATAACATTTCTTTCTCATAGGTAGAGTGTGCAAACCGGAAATAACACAAGAAAGTATGGTTGAATCTGTTTTAAAAATTTCATAATTTTTTTTTCTGATACCATCTACGTAAGTGTCATCAAGCGATATGAATATGAATATCAAAAAGGGTGTAGAGATTTTTGCAATATTGACTTTAATTTTTCTTCCATTTTTGTTTTGTTAAATATACAATTATATAACATGCAAGGTAAGAGATCAAAGGAAAGAAAAAATACTTATTTTTTTATACTGGGTCATCTTTTCTCATTGATACGTTTTGTATTTGACTATTCAATCAAGTTCTACTAAATAGTCTACTATTGCGAATTACAAATGTACTCTTTGATCAAACCCCTGCTGGCTAATACTGAGTATTCTTGATGCTAGTTACTCTTGGCTCATCACTAATACAAAGTCTAAGGGATCAACAACTCATTGATTTTTGCTCGCTAGAGAGGATAGAGTCTTTCGATACATACAAGGTTTAAGATTTCTCTAGTAATAGGCGAGAACAAACATGAATAATGTTCTTACAAAGCTTTAGGACAAAAAAAAATTCAATAGAATTTCAGCACTTGCCAAATATCGCTCACTTTCTTGGTTATTCTCTTCAAAGCATGTCTTCTTATAGGCTTTTGAAAAGTAATCGTTGAGTTCCCTTTTTTGATCGTTGAGTGACTTTGAACTCTCTTCGTTGTCTTCTTTTTTCCTCTATTATTTTATGATGAGCTTTTACATTGAGAAATACTAAATGCATGACAAGGAGCATTAAATTTTCTTTTCCTATTTACACAAACTCTCTAATAGCTGACAGTACTTATCGTCCTCAGAACAAATACTTTTAACGCCAAACAATGGTTAAAAGTTCACACTATACATAATAGACACTTGAGTCACAATTTGTGTCTGGGAAGTTGGCGGTCATTTCAAATTTAGCTCATATTTGTGCGAATCTTCATGGGATTGATGTAGGAGACATTATCTGTTTCTCCATACTTAAGCTTTAAAATATTTTTCAAGTTTGCTAGCTTCAAGTTTTGGTCTGTACTTATCGTCTAAATTATCTTCAATTAACTTATCAAACAAAGTGATACTTGACTCTATCGTTTGTTAGATGAAGCATATACATTTGTGACAGATGAAGCATATGTATTTGTGATATGACTAGCATCTTCCACAGCTGCTTCATGTTTTTCAAGCTCTCATCAAAACATTTATGATGATGTATTTTTTTTTTGCCTCAACAATCTCCACCTTATTTTTTGGTGCTTAAAAGCAATACATGTGAACATGAACATAATATAACATCAGATAAACATATCACAACAACAAGGATTGATTTGGTTGGTCCTTAATTTCTATTCATGAACATCTACAATCAATTCAATATTTGATTAGTAGTCGACGCTTATGGGTTGCTCCCCCTTTGCTCGTGTATCTTGTGAATTTTTTAAGACTATTAGTTTTGGTCTTCTTCTTTTCTCTTCTTGGAGGCTTCTCTTGAAAAACTTTTCTTTTTCCTTTTAGAGACTCCCCTTCAGATCAACATCCTTCTCATGATTCCGTCATCCTCTTTTAAGCATGGGTTCACCTTACTTTATTTCCATTTTTCTTCTCTTAGGACCTTTTTCCTCTGGGATCTCCTATTTTGTAAGCAACATTAAGAAAGGGGTCATGCCTTATGGGTAGAACACCATACAAAAATTAGGTTGCACAACTACAAACGTCTTTGTTGTAAGCAAAGGACAATAGTATTTCATATGCATTGTGCATATTTAAGCACTAGACAACGAAAAGGTAATGTCAACAAAAGGTATACAAGGAAGGGTGTTGACATATTAAAGAGGTTTCTCTTCGGTTCAAAGCCACTTGTATAGACTGCACAAAACTTGTATTTGTCGAACAAATGTAAGTCATGAGACGTCCAAAGATCCAAGTCTTCCTCCATGAGAGATGCTAGCATATTGCACCTTGACCAATATAGAAACTCCTTGTTCAGATGATAAAGTGCTTCAGCTTTGTCTTCATCTAACAAAACCTCTTTACCCTTGTAGAAATCAAAGGGTGCTTACATCCAAAGATGATGTATTGCAAGCTTGTAAAAGGTGAGAAGAGTGAGGTAGTGGTGCACCAAATCAAAAGCAAAACAATTACATTTAGGTTTTCATTATTCTAGAGCACTTATTATCGTCAGAGCCCTTCATTCATTCAATATCCTATTGTTTGTATAGTGCACACCTCTTCATATTTTTCCCATTCATCAAAATCCTCACATTCTCAAAGATTTTGAGTATTGATGGGAAAAAACATTGGAACAGATTGAGGCTTTGTCTACTTGATCCAGGACATGATGATTTTCATAGAGAGAGATAAGAAAACTATCTCAATTAAGCTAAGAGGATTATTGAATGAAAGATCTAGTGAAGGGATGATTCATTGTTCCATATGACAACCCATTTTGAAAACTCGATTTGGTTTGAGGCTGAAAGTAACATAAATTGTTGGGTGACATAGACGAGCGTTGGAAAAAAGGTGAGAACACTCTAATGTATAACACTCTATTAATATATGTGTCAAGAGCATGTACCTTTGACCCACCTTACTCTTCAAAAGACAACTTTATCCTTGTAACACCAAGGCAAGCAAGCTTGATGAGTGGATAGTGTTTGAGAAGATAATCTATCTAAGACTCAGACATGCTTGAGAAGGAGTTGGCTTTAGCCTTTTCAAGCCATGGATTGTGACACTTTATTATGAAATTGAATTTCTTCTTGCGAGGAACCTTTTTCCCTTGCAATGTCATTTACTCTTCTTTAATTATTAAAGAAGAGTGGAGAACCTCTCTTTCAATGGCATTTAAGACTTTCATTTTTTATTTCTTTCTTTTTGGGAGATCACATCACTGTTAGCAATCACCCTGGTTTTTCTACCATATTCCTTTGATAATCAGTGTCTAGAAGATCGTGCATATGGATACATGTCTTGATTTGTTGGTAGCTCATCTAATGATTACTGACAATTTTTCAAAGCATAAAGTCCAATGAGAAAGTTTTGTTCTTCCTTTTCACAACCTCATTTTGTTAAGGTATTCTTAGTAAAGAGAACTTATGGTGTATACCATTTGATTCATAGAACATTTGAAATTATCCATTTTCAAACTCAATTCCATGGTCACTTTTGATGCTAAATATATAGTAACTTGCTTAGTATGTACTCTTTTGTAGAATATTTCAAAAACATGAAGGACTCACTCAGATTTAGAATAGTACTCTTTTTGAGCTAAGAAGAAAATCCATGAATATTTAGAATAGTCATTGATGATGACCAACCTGTATTGTTTGCCACCCAGATTCAAGGTTCTCGCTGGACCAAATAAATCCCTACATAGTAGTTCAAGAGGTGTAAAAGCATAAACACATTTTTTGGGTTTAAAAGAACTTTTTAATTGTTTTCCTTTTGGAAAAGCTTCGCATAGAAAATGATTTGAATAAAACTTTTCTTCCAAAAGTTTCAAAATATACTTAGATTTAAATGCTCCAATTTGTTTTATGTCAAAGTCATCCTTCATCTTCTCTAGATATTAAACAGATGACCTTTTACTTACTTAAATCTAAGAGATTACTCTCATAGAGATTGTCCTTACATTTGATTGTGAAGACAATCCTTCCATCAGATAATGATACTATGTAATTGTTCATGTTAAAAGAGACTATATAACCACTATCTCATAATTGACTTATACTTGGTAAATTATATTTAAGTCCTTCTACATGTAAGACATTTTGAATATAGACTAAGGAGGATATACCTATTGACCCAATACTTTGTTATCTTACCCTTTTTGGCTCTACCGAAGGCTACGTTTCCGCCTTCATTCTTTTTTTGGAGGTCTTGGACTTGGTGCACATCATATGTCACAAGTATCCACTATCAAGGAACCAATTTTGGGAATTATAAGCTCTTTAGGTACCCAAATCTTTTTGGGTCCTCTCTTATTAGTTCTATGTATTGTTTTCTATGTCTCCATCTATCATGTTTATGTTTTATATTTTCCATAGTTCTAATAACTAGTTTTAAAAGATTTCACAAAAATAGTTTTCTTTTCTTTTTTGTTTATCAAATCATATCCCAATCTAGAATTATCAGATGTCTATCTAGATTTTTCAAAGAGAAGATTTAGATTTTTAGGGTTTTCAACAAACTTTTGAAAATCATGCTCATACCACGTTTTTTGTCTTTACAACAACTCTAATTTTTCAACATCTATCTTTTTTTATGTCTATTCAAGATATAATATCCTTTCACTGGTTGTAACCTTATCCCTATTGAGTTTATCATTTTTCGCACTTAAAGCTTTAAATTTTTGTTTCTACTCAAGATACTTTTAAGAAATAAAGTTACAATTAGGGAGGAGTTCCTTAAAAGATATATCATTATTCTTACACCTTCTTCTTGATGACTTTATTACAGCCATGTTTTTGTGAAATAATAATAATTAAATAGTTATGTATACATAATAAATTTATTTTTCGTAATCTATATTTGGATGTCATATGTTTTATCAGACATAAAAAAATAGTGCACAAAGTTGTTTCATCTGACAGATGCAACACATGCATTTTGCATGATCTGTTGTTGAATATTAATGTTGCAACCTACTACATCGTTGCTTGTTGTTTCGAGATACCAAATGGTCATATCCTTTAAAGCTATAAATACTGAATCAATATGAAGCTGGAAACACACAAGAAAGAAAAGAAAAGTGCAATTTACATAGATTTATAGTGTGTTAAAAAAAGTAAAGTAGAAGAAAATACTTCTTATCTGCTATTTTAGACCGTCTAACAGTTGGCTATTGTGCAAACCACTTTGTAAGCCTTCAGTAATGTGAAGTGAACCCTTGTGAGCCTTAGTCATGCTCACTTTAAGAATTTCTTCATTTCTTGAATGGTCTTGATCTTAGGGAAAGATTGAGACTGATATAACTTGGAAATGTTTGTGTAATCATTATAACTTTGAGAGATTTGTGTACTCGTTGTACCTTTGTGATGTTTGTGTACTCAATGTAACTTTTTAGAGATTTGTGTACTCGTTATAACATGATGTTTATGTACTTGTTATAACCTAGAGAGGTTTGTCTAATTGTTGTAAACATTTATTGTATAGTGGAACTTTTTAAACAATTTACTTAAGAAAGAACTGGAAGTAGCCAGGAGTTGGGGTGAACCAATATAAAAATTTATGTTTTTTGTGCTCATCATTTTCACATTAGACGGTCTACTTTTTGTTCTATTTTTTGCATCAAATTAAGTTCAAGCTCCATTCAATTCTCCTTCTAGAGTGCAAAGTCTCTTTGCTTATTTGGTATGACTTTCTTATGATTTTATAATACATACCCTTAGTATCTACCTTGAAATTCTTAAGAACCTTAGAAGTAAAAACAAGATAGGGAAGCCTATAATAAATTAATCTCTTGGATTTGATCGTATGGTCCTTGATAGCATTGAACCAATTTATCTTTAACAAGTTCTTGATGCCATACAATAACACCAAGTCACCTTAATTTAAGAAAGCATGGCTATTACCCCTTAAAGTTGGCTGCCATGTTATAATGAGGGTCAAAATTTCTCCTCCACTTTATGAAAAATAGGAAAATCACAAGAAGTGAGGGTTGAATTGTAATTTATTAATTTCTAAAACTTTGAGCAAGTATAGTTTTACTAGTAAGTGTTTTGTCTAACGAACTTATGCAGATGTAATTTTGAACTAAGTTGATTTGCTGAAATAGATTGACTTAACGAAGTGTGCTTTTCATTAATATCTTTTAACAAGGTATGTTTGGTGAAATAAAAATATAATTACTTCTTAACATATTCAGTCAAAAAATCGTATTTCAAAATTTATTTGGCATGCAACTCTTTTGTTTAAAAGGTCACAACAGACACAACTTTTACAACTTAACTGAATTACTTGATTGATGTATTTTCTAGTTTAATTTAAAAAGTGGTTAAATCATAGTTCTTACACCTGACCAAGCACTACAGGTGTATATTTAAATACTTCATCTAAAAATACTTTGTTGGAAGCATTTTTAGTAAGTACTCTCACAGTAACTCTCCTTCTTGGGTTAGTGCAAATGATAATAACATAGAATTTAAAGGAGATAAGGAAGAAAGAAAATATACATGACAATTTATATTTGTTTTTTTTTTCGCAATATATTACATCTTGTTCTTGGCCAATAAGTCAAGTTCAACAAGGTAGGCTATTGTTGTGAAGTGCACTAGAATATTCTTTGGGCTCGTAGCCACTCTTAGCTAACCTATTGAACATTCTTTACACAAGCCACTACTAGCTGACACTAAGTATTCTTTACTAAAGTCACTCTTGACTGAAATTGAGTATTCTTTATACCTAGCCACTCCTGGCTACTAAGTATTCTTTTGGATTACAATCGTTATTGGTTAACCTCGTTAAGGAGTATTCTTTCCTAAACTATCATTGGTTGAACTAAGTATTCTTTATCCTTTAGCCACTCCTCGCTAACATTAAAAATGTTTAACTTTTGAATGATCGTTTGATCATTAAGTCTAACTATTAGGGAGTGTTTGCTTCTTGCAACGAATACAATGTTTCAAACTCTCTCTCCTAGTTTAGATGATCTCTCACTCTAGGGAGGGGTTGTGTCTTTCCACATATACAATGGATAAACACTCTCTCATAGGTGGTTGGAGAAACACTGTTAGTGTTCTCCTTAAGGCTTTAATGAATATAAATATTTTGCTCTGCGCTTAGGGATGCTTTTTTTGAAGCTTTGAGGATTGCTTAGCTTCTAGATAGTATTTTGGTAGAGGGAAACCTTTGCTTTTTGGACAACTTTAAAGAGTGCTTTTTATCTTTAGCAACAAGTTGGCATAGTATCTCTTTACTTTCTCTCTTGTTCTTCTTCTCGTCGAAGGACATTATATAGATATTGGCTAAAAATAGTCGTTTAGAGGCAATTTTTATCTATTGAATAACTTTAGTTCTTCTTATGTCCTTTTTATGTTTATCGAGTTGGAATATGGTTATTGCATATTTTTCAGTTCTTCTAAATGTTCTTCTTTACACAACATCCTGGATGAATGACAATACACACATTTCTCGTGATAGTGAAACCTTTTGTACTATCTCATGGTAAAAGTGTACACTATATAGGACAAATAGCTTGACCAGAGTTGAAGATAACATATGTCAAGAAGTTGATGAAAAAATTAGCTTTAGCACATGCTTGAAGAGATTTTGATGTTGACTTGTACTTTATCTTGAGCGAAAGCTTTTTGTCAAACAGAAGCAATAAACACATATATGTATTTGAGTAATATGATGTTAGCTTAATTTATGTGTGTATCGCATGACATTATATGCACATATCATCTTATTTTTTATATGTTTTATCAGACATAAGAAAATAATTCACAATTTTGTTTCATCTGACAATACATTTTGCATGATCTATTATTGAATATTAACCATCTTATATTTGAATTTTGGTGTCTTCAATACTTAATGAAAATTATAAGATGTTGAATTTTTTTCTTAACAAGTTTCATTTCACTAACATTAAAATATTTGCCCTTTTCATTTAGGTTCCTCAAATTATAGGATGTTGAATTTTTTCTTAACAATTTTCATTTCACTAACATTAAAATATTTGCCCTTTTCATTTAGGTTCCTCAAATTATAGGATGTTGAATTTTTTCTTAACAATTTTCATTTCACTAACATTAAAATATTTGCCCTTTTCATTTAGGTTCCTCAAGAAGTTCTTGTAAACTTCAAATTCATTAAACTCTTCAACGAAGCCAATATTTCTCTTTCACACCTCAATTCCACCACAAATTATGTGACTAGTGTTCTTCCATAAAGAGGGCTTATCACAATGTTACCACCCGAAAATTTGATTTAAGAACAACTCCCTCAAACTTTAGACGAGCATAAAATATCTCGACAACAACTGGGTAGATCTTCTAGGATAACTTAGAAAGTTTGGAGCTATTAAAATATAAATAACTCTTTCATGGAGCCAAAACCTTACGTGTCAATTCAAATAAAGGATATCACCTTATGACCATTTACAAACCTTTTTCTCATGTAATTGAGAAATGTATCAATCTTGATTTTATCTCCATTAAACCACACTTCTATGACCCAATTGTATGAAATGTTGAAGATGTGCTATTTGAGGTTGAAAGGGTTGTGCAACATTCTTTGATTGTTCGTCCCTATAACAAAACTCTTCATTCTCTTTCTAGATGGATTGGAGGAATAAGCCATGGTAGAATCAAAAGTAAACAACAATATTAGTAGGAAAATTAAGTGTCGTGAGAATACAAGAGAAGAACATACTTTTATAGAAGAAAATAACTGAAACAAATTTCTAATGTGATGGATTTGATTGAGAAATTAAGTTCATTTCTTTTGAAAAAATGTTTTTCACAAGGAAAATTACATACCATTTTGTTTTTCAATTGACTTCCTCGTAGTTCAAATTTATATTAATAATATTAATTTTTACGTTACTAATCAATCTGCGTGAGGAATTTGCTAAGACGATGTAGAGATTATTTGAAATGAGCATGATGAGCTACCTAAAGCTCTTCCTAAAACTCCAAATAAGATAGAAGAAGGATGGCATAAACATACACCAAACAAAGCATGTGAAGGAGCTCCTGAAAAAGTTAAAGTTGGATGACGCCAAAGAAATGAAGCCACACATCCATTCATATTAAAAAATTCATGTTCTGGATAATTGTTTTACCCTTGTTCTAGTACTAGATCACATTCGTGAGTGATGTTTATTGTTGACAGAGGTTATGTTAGCCTTTTGTGTTGCAATGCTTTTATGTGACAGATCTGTCTTCAAATGTATTTTGGAATATAGGTTATAATGAAAAATTTCTCATGTATATATACTTTTTGAGAAGATTGAAATAAATAATCCAACCATAAGAGTTCCTTCCCATTTGAAACAGAGATAAAAGGAAACCAGAATATAGAAAGGCTTTAGAGAGAAAAATGAATGAAAAATAACATTCTATTTTATTTACCAAAAAGATGAGAGATATATACACAAGCTGCACATGAAGGAAAAACAAAATAAGAAAACAAAAAGGGACACCTCAGCAACATTCTAGAATGTTGTATAACAAAAGTTGTTATAACAGAAGGGTAAAAGATAATGTTAATTGGGATTCTGTATTTCTTTTAGCCCCCCACAAGCTGGAGGTTCAAATAAATCAAGAAGCTCAAGCTTGGAAAGACTGGAGTGAAACAACTTCGGAGGTAAAGGTTTGGTGAACATGTCAGCAAGTTGATGTGAAGAAGAAACAGGAAGGAGCTTCATCAGACCATAAGTGAGTTTATCCCGAACAATATGGCAATCAATTTCCAAGTGTTTAGTCCTTTCATGAAACACGGGATTAGCAGCAATGTTAAGAGCGCTCTGATTATCACAATATAAGACAGGGCAATTGCCACAAGAGATGTGCAAATCACGGAGTAAATAAATCAACCATTGAAGCTCACAAGTAGCAGATGTTAGGGCTCTGTATTCTGCTTCGGCTGAGGATCGAGATACACTAGATTGTTTCTTTGTTTTCTAAGAAATAAGAAAGCTTCCAAGAAAAAAGCAATAGCCAGTAGTAGAGCGGCGGGTATCAGTACATGTAGCCCAATCAGCATCACTAAAACCAAGTAAATGGAGAGATGATGATCTGCTAAAAAAGAGGCCCTTGCCTGGGCATGATTTGAGGTAGCGAACAACCCGTAGTGCTGCCTAAAAATGAGAGTGTGTAGGTGCAGCCATAAACTGACTAAGTTGTTGTGTGGCAAATGCAATATCTGGACGCTTAGTAGTGAGGTAAATTAGACGCCCAACTAGGCGTCTGTAAGGAAGAGGATCTTCGAGAGAAGCACTGGAATCATGATGAAGACGCAATGACGGATCCATAGGTGTAGAGGATGACTTAGAATTAAGAAGAGAAGCATCTGAGATTAAGTCCAAGCAGTATTTACGCTGACATAGAGAAATACCAGTAGAAGAGTGAGCAACCTCTATACCCAAAAAATACTTCAATTTGCCAAGGTCTCGGATATGAAAATGAGAGCGCAAAGAACTTTTGAGGTGATCAATTTCATCAAGAGAATTGCTAGCCAGTACGATGTCATCAACATAAACAAGCAGGCCGGTGAAGGAAGAACTTGTAGCCTTGGTAAATAGGCTGTAATCAGCATGGGCTTGACCAAATGAGAGTAATAGGGTAGAAAGTTTGGCAAACCATTGACGACTAGCTTGTTTTAAGTCGTATAAAGATTTATTCAGCTTACAACACTGTGAAGAGGAGTAACCATGAAGACCTTGAGGGATGGTCATGTAGACGTCTTCTTTGAGATCTCCATATAGGAAAGCATTGCTAACATCAAGTTGGTGCAGATGCCATTTGTTGATGGAAGCAATAGCTAGAACAAAGCGGATGGTGGTCATTTTAACGACAGGAGAGAAAATTTCCAGATAATCAATTCCTTCAACTTGGGAGTAGCCTTTGGCTACTAATCGTGCCTTGTACCGTTCAATGTTACCATCAGGGCCACGATTGATCTTGTAAACCCATTTGCAACCAATGGGTCTGACATTAGGTGGAGTTGGAACAATATCCCAGGTGTAGTTGGAAACTAAGGCATCTATCTCGGCATTCATGTCTTCTTGCCAACATGGTTTGGTGGTAGCCTCAGGATATGTGGTGGGCTCATGCTCAGAGGACAGACTCATGAGAAAATGAAAATAAGAAGATGAAAGACGAGAATAGTCAAGAGAGTCACAAATAGGATAAGATACCTTTGAAGAAGATTGGTGGGAGGATGTTGAAGCAAGGATATTATCACTGGGACAAGCATGGCACTCATAGTCAACAAGGTAAGAAGGGCGAGTGTGTGGGCGAGTAGAACGACGAAGTGGTGAATTTGGTGGAGAGGGCTGAACAGGGGAGTGAGATGAGTGGGAAAGGAAAGAGATGAGGGAGTTGAGGTTGGATAATCTGTGGAAGACGTGGGAGAAAGGGGAATGGTCTGGGTATTGTTGGGTTGCGTATTGTTGGGCTGAGAATTTTGGTTGATAGAATCAAAATAAGTGTGGTAAAAAAAATGCGGTTGAGAAAGGGAAGAAGTAAGAGATTCTGGATTGATGGACTGGTGAGAACAATTAATTTTGGTAAAAGGAAAAACACTTTCATTGAACAAGACGTTTCGAGAGACAAAAATATTATTATTATTTAAATCAAGGATAAGATATCCTTTTGTTCCTGTTTAGTACCCTAAGAAAACACCACGTTTTGCACGAACATCAAACTTTTGACGAGGAAAATTTGTGGAAGCATAGCTAAGACAACCAAAAACTTTTAAGTTGGAAAAATCTAGATTGTGTTCATGTAATAGTTCAAAAGGAGTTTTATTGTCAATAATGGGGGAAGGAATGCGGTTTATTAAATAAATGGCATGTTTAACAGCATATGACCAATACTGTTTTGGAAGTTGAGATTGAAACATAAAGGGCTCTAGCAACATTGAGAATGTGTTGATGTTTCCTCTCAACTCTACCATTTTGTTGAGGTGTATAAATACAACTTGTTTGATGCAAAATTCCTTTTGATGCAAAAAAATCCTTTTGAAGAAATTCAGGACCGTTATCTGACCGTATACATTTAATGGAAAGATGGAATTGATTTTCAATTAAAGAAACAAAGTTCTGAACATGTATGTGAACATCCCCTTTAGTTTTAAGGAGAACTATCCATGTATAATGGCTAAAATCATCCACAATAGTTAAAAAGTATTTGTGACCATGAACAGAAGATTGAGAAAAGGGACCCCAAAGATCCATATGAATCAAATCAAAAGGCTTTAAAGCTCTATTAGCACTTATTAGCACTTGGAGAATATGATAATTTCTTTTGTTTGGCCAAGTGACAAATATCACAGTTCTCATCAACATATTTGGAAATGAAAGGAAAACCTTTATGTAGAGTGTTAAGGCGATTTCCAGAGAGATGCCCTAATCTAAAGTGCCAAAGGTTAGAGTTGGTAACGGGTGGAGTGGAGAAGTTATTGATGAAGGTGGTTTTGGGAGAAGTATGTATGGATTTGGTGTATGTCTCCAAGTGATATAAGCCATGCTTCAACTTAGCCAAACCAATCGTCTTCAATGACTTCTTTTCCTGTATTTCACATTGAAAATTATAAAAGTTAAGTATGTAATCAGCACAGGTCAACAGTTTAGAGATTGAAAGCAAATTAAATTTGAAGTTGGGCACATAAAGAACATCACGAATGATGAGTTGAGAAGATAGTTGAACAGTGCCTGAAAGGTGAGCAATAACTACAGAGCCATTAGGTAGGTTAATATGTATGGGTTTAATTTTAGAAAAGTTTTGGAAGTTACCAAAAGAACAAGTAATATGATCGGTGGCTCCTGAATCAATGATCCAGGAGGTGCCGTTTGATGGGTATGATGTGTGTGCAGTGATTAAATGATTTGTGGTTGTAAAGGAAATACCATGACTCATATTATTGGGTTCGTTGGTCATTTGAGCAAGATTGACGTGTTTGGGCTTAGAAGAGGCTACTGAACCATCGTCCTGTTGTTGTAGAAGACCAAGAAGACTTTGATATTGGGCCTTAGTAAAACCATAACCTAGCCCATTAGAGGGAGAACCTGAAATTAGTGAGGATTGTGAGTCATCTTCTTGCGCGGCGTTGTTAACATACGCGGAAGAGGAGCTATCTTTGTTGTGGAAGCGCGGTCATCCTGGATATCGTGGATGTCCAATGGGATACCCATGCTTGACGTAGCATGCATCAACATTGTGTCCATTACGACCACAATAGACACATTTTTTGTTGGAAGTGGTTCTATTATTGCTGCTTGATTGTCCTACAAGTGTGCCTCTTCCACGTCCTTTCCCAGAAGCAGCATTGACAAATGTGTTAGGTTCATCAGCAATTAACGATGGTGATTTGTGACGCTCTTGTTGAATAATCATAGAAAACACTCGATTAACGGGTGGAAGAGGATCCATAAGCAGAATTTGGGAGCGAACAATAGAGAAATGCTCCTCTAAACCTTTTAGGAAACGGATGACAAAATCTTGTTGGTGATACAACTTTGCAGAGCATGTGCAGTTTGTATAGGGGCGTAAATTGTCAAGCTGCTCCCATATAGATTTGAGAGCTGTAAAATAATCAGTGACAGAACGAGAGCCTTGCCTGAGTGAATATATTTCTTCTTGGAGTTCTGCTATGCGGAGTAGATCACTTTGAGAGAAACGTTCACGGAGATCTGTCCAGATGTCTGCTGCACGGTCTAGAAAAATGACACTTTGTGCAATGGGTGGTGACAGGGAATTTAGTAGCCAGGACATGATTAAGGTATTACAACGTTCCCATGAGGTATAGAAAGAATTTTGAGTATCTGGAGCAGGTATGGTACCGGTAAGAAAACCCATCTTATTCTTGGATATCAAGGCCATTCTAAATGCCCGAGACCAGGAATGGTAATTGCTACCATCCAGAGTTGGAGAAATGGAGACAGAGGATGGATTCTCGCTGGGGTGAATGTAATATGGACTTGAAGGGTCAAGACAGGGATCAGACCATGTTGAGGTAACATTCTCAGAGACATCTGACATTTTTGACAAGGAATTAGCAGAGCTCTAAGTGGAGCTCTGATACCATAAAAGGAAACCAGAATATAGAAAGGCTTCAGAGAGAAAGATGAATGAAAAATAACATTCTATTTTATTACCAAAAAGATGAGAGATATATACACAAGCTGCACATGAAGGAAAAACAAAATAAGAAAACAGAAAGGGACACCTCAGCAACATTCTAGAATGCTGTATAACAAAAGTTGGTATAACAGAAAGGTAAAAGATAATGTTAATTGGGATTCCGTATTTCTTAAGAGACGAAATTGAAATCAATGTACTTTCTCACATTTTCTTTCTTCAGTTTGTCTTGCACTATTTGAGTTTTAACCGATTTCTTAAATATGGAACTACTTGTGTGATTAACCAGTTTCATAACTTCTCACTTTTACTAAGATTATATGTTTGTTTCTAGAATTCTTTCCTTATATATGTTCTTATCATATATGTTGGATGATTAATGTTCAACAGGTGCTGTGCTTTTGAAGAGGGCAAAGAAGAAATCACATGTTGAGGAGAGGAAATACTTCACAATCGCTTCTTCAATCCCAAGATACTGAAAATTGTGAAGCAAGACAAAGATAAGAGATTTGGTTCAACCAACCTCTTATAAAGTTGACTTTTTGAATGTTAATTTTTTTTAATATCTTTTGTAATACCCATGTTCTTGAAGTATCGAGCAATGTAAATAGATTCAAGTCATAAGGGTTTAAACTAAAATTTTTAGTGAATTTTATAATTTATTTGAACAAGTTTCTTCGTAAATATTATTAGAAGAAGAAAAAAATAAGAAGAAAGAATGAATATAAGTTGGAAAAAAAAAATATGTGAGATAGTTTCTATAATGCATAATTAATAATAAATTTATGGAAAAATTCATATCAATTTTTTTATCTTACTTTTTCTTTTTCAAAATATTTATGAAAAAAAATTGTCAAAATAGACCCTAGTGATTAATGTAAAACTAACAAAATTTTTAGTCAGAGAACTAGTAAGTACTCTGTCACATGTGTTGCTAAAAATTTGTCTAATCACTGTGCTTAATAAATTTAGTCTTATCATTCAGAAATCACTGTTTCTCTTTTGCCTTTTCCACTATTTTTATCTTGTTCTGTTCTGCTCATCCGCACTTGTACTCATAGATCTTATTTTCTGGATCTTTGTATGTAGTTAAGTACATTATCAGATTTTGTGGCATCCATACACTTGATTTCCCACCACCTATTAAGAATTCTTGTCATATTCTTTGTTATATCTAAAATTTTTAACTTTGGGTTGTTAACTTCCAAAGTACATGCAACGTGCAGCTGTATATGAAGAACTCTGATTCTTTGTTTCCTTTACTCTGCTTTACACATACATTTAAATTGGTTAGATTTTTCTATTATATACGTAGTGAATGCTGTTGGATTTTTCCAATCCACCAGACATATGATAAAAAAAATTATAATATATAAATAAAGAATAACTCTTAACTTATAAACTAGTTGAATTGAGTTGATCCAAAATATGTATGCATATAATAAGTTGTCTATGCTTTAAATCTAGACCGTTTTATTTTTAAACTTTTGTACATTGTTTCTTTAGATAGGAAACAATCAAATATCATAACTTAAATATAATATTTTAGTTTTAACTTGCTATTGATTATGTTTTGTAGTAATTTCTGTTAAAGATTACAGACCAATGATGATAGGATGGTGAAGATGGTCCATCAACATGAATATGAACTATATTAAAAATAGAAATTCAGAAATTAATAAAATATAAACAGTATATAAAAGATCTAGTTTTATTTGACTTTTTTTATGCTTTTCCTTCTCTATCTTATTTGTTCTACACTATATCCAAAACTATGTAAGAAAATGTGTCAGAAGTTGGATAAGATTGAGTTCTGAAAGCATGTTGGATAAGTGTTTGCCAATATCTTGAAAAAAAGTTTCCTTTTTGGCCGAATGTGGTTGATTTAGTCTTACTAGCAGCAATTTTCCATGTAATAATTGGAATCTAGACATTTCAAAGGGTGATCCTTCAAACCCAATTAGGAGATCTAAATTATTAATGTGTCTTCACTAATAAACTGTGTATTGCTAAATAGAAGATGTCATTACTTAACTTTTCATGTGAGGAAGGAAGGGAGCAGAAGGAAAATGCCTCACTCTTCAGCATTTTCAGAGGAATCATTATGAAGCACACTAGCTGACTGCACTCATCTTTTTGAAACTTCATTTTGTGACATGTTGCTAAGTTGAAAAAGAAAATGTTTTAGAAGCTAAAGATGATTTGGTAACTAAAGAATTAGTAAAAGGTAGAGTGAAAAAGCTATTTGGTATTAGCTTTCTTACATATAGAGTGGATAACTCAAGCTGCTTCCATTGTAAAAATTTTAATGGTTTTGGTTGAATAAGGAATTCAGTGGATTGAGTAGGGAGTATTTTGGGGCTACATGATGTTAAAGAGATACAGATTGGCTGTCTACAATGAAGGATCCATATAGGGATGTGTTAGTAAATTTGAAAATTGTATTCTTTTGATATTTTCTGCATACCATTATGTTAGAAGCCCAATGGTCCCTTTTTGCATATTCTCTGATTCCTTACTCTCTTCAAAATAAAAAGTTTGAACCATTAACTGAGTTGAATAGTAGTAAAAACATGAAGATTTTTGTTTTCGTTTTGGTGGGGATATGAATGAGAAAAATTATTACAACCAGACAAAGATGTAGCTCAGAGAAAGAGTAACAAATCTCCTTGCAAGAATATAACTGAGCAAAAATTCTTTGAAAATGCACTGGAACTGATAATTTTACAGTTCCCAGTGGTGCAATTTTCAACCATTAACCAACTTCATCTAAAGCTATCAGCTTTCCAGTCATGAACTTCCATACCCAAAATTTGTCGCCTATTTCTTTTATTGGCAGTGGCTTTTGTCATATTTTGGCAGACTAAATTATGACAGTCACACTCTTTGAACTTCATTGAATACCTTTGATTTTGTGTTTTATAGTTATGTCATGCAATGTATTTTAAGATAAGGTTGCTGTGAATTGTTTGGTTGAGTGCATGGATTTACTGATGACCATAGCTATTTGTGGATATTATGTTTTCAAAATGTATGCTTGGTCATTAATCAACCAAGAATGATAAGCCCCATCATCTCCCACCCCTTCTATACCATATACACATTTTGCTTATCTACATTGCTATTGTTGACAAATCTAACAAATAACATGCAAAATAATGAACATTTTTAGTAATTTTATGAGAATTAAGGTGAAGAGAGAAGCATGCTTTCAGCTATACAACAAAAGGGATAAGAGTGTCAGTTGATATTGTTCTATATATTCTTTTTTTGTTTCCAATTCAAAATTACCTTTAAAATAAAAAAACAATACTGTAATGAGAAATGATGGTCACAAAATATGTAAGGTAAATGTGGAACGAGGGCACAGTACTGCAAACTACTCACAAATAACATCAACTCCACCACCATCACACATTTACGTTCTTCCAAGGAAGAGATAAGATAATGGAGCCTCCTCCACGTGTCACTTCCACATGGTACCTAACGATAAGGCTACCATTCAAAATGTTTCTCACTCGTGTGGCCAATATGCTGTAATGTCATCACTTACACAATCCAACGGTTGCAACATCTCAGCAACCAATCCCCTCCATCTGACACCATTGGATTAGTACTGCACAAATCATACTATTATATATAGCAAGAAGGAGGAGAAGCTTGGGCATCCAGCAGCAGAATAGCAAGTGATTCACAACTAAGAAGGAGAAGGAAATGGCTTCTTCAATGATCTCCTCCCCAGCTGTCACCACCGTCAACCGCGCCGGTGCCGGTGCCGGCATGGTGGCTCCATACACAGGGCTGAAATCCTTGGGAGGCTTCCCAACCAGGAAGACCAACACTGACATTACTTCCATTGCCAACAACGGTGGAAGAGTGCAATGCATGAAGGTAAGAAAGCTTCAAACATTTACACTCACAAGAGGCATTAGAATGTAGTTTTATGAAAGAAAAGGGTACTTACATTAAGATGTTAGTGATAGGAAAATGTTTGATGTGGAAGTTTGTTAACTAAGTCCTTGAGTGAATGAGTAGGTGTGGCCAACAGTAGGGTTGAAGAAGTACGAGACTCTTTCATACCTGCCAGACCTCACTGATGCACAATTGGCAAGGGAAGTAGAATACCTTCTTAGGAAGGGATGGATTCCTTGCTTGGAATTCGAGCTGGAGGTGAATTTCTTGGAAGCCCTTTTGCTTGAAATATAGTTTGGTTTGGTTATTTAAGAGTGTTGATGGTTGATGTGTGTGTTTGTGTGTGTGTTATAGCATGGTTTCGTGTACCGTGAGAACCACAGGTCACCAGGATACTATGACGGAAGGTACTGGACCATGTGGAAGCTGCCTATGTTTGGCTGCACTGATGCTTCTCAGGTCTTGAAGGAGCTTGAGGAGGCCAGGACTGCACACCCCAATGGCTTCGTTCGTATCATTGGCTTTGACAACGTTCGTCAAGTCCAGTGCATCAGTTTCATTGCCTACAAGCCACCAGGCTACTAGGTCTCCAAAATCTGTAGCCACCCCCACTTTGTTTCTTTGTTTGTACTTAAACCAAATTCCCATTTGTTTTTGCTTTTTGAGATTTCATCATCCTGTAATTTTGGTTTCTGTTTTCGGACTTCATTGGAAATGAATGGATGAGAACTAATGAATAAGCTGTTGTGTTGTTGTTGTGTCTTTTATGTTCTAAAATAATTTCAAGAGCCTGTCCTTGCATCTCCCTCTAGTGGTTTGAAATTAATACTTTCTAATTCAATGCTTTTACTTAATGATGTTTGATAAAGGAACTCTGATTGATTCATCCAAGCAAACAGCATAGTTGAGATTGGCCTAACTTTGTCACACATCTGAATGTGTTCTTCTTTATACTTTGGTTCTCCAAGAAATGGAGTTCATTACTTGAATTTAAGAAGATGTTGCTAGGAAGCTGCTGAACTTTCAAAACCAAATCTGAACCACAGAATTCTTGGAAACACAGATATTTTGTATGGTATGAAGCAACAAACAACCACTAACTACCAAACCGTTTTGTACATTATGTGCAAAGAAAGAGAGATATATATCATATTCAATTTTTTGTTGGTTTCAGAAACCATACTTTCCAAGAAATAGCCAGTAACCATTTTATTTGTGCCATTTGTAATTTTCCCGACTGCAATTTTTAAATGATGATTTGGAAAACGGCACAGAAAAACACAATCAGATTTGGGCATTCTCTGGTAATAGTACAATTTTTCTAGAATTGTCAGAATCTGATACATAGCTCACGATTAATCTCAATGATTCTCTTGCCTATGTTTTGCTCGTCAGAAATTGGTGTATAAATCATTCGGTGGGTGTGAGTAGTAATAGGTAGCTTATCACAACACCTTTTAGGTTGCATTAATGCTTAGACTGGACCCCTTTGATAGCTACATTTGTGAACAAGAGACTAGAGAAAGAGATAAGTTTCACCTCCTTTACTCTCATGACCCCATCACACATTCAAAAGTCAATAGAGAATATACAAATCTATGGGATTTTTTTTTTTCTTTCAAAAATTTATTTGTGATGTGAATACTTAACCTAGAAGCAAGATTCATCAAATTTACTTTGTTTACTAAATTTTTGTGAATATTAATTCTTCATCAATCCAATTCTCATATTGAAAATTAAGTAGATTAAATAGGTGAACTTTTAATTAACATTATGTTATCTCGAATGCAATTGAATATAGATAGTTAGAAATTTAATATCAACTATATTATGCTGAATTTGAATAATATAGATGGATGACAAACGTTATCTTTTTGGCTGACATCCTCAAAGAATCTAAACACAATCTAATAAAAATTCATTTTGATTGATTGATTGTGAATCAATTTTTTTTTTTTAAAAAAAAAAAAAAAACAATGTTGAGAACCATATGGTTTAAGATTCTATAAGTACTATATATCCCTCATGATGACATGTAAATCTTGATGACAAGTAAATCTTGTGTAAAGGTGGTTTTGCTTATAACAAAAATATTCAAACATATTTTATAATGAGTAACTGATAATGATATGAACATTATGACAAAAGTTTTATACACTTGAATTTTATTTAAGAAGATTGTATTAGATACTCTACTACAATATATGTCTTTCTTTAAATATTAAATTATACTTTAAATTAGTTGAAAACAAAATATTTAAAGATATTTCTATGATATATACTTGATAAAAAAAAAACGTTTTTTAATACCGACAAATATATTATCTACTCATCAAACTCATTTCAGAAAAACTTAAATGACCAACGACATAAAAGCAAGTTCAAAAGAAAATAATAGCTTAATTGATTATGATATATTTGCAATTAAATAGTAAATATTTTAAGAGTTTGAATTGTTTCGTTTAATAAATTTAAAGCAGTAACAGAATGAAGATCATATCAGAAATTTCCTTTTAGAACGTCAATAATAATAAATATGAAGAAATGCAAAGAAAATTCTATTATAGAATCATGCCATGTTTGGAGAATTAACGGTCTTCATCATGGATTGATATAATGTCATCAAAACAAAGAAGAACATAATATCTTACTACAAGATTTTAGGTTAATAAAAAGATATAGAGTTGCAAGAGTTTTTATAGTTTTATTAGCCTTTTAGCACCCACTACAAGAAAAAAACTATTTAGACACCAATTCAATTTTAACTATCAAATAAAATGATTGTTAATTGTGACCCAATAATCACCAAACTAGGTTTTGATTACTAAATAACTACAAAATAAAAGTAATGATTGAATTTAGTTATCAATTAAATATAATTGGTATCTAATTAAGTTAGTAACTAATCTTATTATTTTAGAGACCAATGAATTGGTTTCTAAAATCAATTTTTCTTGTAGTGATCTATCTCTAGGTTATCTAAAAATCATTGTAAATTATTCACTATGTGAAGTTATATAGCTTTATTTATGCTTTCTTTTAGAAATTTTTTTTTATTTGAGAGTTCTCACTCTCAGGAATGAAAAAGATAACCTGAAGAATTGATTTACTCATTATAATCAAGATGTCTTAATAAGTGGAATCTCTCAAGCAATTAGCTTAGAAGGACTGAACTTAACTTGACTTTTGCATGAACCATTATAAATGTTTTGTGTTATTTTTCTCTACTCTTACTAAATAGTCTTCCTTTTCGACCAGACTATCTATTTGAAGGTATTTTATTTTCCACTACAAATAAGGTTTCAATCAATCTCACCCCGTTTGGAGGTAACTATTCCAATAAACAAAATATATTTTACTAAAATGGAAGTAAAATAATTTTAACTTAATAAACAAAATTATCAATCTAATTTCCTATTGCAAAAATATTTATAGTGTTTCACCATGACTTCTTTTATGGTTAGAAGATAATTACTCCACCTAAGTCAATTGTTGTTGTAAGAGCCATTATTATTTGTTGTTGTTATATTTACTATTATTTTAACATATAAATTAGTTAAAGATCATTAAATAGCTTAGATACATGATTATTAGAATGGTGAAAATGCTAAGTTTGGTGATTCCACAAATGAGCTAAACAAAAACATGATAGAAGTATATCATTAAGTCTATTTTGGAGAGTGAAATTTGAAGAACAATCTTTTTAAGAAAAATATAAGGATTGTGTTAATTAGTTTAAGAATAGAAGTGATTTAAATGAGATGAAATCTAAAAATTTTATTACTTAAGTTTAAAAACTCATAAATAGAAAAAAATCTAACTATTTACTTAGTTTCATAAAAATTAACATTTCTATAAAACATATTTTCTCTATCTTCTCTCTGGCTTTTTAAGACATTTTTTCATTATTTTTAAAATCAGAATCCGTTCAGATAACAAGTTTTTCTGTACCATTATTTTTCCAGTATTACTTGGATGTTCGATAGTAATTCACGGAGTGAACAAAAATATAAACTTCAAAACACACTTTTGCTTAGTGGAAATGGTTAGTAGTTATAAAATTGAAAAAGAACCTAAAAATGAAAACCCTTATAATTTTGAGGTGTTTAGATTCAGGCTCGTTGCATGTTGTGTATATCTAGATTAGGATAACTTGAATCAATTTGATCCTTATTTAGCCGGAAATCTATTAGACTTTAATTACTTCTTTATAAAGGTTAGAACATGTAAGTTCTAGTTTGATAATTTGCACAATTCTTACACATTTTTGCAAGACTATAGTTTACGGGTTTTTTTTAACCCAAGCGACACTTTGGTTGCTTAAAAAAAATGCAGCCATGAAGAGGGGCTCAATTTAGAATGATTTCCACTCAAGCAAAATCTTTGAGGAGAAAGCGATTGAATACAATTCAGTTTTCATGAGTAAGGTTTCTGTCGCTCAAATGAAAATTTTCACCCATTGTGAAATTTTAGAAAATGAAAGTAAATAAAATTTTAAGGCTTTAAAAAAGGTGTTTCTTTAATTAGATATGGTTGTATGTGTTTATATTTTTTATAGATAATATTGAATTATATGATTAATTTATTTGTTTAATTTTATTAGATTAATTGCATTTTATATAAAATATAATTGTGGATGATGAATTGTAAAGTGTAAATTAATGTGATTTGAGTTTCATACTGTAAATGTGAAATAAGTTTTAAATTTAATTTAATTTTATAAAATCGACTTAATTAATTTGTTTAGAATATTACATTTTTATTTTAATATGATATTAATTTTTTAAATTGAGTTTATTCTGAAACTAAACATTAAAATAAAATAAAATAAAATAAATGTAATTTTTTAAATCTAAAACCTGGTTGAACAATTTGGTAAGTAAAGATCATCCCAAAATGATGCTTTAAGATTTTTTTATTCGAGTATTGTGATTAAAACAAGCGTAGTTGAAAGGAAAAACATAGTATATTAGATTTTTCAATAAAAAGGTTAAAGATACTCGATACTGTATGCTTGGAACTTACATTATTGTAACCCTTAAAACGATTTTGTACAAACTTTAATATAATTCACGAAACAATTAATTATTTATTCATATACTTCATTTCTAAAGGAAAATAAACTTTTCAAAATACGAGGAAATGTCAAGTAGATGACAATCAGTAAGATAATTACATAAATTAATAGTTAAGTGTTTAAAATTTTTAATATGATATAAAAGAATAGTATTTTTTTAAAGTATTATATAAAATTTATGTATTTAAATATTATTAAGTAAATGAACTACTTTTCCTTTATTTCATTCGTCATAAATAATCAATAAGACATTGCAATTCCTCACATTATCCTTTTTTTTTATGCAGAATAAACATGGGAAAACAATCTTCCATTAATTAAAATTTGAAGAGAGACAGATATACAAACAACCTCATATCCCATAGGTTGCAACAACCTCAATATTCAGTCACCATTTGTACAGGTTTTCTCTAACTCGATAACCTAATTTCTTGAATATATTTTTCAAATAAGTTCTACAACATATCATCACATTTAATATTTTCCAGAATTCTGGAGAGAAGAAATTCAAAAATTGTTATTTTAACAAGATAAGTGTTACATAATTGTGTGGTCTATACCAAACTAATAGTCAGGGCATTCTGACTTTGTCGTATCAAAAAAGGTATACAAAAACAAGTCATTGTCATGGCACATATGAGGCTGAGGAATAGGAAATCTGATATGATTAATTCATTATTTTTTTGGTTGTTTCTATTGCAATTTGTGAATCGAAGATCAATAGCTAGCAATAAAAAGATTCTAAACAGATTACAACCTGTAGGATGATTTGTTTTGTTTTGTTTCAGTCTATTCAATTAGATATATAGCCTCATATGTGGATTTTAGTCTGGAAAATATTTTATCAAAATTGCTTATACCACAAATAATGTTAGGGTGAGTGTGAGATGTCTCACTCTCATTCCTTTTACTTTTGGTGTGTGCACAAGAAATAAAATGAAATCTTACACAAGTATAATGATGATACTTTATAGTAGATAATTTGATCTTTATTATCTAGATAAAGATATCTTAATTATCAATGTTATTCTTTTTTTGTCTTATATTTTATTTAGATTACGTAATTGATAATATATATAATTGTAATCTTAATCATTAAAAATGAACAAATTATAATTGATCATAAGATGTGTCATATTTAACGAAATTTTAACCAGTTGATTGTCTAAGCTCCACAGTCATGTAATTTCATAGCCTCCAAGACTCATAATTTTGTTGTTGATAGAGCAATGGAGTTTCACTTCTTGCTTGACCAAGAAATTAGACATGGTTCAAGAAATTGACATCCTCTGCACTAGTGCTTTTTCTCTTAATATGGCCTATAATATAGTTTGCGATGTACAATCCTTATAACTAACATTTTTCTTACAGTACAAACACAAATTTAGTAGATCCTACACAAGATATTGATAGATCCTCTTTATTATCTTCAAGTGTGACTGTTTAGGATTTAAACGAAATCTTGCACATAGATAAATATCATGACAAGAAACCAGTGAAATAGCTATCGTGGGTCGACAGAAAAAGCGTGGGCCAAACTCATTTTAAAATACCACAACTGACGCAATATGGATGACAAAATTAAAAAAACAAAAAATAAAACAAAGCGACGGTCAGGCTGACACATCAAAATATCATTTGTAATTAATTAATTGCAAGCAGCATGAACTAGACCCACATAAAATTTTAAAAGAAAATTTCAAAAAATAAAATAAATCCAAGTGGCGGTCAGACCCACACACCAGAATATTGTTTAGGATTAATTAATTACAAGCAGAGTGAGCTCGACCCACGCATAATTAGAAAGGAAATTTAAAATAAAAATAAATAAATAAAACGGTTGTCAGGCCCATGTACAGAATAGTATTTGTTATTAATTATTAACGTGGGCTAGACTCACGCAAAATGTGAAAAAAAATTAAAAAATAAAATATAATAAGTATGGGTTTGACTCACGCAAGGGTAAAAAAAATAAAAAACAAATAAAAAAATTTATGAACGAGCCAAAAGTATTTATTTTAATAAAATAATTAATTTATAATTAAAAAAATAAAATAGGAAAATAGTATAGTGATTTTTTTTAAATCATATTAATAATTGTAGTTTTAAAAAAGTGAATTTAATGATAAAAAAAGAAAAGAATATCAAATTTATGGTATGTATGAAAATTAAAAAAAAGTAAAGTATTTTGTATAAAAACTTTCATTAAAATTTTTAATTTTCAAAAACACAAAATTGTTAAAATATTGAAAAAATGATGAAAATGGAGATAGAAAAAATTTGTAAATAAAATAAGTTAAAAGGTAAATGTGAGCACTTGTGTAATTAAATTGGGCTTAAGAATAACAACTGGAGTTTAGGCCTAAGAATGCTTTAATAAATCAACTTAAGAGTGTCAATTAGGCTTGAAGCTTGTGTTTAGTAAATATGAGCATTTGTGTAATTAAATTGGACTTTAGACCTAAGAATGGTTTAATAAATTGAACTTATGAGTGCCAATTAGGATTGAGGCTTATTACAAGTTGTAAATATGATATAAGGTCGTGTTAGTAATTTTGAGCACTTGTGTTGGGCTTAAGAACAACAATCGAGCTTCAGCCGTAAAAATGGTTTAATAAGTTGAACTTAAGAATGTCAATTAGTTTTGAGGCTTATTAAGAGGCTTTAATATCATATAGGGTTGTGTTTAGCAAATGTTAGCACTTGTGTAATTAAATTGATCTTAAGAATTAGACTTTAAGCCTAAGAATGGTTTAATAAATTGAACTTAAAAGTATCAATTAGGCTTGAGACTTATTGGGGAGTGTCAATATCATGTAGAGTTGTGTTTAGTAAATGTGAATACTTGTGTAATTAAATTGGTCTTAAGAACAACAATTGAGTTTTAGGCTTGCTTTAGTTTTAGTTCATGTATTAGACTTGCTTTAATTTTAATTCATGTTAACACAAAAAGTTTAAGATTTTATATTTATGCTTGAAATTTGTATCTATTTAAATTCATTTAAGAAACAAAAATAGCAATATATATATATATATATATATATATATATATATATATATATATATAT
>Ga0209700_100612_pt1 | contig 69289 bp, 41 predicted proteins | sample SiratroredBW_FD_187528 | JGI IMG/M metagenome (GOLD analysis project Ga0209700, IMG submission 187528) | Root nodule microbial communities of legume samples collected from California, USA - Siratro red BW (SPAdes) (version 2) | ecosystem: Host-associated > Plants > Roots > Nodule | place: USA... | reverse complement strand
CCGGAATCAAGGAACCAAACTTCTTCTCTGTTTGCCCGATGTTTCTCTAGATAAGACATCAAGAGCAGCTCTTCTTCTTCTTCTTCTAGTTCAGCATAATTCGCCTTCTTCTCCCATTCGGGACACTCGTTCTGATAGTGTCCTAACTGATGACATTTGTAACACTCGATAACGGCACGATCGACCGCGTTTCTTCTTCTTCCTCTACCGCATCCTCCTCGGAACATTCCGCGACCTCTTCCTCTACTGGGTCTTTCATCTTGATACACTTTTAGTGCCAGCTCTTCTTGCACATATCCATTCAATCGCTGCTCATGGACAAGTAAACTACCATGTAATTCATCGATACTCATCGTGCTTAGATCATTCGATTCCTCAATCGAACATACCACATAGTTGAATTTCGAGGTTAGTGATCTGAGAATTTTGCTCACGATCGTGCTCTGCTCCATTGATTCACCATTCATCTTCATCTTGTTCACCATCGTCAATGTTCTTCCTAGGAAAGTGTCGATCTTCTCTCCTTCTTTCATGGTCAGCAATTTGAACTCCCTTCTCAAAGCTTGCAATTGCGCCCTTTTCACCTTTGTAGAGCCTTGATACTTCTGTTTCATGGATTCCTAGATCGCCTTAGAGGTACCTTTGTCAAGAATAGTTTCCAGAATCTCTCTGTAAATGGACTGGAACAAGAAATTCTTGGTCTTCAAATCCTTCAACTTCGCCTCTTCTACAGATTTACTTTGTACCTCACTCGCCTGTGTTGTTTCGATCGATATCTCCGGAATCCCATCTTCCACCAGGCTCCACAATTCTCTGCTTCTCAGAAAATTCTCCATCGTCATGGACCAAAAATCGTAATGGCCATCAAATTTTGGGATGGCCGGCTGCACAAATTTTTCAGATTTCTCAAACATCTCTCTCGATCACTTTCTCACACAGGTTCTTGCTCTGATACCAAATGTGAAATATAAAGCTGAAAGTGATACTTTATTAAATCAAAGACCATGGCATTATATAGCCTTACAGGAGATATAAATAAAATAACAGAAGCAAGCTAGAAACTAGGAAATAGACTCCACTAAAACTAGAAACTAGGAAACAGACTTCATTACGTAACCGTAGATGACTTATTCAACTAAGAAAAGGTCAAATTCCAACAGTTCTTTTCTATACTCCAATACCTTATATTTATACGTTTTCTCCGATGTACTTCGGTATCAAATTTAAACGAAACTTAATTATTATTAATGTTTCAGTATTAAATCTTAACTATCTAAGAAACATCCTTAGTATAAAAAATATCAGTTGAGACTATAATTTTTTAATAATTGTGTTGGACCTTAAATTGGACCACGGTCCAATTTCTTAACACTATAATTTTTTAATAATTGTATTAGACCTTAAATTGGACCACGGTCCAATTTCTTAACAGACGCATATTTATTCAAATTTCATGTCATAATTTAATTACTTTTTGCACGATTTTATTTAGACGTAAAATTCACTCGAGTCTAATTAAGCCCGAAGTAAAAATAGGAAAACTTACATTAGGAGGTTTACTTGGTGTGCACTTAGCACAGTTTGATCCTCTGTAGTAAGTTGGAGGAGATTTAGAGTTCTGTCTGACATGATTGAGGTGCCGGTTTTGAAATTGACATGTCTAAATTAAGAAAGTTTAATACACTAAAGCCATATCTATTGACGTCAAATTGGTTTCGTTTTTTATTACTTTCACTATCCTTTTATAAAACATGACAGTAAAGTGTCATATTGCCCCCAAAATTCAATCTCGTACAATGAACAAAGTAAAGTGTTTTGCATTGGAAAAATACACAGCAGGATCGTAGTTCTGCCGTCCTTGCTTCTAGTCGATGAAGCTACGTAATGAAGTATGGTTTGATTTAGATCTTTCAAAGTCTGAATCGCTTCTTTTTTTCTACATTAATGAGAATAGTAAAACAATAATATTTTTTGCTCGCAATTGTTTTATTTTCCTTCGTTTCCAGGTGTTAAATTCAATTTATAGAATTTGGCCTTCATGATTTTTTTTAAATTAAGTTTTAATTATAGTTGTAATTCGAGACTAGTACGACTTTAATTAAATATTCAATCAAACACTTGAACACGAGATTTCATCAAAAGAGTATACATTTAAGTGACAAAGAAAGCATGATCATGATATAGATTATTTCTCCAAATTTTAGACCAAACTTAAGGAAGCTCAAAATATTATAAATAAAGAGACTTAAAATAAAACAACATTTACTTTCATAGCTTACAAAATAGACAATGATAAAAAAATATACTTTAAAAATATAGTGAATTATGAATATAATTTACTCTAAAAAATTATAAACATAGCAAGTACACGTACAAATTCGTATTATAAATAATTTATTATTATTATTATTATTATTATATACTATTTTACAAAATTTTTAATTAATCTACATAATTTGTAAATAGCTTTTTGATGGGCTTGGACTTTGTTAACACCCAAATTTGGCAGTTATTATTCGAAATTGTAAACTGCACAATATAAGGTTTTAAAAACAAAACAAAAAATATCTTTGTATTTTTATTTTAAAATTAAAATATAAAAAGTTATATTCATAAAATATTTACTCTTTTATATGATTATTTTCTATTTAAATACACATGAATTTATAATTAAATATTATTTAAAGATTTATTTAGTCTTTATAAATGTGTAATCTTTATCTATTAATTTTTAATAAATATATATTATTATTTTAATATCTTTTAATTTTTACATTATTATCTTAGATTTTTTTTTTAATTTGCATATTCATAAAAATAAAAAAAATTGATAATATTTTTAGAGTTAGAAAAAAATTACTATATAATAAAATAAAATAATAAACCTGTAAAAAAATAACTATATATATATATATATATATATATTAAGAGTATATTTGGTATTTAAAAAAACTATATAATGTAAGTTAGAATTTCTGTAATACAGAAAGCAGGTGCCCAACTTATGTAATTGGGCTTTCGGGAATGGGTTTGTATTGACCCAATTAAAATAATAAAGAAAATGACCCTTTTCCCCTAGGTCGCAGCGCAAAACCTGATATCATCGGGTTCTACTCGCGGTGGCTGGCCATAGTATCCGGCCATTCCAAACTTGCGTCGTACAACAAACGTTGCTGTCGCCGGCGCTCGCATCACCCTTGAAAAAGTTGGTGATTGAATTGAATTACTGTGGTTTTAAGTATTACTTGAATGATACTTGCATTCTTTCCTGAATTCATTTTCTAAAACTCTTACCTCTCTTTTGATTCAACTCTTATTATCCCTTTCTCTCACTACTTTCTGTTCATTTTTTTATCTCATTATTTGAATCCAGAGGTGAAGATTTTTGTTTTTGAATTGTGAGGAAGATTGATCACAGAAGCTGAGGCAAAAATGAAGATGGTAACTGCTTTCACTGGCAACATGAAGGTGATTAAATTTTTGGGAGCCTATGTAACTGCATATTGTTTCTTAAACGTGACCCCTTCCCCAATGGTCTGTAATATAGGCAAAAACTGCATCATTTTTCAAATTCAATTTTCATAGTTGTTTTCACTGAATTATCAGAGAGCTGCTGCTGGACTTAGACGCATTGATCTTGAAGGTCTACGATGGCGGGTTTTTGATGCAAAAGGCCAGGTGATCTGCAGTCTTTTCCTGTTCCTTCCCTTCAAAGCTAACATAGAGTGACTACATGCCCTAGACATGATATTTTGATGTCAAGTTAAAGCAGTTTTCTAGTGCCTATGATTTTAGAACGTAAGCTTCTTTTGAACTTAGCAGCAATGTCATAGTTTCATTTTTGGCTATGTTTGGACTGATTGTTTGGAAATTGATGTAATAGAACGAAATGGAGTAGAATCACATCAGTTGTCATCATTCGGTTCATTTAGAATAGGAAATACTTATATTTCTACCCCTTATTATGGGACAGAATTGGGTGGAACAAAATTATTATTCGTTCCTGTTATAATTCTGTCCGAATCCCTAACATTGGGTGACAATTTTTCTTATCCCACAATATATTCGATTGTATGGTAATTTAATTCTGTTTTATATTTCATATCATCCTGTTCCATTCTACCCATAATTAGATATTCATGCATAGCCTATGTGATTTGTTATGAATATTTTTTAGCATTTTCACAGTACAAGAATAAAATGTGAGAAATTCGGTTAATGAAGTGCTTTACAAAAACAGTCAGCTTATTGGCTCGCATGACATGTATGACTAGGATTGGAAGTGAAATCCTCTGAGTAGTTATCTATGGATTCAGGAAAGTTAATTTCATGGAGGTTTCATTTGATAACCATCCAGAATTAATATATATTTTTTGCGATATCTAGTTATAAAACCAACTAAGGTGTTAGAGATAAAGTGTGGAAAGTGTATTCTAGGAGAAATGTAAAAAAATAAAAATAGTAGTTAGGGGGTTGTGTGTGTTTGGTGGGAAAGGGTGTTGGCTTGGTTGGTCTATTTAAAGACCAACCGTGTTGGGGGAAGCGACATTTTTTGGGATGATTGTTGTATTGACAGGATTTCTCCTGTGTGAGAGGAAGATTATGCCTTTGTATTCTTGAACTCTGTTTGGCTTGGTTAGAGAATTAAAGAATTCTCTGTTTTCTGTCATTGAGATATCTTCTTTGTGTGTGGGTTTCTGATCCTAAACGCAGAAACCTAACAAAAGGGATTGTATATTTTGTCTAAATTATCATGAGTTGTTATCACTGAATAAGTTGCAACTGATAAGCAAATGCTAGTAGAGATCATACTAAAGGTTAGGAAAGCTTCCCACTCATACACTTTCTATTGGCATTTGTAGTGCAGTTGACTACTGAGCAATTTGCATATTTGATTTTTTGCTAATACAAATGTTCATTTTAAATAGGTCCTTGGGAGGTTAGCATCTCAAATAGCTACTGTAGTTCAAGGAAAGGATAAACCAAATTACACCCCTAATCGTGATGATGGAGATATGTGCATTGTTCTTAATGCAAAGGATGTTTGTGTGACTGGGAGAAAACTCACAGATAAGGTCTACTACTGGCATACAGGGTAAGTTCTATGCATTTGTACTATTAGTTAGAAGTGATGAAATATATTATTTGTATGTTTTGTTCACTGGCATACTATAAAATAAATGGTTTTTTCTAGTTAAGATGCCAATCTTGTATGAAATTCTTCCTAGTTTATTGTCATTATTATTGATCATTTTGACGTAAAGTCATGGTATGTAGGTATGTTGGCCACCTCAAGCAAAGGACTCTAAAGGATCAAATGGCCAAAGACCCTACTGAAGTCATTCGCAAAGCTGTTCTACGTATGCTGCCCAGAAACAAACTACGTGATGTAAGTGATATGTTCAATAATTCTGGACTTTTAAGCTCAATAAGGAATATCATTACTAGGGTGAATGAGTTTATTTTTATGTTTGGGCTTGGATATTACTTAGTAGAAAACCCTTGAGCAGTTTGACATTTTAAAAATGGTAGGTCAAGACCCTGAAGTAATTCCTGCCGTTCCAAGAGAGATCAACAGGTAGCTGTTGTAATGGACAAAACCCAATAGTTTTCCGAAAGGATCCATAGGAGCAAATTTTAAATGTATTTTGGCAAGTGCATCCCGTGATGTTAAAAAAGTATCTCTGCTATTATACTTCTAAAAGGTATAAAACCCAAACAAATTCAAAATCTAAAATTCTATTCTTTCAGCATCAATTATTTCATGATTCTTTTGTTTTACAATCTAGCCTAAACAGTCTCATTATCATTTGAAGTCAAATGCAATTAAAGAGAAAGAAGAATCACAATTGAATATTACGGCATTGTACCCGGGTAAAATCACAGCCATGTTTAGAGTTGTATCGTCATCTCGTGGAAGAATGAATATTTCTCACAATTATAGACAGTAATCCTGATTCCTGATATTTGGATCACGAGACAAGAACAATTCATCGTACGTTACCGGAACAAGACTTACGAGTCTTGACAGTTTTAATTATGGATGCTGAATGGAAGTCTCTTAGCAATCTTATTGCACATTTTGTTATCATTTCCTGCAAATTAGGAAACTGAAAGTTCATTTTAATCATCTCCGTGTCAACCAAACAGAACAAGTGATCTATTTTCTCAGAAAACTTCAACGAAACTTGCACCTGTAAACCTCACAAAATGTGAAGAAAAGAAGGATTAAATTCTCCTTTGAATGATTTTTTTTCTTTTTGACAGGGTAATTAGAAAGGTAAAGGGGAAGGTTTCCCCGTAAGATTAGGGCATGTAACAAGCCTTGTCTATGGCTTTGCAATGGTATTTACAGATTACCTTTTACCAGTGAAAGTGCATAAAAAAGCGTTGAACCCATTACCATTTTTGTTGTCTTTTTGATGTTCTTTCTACTAGTTGCACCAGGTGCCAAACCCCCTATTGGCTACTTCATGAATTGTTCCTTCTAGTTATCATGTAATCCAATAGTATTGCTTTTTGTACTTAATTAACACTTGGTCTCTGAAAGGAACTATAATAGTTTGACACTACCATTTTTTTCATACTCACACTTAACAACTAAATAATGTTATTAATTTATTTTAAAATTTTGTTTATATTTATTTTTATTAATTAAATACAATATTTTTTTGTTAGAAAGAGTTGTAAAGTGGAAATAAGAGAAAAGGGTGAATGTCAAAGAATTATTATTGTTCTGAAAGAAAGACTAGGATTGACGGACGGCGATATAAGTTTATATAAAATCATCTGGTCATTATCATCAATGTTACGAAATGAAGTATCAAGTATCTTTTGCAGGCATAGTTTTCTTAATAGCTTGTGGTTTTGAATTGTTTTTATTTTTTGTTGTTCCATATAATATTGAAGAACTGATCTTCTGAGTTGCATTTACGTGCATTCTTGTTAATGGATACAGGACAGGGATCGAAAATTAAGGATTTTTCCTGGCAGTGAGCACCCATTTGGTGATCGGCCACTTGAACCTTATGTGATGCCTCCGAGAAGTGTACGGGAAATGAGGCCCCGAGCAAGGCGTGCCATGATTCGTGCACAGAAGAAGGCTGAGCAGCAACAACAGAATGCTGATGGAAAGAAGAGCAAAAATAGAGAAGAGCAGGAAGAAACTGCATGAAGATACAATCTTGCTGAAGGATGATGGTGCAGACATTGATTATCATTCTAATGGAAAACCAACCATCTGTCTCTGTTTGCGTAGAAGCAACTCCTATAATGTCATATTGAATTGTTTTTGAGAATTTTTAGTAGAGAGCATCATGGCTTAAGAGCATGATTGATTCACATTATAGCCTTTTCTTGCATCCTTTTCAGTGATATTTCTTTCGACATTGGACTAATCTGCATTTTGGTCGTAGCGATTTCCTTCACTTAAACAGTGCTACTTTTCACTGTTTGAAATTGCTGTTTTTCTCCCCCGTTGTTAGGGCTTAGTGATTTTCGTTTTTATAATATCTTATTTCACTGCATCTCAATTTTATTCTTTGGAATCTTTTACTATTCTTAGTGGAGAATAACTTTATTTAATTTACAAGCAAGTCAACATGGAAAATAAATAATCCTCCTGTTTTCGAACCCTTCATGCTAGGAGGGGTTGAAAATGTTTGTAAATGAGCATTCCTGTAAAATTTTGAGAAATTTAAACTGTAGTATGTTGGAGTTTATATGTTAATATTTTTATTTAGAAAAATTCTAGGCAATTATTGACGTGACTGTCTTAGGTAACCAAGATATATTGTATAGTTTAGGTTTTCCCCCTTAATTTCTTGGCTTAAGTATATTTTATGTCCTTGAAATATAAACATATTTTATGTATAAAGTACCTTGATGTAGTTTATATATTATTATTAGTTTATTTTATTTATAAAAAAATTATGTCCAATTGTGGAGGAGAGATTGAGATAACCACAATATAATATTTAATTTAGATTTTTCCCGTTAATTTCTTGGTTTACGTATTTTTTCTGTCCTTTATAAACATATTTTGTTTGTAAGTACCTTGATGTAGTTAGATATTATTATTATTATTATTGACTAATTTTGTTTATAAAAGTTATTGGCAATCATTGATGTGAGGTTGAGACAACCATAATATATTATTTAGTTTAGGTTTTCCCCCTTAATCTCTTAGCTTACGTATAGTTTTTGTCCTTATTATTTTATTTAAATCCCTCTTTAATATTCACTTGTTCCTTGTACTAAGTATGTTATTTACTTTTAATTCATATCAAATGTCATTTTTAAGGGACTGACTCAAGTTGAAAAAAAAGTATAAATTCTAAAACAAAAATTAAACATTTTACAAGATTTAAAAAAACTATCAAGGGTCAAAATTGAAAGAAAAATATGGGATCAAAATTTAAGAAGGATACATAAAGGCAAAAAAATGCATCTTTATTTCAGAAAAAGAAAAACGTGTTTAATTTTTTTTTTTTCTAAACTTATCTATGATTTTTACAAGTTGACTAACATCTCAATTAGATTTTGTATTGGTGTATACATCACTTTAATATGAACTTACTTAACATTCTAGACCCTAATCAAAATGAAAAATGGTTCTTTAATAGATCTAGTGGTAGTAGTAGTGTTTAATTTTTCTACTCATAATTTAATTAATAGTTATTCAACAAATAAGAGAAACGAAGTTATATTTCACTAATAGCTTCACAATAAATTAATGGTATAAATAGATTTTGTTTACCTTTTAATAGATAGATGAAATGCATTTTTTTTTTATGAATAAATAGATTTATTTTCTCTTACACAATTTCTGTTAATTTCACTTCCAACATTTTTTTTTTATAAAATTACTCACGTTTACAATTTTCACATAATTATTTTAACAAATATTATTTTAGCATTTTATAACTATATACATACATATATACATACATAATATATATATATATATATATATATATATATATATATATATATATATATATATATATATATATATATATATATATATATATATATATATATTATAAATTTAAATATATTTTGGCTGGTATAAAATTAACAAATTATTATTTTGGTTTCTATAAACTTTTTTTATTTTTAATCCTTAAAAAAGTTGAAATCATTATTTTATAGTTCTTAAAGAATATGTATGAATTTTAATTTGGATTAGTAACTTTTTTTTCAAATTTCATTTCTGTAAAATGTTTAATCTCTATTTTTAACTTCTAGTATTCTTTTTAGGATAAAAAAATAAATTTAAAATATTTAATCAATTAATATTTATATTCTTTTAAAGATAAATAAATAATATTTTTATTTTTTTAAAGATAAATAAGTAAACATATATTAGCCCCACATAATACATATAAAGAATTACTTATTAAATAAACATAGCCATCTAGTCAAAATTGTTTTACCTACCAGAAGAATTTAATGCAAGTTGCATGTATTCCAAAACCATCATGTAATAAAATTATTTAATTATATTTCTTATTCCTGCATATTATTTTGTTTTATACGTCATTGTTTTCAAATCCAACCTATTGTCGAGGTTTTGATGTTCAATTGAACAGATCTTACACTCCTTAACTTCATACGTTTACACAAAAGCAAATCACTTTGATACACGTAGTATCTGACAAAATCATCTCATTACTTCGAATGAAACTAGACTATACAACACAGATAGTTTAACATTACAATTAGTGTATTTTTCAGGCAAAATTTTAAAAGTGAGACCAAAAGATAGTTGGAAACACACACCCCTCCGAAGAAAACAACACAACAAAGACATAAGAAAACTGTTAATCACTTGAGTAATCGTCACCCTCTTCTTCGTGATCAGCAACAACTTTCTCTATAAACTGTTTGCGGACTCCTTCAATGACTGCTTCATTTCTACTATGACCATCATTAAGTACAGGATTCGATTGGCACAACACTAATGCAACACCTGATATTCCAGAACATGCAAAGAATTCAATGTGTTACTACCACACAACTTTGTAAGAATGTAAAAAAGGTAAGAGAAGGATTGCCACGAACAAATCTAAAAAAGGGGCACTAAATAAGGTAAAAACAACAACAAATCTAATCAAAGGGCACTAAATAAGGTAAACACAACAACAAATCTAATCAAGGGGCACTAAATAATATAAAAACAACAATAAATCTAATCAAGGGGCACTAAATAAGGTAAACATAACGTCTACACTGCTAATCTTGTAAATTAGTAGGGTAATAAGGACATGATTACATGTTCTCTAAGTTACATGTCAAGTGGCGAGGAGACTATATATAGATGAGCCAGAAACAAACAAAACATTGATGTTTGGTATATCTTTTTTTTCTTTTTAAATTTAGCACCCTCTTTAAATTAAAACTAAAACTAAATACTTGAAAAAAATAAATAAAGAGTTGTTTGTTTGCTACTTCGCCTTATATATTTTTTATTAAAGAACCTTGGAGGAACAATACCATAAAAGCTAGCTTTTTTAGTTGGAGAGCCCAAAGCTTTAGAAAAAGCATACTAGAATCCCATAATTTAGTGTGGGACTCTAAGTCATACCTTGCAATTGAATCCTAACATTTTTACAAACCTAAAATTTCTTTTAAGGTAGTTAAACCAAATGGACTGACACAAAAATTTGTCTACGAAGAATGAGGTGTGGAGTATGAGAAATGGAGTGCTAATGATATTGGCATGACTACCAAAAGCCAAGGGTAGAGACTGGTAGAGACAAAAAAAGCCACGAATATTGATAACCTTCTTCACACATTGATCTTCAAATGCTTGGAGATGGAAAGATGGTTGGAAGCTTGGACGTAGAGGTTTCGGTGGAAGAAGTGGAATAACTAGAAGGATTCTAGAGGTGAGGTGAGACCAACTCTTCTAGGAAGGAGGGACTACAGTAGCCGAATTTAGAAGGCTCTCCTAAGCTGACTCAAGAACAAGTAGAGGGCTAACTTAAGCAACATTTCATTACTAATTCAAAAGTCAATTTCCAGAGGGGTTGAGAGTCCTATATATAGCCTTGGAGGCCGGCCATATAGGGAAGAATCAAGAGGGAAATTTGAATTCAAATTTCCTTGATTTTAGGCCCATGAAGTGGATCAAGCGATACTCGTCCACTCATGCTTCCCACATTTGATCATGTGCTCAAAATAAGGAAAGCATGTTCTCCCTTGTAGATAGTGGACGTCCTAGGATTTCTCTTGAACTTAAGTGAGCACAATTGAAACCCTACCAAGACTACCCTAACCCTAATCTACTAAGGGCCCAAGTACAAGACCAAAACCCTACACTACTTGGCCCAAATACAAGGCCCAAATGTCCTACATTACTTGGCCCAAATACAAGGCCCAAATGTCCTACATTACTTGGCCTAATACAAGGCCCAAAATATCCTAATCTACTTTGTAGAATTTATTATAGACTAAGGCTTGACCCAAGACGATAGTAGTTTGGGCCTACAGATGTTAGTGGAGGCTCAATCTTCCATTGTCGTGAGTTGTTGTCTCCTAGATTAGAGGTCTTTCATCATCTGCTCTATATTTATCATATCCTAGAATTGACCTCTTCAAAGATGATCTTGGGCACCATAATGATGGGTGGAGGCCCAATCAGGCCCAATCTGCTTGTTAGCTCCAAATCAAGGTTCTTCAACCCTTTTATTCTATAGATGTTGTAGCTGGTTGGTTTTCAATCAAATATTCAAAATATGAAAGAGGAATACCATTAAAGAGCACAACGATGACAGAAAACAGAGTATGAAAACCAAGGACAAGGAGTCTTGCCAAAAAGGATCTCCAGAAGCAGATCTTAAGCTCCTCGAAGGAGCTGTTTTAAAAGCTCCTTTAAAAAAATAAGCTGCTTATACTTTGAAGAGTTTTTATGAGTGTCAGCTTCTCCTTTTAAGGAGAAGAAAAGCCACAGAACAGCTAACCAAACCAAACACTACCTAAATGTAATAACATTGTCAAAATGTAGACCAAAACAAAATCTGACTAATTAAGCAGATTGTCAGGATCAAGGATATCAACATATGAAAACGCCATTGTGGTCCATGGTGCTGCCAAAGTTGACCTCTCTTTACAAATTGCCTGTGGCAGAGGGGCTGAAAAACACCTCATTTATAGTAGTATGGCAGCACTATAATAGTCATTTAATAAAATTGATCAGGATTACAATCAGACTGGAAACAAAAACCTTTAAACTAGTTCTAGTATGTCATAAAAAATGCATCACTTCTGGATAGAAAACTCCTCTGAAAGCTTGACCTTAATTCCATCAACATAAAAGAACGAAAAGCAATGAGGCTGGCATTTTTAGACATAAATACCTTCAGGAGTACATCTTCGCCCGAAACTATGCATACCCACATAATTTCCTTTAACTGCCCCATTGTTGTAAACCAATAAAGTGGGAACATTTCGATCTGGATAGTTTGGGATACAATCTGTAGATATTATCTTAACAAATTTTGTTGCAGGATATCTTATCGCCAATTCTTCAATGCTTTGCATCAACAAGCCACATTCAGGAATCCTGTCAAAAACACATAAACAATCATCATAAGAACATGAGCCTGAAAAACTATAGATTATAGAATCAAAGAAATTCCAAAATCAAATCATACCCTTCCTTGTAAAGGATAACAACCACCCAAACGTCAGTTGGAGCCTGTGACACCTCTCGAACAAAATCAGATCCCGAAATAGGAATCACAGATCCAAACCTCGGTACTTTAGCTGCCTCTTGCATCTCAGCCAACCTCTTCTTCCTATAACAGTAAAAATGATTCAATTAAGAACAAGTAGAATAAATACAAACACATACACACACGCACCTAATTTTGCTTTCTCCTAATCTCATTTATTCCTACTTTTCAAATAAGTTCAGCACAAAAAAGCCATCAGCAAGAGGGAAAATAGGCTCTTAAGCGTTAATTCGCTATAAAATGTTAAATCCAGAAAACAATACCTAACAAAATTGTATTCGATAACACAGAAAAGATGGAACAAAAGGGTAAATAAATAGACTCCTAAGCATTATTTTGCTATAAAATATCAAATCCACAACAATTCCCAACCAAATTGTACTCATCAACAAATAAAATAAACAAACAAATACAAGTCTCATAGTTGTTCTCTGCCAAACAACACAAAGAGTCCCACAAACGAATTCATGAAAAGCTTCAAATTTTCTTCATTCTCTACCACCTTGGAGAGAAACAAAACCAACCCACGAAACAAAAACCTTGAAAAAAACAAAAAACTGAAGTAGAACCTATATTCTTCGAGGAATCGATCATCGTCGAGGTCGTCGTCGAGATCTTCGAGTTCTTCGGAGGTTTTGGAATCGATCCAGGTTTTGTCTTTGGGTTGGTTATCGGAGGAAGGGGTGAAAGGTGGGGGCTTGAAAGCGGGTGGCTTTGGGGGCAAATTTCCGAGCTTTCTCTGGATATCGTCCCATTGAGTAGAGGCTCCTTCTACGTCCTTGTACACGAAATGGTAATCTCCCATTCTTCAATATTCTCTCTCAATCTGGATTTTGGGTTACTCAATGTTCTATCTTTTAAACCATGCCCAATGCAATATGCAATCTGAAGACAATGAACTTTTTTTTAAGAGAATCAATTAAAAAGAATATTACTTTCAAGACAAACAACTCAACTATCAATTTCTAAATTATTAGGGTGAAGCTAATTTTTATTGGTAGGTTGTTTATTTAAGCTATAATCTATGAACAAATCAGAATTGGATTTTGTAATTGTTTATTTCTGGTGTAAATAACTTTCTATCCTTGTATTTTTTTACATAATTTTTTTATTTCTTTTATTCTTTGAAATATATAATATAAAAAATTAGAAGTACTTTTATTGAATAATTATAATAATTGATAAGATATTTTATAACAGTATATATACATATATATATATATATATATATATATATATATATATATATATATATATATATATATATATATATATATTAATTTAAATTTTTCTTTTGATAAAAATTTACAATTACATCTATTATAAAATTATTATAACAATATAAAAATTGATTTAAAAATCATATTTTTATGATTGTTTTTGTACGCAGAAGTTTTATAACTTTAATATAAGTTTGAAACATTTGTAATTAACTTTATTATAACAAATAAGGGAACGATGGAAGCTATAATTATGAAAGTTTTTTATTCCCCTGTCACTAAGTTTCGGATATTTTATTACTTTTCATAAAATGATATTATTAAAATAATAATTAATAATAATACTAATAATATTACTAAAAGTAATGGTCTTATGCAATTATTTTTAGATTAAGCAATCCTAATATTATCAAATTTTATAGTTGATTATTTATTATTTAAGTTCGTATTTTGGTTAAAAATACTTTATAATGTGAGGACAGGTCAAAATATAAAAAAAAAATAATAATAACTTATATTTGTTTCATGAATATGATTAGATGAAGTTTATATTTGAGAGATATATCTTTTTAAGTAATTTTTTTAAGAGATTGTGTTAGAAAAAAAAATTTAAATATAACTTCAAGTTTCATAGATAGATTATTTAAAAATACTTTCCAAAACTTGTTTTTGTAAATCTCTCAATCTAAGATTATTTGTTTAGCTATTCATATTAGAAAGATTAAAGAGAAAATTTATTTTAAATGTTTTTAATATTAGTTTAGTTATAATAGTAGACTATGTCCAATTCTTAATCAACTCACTAAGCAAATTAATGCTACAAAGTGAAGAGGTTGTACTTTTATGTCTACGGAGCATGTTTTTATGGTCTTGCTCATATGCTCCATCATCTTCTACCTAAAGAAGCAACGACAAGCTTCTATTCTCCTTAGTGAGGACCTGAACCTTAAATTGTGTTGGACACAACTAGTGACTTGCTTCAATCAACATTAAACCTTTGCGACCAAGCTATTAGAGAAGTTACTAAGTGAAAAGCTATGACAGAATTTTTGGTAAGACTTGGACCTAAACCTTTGCAACCAACCACCTCATCCATTCCTATGGTACTCTCATTAGACAATGAAGATATGAAGGAGGTTCTTTAGTGAGTCCACCTCTTTTGATGATGTTAAAAAGGAGGTGGGGGATTATACGACCTTGAGCTTGTGGGGGGAAATCATACTTGTAGGGGGGACAATATGAAGATCAGGAAAGCATATTCTAAGAGAGAACTTTTAGAGGAAAAAAAATTAAAGTCTACTTTTTGATATTGTTTTGGGCATGTTTAAAAATTGTAATAGACTAAGTTACAAAGTCTAATGGTTCATTTGAGCAAAACAATAAGTCTATGTATGATTCTATTATGAATTGTCCTGCACTCAATTGACAAAAGATTACACTTCTTGATATCATTTGATTAATAAGAATTAAGTGTAGATTCAACAATTTGACATCCTATCAAACTTGCATTATTATGTAGTCAATTTATACTTGAGTTTGAGGATGAGAAATGTTTGTGAAAACTTGATCTGTTGAGCATGTGCTTGAAAGTACGATGTTGTAATCTTTATTATTTTAGGCACCATGAAAAAGGGGAGATTGTCAAGGAAAAATCCAACACTCTATGATTTTGATTAGGCAGTTAAGTAGAACAAAACATAAAACATAATCTTGCATCCACTGTAAAAAGAATGCTTTGTTCAAACAGCAGATCATGTAAAATGCAAGTGCTTTGTTCGATAGATGATACAACACTGTGAAGTATTTTCCTCACATCTAATAAGAATAACTGATGCTCAGATGATATAGACACATTAAATTAACCTCATATTACTTGAACATTTGTACACCATTCTATTATTGCTCGAATGGTCGTTACTATCGTCTGCCAAAGAGATTCATTCAAGGTTCAAAGGTATATCAATATCAAGATCTCTTAAAGCACAACCTAAAAGCTATTTTATTTAGAAACATCCTAACACAAAGAACATTTCAACTCTGACTCAACTCTCTATCCTATACGATGTGCACTTCTACCATGAATTGGAAAGGTTATGTTACTTAAGGATATGAGTACTCTAAGCAGTCGATGATATTGTGTAAAGTATAAGAGCATTAAAGGTTGCATGGAATGCATTTAATGCAATAATTATATTCAAGTTTAGGCACAAAAGGACAAACAATTATTATACATAGATTAACCAAATCTGCTCACTTTTTACCTAAAAATATTAGGTATTCTTTAGAGATATTAACTGAGTTGTACATAAAGGAAATTGTAAGATTGCATGGAGTTCCTTCTAGCATTGTTTTGAATAGGGATCCTAGATTCACTTCCAAATTTTGGAGTAGTTTACATCAAGCTTTGGGAACAAAGATTCACCTTAGTTTTGCTTACCACCCTCAAACGGATGGACAATCGGAAAGAACCATTCAATCCTTAAAAGATTTGTTGAGAGCTTGTGTGTTGGAAGATTCTGGAAATTGGGATAAACATTTGCCATTAATTAAGTTTACATACAATAACAGTTTTCATTCTAGCATAGGTATGACACCCTATAAGGCATTGTATGGGAGAAAACGTAGAACACATTTGTGCTGGTTTGAATTTAGAGAAAAATTACTCTTAGGATCTGAATTGATCCAATAAACTACGAATAAAATTAGGATGATTAAAGAAAAGTTAAGAACAACTCAAAGCAGGTAGAAAAGTTATACAGATAAAAGAAGATGACCTCTTGAATTCCTAGAAGGTGATAATGTGTTATTGAAAGTCACCCCAACCACAGGAATTGGTAGAGCAATAAAATCCAAGAAACTCACCCCCCGCTTTATTGGTTCATACCAAATTCTCAGAAAAATAAGTCCTGTAGCTTACCAAATTTCTTTACCACCTATTCTTTCTAATCTTCACAATATTTTCCATGTATCTCAATTAAGAAAATATGTTTCGGATCCTTCTCACATAATAATGCCTGATACAATACAATTAAAGGATAATCTTACATTTGAAACCATGTCTGTACATATTATAGACAAGAGGATCAAACAGTTGAGAGGAAAGCAAATCCCCCTGGTAAAGATTCTCTGGAATGAAGTCAGAGGAGATGTTACATGGGAACTAGAAGAGAAGATCAGAAGGGCTTATCCTTATTTATTTGAATAAATTTGGGGGACGAAATTTTTGTAATGGGAAAAGAATGTAACATCCTGATTTTTTTTTTTGTAAAAAAGCCTAACAGAATAAAATTGGGCCTACCATATTAGAAAATATAGAAACAATCCTAATACTTTAAAGTCATAGTTAAAGATGAATCAAATTATTGAAGTCATTTAATACTTTGAGATGAGAATGAATACTTTCTCATTTAATCACCTTAGTTACCACATCCACATGACATGGAGATTCCTCCAATTCAATTCTATTTCAATCCAAAATCCAATTATTATTTATTATTATTATTATTAATATTGTTATTAATATCATTATTGTTATTATTATTATCACTTATTATTATTATTACTATTATAATTATTATCATTTATTATTATTATAATAATAATAATAACAAATATTATTATTATTATTATTATAACATTAAGATATCTACTATAAAAAGAATATAGTTGTAAATTTCATATTGTATTATTTGTATAAATAATTTTAAAAAATATATATATATATATATATATATATATATATATATATATATAGAAGAAAAAAAAAACATTCTATAACTTAATCTTAATCTTATCTTTGTGCATTACGCCCAATGCATATAATTAAGCACACCCTTAAACCAACTTTTCATAAAAATAAAATCAACTTAAAGTTTAGTTTAGAAAGTATTAAAATTATTAATAACTAAGATCTTATTTTCAATTTTTATCTTTAAGAATAAATGTTAAAAAAAAACAGTATAAGACTAAAACACTTTGAATGGTTCTACAAAATTCCATGAGGATTGTCTGTTATGATTTTTAGCAGATAAAGGCTGAGAGTAATAACCAGTGTCTCTTTCTTGGGTGAATAAAAAAAACAAGGAGGTTTGAAAAACCAGATTGCATTTGGTTGGTTAAAATATTTTGGATAAAGGTTCAGATGATTTACAACACGAAAGGCATGCAAGCACAGTCACGACAGGGAGGGAGGAAAAGGTCTTAGGACACAAATTCATGGGAGAACTAAGACGAACCATGGTGCATGCTATGAATATTATATATACATAAACTTAGAAAGATAAGAACAAAAGGACAAACCATAAATGCTGATAAACCACGTTTTTTCAAATTGGTGCAGAATTTATTCTCCACTACGTCACTTAATGTGACTTCAAGCACCCTCCTAATAAATGCCCTTACAACAACTATTGGCTATAAATATGGAGACGACCTTATATAAATAGGCCAAGAGATACGAAAGAAACAAAAAGAATATTTCCCTCATGAAAACAACAACCTTCTTATCCTTCTCCCAAGTTACATTATGCAAAAAGAGAAATTTCATTTTTACCAAACACTTCAAAAGCCACACAATTCTTTACCAACCTTCTCAAACATCAAAGGTAAGGGGAAAGGAGATATACTGTTTTACCTTCTATTTCTTAAAATATTTTTACAATGAGGTACCCCAAGCCTCATGTTATTTTTTTTTATTTTATTTCATGTTGATACTGGATTTCAAATATTATTTATGTATTGTATACTTCACACTTATGATCATGATGTGGTCTATGGATATGATTTGTGGCTGGAGGAACATGTTCCTTAAGATTTTAAATGAACAAAAGATTGTGTGTTATTGGAGGAAGGTTGATATTAATTGCTCATTTATTTTAACTATTCATTGTTGTTGTATTCCATTATATGATGAGTTATTGAGATTTTATGGAAGTAACTTATAAGTTTTTTTTAAAAGAAAACTATATAAAAAAATGTATATTTCACTTTCCTCTCTCTTTGTTAAAATATGAATGTATGATAGAGTAACAGTAATGGATGCGCCAAATCCTGCACAATCATTCTCTACAAACATTTCAGCTTTTCCCTGGGAATGATTGGAGGACAAATGTAATAGAGAATTCAGTTACATTCTGGGGTGCAGTCTTTACAGTTTTTGTCTTCACAAATTTTGAAGATGTACCTTTAACACTAGAAGGACGTGTAATGGTTACGTTCTACATGCCACTTACAATCCACAACAACCCAATAATTAACCTGTTTGCTCCATCCATGTGATGAAGTCGTATATGTTCGATAATTTGTATGATATGTAATCTTTCGTAAGATTAATATATATATATATATATATATATATATATATATATATATATATATATATATATATATATATATATATATATATGAAGCATAAGTTTAATAAATATTGTATGATATGTAAAACTTTTGCAGAGGATATGTATAATAGATGGTATATGTATAAAAAAATAATAGATACTGTAAAATATAATCATGCAAATCAAAAGTGTAGGTGGAAGATGTAAAATTGTTTATTGATGTACATTATAGTTGGAAACGTGTTTTGTTTAGTTTTATTTTAGAAAAATATTTCCTAATAATTTTGATTGTGTATTTTGACAACTATTTAATTTTTCAGTTATCTGAGCTTGTGTCTTTACAGAGAACCCATACTTAAAAGTCACCCACTGGCCTAAATTACTAAACTTATTAATGGTGGAAAAAAATATTATTTAATGAAGATTGTTATAAACATATTCTCTAAAACACCCTTTTATTAATTAAAATAATTTACTGAAAATTACATAATGAGGAAAACTAACTAAATAAGTTGTGAGGACTGCCAAATTTTGTGATTTTTAATTAATGTCAACCAAAATAATAATAATAATAATAATAATAATAAGATTTAATCCTTTCCAGAAATTAATCATTCTCCAATAGATCAAATCCATAAATTTTCTCTTACCAATTTCCAATAGTCTCAATTTTATTTTGGACGAGTAACACCTCTCCATACAATTGATTATGATGATAGTTTAAAAATATTTCTTTTCTACCTCCAGGTATTTATTAAAGAAGTCATATTCTATACATATAATCTGCTTCCGCCAAATTTAGTAAAGAAATGAAATCCTTACACTGAATTTTATACTATTAATAATAATAATTTTGGACGTCACATCATACATGATTAGTATCTGAAGTGATTGTGCGAACTTGCCTTTGGATTGTTATACCATTACTAAGTATTTGTCTATTTGTGCCAAGTTACCTTTGGTTGAGGACAAGCACGGTTCTAAGTTTGGGACAATTTGATAACATTTATTTTTATTAAATTTTTGGGCTTTTATAATGAAATGAACTCCTTTTAAGCTTGTAACCTGCTTAATTCTCTATTTTATTATACTTTTATTAATAATTTATTACTAGAGCCTAAGAATTGAATTTATTCTAAAACCTTATTATTTTGTCTAAAAAATAAACAAGAAATATTGGATTTAGAAGAATAGGACTGGATCCCATGAATAAAGATATAGAAGAGAAGCCAACGCAAACAAATCGCACTCAATGCCAATGAAGTTTGGTTGGACGCTAGTTAGGCCAAGAGTTACATGGATCTAAACCGCACCTGACGCCACTAAAGAGTTGGGCCCAAACATTACTAACCTCACACCTTTGTGTATTTAAAGAGGTCTATGTATTAGGGTTATACACTCCATTTTGTCTAGAAGCCAAACTCCATCTCAAGGTCAAGAAAAATGTAACATTGGGATAACGACTAGGGTTTCGAGGGTTCTCTTTTCTCCTCTTTGTATATCCACCTTCCTCCATTGTTCATCCTTCTCATTTATTTGGGATTAGATATAATCGATTAAACTCTCATGTACTCAATTTTGCGTTTATATATATGTATTTTCATTGAGATGTCAGTATTTTTATTTTGTGCTTAATGCTTGTTATTTTGATTTATGGCTTGATATTTGATTCTTAAGGTATTAGGAAATATCATTTGTAATCAGGATCCAAGTTAAAACCCTTGTTATCTTAAGACCCTTGTAGCAAAAACAAGTCTTTTCTATATAATTGATAAGGAATTGACGGTTAATAGAAAAACCTAGGCTCATTCACCTAAAGAATTGGGGTTTTGGTATTATTGTGGGTCAACATTGACATTAGTTTGGAAAGAAGGTAATCATTTAACCCTAACAATTGCAACCCAGATCTATAAGGTCTTCTTCTCCTTTTCTGTATAATTGACAGTTAACAAGAAAACTTAGGCTCATTCACCTAAAGATTTAGAGTTTTGGTATTATTATGAGTCAATATTAACATTAGTTTGGAAAGAATGTAATTTTTTAACCTTAACAATTGGAACCCAGGTCCTACAAGTTCTTCTTCTTCTTCTTTACATAATTGATAAGGAATTGACAGTTAATAACAAAACTTAGGCTCATTCACCTAAGAAACTAAAATTTTGGTATTATTATGAGTCAAGATTTTATTATTATTATTATTATTATTATTATTATTATTATTATTATGGTTATTATCATAATTATATTTATTATTGTTGTTATAATAATACTTATTATTATTTTTATTCTTATTAAAATTATTTTTATTATTATTCTCATAATAATTATTATTTAATGTCATAATAATCATTATTTTAATGGTTATTATTGTAATTATTTTTATTATTATTATTATTATTATTATTATTATTATTATTATTACTACTACTACTCTGACAATCATTATTATTTTGATGGTTATTATCGTAATTATTTCTATTAATATTATTATGATAATGATTATTGTCATAATTATAATTATTATTATTACTCTTATAATAATAATTATTTTTATTGTTGTTATCATAATTATTTTTATTATCATGGTTATCATAATAATAATTATCATTATTATTATTATTATTATTATTATTATTATTATTATTATTATTATTATTTTATCGAGGAATTTTAGTAGCAGATGAATTGACGATCAATTTACTAACGAATTTTAGTGACCGATCAAATTTGTCTGTAACTATCGATGGATAATTTGGCAATCAATTTATCGATAGATAATTTGACAATTAATTTATATATTGGTAAATTCATTGATAATTTGACATCCAAATTATCTCTCACTAACATCAGTTGGTAATGATATTTGTCAACACTCAATTTCGTCCGGGCAAATAAAATTATTCCAAAATATAAAAAATATAAAATTAAAATATAAATGTGGGTTATTATTTGAAAACGTTTTAGGCTGAGTTCAAGGGGGGGGGGGGGTGAATTGAACTTTGAAAGATTTTTATTCAATTTAGACCTTTGAAAATAGTTTTCGCAATATAAAAAACTTTAATGAATATTGGTGCTAGAGATATAAGGTGCAGTAAAAAAATAAATTGATTCAAAGCACGAATGAATCAATTTGTTATACAGACAAATAGAAGTCTTTCAAACACACAACAGATTCACAATCACACAGATTTAGAATTTCATTGCAGCACTTTAAGCAGATGAAATTCACACAGTTCCAATAGTAATATTACACTCAGATCAGAATCACACACAAATCCAAATTTGAATGAGAGCAGAGAATGAAATAGAATTACAAATTTAAAACTCCTAACACAACACTACACTGGTTTCAATCAATATTAGTAAATCTGATTGAGTTCCCTAACACCAGTAATTAATACAGATGTGAAACTTATTTAGAATGCAGATTCAATTATTCAATTATACCAAGAACACAGAACAAGAATACAAATTCTGCAGTATTACACCAATTAAGCCAAAGTTCCAATTCTTTGTCAAATCACAGATTCAGAGTCTTGTATGTATTACAAATTTAGAAAAGAACAAATCTGATAAGCAAAATTTCTTTGACAGCTACAACAGATTTATCAGAAACCAATACAGAATTCAAGTTACAATGCACACATCAATATTTAGTAGAGGACTTAAACCAGTTTTATCAAGATTACCAGAAATTAATTCAATCTTTCAATTTAATTCAATATGCAGTGCAAGAACAAATCAAGATTATGAGAGAGAAGGGTTCAAGAAGAAGAGACACAATCAATTTTATACTGGTTCACCACAAAGGGCTATGTCTAGTCTTCTCTACACCACTTGCAAAGAAAGTTCCACTAACTCAATTAATTGTTTGCATACAATTAATCACCCAATTTCTACTCCCCGTAGAAATCAAGAACCCTGCTAAATTGATCAACTGCTCCCCGCAGCTCCCAGTCAATTTCAGCAGAAACACCAGGCTAATTCCTATAGCCTAAACCAGTCAATTTCTACTCCCCAAAGAAATCAATAACCCTGCTAATTCATAAACTACTCCCCGCAGCTCTAAATCAATTTCAGCAGAAACCCAGGCTAACTCCTATAGCCCAAACCAATACAATTGTTCAACAATTATCACAAAATTACAATGAACACAACACAAATCTTGATTCAAACAGGATCAAGAAAGGTTGAGAAAACTCTCTGATTGGCGAAGAAAGAAAGGCCTGTACACAGTCTTGAAGAAACCCAGTAGCACACCTTAGTCAGAATTGATTCTTCAAGTAAAAGCCCTCTTTCAAAAATGATTACTATGAAAACAACAAATCTCTCGCAGTAGTTCTCACAAATGAATTTCAGAAGATTGTGCTTTTCAAAAATGTATCTCTCTTCTTTCTTTTCTTTGTTCTCTCTTTCTTTTTCTTGTTTTTCGCACTTGAAAAGCCCACTGTAGTATAGAAGAAGAGCTCAAACCAGATTTTTAGAAAAACAGTTAATTCAGTTAAGCTCGGGCACGAATAAATTGATTCGGCTTAACCTGAAATCAGTTTGTAATAGTTCAGTACTTTATTTTCCAAAACTGTTTTTAACTAAAGTTAAACATTTTTATGGTTTGATTTAAAATCATTCAGACCATGTGCTAATGAATTTCTCCTTAGATGTGCATAACTTCTCTTTCACAGCCAATCATACTCACTCACACTAAGACAAGACCTAGAACACACTTCCACTTGCTTGCTTTGGCTTGCTGGACATGTCTTGCATGGCTTCATCAAATCCTTAAGTATTGTGAGAATACTAACATTATTTAAATAAAAAAAAGAGTTTTGGTTCCATTCTATTTTATGAATAAAGTAAAAATAAAATTCGTAAAAAAGAAAAAAAAAAGTAAAGAAAATCAATCTATTAAAAATTTGTTAAAAAAAATAAATAAATAAAATAATAATAAAGTAAAATTGTCGTTAAAGTGTTGCCATGTCACAGTCTCTCTTTTTGCTTGCCTTTTCTGATGCCCATTAATGATACGAAAATTAATTGAAAATAAATTTAAATTTTTTTAGAAAGACTAGAAATTTGAATAGTTGATCTGATTATTATTCTGATTAATTGCAAACGATTCTGCTTAATAATGATTAAATGCTGATGATTTTCAATTAAATGCTGATTGTCTAATAATTGGTGCATTTTCTTTTTGAATTGTTATGCTCATCCTTTTTATTTTGCAGGCTCCATTTGGTTTATGTTCTAAAATAGTAATTAGATGATTTGTTTTATTTTTTCGAAAAGTAAAAAGATAATAATGATAATAAATATATATTTCAAAATAATAATAATATTAAAATAAAAAAAGAGGTTTAAGTATCTATTTCTATTGTTGTGTTATTTAGGTTGCTTTCAATAAATGTAAAAATGAAAAAAAAAACAATAAAGAAAAAAATGAATTAAAAATAATAATAAAATGTTTCAGCCACATTACCTCCAATATTCCCCATTTATTCCCAATATTCATTTTATTTTCGAATTTGATAATATGTATGGGAGGTTATGATGCCATAACAGCAATAATGGTACAATTCTGCCCATTTTTCAGTCTCTGTTCGTCGTTGGGATTTAACAATCAGTTGGTGTCATAAGTGGGGATAATTAGGAATTAATAGATTTGAATTTGAATTAAAAGAGAATAATCAATTGGCAGTTCACAAATTATAATTAAGGGGAACAATTAGGAATTAAGGGATTTAAAATTTGAATTAAGAGTGGGCTGACTAGAATTATTATAAATATGCATAGTGAGCAAGTGGATACACACGCGAAAACATGTGAAAAAAACACGAGAAATACTAGAGATACTAAAATGGGTCATGAATATTAGTGAGTAGATCGTTTGAAGGTGAGAGTTCAGAGAAGAAGGGAACGTGCTTTTGGAGGATCTTCAACTGGTACGCTCTATTTACTCTCTGTGTTATATACTTATCACATACATGTGGTTGCTCTGTTTAATGGTTATTATGATATCCTGAGGTTCATCCCTTGTCTCTTTGATTTAAAAAAAATAAATAATAATAATAATAAAAAATTATAAAATATTTTTCAATTTTCGAGAAACAAACGAAATGCTTTCTAAAATTTAATAAATTAATAGTTCTTGAAAAAAAATATCAAAAATATAAATTTTCAAAACAAAAAGGGAAAAGTTTCAAAACAGCCCTAAAATAATAAAGATAAAACATCTTCAAAAATAATAAAAATAAGATAAATATAAAAACATGTCTTTTTGATAATAAATATAAAAAAACATATCTTTTTTTACGAAAATAAGGTAATAGAAACATGTTTTTCGAAAATAAAATATAAAGACAATTTAAAAATGAAATAAAAGAAAAAGCTTTTTTGTAATATGAAAAATAGTTATTTTTTTTCGAAAATAATAAATAAAAAATTAAAAAGGATATGTTTTTTTAAAGAATAAAAACAATTTCTTTAAGATAATAAAAATTAGTACCTTTCTCAAATTAAAATAAAAATAGTTTTTTAATAAACATTTTTAAATACAAAAAAAAGTCTTGTCCCGAGTTTCCTTTAAATAAACAATTATCAAGAAAAAAAATAATAAAATAGTAAATAATTAAAAAAATGATATAAAATAAATTTCCAAAAATAAAAGAAAATATTCATAAGCTAAAAAAATATCAAACTTCATCTAACAAATTTTTAAAATAGAACTACGTGTACCCTGATTTTCTATCATGTATAGAGATACGTAGGACCAAGGTCAAGCCTTGTCGGGCCCAAATAAATAAAAAAATATATATGTTTGTTTGTTTTATTTTTGTTTGTTATTTTTATCCGCCTAATTATTATTTATTGTTATGATTTTTATAGGCATGTTTTCTTGTTTTTTTTGTCTTTAGTCTCATTATTATTGTTATTATTTGGGAAAAATGATATTTTTTAAAACCACACTTATTTTTATTCATTTGATTAAGGTTACCGTCTTAGGACGGACGTTGTGGGGTGCTAATACCTTCCCTACACGTAACCGACTCCTGAATCTTTGAATCTGGTTCGTAGACCTTTTTTTTTGGTTTTTCTATGGTTTTCTATAATAAACTATGGTGACGACTCCAATCTCAATTAAAATCTTTTTTAAAATAACTTTTTGATCGCCCCGTCGTGATCCCGGTTGCAACAATATTTTACCAATGAATACACATGTGTTAGTAATTTTGCATCGATAATTCCAAAAATTATTGTAGTAGAGAATACACAATCCTACTAACTCTCCCACCTTAATAACTTTATCAACTCTTAATCATCAAGATTAAAAACCTTGATAATCAATCTATGAACTATAACAAAACACAAATTAGAAAATATCACCACATATAGATGTCAACACTTGATAATCTTGGAGGGCACAAATGAGTGTATTAAAATTATTAAAAGCTCTAGGATTACTTGAATTTTTTTTATACAAAATTCATGATTCAAATGAGAGACAAGTGCTCTATTTATAGATTTTCAAAATTATTGATTAAAACAAATTAAAATCAATTATATGTAAATAAGTTGAACACATTTTTTTTTATTTTAATCAATTATAGATTAAATTAATTATTTATTAATTACTGGAGTGGATTTAATCAATTATCTCGAAACTATAATTTATTATTATCTTAAAAACATTTAATATGAATTTTTGTTTTAATTTGTTATTAAATATAATAATAAATTAACATGTTCTAAACCTTATCAGAAATAGTTTAATTAATTATTATGATTTTAAGACATTTTTAAAATCATTTAAACTCATTTTAATCATATTGTGGTCTTGTGAATATTTTTATGTGAGACACTTAGAAACAAATAGATATGAAGCCTAAACACATCTTTATCAACACCATCTTTATTTTTTATGAATCTTTATTATTGAAATATCAATTACTTGAAGTTTGAATGTCTTGAAGACCATCACAAAAGGAGTGCAATAAAAAATTTGAAACATATATATGAATGAAAAAAATATATAAAAGAAATGCCAAATATCCTTTATATTTATCTGATTTTACAACTTAGTGAATCAAGTTCCATCTCAAACGTTTAGAAAGTTGTCAGAAGTTGTTATGCAATATTGTTGGAGTATTTTTTGCGTGAGAATAGTAGAATAATTATTTATTGTAATTAGGTTATATATTCTCTTTGAGGAAGGTAAATGCAAACAAAAACTAATCTCTCTTTTGTTTTTCTTTTCTAAGGAGGAACCTCCCCATGCTATATAATTTCAATTTACACCTACGTTTTAAATAATTTATACATTACGTTATAAATTATGTTTTAACGCAAACATGAAATATATATTTTAAAAATAAAGTTGAGTACTATATCATAATAGATAAATCCGTACCCATCCTTTGGATAATACTATTCCAGTCAAAGCATTCCTCTCAAGTCAGAGTGAGTTCGGGGATATATTGTCATTCCCCAATGACAATAGGACAAAAATTTTTAATTACGTGATAATAAATGTAATAAAAAATTAAAATGATGAAAAACGCTAGAAGGAGGGCTTGAACCTCCGACCTTGTGGTTAACAGCCACACGCTCTAACCAACTGAGCTATTCCAGCTTTTGTTAGTTCTTTGCTAAATAACTTTTATATATTTATGTTAAATAACAGTTAAAATAACAATAGTTGCATATGATATAGGGACCATTTCATCTGGAATTTAAGACCAGGTGGAAGTTTTCCACTAAATGTGCCCATAAACATTTCAAGTTTTGGAAGCATGAGTTCAATAGAGAGTGAAGAATGATCACTAGAGGCCTTGCCATAAAATTAAAGCTGGCCAGAGGGGCATGTGTCCTATATACAATAGAGTTGATGGCTTGAAAGTACATATTGTTCATCGTTGTGTGTTGAATAATGAAATTTAGAATAAATTCAATAATCCACTTAATTTCTTTCAAATGGATATGACGGGAAATTCAATAACATCATTTGTCAAGCCAACTCTGCAAATTTTATGGGCAACAATAAGATAGTGGAAAGTTTTATTTGTGGATATTCTGTATGAAATATGGCAGGTACACAATTTGATAATCAGTAAAAATACTCATTTAAAACTCTAAGTAGTATTAAATAACACTAAAAAATTACCTTAAATCTATTGTGATTCATGTTGCTAATAATCAACTAGTTAACTACTTTGAGTCTATATCCTCTTTTTTTTTTTTTAATTTTAAAATCTAAGTCTCAAAAGAAAAAAAATAATGATTGTCATTATCTTAGAAGATAAAAAAGTTTTCAAATTATTTTGAAATTATTTTGAAATTAGGTTCTTAATACGTGTGTGATGTAATTTATTTTTTCTTACTTCCTTATGTGAATAACTCATTATTAGCAATCAAGAAAAGAAAAAAAGAAAAAAATATAAGAAAAAAAATGAGAAATAGTGAAGAAAAATTGAGTTAAAAGGAAGAAAAAAAGAGTAATTATAATAGTGAAGATGTATTATAATAGTTTTTTTAATTATTATTATTCTTATCACTTTGTGGTTTTAAACTTCTTATCTCTCATTTTACCTACTTTTATGATATAGTTGATTTGTATGATGTTTTTGAACTATATTTTATGAAAAAAATCAATTCTCTCTAAGTTTAAAATCTGCTTAATTCTCAATTTTAGATAATTTTTGTTAATAAATGATTGAGAGTCAAAAATTCAATTTGATTGTTAATTCTTGTTATTTTGGCCTAAAAATGAATAGGAAAGCATTGGATTAAGAAAATAAGGATTGAAAACCTAAAGATAAGTAATTAAAGAGCAAATTTGATGCAATACAATCTAAGCGCAGCTAGAGAAAACTTGAGAGGAATTCAAAGGAAATGTGCCCGATGTAAGTGACCTGAGTTCGGTGCCAATTAGGCCTGTAAGGTTGGATCAGAAACAAAGTTCACTCATGCCTGGCACCACTAAACCTGAGTCGGGCACAAGCTTCGAATTTCAAATGTTATTTAATATTTGCTTTTAATTAGGGTTAGAGATCTTAGCTATCAATGAACGAAATTGATAATTGAAGGTAACTTTAGGGTTATTTGGGAGTAATTTTTTATTCCATTATTCTTCTATAATGTTTAGCTTTTTTAGGACTATGATAAACTAATTTCATTGTTGTTGGGGTTAGAATTTATCTTTCTGAACTCTCATATAATCATTTTCGGTATTCATATTTATTTTTTCCTTTTAATATAGCAATATTTTAATTTTGCGATTATTGCTTATCGTGTTGATTCGTGGCTTGATATTTGATTATTTGGGTATTGGAAATATCTTTTATATTCGAGAACTAAATTATAATACCAAATGAAAGCTTGTGTCTAGGAATAGAGGAAGATTCATTTATTGTCTTAAGACTCTTGTGACAATTGTAAGTTTATTTATATAATTGATCAAGGATTTGACGAATAATAGATAAGTTTATGCCTATTCATCTAAGGAATTAGTGTTTGAGTAAAATTGTGGATTGATATTGATTATTGTAGGGAAAGAAAGTAAATGTTTTATGCATGAGAGTGAGGATTGATGAAATCTAACCCTAGAAACTCCTATAATTCATTGTTAGTCATTTTTTTGCAATTCATTTGTTTATAAAATAAAATGTTTTATTTTATTTTATTTGTGTGTACATTAAGAAAAACCATGGAATTGTTTTTGCATATAAATTTATTATAATTGTAACTATTAGAGTATATTGCACAAATTCTTTGGAAAAGAATGATATTTATTACTTGTTACGTTTATAACTGGTGCACTTGCCATCATTAGCAAAAATAGGCTAAGACATTACCTTAGTGATATGATTGTAGGAGTTGTGTAGGATCTACATCAACTCATTAGGAGATACATCAACTCATTAGGAGATACATAAACTCATTAGGAGATGGAGAACAAGACTGATCCAAAGAAACAACAACAATGGTGCAAGCATGAGAGGAAACCATAACAATATCATTTGACATTCAAGAATAAGAATAGAAAAACAAGAAACAATTATGAAAGAAACTAAAAATGAATTAAGGAAGGAAAAGACATAATAATACGTCACCTTGAAGAGGTCTTCCAAGGATAAGGGCCAAGATAGTCACTACTTGAGAAAGTTTCTCAAGATAAGATTCAAAACAAGAGAAGATGAACTCAAACTCACTCTAACTCTCAAAGAAACCTTTCAAAGGAACTCTTATTCTCATTCAACTATGAAAAATGAACAAAAGAGACTCTTCTTTATAGAAACAAGTCATAGTCGAGATGGTGCATGAATGGTAAAAAAGATTAACAATAGTTAACTAAGGTTAAGTGTCTTAATCCCTTAAAATTAGAGAAGCCACGTTGTGGTTCCTGAAAATCAGGGAAAAACACTCATGACTAGTGATGACATGGCATCCAATGCACAGGGCCGATTTTGAGAAGACCTCCAAGGGTCAAATGCTCTATCTCAAGTTCTATTCCTACAATTCTTACATTCTCTCAAGTTTTGTATAATTTCTAAAGCTATTCTAACTATATTCTTTTTATTTTTTCTTCGAAAGCTTTGAGTTGTCTTCTTGTCTTTATTTCTTCTAACTATGCTTTTTGTCTTTATCCCTTCAGTTTCATCTCCTTTTTGTTCTTCTGGAGTCTCATCCTCTCATGTATCATCCTTCCAGTCTTGGAGAGAATTTGTCCATGAATTCTAAAGCCCTGCATCATAAAGAGACAAATTAGACACATTAAAGTTATAACTACCAGCAAAATCCTCTTGAAGATATAATTCATATGCATTATTGTTTATTTTTCCGAGGACTTGAGAAGGGTCATCTCCCTTAGCCTAGAGCTTGGATTTTCTTTGATTTAGAAATCTATCTTTTCTCAAGTGAACCCAAACTCAATCTTTAGGTTGGAAGATAACCTCTTTCTTACCCCTATCTGCATTTTTTTTTTTATATTTTTTCCACCTTTCTCAATTTCTTTTCGAACCTTGACATGTAAGTCTTCTATTAATTTGGCTTTTTCACTAGCATCATTACACATCATATCATTTTTTGAAGGAAGAGGACATAGATCAAGTGGGGTCAAGGGATTAAAAGCATAAACAATATCAAAAGGAGAACACGAAGTAGTAGATTTTTAGATAAATTACATATCAAAAGTTGACTTAAAGTTCCATTAACCACCTTTGTTTGGCCATTTGTTTGGGGGTAACATGTAGTTCATAAAAGAAGTTTTGTTCCAAGTTTACCACATAAGGTCCGAAAGTGACTAAGGAATTTAGAGTCCCAGTCGGATACAATACTCCTAGGGAGCCCATGTAATCTAACCACTTCTTTGAAAAATAAATTAGCAATAAGACGTGCATCATTAATTTTTCTTACACTTCTCTAGTAACGAGTATTTTACACCTCTTGAGGTAATGAGTTTTGACACATATCTAGGAATGAGTATTTTACACATCTCCAGGTAAAAATAGTCCTATCCCCCTGAGATTAAAACCTCTCAACAATGAGAGAAGACACTCTCAAAAGAGAGAACAATGTAACACAGGGTATACTTCACAGAGTGAAGGATTTATAATTAGTTTACATACAACCCTTCTAATTGTTCTCAATAGCAAATATGTACAATAAAAATCATTCAAAGTATTTATCTTTTTCTAACTTGTTGTTGCATTGTGTATTCTTTGTATATCATTCTCTTGTTCTTCATCTTCAAGGTTTTTATATAGATTTTAGAATGATGACCGTTAAAGTTATATCCGTTAGATGCTTGGAATGGAAACTTCTATAGTGATGAATATTTTGTGTCTTCAATGTGTATTCTTGATCGTTGAACCATTTGAAAACTTTCCACTGATATATGAAACTTAAACGTTGAGACGATGCTTTAATGACAGTTCCACAAATCTCAATTTACACTACTTCTTCAAACTTCTGTAGATGATTGAATAAGAAATAATTTTTCTTGCATATTTCACTCATCCTCAAGGTTGTAGTCTTTTCAAGAAACAATTTGAATATTTTTGACAATAATTTTGTATTAGTGACACTTAGGTCAATCAAAATTGTGACATCCTAAATTAATTAATAAAATGAAATGAAGGATTCTATTTTTCCTTAATTACTAATTGTTATATACTTAATTTAAAATATAGCGGAAGACAAATAAATGTATAAAACTTAACCAGTGGAGAAAATATTTAATAATTAAAATATGAGAATTTAATTTTTGTATTATATATTTATAATAATTCCGAGCACCATATGTATGTATATATATAATATAATATAACATATACATATTTTTTTTCTTTATCAAATGCATTGAAATGATTAATCAAGAGTATGAGTTAAGAAACTGAGAGGCTGAGAGGTCGAGTGTTAAGGATTCAAGAGGCCGAGTGTTAAGGATTTGAGAGGTTGAGTTAAGGATTTGAGAGGCCAAGTGTTAAGGATTTGAGAGACCGAGTGTTAAGTATCTGAGAGGCCGAGATTTAAGAAACCAAGAAAATGAGAGGCAGTGTTGAGTGACCGAAGGGCCGAATTGCCAATATAGTATAATAATATTTTTTCTATCTACAATAAAACACAAATTTATATTACATTCCATCAATTTGTACGATATTTTATGTTACATAATCATGTTAAACTATACATATATTTTACATGGCTGTTACATATACTATACAAAATTCTTCCAATACATATTTTACATGACTATTACATATATTATACAACATTCTTCCTAATATTAATACATTATACTTCTCTAATATTATTTTACATTATATTGTTGGTGAAAAGAAATTGATCAAGGGATTATTGTACACAGTCGACATCATGAAGAATGCTACAACCACGGGACCATCCAACACCAATGACACGTCCTCGAGTTAAGCAAATGTCAAGGTGGAATGAGCAATTCCTCTAAAAGATACGAAATTCTCGGCCACATTAGTGCTCTAGCCATTTCCAGAAAAATAGGCAGAGATATTAGCAGTAAAGGGATTGGGAAAATTAGGAGCATCCATCTTTCTTTGATATAAAATTTGATTTAATTCATATTCAACAAACAAGAAAAAGAAAGGGAAAATAGAGATATACATACATTTTAAAATGATTTCATTTTAAAACAATAAAAGTGATAAATGGTGAATATTCCAAATAACTTAGGAATATCAAACTTTCCCTTTGCAATAAATTACAATAAGAAATTTGTAAATAATATAGGAATAATAATTGAAGTGACTAGTAAAAAAGATGGGAATAATAATTTTAGTGAATAGATCACCATGAGTAAAATTATAAATAATATAGAGAGAACCATTTCAGGAAATATAGGAATAACAATTTCAGTGACTTGTAAATAATATGGGGATAACAATAACACTGAATAGTCAGGATAAATGAGCAACCATAATATCACCCTCCAGCCAACTATATACAACTTCTATCCATTTAAATCCTCCAGGAGCAAATCCTCCAACACTAAAAAGTATCCCACTAAATCACAACATGATCATGTGTGAAAATAAATAATGAAAATCACAACGTAAAATAGAAAAAAAAATTATAATTTAAAATTAGTATAAAGAATAATATTGAACTTGAAAAGAAATAAATAAAATTGATAAATAATTTAGAAATTTATGAGACTTAGGGATACCTAACTAAAAGATTAAAAATAAATAGCAATATATATATAGTTGTAACGAGTCACACAAACTTCTTCTTAGTTTCGTACTATTTTTCTGCATTCGAACTTATGACCAGAGGTCATCTATTTATAGTGCATTTTGTAATCATTACTATGATTTCATTTGGTTGGAATTTAGTTAGATTGTAATGGTGAATATGATAGTGTTAAGGTAAAAATGACGTGGCATGGTGAAATAATGAGAATGACCCTAGTTTATCTAACCTTATCTGAACATTAAATACGAGTAGATATTTAATCCTTATCACTATTATTATTATTATTATTTTTATTATGACTAGCTTACCTACTGATCTTTATGGGTTAAAGTCAAAAGGCTTAATAATGTGGAAGAAGAAAGTCAAAGTCGAAAGACTCAATGATGCGGAAAAAGAAAGTTAAAGCTGAAAGGCTAAACGATACGAAAGAAGAAAGTCATAGACGAAAGGCTCAAGATGCGGAAGAAGAAAGTCAAAGCCGAAAGGCTCAATGATGCGGAAGAAGAAAGTCAAAGTCGAAAATCCTAAAACCGAATGTTAAGACTATCTTCTTAAATATGAACCGTGTGCTTGAAACCGAATGTTGATATCACTTCCCTTTAAATACAATCGAGCTAAGATCATTTTCCTAAATACTGAATCTAATACTTAAAACCGAAAGGTTAAAATCCGAATGATTTAAATATTCACCTTATTTATTATTTTATTATATATATATATATACATAATTTGTAAACAGAATAAAATTTGCGACAGAAATAATAATATATATTTCGTTCATAGTTTTCATAATGTTACATTTATCAATCATCATTTAAATGCATGGATATCTCTGAAATATAATCTTTTGAATTTCAAAATTATAAAAACTTTCTATTATAGAAACTCCATTATTGATATGTTCAAAAAAATTCCATGTTTGTATAATTTTAAATGTTGAAAGTAATTAGACTTTAATCAAATATTTAATTTATTAGAAGTAAACCCGACTTATGAAATCCTATAAAATTACAATCTATTAAATATCATAATATATTCAATTATTCACACATATTATAAAAACTTTCTATATTAAATTAATCAACATATTTTAACTGAAAATTCTTTTTTTTATAAATCAACATATTTCGAAATCATTTGAAGACATCACAAAGCAATTATAGAATGTAGGCATTAAGTATAGATACTCTCTATCACGATTCGTCTATCATGAGTATGAAGGCATGATCGTCTGTTATAAAGACTAATACTATATCTTTTGCTACGTTCAGTATGACCATTTCTTCTAATTCGTGTTATACTTTATGATTGTCCAACATCTATATGTTACACAATCATCTGATAAGATCGTCTCATATGACAATGTACTATAGGACTGTCTGACATGATCTTCTAGAGTGACCTTCTACTGATGTATCCTCTATCATGTTGATTCTAGTGAGTTCGTCTATTAGAAAGATATTATAGACCGTATAGTATGTTCTTCCACTATAAGTCTTGTCTAGTGTATTCTTGCACTATGGGATAATCTAGTACTTTAATACTTCATAATCATCTCACGAGTTTAATCAACCTGGAACATCTAGTGAATTTGGATTTTACAGGCCATCTAAAGTTTACTACACTTATTGTTGATGCTTATAGACCTGTCAATATTATTGTAACAGACACATAAATCATCAAATACAAACATGTATTTGGAGTTATTGTTATCATCAAAACTATGCTAGGTGATTAAATCCTAGATTTTTCAACTCTGTAAAACATTACTTAGACCGTGCAATGATTCTACCTAAACTTTCAAAAAACAGTTGAGCACGAAAATTGATCTCTCTGTAAAAAATTATAATTCTAAAAAATGCATTGTATCAGACTTCTCAACTCGATTATTTATAAAATAATAGACTTTAATAAAATCAATTGATTAAAAAATTGCTCAAATTGATTTATTTTACTAAAACGTTTTCAACCGATCAAGTCTGAAAAATAGTTCTTTTTAGAAATATCAGCATTACAATTTTTCTTATGAATTATTAACAAAACAGATTAAGCCCGGTTAATTTCTTAGAGTAACTCCAACGACTATGACTAATTCAAGCATATCAACACATAAACACCTGAGACTAACCCATAATCTTCAAAACTCCTTCATCACTTGACTTCATCAAATACTCATTAACATCATTACCAGCAAACTCCTGCTATTTGATTAAGGTAATCCAATGGTTGAGGTCTGTGTTGAGTATTTTCAAAGAGACACTTATATCTAATAGTAAAAGATAAAGACACTGACAATGTTTAAACTAATCAAATAATCAACAACCAATCTTATATCTAAGTCTTAGAATAATATGAGTTAGCATATTCAAGAAAATTTTCTTTTGAATTTAATTTATATATAGTTTGGCTATTACTCTTTAAATTTATTTTTTGGACTCTTGAATTCAAACTCATATACAAAAATAAGATATGATTCAAAATAATATTTGAACACTTCATTCTAGTGTTGGGAGTGAATCAATCAAACTAGAAGTATGTTCAAATTAGAAACCAATCAAAGTTTGTTGTGTTGGAAACAACTCCTTCAAAATTGATTGGAGAATTACTTTCTTCCCAACATATGCTAGGGTAAAGAGATAGGGATTCATTAGTTTGTCAAAATTAAACAAGAATTTATGTACGAACACATAATCCTGAATAGCAATGGGTCTATGGACAAAATTATCGACAAAAGAACAAAATAGCAACAACATTGAAATAACAACCGAATTAACAAGGGAAATGAAATTTGTGATTACCAATAGATTTATGAGATTCATACCAAATTGAAATTTAAATATGTTCCATACATTTCATGGATTAAACCTTGCTCTTGTACCAAATGATAAGGATCAAACATACATTGGAAGCTTATGGTATAAAGATTCATTCATTAAAATAAATTGATAGCATGAATTTCATTTTCACTTCTTATTACGCATTTGTATGTCAAAGAAGTTTGAATTGTGGATTATATTCGAAGAATAAATTCAAGAGAAGAATAAGAACAAAAATTGAATTAAAACAACGATAAGAGATAGAATATAGTGATAATGGATTGATAGAAATATAAGAGCAAGATGTCTTACAAACTTAATTTATCATATATTTTAAAGGGATTTCAAGAAATGGAGATGACTATTGATAAGCTAAGCCATCCTGAAATTCACCATACAAATGACACTTAAATGGACCTAAAATGAAATGGAAATCCTAAATATAGAACCCTCCAGTTAAAGAGGAAAAGGGAAAGAAAACTTAGACTTATTTTTTACCCTTCTTTTTACCATAATTGGCAACTCCAACTGAAGCTTCAATTTGGGTTTTACGCCATGTTTTCTCTCTCTTTTCTTTTTTCACTCCTTGGTCGCCTCTTATATTGTCTTAGGAATTAAACAACCTAATTAAGCCTAATCTAAAAATTATTAGTTACACCTAAAAAATATAAAAATAAAATCCTAAAAATTACAAGTTCAAAAAATACAAAATAATAAAATAATAATAACATTTTTGTATTGAACTAGAACATCTTATCTTATAACGCTTTTTGTGATTCTTCTAAAAACAATGCATTATCATTATATGTTACTAGGATCAGTGGGTGAAATCTATGCTCAGTGTGATATTATACTTAATAGAACTTTTCTGTACTAAGTAGTGTTGCAATGTTTTTTTTGTATATTGGGAGATCTGCACACATAAATAGGCACATGTACCACTCTTGATGGAGAAGCTCCAAGGTGCTTTGGCTTCTTGCACAAGCTCCAATGGAGGTAGTGCTTGTAGAAGCTTTGTTGCACCGTATAAATGGCATGAAATGAGCTTCTTGTGATGCGGAAGCAAAGTGTGATGGAATAAGAACCGTGGAGGAAGCAAACATATGGAGGAAGTGTGGTGGTTATGGTGAAGTAGGTGGTGAAAGCTTGAAGGAGGTTGGGCCAACCTTCAAGAGAAGAGTTCCTAGCTTCTAAGAGAAGAAACTCAAAGAGAAACTTGGGCAATGTGCTGAAATTTGGACAGCATATCATTACTCTCAATCAAGTCTACAACGGAGGTTGCTACACCTCTTATTTTAGAAGAAGAACAAGCTAATAGCTTCTATCACAAGCTAAGGTAGAGTATACAAGAAGCTAGGGTTAGAAACCCTAGCTTGCAATGCAAGCTACCATAAGTGGCGTATGAAAGAAGCTAGGATTGTAACCCTAACTTGCACCACACGTTAGGGTTAGAGTAACCTAGCGTGTGGAGCAAGCTACCTTCTCCTAAACTAGACACCCTTGGATAGACGCCACATGTCCAAATCCTATGTGTCCAAAAATCCTAATCTAGGTGTCTTTTATAATTTTCAAGACACCTAGAATTATTTACAAAACAACCAAATTTTTCCTATTCTACTTTTCACAATTTTTACAAAAATCCTCAAAGCTCAAAATAGTTAGCATTTTAATCTGCACAAGTGCTTCTAACTCTTTGTTTGTTTCAAGGTGTCTGAACACTGCTTTGGTGATTGGACCTTGCCTGAGCCCTCCTCCATCATCCCCTCCCTCTTGAAGAGGATCTGTCCTCAGATCTGAATCGTCTACCTCATCGTCATTGCTACCTATAAAAGGAATGAGATCAATTACATTAAAGGTAGTATGTACTCCATAATCTTCAGGTAAATCCAATTGATAAGCATTATTTTATTTTCTTTAGAATTTGAAAAGGCCCATTACCACGGGGACTGAGTTTTGACTTTCTCTGTTTCGGAAATCTATCTTTTCTTAAGTGAAGCCAAACCCAATCTCCCTCTTCAAAACTTATTGCTCTCTTCCCCTTATTGTTTTGCTTAGCATACTTATCATTTTGTTGTTGTATTTGAATTCTAACCTTCTCATGTAAATTTTTAACAAAATTAGCTCATGATACCCCTTCTTTATGAATAAACTCAAGAGGATTGGGCAAAGGAATCAAATCTTTTGGTGTGAGAGGGTTAAATCCATGATTTATGATTACCCTTCAAAATTGCCCTCAACATAGTAGAAAGAGACCTATTAACAACCTCAGTTTGTCCATCTGTTTGGGGATGACATGAGGTAGAAAAATTGAGTTTAGTTCCTACCCTTCCCCAAAGAGTTCTCCAAAAGTGACTAATGAACTTAAGATCTCTATCGGACACTATAGTTTTAGGTAATCCATGAAGTCTAACCACCTCTCTTAAGAAGATCCTAGAAATGTTACTTACATCATCTATTTTGTGACATGGAATGAAATGTGCCATTTTACTAAATCGATCCAAAACCACAAAAATAGAATCAAAACCCCTTTGAGTTCTAGGTAGTCCAAGGATAAAATCCATACTAATATCCTCCCAAGGGGCACAAGCAATAGGTAATGGGGTATATAATCCATGAGGCATAGTCCTAGATTTGGCTTGTAAACAAGCAATGCACTTATAACAATACCTTTGCACATATTGCCTCATATGGGGCCAATAGAACTTTTCTCTCAATATGTTCAAAGTCTTTTCTACCCCAAAATGACCCATAAGTCCCCCTTCATGTGATTCTTTTACAAGAAGTTTTCTATGTGAACCATGAGGTATGCATAACTTTTCTTCTCTAAAAAGATAACCTTGATTGACATAGTATCCTTCTTGCGGTTTATGTTGACTTTTGGTGTAAATGGATGAAAATTCAGGATCTTGTGAGTACAATTCAATAATTTTATCAAATCCAAGAATTTGGGCTCCTAATGTAGAAATCAACAATTGTTTCTGAGATAATGCATCAGCCACAATATTACTTTTGCCCTTCTTGTATTTGATCACATATTGAAATTGTTCTAGAAATTCCACCCACTTAGCATGTCTTTTGTTCAATTTATGTTGACCCTTAAAATATAAGTGACTCATGATCACTATGAATAATAAACTCTTGGGACACAAAGTAGTGTTCCCATGTTTGAAGGGCCCTTATCAAAGCATAAAGTTCTTTGTCATAGGTGGGATAATTTAAAGTGGCACCATGTAATTTTTCACTAAAATAAGTAATGGGGTGACCACCTTGAATTAACACAACACCTATACCGACTCCGGATGCATCACACTCTAGCTCAAAAGGTTTAGTAAAATCAGGTAAAGCTAGAATAGGTGCATTAGTAAGTAAGAAATTTATCTTTTGAAAGGCATTCTCTTGTTTTTCGCCCCAATGAAATGTAACGTCTTTCTTTACCAACTCATTGAGAGGTGAAGCTAGACTAGAGAAGTTAGGAACAAACCTTCTATAAAAACTTGCCAATCCATGAAAACTCCTTACATCTCCTACATTCTTTGGGGTAGGCCAATCTTGTATAGCTTGTATTTTTGAGGGGTCCACATGAACCCCATTTTTATTTACAATGAACCCTAAGAACACAGCACTATCTACACAAAAAGTACATTTGTCTACATTGGCAAAAAGTTGATTTTTTCTAAGAACTATTAAAACTTCCCTAAGATGGTGAATATGAGAATCTACACTAGTGCTATATACAAGGACATCATCAAAATAAACTACTACAAACTTTCCTATACAATCCCTAAGTACATGATTCATTAGCCTCATAAAAGTGCTAGGTGCATTAGTGAGCCTGAAAGGCATCATTAACCACTCGTATAGTCCAAATTTGGTCTTAAAAGCGGTTTTCCATTCATCACCTTCTTTGATTCTAATTTGGTGGTATCCGCTTTTGAGATCAATTTTAGAAAATACAGTGGACCCATGCAATTCATCAAGCATATCATCAAGCCTAGGAATTGGGTGCCTATATTTTACTGTGATATTGTTAACTACACGACAATCACAACACATTCTCCATTTCCCATCTTTTTTTGCTACCAACAAAACTGGTACGGCGCACGGGCTAAGACTTCTTTGTACCCAACCTTTATCTAATAAATGTTGAACTTGAGATTCTATCCCCTTAGTTTCTTCAGGATTTGTTCTATATGCCGGTCTGTTTGGCAGACTAGCACCTGGAACAAAATCAATTTGATGTTCTATTCCCCGAAAAGGTGGCAATCCCGTAGGACCATCACTAGGAAATACATCATCAAATTCCTTCAAAAGTTTTTCAACAGATGGAGGTAGAATCTTAGATCCAGTTTTATCAGAATGTGTACACATGAGTGTTCCTTTGCATAACAAGAGATAAGGTGGTTGCTCATTAAGGAGGCATGTTTTTAAAGAATTTTTAGTTAATAAAGACTCCTTTTGAGTAACCCCGTGGGAAGGAACACCAAGATCCCACTCCTCATGTGTATCTTTAATACTAAGATTATGATTTCTTGGAATTTTGCTTTTCCTTTCATTGTATAATTTATTTTTCATTTGTACTTGATCTTCCAACACTTGAGTTGGTGTCAAAGGATGAAGTACAAACTGCTTGTGGTTATGAGTAAAGGTGATTTCGTTGGTAAGACCATCATGAATAGTTTGTTTATCAAATTGCCATGGTCTTCCCAATAAAACATGACAAGCTTCCATGGGTACTACATCACACAAAACATTATCAATATAATTCCCCACGGAAAACTTGACCTTTACTTGATTTTTAACATTAATGTCCCCCCATCATTTATCCAATGTAATTTATAAGGTTTAGGGTGGGGTAATAATTCAAGTTTTAATTTATCAACCATCCTAGCACTACAACAATTCCAACGCGACCCGCTGTCAATGATGAGAGAACATACATTTTCAGAAATTTTGCATCTTGTGTGGAAGATGTTCTCTCTTTGTGACTCGGGTTGTGGGCTAGGTTGGCTGTTAAGGGAGCGTCTCATCATCAATAGTTCCCCCCATGAGCATAAGCATCCTCCCCTCTTTCATTATCCGACCCCTCACTAGTGTTTTCATCATTCTTTTCCTCTTCACTACTGTATAGGTCTTGGCCTCTCATCAAAATGGTTCTCATAGATGGACATTGGGATTGTATATGACCCCGACCCAAGCATTTAAAACACTTAATATCACTAGTTCGGCCAGAGGGTGTGAATTCTTCTTTCCTTTTGGTATTTTCTTGAACTATGACTTTAGGACGATTCTCTCTTGGTTTTTCTCTAAAAAACTTTCCCTCCCTCTTATGTTCGGTCTTGGAGTAAGAGTTAGAATAAGAACTTCGATTTGTGCTTTTCCTCAAAACTTGTTGTTCTACTTTAATACAAATTTGCACTAAATCATGGAAATCCCTATAAGGGAGAAGTTCTACTCTATCTCTTATCTCTAGACTTAATCCACTCAAGAATCTAGCCATAGTTATATTTTCTTCTTCCCTAATTCCCGCCCTCATCATGTACAACTCTGTTTTCTACCTATAATCTTCAATACTCATGTTCTTTTGGTTAAGTCTATGGAGCTTATCCATGAGTTCTCTATGATAGTAAGAGGGAATATGTCTTTTTCTAAGTGCACTTTTAAGATCATTCCAATACACTATGGTTGGTTCATGGTGAAGACGTCTATCCCTTACTAAGGCAGTCCACCAATGCAATGCATGTCCTTGAAAACTAAGAGTAGCTAGTGAAACTTTCTTTTCTTCACTCACTTCATAACACTCAAACAATTGTTCCACCTTCATTTCCCAATCTAAAAATGTATCTATGTCATTTGTTCCATGGAAATGGGGAAGATCTACTATAATCTCCTTGGATTTTCTATCTCTTTTATGGTGGTGATAAGGGACAGGTTGGTAGTGTTCATTTGCTCTTAAGCTATCCCTCTCTGGTCTTTCATCCTCACTACTAGAATATTTTTTTGATGAACTAGCTTTGGATTTATACTTGTGATCCTTCTTCTTTAAGGTCTTAATTTCTTCCGCCATAATCTGATATATTGTCTTGCGACTCATTGCTACTAGGGTGGAAAGAACGTTTAGACATCTTAAAGTTTGTGAAGGAGTGCTCTCAAGATAAGACAAACTAGTCTAGCACACTAGGGGGTCTCCCAGGAAAGTGAGGTGCGTCACTTGGACAACTTAAGTACCAAGACTTTCCTTAGCCAGAGCCTTACCCAATGTACCTTTCCAATTGTTCTTACAATGAGGTCACTAAGTCACAAACGAAGGTGACTCAAAGAAAAACAAAACTAGTCGGTTTGCAAAATTAAAAGGAATTAAAGAAATAAAACCAATGCTAGGAAAACTTAAACTAGCCGAGTCTTATGGTGAAGTTCTTAGGCACCAAGGACCTTCGAAACACTCCACCGTCTACACGTAATGTTACACTAGCCGAATCCTAAGGTGAAGTTTTTTGGCACCAAGGACCTTAGAAACACTTCACCGTCTACACGCTTGAACTATTTCACTAATAATAAGGAGTTTTGCAATTACAACTCGAATGAATACAATGAAAGATTGTTGCTGAAAATTTTAAAAATCTCCTATACTATACACTTCTTGTGTTGTTTCTTTGTCTCACTAGTGTATCACTCTTTGCTTTTGGTGTGTTTGTTCAAGTAGCTTTTCTGCACATAACCTTCCTTCCTCATTGTGTATCATTCTCCAATAGTGCTTGGGAGCTTCACTCTTGATGTATTGGCCAATTTAACTCAAGTGCTTCACCAAAGTACTATTTCACCATGAGGTCACAAATATAAAGCAAGAAAAGCTAATTTGAATGGCACACTCAAAAGGACTATAACAATTGACAAACTCAAAGAATGCAAATAAAATTGACAAGCAAGAAATTAAAGCTTTAGAAAGAAGTTTGGCACTAAAAAAGATGATATAAGAATAGCTCTAGATAGCAAAACAACAAACAAAAACTAGAATTTTCAGTTATGACAGCAGCTATTGTGTGATTTATAACTTTCTCTACAGTTCTCCTTTCTTCTTGAAATTTTGACCACAATTCCACAACAGCACAAGGATCATCCACACAAAATTTCAGAATTTTAGGACCAGTACTGCCTTCAGAATAAATCCAGAACAGAGACTTATTTTCAGTTACAGTTTCAGTAATCTTTTGGCAGCAGTATATGTAAAATTTATCACGATCCGGATTCTTGGAATTAGGTCACAAAATTTTTATCATGCACTCACAACTCAATAATGAACGTCCACGCAAAATTTCAACTCAATCTGAACACTGAATCGTTCCAGATAAGTCGAAAATAGAGTGCATTCTTTAAGTCAAGTGCAACAGTTCTACTGTCAATCGTTGAATTTCTGGCAACACAGATTCAAAAATTTATTGTATCTAAACCACAGCGAATTAAGGCTCCAAATTTTAACCACACACTAATAAGATCTCAAGCTATGGTCACTCCAAATTTGAGCAATTAAAGATCACTGGTTTGGTTGCAGTAATTCAAACACATAGGCATTTTTACACTATCATCACTTGTTAACCAGCAGTGAGCATTCGGCTTTTACAATTTATCATTTTTTCTGCATAATGAATTAGAATGTGCCTTTTTCACAGTATCTTTTACACATTCCAAAGTAGCCTCACACAAAATTTCACTTACAAATTCACAATACTCTATTCTCAGTAATTTCGCAAAGTCCAGTGACCTTAATCAACAAAAATCAGTGCAGGAAGATGAAACCTATGGATTCCAATGAAATTTAGAACAAACTACAAGACATATAGGAATGATATGATTCAAGGAAACTCACTAATGATCTAATAGTGAATTAAAGGAACTCAAGATTGCAAAATTAAAAGGCACACAAAGCACATTATGACACAAAAATAGTGAACACATTCTGTTTACAAATTCAGCAAATGTAAACTGCTCAAACCTATTCTACAAGCATAAACCTAAGGATTTGATGACAATATGAAATCATACATGACTTGACATATACTATGGATCATAAAAACAAAAGCTAGGACACAATTGAACACTTTGAACCGATTAAAATCAACAAGACTCAACAAAACAAAAGATAGCTTGCGGCACACACAAGAACACCTAGAACAATGTATTTTTGGAAGGTTCAAGAAGATTGATGCTATTTGAACCATTTAAACTCAAGAACATAACAATTAACCGGGACAAAACAATCAAAACATGTAAAAAAGTGGTATACAACACGGAAAAGACAAACAAAATGAAAAAGATCAAGAACTTAGCTCTTGAAGACCAAAGCTCATGATACCAAATGATGGAGAAGCTCCAAGGTGCTCTAGCCTCTTGCGCAAGCTCCAATGGAGGTAGTGCTTGTAGAAGCTTTGTTGCACCGTATAAATGGTATGAAAGGAGCTTCTTGTGATGCAGAAGCAAAGTGCGATGGAAGAAGAACCTTGGAGGAAGCAAACGTATAGAGGAAGTGTGGTGGTTATGGTGAAGTAGGTGGTGAAAGCTTGAACGAGGTTGGACCAACCTTCAAGAGAGAGAGTTCCTAGCTTCTAGGAGAAGAAAAGCAAAGAGAAACTTGGGCAATGTGCTGAAATTTGGACAACATATCATTACTCTCAATCAAGTCTACAATGGAGGTTGCTACACCTCTTATTTATAGAAGAAGAACAAGCTAATAGCTTCTATCACAAGCTAAGGTAGAGTATACAAGAAGCTAGGGTTAGAAACCCTAGCTTGCAATGCAAGCTACCATAAGTGGCGTATGAAAGAAGCTAGGGTTGTAACCCTAACTTGCACCCACGTTAGGGTTAGAGTAACCTAGCGTGTGGAGCAAGCTACCTTCTCCTAAACTAGGCGCCCTTGGATAGGCGCCACATGTCCAAATCCTATGCGTCCAAAAATCCTAATCTAGGTGTCTTTTATAATTTTCAAGACACCTAGAATTATTTACAAAACAACCAAATTTTTCCTATTCTACTTTTCACAATTTTTACAAGAATCCTCAAAGCTCAAAATAGTCAGCATTTTAATCTGCACAAGTGCTTCTGACTATTTGTTTGCTTCAAGGTGTCTGAACATTGCTCTAGTGATTGGACCTTGCCTGAGCCCTCCTCCATCAAATCTTGCATTTAAGACAACAATTGTTGCCAAAAAGAGAGAACCTCACATACTTGTCTCTAAGCTTTGGTATTCTATTTTGTCTTAATTTTGTTTTTGTCATTCTTATGAAAACTTGTCATTCTTATTTTGGGAGAGGTTTGTGTTGTTTGGGTGCAGGCTCTAGTTATAGAATGGTAAACATATTTGAATGCAGTTGCATGAAACAAACACCACATGTTTACATGACAGAAATTCAAGTTCAATGTTAGCATTTTTTGACTATTGATGACAAGTGCACTAGTTGCAAATATAACAAGTAATAAATATATTGTTTTCCTCCTAACGATCTGTGCAAGACACGACAATAAATACAATTATAACAAAATTACACTACAAATAATTCTAAAGTTTCAATTTTTATGTGAAAAAAAATTTAAACAATTAAATTATTTTGGGTATTTTTATGAGCACTTGGAATATGGAAAAAGAATCTAGAGGATATAGAACTTAATTGCTAGGATTAAACTTTCATCAAACCTCACTCTCTTGCATAACAACTTTTACTTTCTTTCCAAATAATAATCAATGTCAACCTCCAATAATACCCAAGCCTTAATTCCTTAGGTGAATGAGCCTAAGTTTATCTATTAATCGTCAATTCCTTGATCAATTATATAAATAAAACTTGCAATCACCACAAGGATCTTAAGACAACAAATGAATCATGCTTTATTCCTAAAAATAGGCTTTCATTTGGTATTTTAATTCAGCTCTTGATTACAAAATATATTTTCCAATATCTCAAACAAGTCACAAATCAACACGACAGGAATAACCACATAATTAAAATACTAATATATTGAAAGGAGAGACAGAAATATAAAAATCAGAACTTTACATGATAATTTAAACGATTACATATAATCCCAACAATATGAGAAAAATGAGCAATGGAGGAAGATGTATATAGAAAAAGGGGAAAAAGAAACTCTCTCAACCCTAGCCATCATTCCAAGGATACATTTATTTTTTGACTCATAAACGAAATAGAGAATCTGGAAATCCTAACCCTAATATAAAGAATCCTTTAAATAAATTATAATTTGTGACATATGTGCCCAGCCTATCTAAAATGGTTCCAGAGATAACTGAATTTCGTTACAATTCTTAGCCCAATTGACACTAGGCACAACATGTGAGCGCTGGGCGTAGCATGTGTGCATCAAGGGCATTAACCAAATATATAAGAAAGTGTTATTGAGACAATAATTCATGCAATAATTTACACCATTTTCCTCTATCATCATTTTAATTGCATCTCATATTTTCACTCCATTCTCTTTATTTCTTTTTAATTTCTTTCTCTACATTGTACATTTTGTTGTACAAATTACATTTCTCATTCCAGGTAATGATATTTGTTGCATCCACTTCATTGTTTGAGTACTGTAGTAAATGCCATCACAATAGCTCATCTCCTAGATAAATTCACCTGCGACACTCTGAGACAACGTTTCGTACACAAAATAATTATTAATACTGAAAATATGATTTTTCAATATAAACATGGACACAGTCTAATCTAATTAGCTGTAGTGTGTTCATTCTGATATTTCAAACGTGCACTTTATCAATCAAGCATGTATCCGACCATGAACTTTATAGACCAATGAATCTTAGGCAAAAAAGACTTCCACCTTTCGCTTTTTGAGTTAAAGAATTTAAAAGTAGAAGGAAAGGGGCTGCACAGATCTATCGGAATATGATGTAGAAAATGGTGAAATAAAGGAAGCTTTTCGGTATTTGTAAATATTAACTCTTTTCTATTCCTAGATGTCTAAAATTGATTCATATCATTGTTCATCTTCCTCCATACAAAACAATACCTTTTGGGCATTTTTAAAAACAGGAGAACCTTTCTTGGTCCTTTCAACAATTTGCCTTATCAATTGCTGTTCCACCTCGTTATCATCATAACCATTACTTTCAACCTCAGTACCAGCTAATTCATAAATTCTAGAGCTGTGCCCTTCCAACATTGTTACCTCGCTAGAACCATTTGCTCCACCATGTTGAACCCCTAATACATGCAAATCATGTAAATGTAAACCTTCCTTGTGGTCAGTACTATCATGTGGTGAATTTTGTTCAGAGTCATTTATCTTTATCAATTCTTCATAGGCCTCAGTGTATGCATCCAGAGCTTCACCTGATAAATTGAGGATTAAGGGCTGGGACATAAGGTCGCAATCATCATTTCCTCTACTAAAGGAAGATGCCCTTTTAAGATTACCATCTTGCTTTGATTCCAAAAGCCTCACTTTCCTCTCACTATCTTCAAGGGCAATCTCAAGCTCCTGCACGCGTTGCTCAAGTCGAGATTGTATAACTTCATGCAAACGCAAACTCAGTTCATGAGGCAAAACTGCATAGTTAGCAGGGAGAGGTGTTGGATCATCGACATCCTCGGTGGATTTTGGAGGGACGGAATCTTTACCACTGACCATGTCAGCTCGTAACTCACCTTGCGAAAAATCTGCTACAAACTCTGAATCAATCTGCAAGAATTCGTTTACCATTAACCCATTGAACCATAAACTTCAACCACAAGCAATGGAAGAAAATATAGGATGTAAGCTTTCACTTGAAAAAGGTAAATGTGTATGATTTGTAAAACAAATAACCATTGGAACTTTCAAGAAAAATAAGGTTCATAAAATTGGCAAAGGGAGCTAAAACCAATATATATATATAGCAGTGCGAAGATGAAAGGTTGGCTGTGTCAGGAAGCTCAGTTATTTATTGCAGTGTTCTGATTTCTACTGTTATGATAAATTAGTCATGTGAATTAAAACCCTAATGGATCAAAACAAGTGGAAGTTCTAGGCATCCGTCCTTCATGTTATAGACTAAGGTTATACTCTGTACTCTCCACAAAGGTGAAAAAGGTTAACAGGGCAGAATTCAGTAACATAATCTCTTTAAGAAACTTAAATAAGAAGAGGTCATTTCCATTCCATTTTTTGTTATTTTCACCACAGCTAAGAATGAGAGACCAACTAAACTAGGAGGTGAATATATTGCAGTTGGCACACAAAATCTTGCAGGAATGATCCATATGTGGTATTTCAGCACGTTTTACACTAGCTGCCAAAAAGCATCACACAACCCTCCTCCCTTACATGGGCTTGGGACCAACAATAATACCATAGGATGAGTTACGAGGTGAATAAATGGAATTATGGAAGAACTAATAATAAAACACATCAAAATAAATATATTTCAAGACGGTGTTTTGTGCTAGAGGATCATGTAATTACTAGGAAATGGGAAGACAAACATATATTCTTACCTCAACAAGCTCTGATAATTTTCTTTCTAGGCTTGATGCATTCATGTCCAACCCCAATCTCTCGAGTTCAGCTTCAAGCTCAGCTTCAATTTTGCTCATGGATTCTGAACTTTGTTCTACCTTTTGATGACATGATTCTTTGGAGTCAATTCTTGGTGAGTTATCAACATGCTTTTCAGGGGAAAATTCATTTAGCTCCTTATCATATGAGGAATGATCACAAGTATCCTGCGAACCATAATTTTCATTCTGTAACTCCTTCACAGTCATTGAATCTTTCATTTCAAGTTCCTCTTGTAGATCTTGAACCAAGTTTTCAGTCTGCTTCAACAACTCTCTTAACTTGCCTATTTCTCTTTTATTTGCCATAATGGAAGTTATCATCCCATAAGAAATCCCAAGACTGAAGAGAAGTGTTTTATCTGATGAATGTGGACATGTTAACGAATTTAGTAATCAAATTATAACATTTTACATTATCCAAATCAAGTACCTAATACATGTTGTCCATCCATGAATAAATAGCAACCTAATTCATTTCAAGATCTATATTTACAGTCCCTTGTGAAGATGATGTTTTTGGGTTATAATTTAGAAAGGTAGGCTTGATCAAAACAGCTAAGATCAGATAATAAAACCCTTTGGTAATTAATGCTGGGAACGCTGCTATAGGACCTGAAGCAATTTCACCCAACCTTCAGCCCTCAAAAAAACATCCATTTGCAAAGGAACAGGGATATTTTCTATTGTGTATTTCAATATCAATGAGATTCCTTTACAACTTTTATCCTCACAATACAGTAGGAGACTGTTACTAAGCATAACACCAAGAAATTTAAAAAATATATATATTATCATATTATCATCCTCTAGAGTAACTAACAAGAGTGATTCCTACCACAAAAGGAAAAAGTTCTAAATATAACCATGAACAACAAGTACATAAATCAAACATTTATAACACAGCACAGGCCAAGAAGGTATTTTTCAAATCAAGAAACATTATACCATATTGTTGTGTATGGGCAAGACTTCCACTCGACACATTGTCAGGAGAGCTCAATCTTCGACTTCTCCCACTGACTGCATTAAATTTCTCCTTAGCATCATTTACAGATCTGATTTTTGGTAAGGAAGGAACTCCAAATACGTTTTCATCCTTTACTCGACCAGCTTGTAGCTTATATTCCTTGCTTCCAAAAGAAGCACTAAACGGACTATTATTTTCTCTGTTCATTATTTGGCTTCCATTGCTTACAACAAATGATCTCGTGGTTGTGGACTGGGATGCAAGAGAACCAAAAACATATTCTTCGGTTTCAGCGCGCTCCTTGTATAGCTGAGCCATCAAGCAACTTTCTATGGATCTTAAAGGTCTAGTCACACGCCCAGACAAAGGCTTCATCCTGAGAAGGGTTTTATGTCCAGAAGAGTTGTTGATAGGAATCACTTCAGCAGAAGAATCTGGAATAAGGAGACCATGATCACCAACAATGCAGCTTTCCCCATTTGCATCATCAACAGCCTTGAAGTTATCATCATATGGTGATAAGGGTATGGCTAAGTTTGATAAAGATAGAACATCATGCTGGCTATAATTCCAAAACTGCTGCATTTTTTCACCATTAAACCCTCTGGAAGAAGCCACTTCTCTTGTCAAAAGACCATCTGAAGCCCTTCCATCAGAACAAACATCCTTGCCCAAATCATCTCTTCTGGCTTGTTTGGCGAAGGGAGAGGGGCAGCTAGGGGTGACAGGATTCTCAAAACATGAATCCTCTGAAGATACATGACAGGATCTATCACCATGTTTTGCAACCGTGTTCCAATATTTAGCCAAATACCCAGCTCCAGCAGCAGCTGCAACAACCCATAAATCCATTGTATCCTCCCTACCACAGCCACTACCCAAACTCCACAGCACAAGTCACCCCTTTTCTTTCAACAATTAGCTCCAAACAGCATAGGGAAGAACCTTCCATGAATTAGAGATGTACCCTTCAACTCTTCTAGCAATAACCAAAAAAAAAGAACCAAAAAAACCACTACTTTCTAAACCACAATCCTTCACTCACCATACATATATTCCTCCTAAACCAAACCCAACCCCAACCATTCACTACTCTAAAGTCAAAACAATAAAAAAACTACTCCCCAGTCCCCAACAATATATGAACTCACAAAACTAAATAAAAAAAGAAAAATAAGAACCTGATACTACCCAGAAACAGAGGAATCAAAAGGGGTTAATTCACAACTTTCTCCCAACTTCAAATGCCAGAGACAAGCACAGTTTATTACAACAAAAACAGATTTCCAAGGGAGAAACAAAACCCCATTTGACCGAAAAGACCAATAGAAGCTGACACACACAATTTACTTAACAAAAGGCTTTTAATTTTCTGGCATTGCAGAAAAGAAAAAGCAAAAATGAGTTTGTTTTTGGGAATCGGTGGTGAGTGCTGTGAAAGGAAATGTATAACATGAAAACGAGTCGAATCTTGGAGGCTAGGTACCTCCAAACATAATGAATAAGACCTGCTACACCGTTATCTCCACAGAACAGATACAATACGACGTTTTCACGACACAGAAACACCAGTCGCTAAAAAGATATCAAATGGATAAAAATAAATAAATAAATAAATAAATATTTATTTTTCCCCACAGAAATTTCGATGCTTCTCTCTCTTCGGTTTTTATAGGGTCCATTGGAGTCTCATCCATATTGCCCTATGTCTTCAAATATGAGAGAGAAGGAGTGGAAGAGAACACGGTAAGAATGAAATGATAATAAACAAGGAAGTCTTGTTTTCTATGTGCACAATTTTTTCTCTAGGTTGTCCCTTTCAAAATTCTTTTTCTTTTTGGAACGAGTACATGGATTATTAGAACGAGTAAAGAGATTTTATATTGCTATTCAATAATAGAGTATGTAAATTTATTAACATTTAATCGTAGTATTTTAGTTTATATTTTATATAATTAAAATGTATTTTTGAATATAAATTTGTGATAAATAAATATTTTTGTATATTTTTTAAAAAACTAAAATTTAATTTAAAACTAAAACTATTGAAAATGATAATTGAAGAAAATAAGAAATTCAAAAAATATTTTCCCCTAGAAAAAGTTCCAAAAGCTGTAAAAATAATTCTTCAAAATATTTTTATTAAGGAAATTATTTTAATTTTGGAGAAAGAAAAATATTTCAAAAGCCACAACTGCTATAATTCTTTATTAAATGACAGAATAAATAATTTGCATAAAAAAGTTGTCCACCAACTAGTTGCGTGGAAACTTTTTTTAGATGGAGATGGGAAGAAACTACTTAAGTATTTTTATCTCATTTGTCAAAGTTATATACTAATATTCAAAATTAAATTTCCTTAAAAGATTGAAAATCAAACTTTAGTCATCGTGTATAAAGGATCTACATGTCTGATATTTTATTGAGAATATGTAAGATCTGTGACTAAAATTGATATAAACACATATGTTTTAATCATTATTGGTTGATTAAAAATCAATTAACTTTATTGCAAAATTGGACTCAATCACCAATGATTATATTAATTTAGCAAAATCTAAAACAAAAAGAATTTGTTCTAGTTAGTTAAAGTAATCAAAGCCAAACAATTTTTTTCTCACTCTTTCTGATTTTAGTGTATATCCATTATGCAAGGTGTTGTTCTGTTATTATTCGTTTGTTTCCATACAAACTTTACGAAAAAGGTTAGATTAATGAGTGTCCCAACCACAGTTCATGTCTGTAACATGTTTATTTAAGTTTGGTTTAGCTACGAAATTATTGGCTTGAAAGATGAAGCTTTGCTTCTGTTATAAATGAATTTCCTTTAGTATATCAATACATTACTATAACCTTTTTTATTTAAATTTATGGCAATATTCTTCTTTAACTTTTAAACGTTTTCAGGATTTGGTTATAATGAATGAATTATAGGGACTAATTAAAGAACCTATAATATGTAGTAATATCAATTATTAAGTGTTACTAGCAGTATCCGAAATAAATAAATAAATAAATATTTTCTGTAAAAAATGAAGAAATAAATAAATATTTTGTGTAAATAATGAATAAAGAAATAAATATTTAATGATTTTTATGTTTTCTATATAATAAACGTCCTTTTGCTTTTATTTTCAAAATTAATTAGTTATTTATTATCCTTTTAAAAGACATTAAAATTGGTATATGCAAATAAGAAGATATACAAAGGAAGTAAAGAGATACAGATCAGTTAAAGATGAAGCAAAGATACGTGCATTATTTAATTTACATATAGAATATTTATAGAAATAAAATATTACGGATGCAAGTACGAAAAGTTGATTATGTAATTATTGGTTGAACATAATTTAGTTACCTGTAGTGCAACTGGTACGATAATTTGAACCATAAAATTTATTTTCACTAGCTTTACTTTAAATTAAGAATTTCGAGTGTGTGGGTCTTTGAACATGTCCTGTATTTATAGAGATTCTTCTTTAGTGTTAGTAGATAAATTTAATTATTGAAACACTGTGTAACAATTACCACTAATCACACTTAGGAAAATAATTGAAAAAAGGTTTTATTTTCTCTAAATATTAAAATTATAAGAAAAATATGAGTTTTGGGTTGGCCTAACCTAGTTCTGAATCTTTGTGATCCTGCTCCATTCCTATCTAAAAAGATATAAAAGATAACTAACAAATATGATATAATTCTAAATTTTCTAAGATAATCCTAATATTAAAATAACTAATAATAGAATTTTATCTTAATTAATAAATAATAACTAACAATCAAATCTTATCTTAATAAATCTTAACTAATATTTTTTCTGAAATCTCATGGGATGTAACAATACCTGCCCCTTCAAGATTCACCTTGTCCTCAAGATGGAAAGAATCCATTGAACCATGGTGGCTTCAAAGATTTTTCACCTGTAATTTTAAGCTCAATTACCTCATCATCTTCACATTTTAAAGATATTCTTTTCCTCTGTTTGTTAGCCCATTCTTTAGTTGATAATCTGCGTGGTCCACTTACTTTGTAGCCTTGTTGGTTGTTGTTGGTTCCTGTAGGAACCTTGAGTGGCATGGTATTATCAGTTTTGGATTTTGATCCCTGTCCTATATTTCTATTGTTGTTTGGACGTGTTATAGTTTCCGTGATCATGGGTCTTGCCCGATTCCACCCTTGATTTCTATTTAATCCAAAATTAGTGCTTTGGTTCCCTGCTGCACCCTTCCTCCCTCCTGGTGTTATGCCAGCGGTTCTCCAAGCATTGTTACGGGCTTCTATGACCGTAGCTTTATCAATGATCTCCGTTAAAGTTTTAAAATCAACAATGTTGATTTCTGCCTTTATTTCTTCTTTTTGTCCGTTCATAAAAATTTCCATCAGGGTGTCTTGTCCTAAGATTCGTTGATTTCGAGCCGCTAATTCAAATTCTTCTCGATATTGCATGACAGTGTCATGTTGCTTCACCTCTAGAGTGGTTCTATAGGGTTTGCTTCCACTACTGGTTGAAATCTTTTTAATATATCTTGTTTGAATTGCGTCCAAGTCGGAAAAACGGTTTGTTCTTCCCACTATTCAAACCAAGTTAACGCCTTCCCTGTTAGTGCCAGAGCTGCATATTCCAGGTTTTTTTTTTTTTTTTTTTTTTTTTTTTTTTGCAGTTGCTACTTGCCAGAGCTGCATATTCCAGTTTTTTTTTTGCAGTTGCTACACATGCTAACCAAAAATAACGCTCTATGCATACTAACCATTCGCATATATCTTCTCTTTCAACTGTTGGTAATTTTATTCTTCGGTTTATTCCCAATTTTGGTGGTTCGTTTGAGGGTTCTTCTTCTTCATTAGTGTGTCGGTTGCTCTGTTTTCTCCTAGGACTGTCTTTGTCTTCCTTCTATCGTGAGTTGGACCCATGTTCTGTCAACCGTTTTAAAATTAACTCTATGTTCCTAGCCTGTTCTATGTGGATTTCTTCTAGTCTTTTCTCTTTATGTATGTGTAGTTCTTCTAGCCTTCATTTCAGTGCTTCGATTCGATTCTCCATAGCAGTGGTTTGGCAGGTGAAGGTCACCATCCACAAAGGAAATATCCCAAGATCGTGCTCTAATACCAGTTGTAACAACTGACACCAATCACACTAAGGAAAATAAATGAAAATAGGTTTTATTCCCTCTAAATATTAAAATTACAAGAAAAATAAATGAGTCTTGGGTGTTGGCCTAGCCTAATTATGAATCCTTGTGATGCTGCTTCACTCCTTTAGAGCTCCTCTATTTATAACTTTTCTTTCCTATCTAAAAGATATAAAAGATCACGAACAAATATGATATAATTCCAAATCTCCTAATAGAATCCTAATATTAAAATAACTAATAATAGAATCTTATCTTAATTAATGAATAATAACTAACAATCAAATCTTATCTTAATAAAGCTTAATTAATATTTTTTCTGAAATCTCATGGGACGTAACACACTAATTTGAAAGATAAGAGATTTAGGATATTAGAAAAATAAGTTTTGAAATTTAAAGATTTAGTTTTTTTTTCTTTAAGTTTCTAAAATTTAGATATAGAATCATTATTTCTATTAATCTCGTTAAATATGGTGATATCTTAGGATTAACATACTCGTTGCCTTAAAGATTATTTATTGTCGATTAATTTATCATTTAAATGATAACTTTTTATTATCTAACATTATCTATGGTCGGTTAATTTATCGTTTAAAGGATGACTTATTATTATCTTATGCTTAGACCCTAAATCATTTAACATAGTTTATTATAAGGTTTTCCCTTTCACACTTGGTCAAACATGGGCGGACCACCAAGTCTGAGACGATGTATAGTCAATCAACTTTTGTGGGAATAACTAGCTTTAGAAGGGGCTAAATGGAGCTTGAACTCAAATTGTTGCAACTAATAAAATAAACCAAGATCATCCAAAACAAGAACAAATGAGCTTAGAGATAGTAATTTTATAATAGTTCTTCCTAATTGCTTGAGTTATGTCTTGCTCTCCCTTAAGCAAACTGCTTATAAGGTTCCACTATATAGTAAACAATTACAATGAGTACACAAACCTCCAGGTCAACAAATACAAAACCTCTCCAGGTTATAGTGACTACATAAACCTCTCCAGGTTATACTAGTCTCAATGTTCTCCTGAGACTGAGACCACTCAAGATGAAAAGAAAACACTCTAAAAGAGAGTATAGTTAAAGCTCATAGGGTTTATTGCACAATCACAAAGAATTAAAAAATATTTTTGCACCACCTAATTCTTTAAACACTATAAATATAAGCAAGATAATGTTGTAGAAGCTCTTAGAATTTGGTCGACACTTTGGACACGCATATGAACACTACTTATCTTTCTCTCTGAGTTGCACTGTGTTTCTCGGCGTTCTTGATCATTTCTTGTTTTCTATTTTTCTTTTTCCCTTTTCATCTTCAAATGAATGCAATATATATATCCTTTGAAAAATTGAGATGTAGGAAGCTCTGAATGCCAATTCTAGAAACTGTAGATCTTCAACCTTCATCTGCTAGTTGAGCACACAAAATGGAAAGAGTAGCTATGTTTTTAATTTTTGAAATAACACTTGATTTGCAATAGGAAACAATTCAAAAACACACAAAATGCACTAAATTGAAAGCATATAACCATTTCAAATAATTCCCATAAGAAATGATGATTATAATATTGGATTCAAAAGCTTCTAACAATAAAAACATATTATATTCAACACAATATTATTTTTCAGAGATGAAATATATTTTCAAGGAACAAAATAAAAGAACGTTATAACTCAAATTATATTGAAAAGATTTTAAACAAAATAATCACAAAAATAGATTTAAACAAAACATGTTTAACATGTTGTCTAGCTCTAGAAATGCCTCGATTTCGTTTTATAGTCTAAATCGTCTAATGCATATCAACAACAATTTTGATGCAAAAACAATTGAGCATATTGTGATCATTCATTTTTTTAATAAATGCATTAAGATTTTATACACATGAATAGCAACATAAAGAAGGAATAAAATCTACTACAACATAAAATGCACAGGGATTGATGTATCATTGAAACAAATTACCTGATCGAGTTGATAATATCGACATTCGACCTAGTTGAAATGTCGACATTTGACCAATTATGTCGACATCTAGTCAAGTTGAAATATCAACATCGGATCAAGTTGAAATGATTTAGGAATAACCTAAGATACAATAGAATGTGACATAAACTATATCAGTCTTTATTAACATATTGTGATCAATTAGGTTTGTGTAGTTTGAATCTCTTTAACGACTCTTTAACATACTTTGTGTGATGTATGAATGTTTGACCATGTACTTTCTTAATTTGGAGACTAAGAAAGAATTGAGTTCACCTATCATGCTCATCTCAAATTCCTTATGTGTAAGACTAAACAAATCTTGACAAACATCAATAATACCAAATATTATAACCTCCAGATATATTTGAATCATAATGAATTCTTTAGAATAATCTTTTTAAACCACAATCTCATAAAAAGATTAAGAAGGAATACTCATAAATTATTTATATACTTGTGTTTCCAATCAATTTTTTAGTAGTAACATCTTTTGAAAAATTTATTAAAATAAAAGTAAATGTTGTTCAAAAGATGTGTGAACCAACATAATCTATTGTATTATTTTGTTTATCCGTTAAATGATATCTTGATTGCGAAAAAGAATCGTCTATAATTAGCTTGTTACTTCAAGAGTTTTTATTTTTTTACAATAAATAATATATGTTTTAAAATAATTAAAGTTCCTTCTATTTCATTTGAATATGAAATAAATATTTTCTTTGAAAATAAGAGAAAAAAATTAATAGATGATAATGTTATATATATCCTGTATACAAAATAACACATTTCCTTTCCTTTTTATACATCACAGTCATTTGATTAAAATGTTTACCTATGTTTCGTGGGGATTCATGCATCAACGTATGTTTCCGACAAGAGAAGCAAACAACAAATAATAAGAATGAACGAGGAAGCCCACGAATGAAAAAAATTAGCTTTGAACATCAACAGAAAGCTTGAAACAGTGTATTGATAACGTTGACAACTGGGGCTTTTCATTAATTGTATGAGAAAGACATCGATAGTACCACTTCAATAAATTCTTCTATGTCACGTGTTTTTGGGACGGATTTTCGTATCATACAGTGTCTTAACTACTTTTGATAATATTTTAATTAAACTTTTATTTTAGTAACTTAAATGTTAATGGTTGGTATTAACTATTAGAATTAATTATCGTTGACAACATTTTTTCTAAAATAAATTAATCCTCGAAGCCCTTCTATTGAAGAGCAAATTAAAACTTAAAATACATAAAAGGAGATTATTACTATTAGGAAAATCAAATTAATGATTAAGAATGATATATGAAATATTAAGAATAAATATGTTTAATTTTTTATTTTTTATTTTATTTTTTTAGCTTAGGAGTTGAGGTTAAGCATAATTGAAATATATCTTCTTTTAATTTTTCGAAGCATTTTTAAGTACAAAAATGTGATGGAACAGAGGTTAGAGCTCTAAGATAGATATTGAGTAAAAATGAGAAAATTGAGCAACATATAAGAAAGAACACCTACAAACCCATTGCTTTAAGGTTTTGGGTTAGAAGTGGTGTTAATTCCTTGTGTGAGTCTGACTCATATTTCACTAGTGTGTGAGATCTCCCCAATGTTTTTGATAGAGTCAATTTACATGTTATTATGGACCTAATTTAGGACTGAAATAAAATCTTTTCATACTTAAAGTATGTTTAATTCTCAATTTTATTTGAATTTGTGTTAATAATTGATGATGAGAGTAGAAAAAGGATTTAATCCCTAATTGTTTGTATTTTAGGTTAATTTTGATCAAATCAATACTGGAGGAGAATATGAAGAATGAAAGACTTGAAAGATGATAGGAAAGAATAAAGAAAGAAGCAGCATTTGGCGTAAGAAAGTCATGCCCAACTAATAAAGTAATTTTATATGATGTTATTGATACAGTTTTAAGTTAAAAATAAACTTTGTCTACACTTAGAACTTGTCTAATTTTCAATGTTAAATAGTTTTTATTATAATGGATTGTGAGAGTCAAAAGAAGGATTTGATATTAATTCAATTTATTTTGATGAAATTTATCTGGAAAATATTGGATGAGAAGAACTAGGATTTAGTTTTGAAAAAGTGAGAAAAAGAAGCAAATTAAGTCAATCCCAAGTCAATCACATAGGCTCAACTTGGAGAAACCCTGTAAGCAAAGAAGCGGAGGTGGCGTTCGGCATAAAAACATGGGTTCGAGACATATTGGGCCCAGTATTGGAATAGTAACAGAGTCTAGTAGGCATCCAGGCGTGAGCGTCAATTTTCGTATTTAATAGACTTGTGGGGTTTTGGGTTAGATATCTTTGGCTAGAATAAAGAAGGAAATTGACTTTTGAAGGCATTTTTATGCATCATTTGGTGTAATCTTATTATTCCATCATTCTTCTTATAATGTTTGGTTTCCTCATGCTTGTGATGAGCTAAATTTGTTGTTGTTGGGGTTAGGTTGAATCCTTTCTTAACTCCCATGTAATAATATTTGTGCTTAATTATGTCACATCATAAATGCTTTTATTTCAATTCTTCAGTTTATTAATTATGTGATTATGCTTGTTGTGCAGATCCATAACTCGATTATTGATTCTTAATATTGGAAAATATCTTTTGAGTCTAAATGTGAATTAATTTACTGGGTGAAAGTTGTTGTCTAGGAATAGATTGTGATTCATTTGTTGTCATTAAGATCCTTGTGTTATGCAAGATTCCTCTATATAATTGATTAAGGAATTGACGGTTAATAAATAATCCCTATGTTCAATACCTGAGGAATCAGGTTTGAGTAACTTTGTGGATTGACATTGTTGATTGTTAGAAAAGAAGATAACTTTTGTAATACATGAATGTGAAGATTGGTGAGATCTAACCTTGGCAAGTTCATCATATTATTGTTAAATTTTTTCAGTCTTTCACTACAAGAAAAAGTTAAATTATCAACGGAATTTTATCGATGAAACTTTATCTATCGGTAAAATATCATTATCGACGGATTTACCCTACATCTGTCGGTAATTACCGACGGATTCAAAAATCTGTAGGTAATTGTGCATTTATAATTCCTTGAGATTTTTTTATTTTTAATTTGGTAGGTAATTCTTGTGTTAGACTACCTCGTGGTTTTAGGTTTTTGACTACTTTTTGTGCATGCAAGGGTCTTTTTGTACCAAGAGGACTATTTCTTCGAATCCATTACCTATAGATCTAGAGATCAAGAGAACTACTAGAAGAAACTTATTTGACACAAAAAGACTGGAAAATCTAGTGCAACAAGAAATTTCTCAATTTTATTCTCAAAGTCAACAAATTTTTCAGGATGTAGAGATGACTAAAACAAATCAAGCTTAGAATTAGAGAAGGACCATAGGGGATTCAATTGCTTATGTGTGTCCTAGAGAATTCACTAGTATAGTGAGGCTAGTAATGAACGAGAGAATTGCTAATATGAAGATAACCCTGCTACAACTGATAAGTTCTCATCAATTTTCAGGAGTAGATCATGAAGACCCACATGCTCATTTGTATAATTTTTATGAGTTGTGTGGTTCAGTAAGTGTGGCAAATGCAGATGAAGAAGAACTTTTCTTGAGGTTATTTCCATTCTCATTGACTAGAAAGGCAAAGACATGACTACAATCACAACTAATGAAAGTTTGACCAGTTGGAGGGATGTGGAGACAAAGCTTCTGGCCAGGTTCTTTCCACCATGAAAGAATATGAGGCTAAAGCAATAATAGCCACATTCGCGCAAGGTTTTGATGAACCACTATGTGAAGCCTGGGAGATATTTAAAGCTCTCTTGAGAAAATGCCCAAGTCATGGGTTTGAAGTGGAGATGCAAGTACAAACATTCTACAATGGACTCTAACTACAAACCAAGATAATCCTAGACGCTTATTTTGGAAGGTCAGTGTTATTTCAAGAATGCAGAAGAAGTCATTACTATCATTTAGTTCATGTCTTCTTCTGATATGAGAGGCTATCACGAGAGGACGATGACATAATAGAAGAAGGGAGTGTTTGAGTTGAATTCACAGGATACATTGTTGGCTCAACACAAACTTCTTTCACAACAGACTGAAACCATAAACCAACAAATGGCAAAATTGCCTCAACAATGTTAGGCCATGCAAGCTGCCAATCTTTAACCCGCCATGAAATGTCACTTCTGCAGAGGGAATCATGCCAATGGATTCTCTCAGGTGCCAAATAATTCTCAAAGTGTAGAAGTTAATTAGAAGGGATATCAAGGAAGGCAACAATTTCTCAATAAATATTTTCCAAATTTTGACCAAGGGTGGAGACAACATAATGACAACTTTAGAGGCAAACAAGATGGAGCCTTAGGAAGTGGAGCTCATGAACAAAAATTCCCACCACTATGTGAAAGGGTGAACAAGTTTGAAGAAACTATGCAACAATTTATGCAGCAGTCCCTGTAAAATCAAAAGAATACATATGCTAATTTGAAAAATCTGGAGGTACAAGTTGGGTAATTGGCGAAGTAGCTGACAGAACATAATAATGGATCATTCACTGTAAGCACCCAGGTAAATATGAAAGAACAATAAACAATATAAGATCATCGAAAGTGGTAAAGAGTTGGGTTGGAATGAGAAAGCCAAAGATGTGATTGATGAGTTAGTGGAAGAAAATTTGAAAGAAAAATTGAGTGAAAAAGACAAAATGAAAAATTAGAAAAAAAATTGAAAAAAAAAAGAGTGAAAAAGAGAGAGAGGATTATAGCAGTGTAATGGAGAAAAAATTTCCTTATCCTCTTATACCTTCAAATCCAGATAGGGAAAAGGAATTTGCTAGATTCAAGGAGATTTTTAAGCAACTACAGAGTGACATGCGTTTTTCAATAGCTAATGAGAGAATGTTGATGTATGCTAAGTTCATGAAGGATACATTTAAGAAAAAGAAGGATTACATTGAAGAAGAGGAAACTGAGTTAGGAGTCAGTTATAGTGCAATCATTCAAAAGAAACCGCCCTCAAATCTGAAGATCCTGGAAGTTTTAATATTCCAGTTATAATAGGAGAAGCGGTTGAGAGTAAAGCATTACTGGATTTGGGAGATAGCATTAATTTAATGTCTCTTTGTATGTTGAAGAGAATTGATTTGAAATTAGACCCACCATAATGACATTATAGTTAGTTGACAAATTCATCAAACTTCGACATGGTTTAGTGGAAGATCTGCTAGTAAAGGTGGGAGAGTTTATTTTTCCAATTGTTTTTGTAGTAAAGGATATGGTAGAAGATGAGAAAGTTTCTTTAATTTTTGAAGACCTTTCATGAAAACTGCCAAGATGATCATTAATGTGTAGAATGGTAAGATAAAAATTGGCACACAAGATGATGAAGAGATGTTTTTACATTTTTAAACTTCCAAAAGAATGCGTGAAGATTGAAGTCAATCCTATGACAAAGAAGAAAAGACCACGTCAAACATTTGGAAGAAGATTGTTGGATGCTCAAGCTAACATGACAGGAACCTGAGGAGCTAGATGATTACAATTTGCAAACTTTCTTCAAACTTGAGAGAGCTAATCCAAATTTGAAAGATAAAGATTTGAGCCTTGGGGGACCTGTCACTTTTGGGATATCAAAGAGTAAAAATATTTTCAAAAGATGGAGATTCAAATTGGCAAATCCTTAGGTAATCAAAACAATTCGAGCAAATGGAAAGATTGAGGTTGAAAGTCCATATTCTAGGAAGGTAAAGATAGTCATAAAAAGAATGATTCAACTCAAAGTTCCTTCACCTTGAGGAAGCTCCACGTCAGGCTCGTGATAGTAAACAAGCGCTCCTTGGAAGGCAGCCCATGATTTTTAATTTTAATTTTGCTTGGTTTTGAGCAATTTTGGTTCTAAGTTTTAAATTGTTTTTTTGTTTTAGTATTTTAGACTATTTTTTAATTTTGTAAGTTTGAAGTTAAGTATTAACAAAGCAAATTAGAGTTAGGAAAATCGATGTTTGCGACCGACTTAGAAGACTATGCCAAATGCAATTCCTAGGTTTTGCTGTTGGGCACCATTTGAAGGTTGTGGTCTCAGGTCTTGCCACGCCGGGTGCACAAATGACTGTGTTGGGTGTGTGTTGAGCCTGACCCAATTGTAAGACGTAAAAATGCCCAACCCTACTTTAATAAGTCACTTTTGTGATTTTGAGAAAGGGGGAACAATGAGAAATGGATTGAGAGCAAAGACTGTAGTTTACTCTGTGCCAAAATTCTAACATTTGAATTTACATAAAAAAGTAGGTGGTTTTATTTTAAAATTTTGTTTAGATATTAGTTACTTGAGTATTTTTCTTGATATTTTTGGTTTTTATTAGTTTGATAAATATTAATTGTTATATGGGTTGATTTTCAGAATTTGTAGGTTTATATTACATTGAATTGTGAATGGATTCTGTTGGTTGGAATTTTTCTGAACTGGAAACTAACTTTAGCAAGATTTGTTCACTACGTCAGGCTCACGTTTTCTGCGTTGCGTCGAGCGCACAAATCTCTGTGTCGAGCGCATTGGTCAAAATTTTCCAGTTCATGCAATTTTTTTCTCTAAATTAATGTGCAAAATTTTCTCTACATTCTTGGTTTTTGTTAATTTGTGCAAATGGCATCATGAAAGCAAAAACTAGTTGAAGGGTAATGATCAAGGGGCCAAAAAAGAAAAGGCCAGCTTTATTAAGAGAAATTCCTCTCTGCAACCCATGAGAGGTAGTTCACTTTTGTGGAGAGCAGAAGACTCATTATGGAGAGGAAAGTGAGTTTTGGACCGGGGGAAGCGGCCGAGTTTTAAGATGAATTGAGAAGAAGGAATTGGAGAAGAAGATAAAGGAGTTTTATATGATATTATTGATAAAATTTTAGGTCAAAACTCAACTCTTTCTACACTTAGAACTTGTTTATTTTCAATTTTTAGTACTTTTTCGTAATAATTGATTATGGGAGTCAAGAGAAGGATTTGATATCAATTCAATTTACTTTTGATAAATTTTATTACAAAAATGTTGGATGAGAAGAATTTAAGAAATCGATTCATTCGTACACTGAACCAAAACTGTCTTAACTGCTTTTCAAAAGATCGTTTTGGGTATTTTTTTTTGTGTTAAATACCTAGACATACAGAGAAGTAAACAATGCGAATAAGTGAGTGAAAAACAAGAATACTGAACAAAGCAGTTTGGTTTTTCAAAGATCAAAGAATTGTTCTTGAAGAAATTTAAAGACTTGAGTTTTTGCTGTGCCATTGGTATTCTTCAAGGTTATACACTGATTATCTTTTCTCGAAATCAGGGAGTTTCTACAACTCAATTCTTGAACCTTTGTAATTCAAGTATTGTATAGTAATCAGTGTAATTGTAATCTTTGATTCAAATTGGATATTGGTGATACTATAGGGTTTAGCATTGGTGAATTCTAAAAATTTGGGTTTGCAAGGTGCAAGCTTGAATATTTAGTGGTGTTTCTGGTCTTGTAGGGTGCAAGAGGTGTTCTTGATTGTAAGCATGTACAATTAAGTAGTTTATAGTGAAATTTTTCTTGCTAGGGTTGCAAGAAAGACTGGACGTAGCCTTTGAGGAAGGGTTAACCAGTATAATTGCTCTGTGTGTATCTCTCTGACCCTTCTCTCTACATAAGTTTCTATTCTGTGCCTTTCATTAAATTCTGCATAGGTTCAATTGTTACTTTTTTTTGTCATTCTACATTTGAAAAATCAGTTGCCTATTAAATGAACAAATTGCTTTTATAAAGATTCTTAAAATTGGAAGATTGTTTTTATTAAAGTGCTTGATTCATTTATGGGATTTTAAGAGTTTATCAAGTTGTTTTTATCAAGTCTGCTAAAGTTCATTTACTTTCTTTAATTGATCTTTTTACTGCTGCATTAGTAAAAGAAGTGTTTCGTATTATGTAATCGGATTTGGACATTCATTGACTAAATAAGCTTGTATTTTGTATTAAGCTTTTGTTAAAATTGGTTCAACATTAAATTGTTCATTGTAATGTGTATGTGTTGACTGCCCTTCATATTTGCATATATAAAATTCCTCGATAAATTGCATAATTCAGTTCATAATGTTTTTGATTGAACAAACTGTGTTCATTTAAATCTGTTTTCACAATATATTGATTCATTGTATTGAAAATTGTCTAATTCAATGAGTGTTTTTAATTCTTCATTGTTGTTCAAGAACTCTTTGTTTGAAAAACTGATTTTCTTGAAACTGCCAGTGCTCAAATCGATTTATTCACGTTTAAATTGATTGATTTTCTGTGTTGCACCTTGAATCATTGATCTTTCAGATTCTTGGAAACTTTCATTTTGCTTAAAACGTTTTCCTTGCTTTCTCAATTCAAAAATTTTGTAAAGTTCAATTCACCTCCTCCCCCCCACTCTTGAACTCAGCCTAAAAGTATTTTCATAGGCTTCGTATTCTTATTCCATCATTCTTCTTTTAATGTTTGGTTTCCTCATGTCTATGATGAGCTAAATTTCTTGTTGTTAGGGTTAGGTTAAATCCTTTCCGAAATCTCATATAATCATATTTGTGCTTATTTATGTCTTGTCATATATGCTTTTCTTGTAATTCATCAGTTTATTAATTATGTGTTTATGTTTGTTGTGCGGATCCATAAATCGATTATTGATTTTTAAGAGTATTAGAAAATATATTTTGACACTAAATCTGAATTAATTTTCCAGATGAAAACTAATGTCTAGGAATAGAGCATGGTTCATTTATTTTATATTTCACAAATCTTTTGGGAAGAATGATAATTTTATTACTTGCTACATTGCGATCGGTGCACTTCCCATAATTGCAAAATTTTCTAACAAGTTTTTGGCACCGTTGCTAGGGATTTGTGTTTCAATATTTCACAATTGCACAATTATAATTCTTTTATATTCATTTTAATTTTATTTTTAGGTAATTGTTATTCTTTGTACTCACTTTCACTTTTAGTTGTTCTTAGTTTTTCTTTGTGCAAGGGAATATTTTGCTTTTGAAAGTAAACATGGATGGAATAAATCAGAACCAGAAGAGGACTATCGGGGACTCAATTGCATATGTAAGCCTTAAAGAATTCACATGCATTGTGAGACCAATCATGAATGGCAAAATTATAAAAATGAAGCCTTCTCTGTTACAACTGGTCAATTCACATCAATTTTATAGAATGGATCATGAACATCCTCACACTCATCTTTACACTTTTTATGAGTTGTGTGGTTCAGTTAGTGTCACTCGATTAGATAAAGAGATTCTCTTCCTGAGGTTATTTCCCTTCTCACTAGTTGGAAAGACTAAGTTTTGGTTTTAACCACAACACAATTAAAGCTTGAACAATTGGAAGGATGTGGAAACAAAGTCTTTGACCCAGTTATTTCCACCTCAAATAATGTTGCAACAAAATTTTCTATAGCAACTTTTTGAAGCAAGGTATTGATTAATCACTATGTAAAGCCTGGGAGAGGTTCAAGGTGTTATTGAAGAAATGTCCTAATCATGGATTTGAAGTGGAGATACAAGTGTAGATATTTTGTGAAGGACTTCAATCTCAGACTAAGATGATCTTATATGCATCTTTTGGTGGATTAATTTTGTTCAAAACTGCAAATGAAGCAATCACCATCATTGAAGCTATGACTTCTGTAGATTTGTGTAACCAACATAGGAGAATACAAGCACAACAACAATAGACTTTGGAATTGAAATATCAAGAGATGGTAGTAGCTCAATACAAGTTCTTAGCCCAACTTAGAAAGTCTAAGAAATGGCTAAGTTACCTCAATAAGTACAAGTCATTCAAAACAATTCAATTCAAGTTGATTTTTGACATGCCAAAGTGAATTATACAAGGACATCAACAACATAGTTCATTGTGTGATAAAGTTAGCAAGCTAGAAGACAATTGGAAACAATTTATACAACTTTTTATTCAAAATTAGAAAAATAGTGATGCATTTATAAATAAGTTGGAAAGAGAAGTGAGCACATTAGCAAAACAATGGAAAAATAAAGAGAATTTTTTTTGTCGAGCAGCTGTTACTAGGAGTGCAAGAGAATTAGAAGTGAGTATGAGAGAAAAAATGAGATTAAGAAAATAGAGAGAGAGAGAGAGAGAGAGAGAGAGAAAGAAGAAGAAGCTATTGATGAGAGTGAATTAGAAGAAAAAAATAAAGAAAATGGGAAAAAAAAGATAAAAAGAAAGATAATATGAGTGTTGTACCTAAGAAGAATCCTCCTTATCCACAGGCTCCTTTAAAGATAGATAAAAAAAATCAATTCACCAAATTTTAGGAGATTTTTAAACAACTGCACATAAATATTCCTTTTTCAGAAGCTTTGGAGCAACTGCCAACCTATGCTAAATTCATGAAAGATATACTTACAAAGAAGAGGAGATTTGTAGAGGAAGAAACCATCAAGTTAGAGGTTGGATGTAGTGTGATTATTTAGAAATCTTTGCCATCAAAATCTAAAGATCCTGGAACTTTTACCATTCATGTTACCATACATATATTATTTTTGGGGAAAACTTTATTAGATTTGGGATCACCTATTAATTTGATGCCTTTATGAATGATCAATAGAGTTGGACATTTAAAGGTTTAACCTACTAAGATGACACTACAGTTGACTTATAGATCAATTAAATATCCTTATGGTGTTGTGGAAGATGTTGTAGTCAAGGCAGATAAGTTTATCTTTCCTGTTGATTTTGTTGTCATGGATATTGAAGATGACAAAGATATACCTTTGATACTTGGAAGACCTTTTATGAAAATTGTCAATACCCCATTTCATATAGGTAAGAAAATAAATAAAATTTAAAAAATATGTCTAAAATTAAAATTAAAATAAAAGTGTGAATAAAGAGTTTCTTTTGTAATAATAATAATAATAAAAAGAAAAAAGAGAAAAAATTAATTAAAAAAGGAGGAAAATTCTATGTGGAACGTAAACTCCCCCATGTAGTCTCAAGTCCCCACTCTCACGTTAACTTCCCTCAAACCTCACGTTTATCACACTCTGCCCCACTATTACATACTCCACCCCCATTGTCACGTATTCTCCATTCTCATTACCTACTTCATTAAAAAAAAAATAACACAAAAACAATTATAGTAAAAAAATGAATTACGCATGAGGAAAAAAAGGACATTGAATTAGATAGTCATAATTACAGGAATATTGGAGAAATAAATACATTGGAAAGAAGAAGAAGCAAATTGAAAAAAAAGGTCTTCAACAGGTATGTGTGAAATTGAAATCTTCTCTGCCTCATGTATGAATGTGTGATGTTTACTTTGCTATGTGTCTATGTTTGTTATGTGATTGCTCTATCAATGTTTGATTTGTGTCAATGTCAATGTTGGATGATAGTTAATTTGCATAATAATTTTTAGAATGAAATTAAATGGTAGATAGAGCGTAAATCATAGCTTCTTGGAGATTGCTACCACATGCACATTGTTATCCCAGCCATATCAGAAATAAAGCCTCAACCCAGAAAAACAAGCAACAAAAATTGATTTAGAATCCAACAATCTGAAAACCAAATAGCAAAACCCAAAATCTAGAGAAGCAGCAAAACCCAATTCCAGAATTCTCCTAAAAATCCCCCAAATCAAGAAAATCATTCTAAAAAATCCTTCAAATTCCAGAAACCAATTCCACATAACAAAATTCAAAATCAAAGAACCCAAACTCCTCCAAACAAAAAATCCCAAAAAAAAAAAAAAACAGAACCAAAAACCC
>Ga0209700_100611_pt1 | contig 69320 bp, 29 predicted proteins | sample SiratroredBW_FD_187528 | JGI IMG/M metagenome (GOLD analysis project Ga0209700, IMG submission 187528) | Root nodule microbial communities of legume samples collected from California, USA - Siratro red BW (SPAdes) (version 2) | ecosystem: Host-associated > Plants > Roots > Nodule | place: USA... | reverse complement strand
TACAAACTCTTTTTTTTTTTTTTCTTTACATTTATAAAAAATTATTTTTATAATAACTATATACCTTTAAAATTATATTGTCAAGTAGTTATTTGAATCCCTTCTAAAACTTAATATTAATATAACTCAAACTTATTAATCACTTGGTTATTATTTAAATTAAAAAAAAAACTCAAACTTCTAATTGAATAGCAAATGCCATTTCAGTTGTAATATTAATAAAATAATTTTAGAAAATTTGTATGAACAAATAATTAATCTATAAATTATTATATAAGTTAAATTTAAATTTAATAATCTTTTAACAAGTCAACCAAAAACATTTAAGGTTATATATTAATATGATATGATCTCTTCTGTTATATATGTGACGAATAGATATTTTATGTGTTACTTAATCTACACGTTGTTAGTAATTAAAGAGGTTTGGTTAGAATTAAGTGAAGATTGACATACTTGCCATGTGAATGAGATCATTTGTGGAGGTGTTTCAAAATTTGTGTGTTTTTTTTTAATTTTTAATTTTTATTATATTGTATCAAACTATAAAGAGTAACACATGCAACGTCATTCTCTTGAATCTCATCAATAATCATTTTTCATTAGTCATACTTAACAACTTCCTCAACAATTAACTAATCACTAATCATATATAAATTAAATTTCTTTAATGATGGAAAGAAAGCATTACTTGACACGTAAAATATTTAGATAAATGCATATTAACTCAACTATAAATTAAACTCAGTTAAATAAAGGATTGAAATTTGAGTCATATATACTGAAGAAAATAAATCCAAGCTAAGATTGGATTCTTTATTTCCTGTATTGATTCAAACCACACTTACATTGTATTTATTTCCATTTATGTATTAGTTGTGAATAAAGGAAAACACAAATCAATTTTGTTTGGATAGAATATTTGAGGTGATTTGGGACGATGAGAAGGAATGGAAGGCTGCCACAGATGAAGAAAAGTGAGTTGATAAAGAATACAATTACAGATTTATCCTCAAAATGAATATTAATTCTCAAAAGATTGATGCCAAAATAATGATACAAGCACTATTTGATAGTGAAATTAGGGGAGAAACCAATAAATAAATACTTTAGTAATAATAGTTTACGCCTAAAGCCATAATAGATTATGTAATAGAAAAGACATAATGAATTATGTTATGGAACATAATTGATTATGGCTACACTGAACTATTTATTCCCATCAAAATTCACTTTAATATAATGTCAGCATTATTTTCCCTTATGCAAAGACATTTCTGCCATTCTTTTCACACATTTCAATATGAATTGAATGTGACCAAACATAAACAGTAAAAGTTGCATGCAAAATCAGTGAACACCTCTTCCAATCAGATTGCAAAAGGTGTTCCTGAATTAAATTTGATTTTACTGTTACATTAAATCCATTCAAATTTCAAAATTTCATTTCTAAATCAAATTCATTAGTTACAAATATTTTCTTTTTTCAGTTTTAAAATAATCATATTTGTATCAATAACTAAATTTCAACCTCACCTGCAATTTAATATTTTTTTTTATATATAATACAACTTTTACATATTTTAGCCACATCAAATCTGATCTAGTAAAAACATTCATGTTTCACTTTTCCTAAGATCAATCTCACTCTTCCTAAAATCAAATAATTTAAGTTTTCATTTTTTTTTTCTTTTACTTCCCATACTCACCCCTATACAAAGAAAGTGTTATTTTAAAGAGGAGAAGACAAAAAGCATGCGAGCACACATTTATTGGTTCATTCACAGAAATACACAACAACCTTTGCTGCCACACTTAGTATTACCTACCACTTCTACAACTCCTTCACACAAAGGGGTTATTAGTCATTACCAACCCATTCTAGTTTCCGCGTTATGATACCGGAAAGACAACACGGCGGTGGTGGTGGAGGAGGTGCGCCCCACGGCATCCTCTTGGCGGTGGTAGTAGCAATCGTGGTGATAGTTCCCTTTCTGGTTGGGGATCAGGGAGAGGCCATAACCGAAGCAATCTCTGAGCTTCTAAGCCCGTTGGGCCTCCTCCTTCTCCCCATCATACTCCTTCTCACCATCCAGTTCCTCTCCTCCGACCGCGGCTCCTTTGTCTCCGCCCTCTTCTCCACCGGCGAGCCCGACACCATCCACCGGGTTAGTGGCTCCCCTGTCGGCGTCGCACTCCTCCTCGTCCTCATTCTTCTCCTCCTCTACAACCGCGTCTCCATCTTTGGCGGCGACGATTCCGATGACTGAAAATGAAATCAAATAGAGAAAGCACATTCCGGATCTGTCTCTCCCTCTTTTGCTTCTGCAAGTGCGACGGTTATGCTGTATATGTACGTACATGTATGTACCTATTCTTTTTCAATCCAATCTATGAGATTAATTGGGATTATGGAAGTTAATTCAAGTCATAGTTGCCAGATTATTGCCTCTTGTTTTTGCCTTTAAATTTCAGTTAATAGTATTTTTTTTGTTGTGATTTTGTTGTTGGAGGGTGGTATGTGTAGGGATCTGAATGAAAAATGTATTGGGAAGGTGAAAAGCTATAAAGTAAAAGGGGGAGTGATAGAGAGGGTTTGAATTTGAAAGATTGAAGTTTTTAAGGAGATATTCTAGTGTCGGTGCTTTTCTCTTGCTTTTCTGTGTCCTTATAAGACTGTATTTGAATACTAAAATTAAATTTTGAAAAAAAAAAATTATTCTTTTATATATCCATTTTACACTCTTTTTTATAATAAAATAATAATATTTTGAGTATAGGATGAATGTAGAAAAGAGAAAGTATTGTCAACATATAAATGCTCTTTGTAGTAAAAAAGTAAAATTAATATGAAGTTGAAATTAATAGGAAAGAAATGAATGTAATTAAAGGAAAGCAAAAAGTAGTTGAGGCAGTGTGGTGTGGTCCCTACCTGACGCATGTATCTCATCTTATTTCTAAATTTATATTTTAGGTATAACTTAGCTTGGGGACTGTTGTGTGGTCCACTTTTATATTTATATTATTGAGAAATTATGTTATATTTTATATATTTTGAATTAATTTAAATAAAATTATTTAAATTATTGAATTAATTTTTATAGAGATTATATTACTTTTTAATTAAAATAATATTTAAAATTAGCAAATTTTAATAAAAAAATATTTTTCAAAATCTTAACTCCATTCAATTAAATTTCTCAAAAATGAATTGAGTTTAACATAAAATATTTAGAAATTCAATTCAACTCGGCTTAATAATTTTTTTTAGTAGATTAAGTCATTTGTTTGTCTAAATTCTAATACGAATACCTCTATTATCAATTATAGATTTCTCTATTTTTTTTTTCATTCTGGATTCTTTTAAAGTTTATTTACTCATAAATTCATCTTATTCCCAATACTCTAATTACTCATTATATCTTTATACGTTAATTTTAAAAAAATGAGTTAGTATATCACTATGTCCTTGTTATGTTCTTCTAAACTGTTTTGTTATTGAATTGAAATTTCAAGCATTGATTTTATATTAAATTAGGATAATTTTGCATATTGAGTTGTAATGATGTTTAAAGATCGATTTATCCATTTTAATGGTTGAGGATAAAATTATATATTTATTTATTTATTTATTTAAGCACTGAATTGATAGTGTGCCGTATATTTAGACACCTAATTGATTAGTTATATTTTCTTTTTATGTTGGGTTAAGAAAAAAAAAAGTTGTACAAAAATAAAGTAGATGAAAAATAAAATAAATTAAGAGAACAAATATTAAAAATAAGTGAGAAATATAGTAATGAGTTTTATTATTTTTTAAAATTATCTCTGTTATTTTTCTCTCACCAGTAATTTACCTTAATTCATCATTTCTTATTCTCCCAACCTAAATTAAGTCAATAGTGTTCTTTTTAAGGTGTAGTCTTCATGGACTTAACTGGTCTTATAACTGTCTTATAATAGTTAAGAAGAAAATAACAGTTGCTAAGAGAATAAATATTTATTATATAAAAACTATCACGTTTGATTGTTTCAGTGATAAGACTTAATGAAAACTAATTTTTTAAGTTTAAGAACCACGTAAGGAGTTTCTGTTAGCTAGTTCTAATACATACATCAGTCAGGGCTGTTTAATCTTAATTGTTGATCATGGATTGAAATTTGAAAATGAAATAGTATTAAAGGACAAGAGATTTATGTTGTTGTTTATGGTAATTTTTCCCAATTTGATAAGGTGGTCAAAAGGAAAAAGGAACGTTGTTAAAGAGTTTGATGCAAAATTGAAAATGTATATTTAGAGACAGAAAATATATGAGTGACTCCAAAGATTGATAAATAAAAGGGAAAGAGAAAACATTTGGGGTTGTCTCACTCTCAAAGGCTGTTTCAATTGCCACTTAAGATCTCTTTAACGTTAGATCCTAGACATTGGAACGTGGACACACTTCTACTTCATCAGAGTCAGAATAAACGAGATAGATATAGAATAAAATAATATACGCAGTGAAAAAAAATCAGAGAAAAATAATACTATGGAAAGTGCAATAAGAAATTCTATATTCATTCCTATTTCTTTTACCAACTCTCCTATTTGTTTTAAAAATATTGAATTTTTAAGATAATAAGTATATTTATATTTCATTTAATAATATGTTTACAAAATTGTAATTTATTTAATTTTTACATTTTTATTTTAAATTTTGTCTATGAAAATCGAATATAGTTCCACTCGAACTAGTGAACAATTGGTGTAAAATATTGTCTCCAGTAGCTTGCAAATAGTTTTAGTAGTTTAATTTATTCTTGAGAAGAACAAAAAAAATATTACATTAAGAGGGTATTAAATTGCAAATCATAAGGTGTGTTAAAATTTTTTATTTTATGGTGTGAATAGTTATGATCATTAATATTTTGCAATTTGTTTGTGGTGTAGGTGATGTGAAGTATTATTAAGTTATAGAAGTGTGAATCTTGGTCATAGAAAGATCCATAAAAGACGCTGACAAGTGTCTCTTTCTCATCTAATCATGTGAATTATTAGGAAGAACATGGTTAGCACTGTTTATTGAATTTGACAGTAAGAAAGGGTTGAAGCATGCACAAATTTAACTGGTGATGGAAGAATAGGTATTAGGTTAAAACGCCTTTCTCGAAGGACTAATTGACATTCTATTAAAATATATGACATTGGAAGCAATTGATTTACAGTCTCGTGGATAATGTTGAGTAAACTGAGATATAATAACGTTGAATTTGAAAGAAAAGGTAAATTATTGAATAAGTTAAAACAATTCTAAGAGTTGTAAGCACCCATTTGAATGGCAATAAAATACTAAGTTTAGTGGTAAACAACCAATCATTTTGTACTTTTAATTTTTTAACTAAGGTGCTAAAATTACTTATCGTCGCAATTTCTTACATTTTAAATACATCAATCATAAATTAAATGTCTTGTTTTATTTATCTCTTATACTAGTTAAAAAGAATGTTTTTAAATTAAATAGGTTATTCAATTAAAAAAGACACATTTTCCTCCTTTAATTCTCCAAACTAATAATTTAAGATAAAAACATAAAACAAAAATGAAACAATTTATTTTTGTCACCGGTCATTAGTCATGAGGATAACATGATTGATTTTAGGGATATAAATAAATAAATAAATAAATAAATGATTTAGGTATATATTCTTACAACTCAAGTCCAACCTGAATTTTCTATAGTTTGTTTAAAAGATGATCTTTTATTAATACTCAGGATTACAGTTAAGGTTAATAGGCTAAAGAGTCTATCATTCAAAAAATCATTAGATTTAGAAAATCACAGGTTAACACATATATCACATTAAAAACAATTAAAAACACAAAAAGAAAAACATATTGCATTTTATATCAGACCAGTTCAGATAAAGGTAAGAACATAATACTTTAGTTGTTAGACCTTGATATACTATTATATAGTTTTTATAAAAATAATATTAACGAAAAACAACATAACCTATTAAGTTATACTCTCTCTATATCAGTCTTTTCAAAGTTTTGAGTCCGACTGAAAAATATTTAATTCATATACATTTATATTAAAATATTCTCCAATTTTTTAACTGTTTCTTTGTTTTTTTTAATGGAAGTGTATAGCTGGATATTTGGACTACTCGTATAACCTGACTTCCGTGTCCATGTGGATTTGTATTTTAAAATTAAAAATTGAATGCAGAATTTTAAAATTTGGTCTATATTATCGGTAGATTAAACAGTTTTACTCTGCAGATATCCGCGTCCAATATAAAAGGAAGCCGAGTAACATTATTGACATGTAACATTTAAGCATTCGAATAAAAATAAATAATATGTGAATAAACTTTTTGAATAAGTTTTTGTATTTCTAATAAATATCACACTCGTCTTTTTTTTAAATAATATGTAGTCTTTGATCTGTATAAAATATTGATTGTTAGGATTTGAAGTGGAAGGTACAAACCATTGTATTTAAAATTTAAATAATTTTTTTATTTATTTTTAATAATAAATTAAAATATTTATTTTGTTTGCATATTGTCTTGTAGATGAAATAGACCAACCATATCAAGTATGAAATCAAAAACATAATTGATGAATGAATGCAATATTTTTTTAAATATTTTATATTTTATTATGTAGTTTAATATTTAATACCCTTTGTATTTAAATCTAGTTTAATTTATGGAGTTTGTGAAGTATATTAAGATTATTTTTTAAGTTTATTTTTAATTATATATAAGGTATTGTTAAAAATACATTCTTCATCTTAAAAACTCGAATTCTATATGGTAATTCATAACATGCTACTGAAAGATTTAGACGTTTGAAAAGCAATTACTACATTTAGGCTTTTCATATGGCAGTAAAAGACTAAACGGTAGGATAAAATAAAATAAAATTTACAGTGGAATCCAATTTGAACAGGCATTAAGATGGACATAATATCACACAAGAGAGAAATATACATTTGAGGAAATTTAATTTGAAAAGCCAATAAAAGATCCATTTTTTTTAATAAAATGAAAAAAAAACCTTTAAAACTATATTGGTAGGAAAGGTGAGAGGAACGAGTCTTAAAGGGGTCCTCTTTTTCTACTTAGTATCTCTTGTTCTTTTAGTCGATGTTGGAATCTTGCGAGGCGAGCTTGAAGACTGACGAGGCTAGCTGCTTTGCGAGAAAGCACAAAACTCAACTGAGTTACGTAGTTGTCAATTAGACTTCCTGGCTGGTCCACTTCTGCCAATAGTTTCATTTCCTAATCACCAAAATCAATACCACTATCAGCTCCAACAAGCAACAACTTATAATTATTTTCTTCACATTACCAAGAATCGGAGATAACAGGCTATAAAACACTACACTACAGTTCATAGAGCATGTAACAACTATAACTCAGAATACTCGTGCATAGACGAAAGCAACATGCAAAACATCATATCATATAAGAACCCTACTACCTTTCGAAATTTTTTTGTGCCATCAAACATTGAACACGTGCATAAGCTTTTTGTATCAACGTAGGTATGAGTATACAGAAATCAAATTGATGGATGTCAAAGTGCAATGAAAAAACTCAAGCCCTAAAGTTACCTAATAAAAAGCAATTAAAAATTGAATTTCACAATGTTAACGAGAAGGTAAAGAAAAAATTGCCCGACTTACTTCACGAACAATCTCCATTGTGTCCTCAATTTCTTTCCTATGAGCAGCAATTAGTGCTTCCTCCTCCTGCAGAAACATAAATTAAACAGATACTCAAAAGTGTTACAGTAAACTTTTAAACTGAAATAGGATAGGTCCAAACATTTGACAAACCTCAAGTATTGCGCTGATATTCACGTCAGAAGAGGATTCTGTTTCAGATTGCACCGATCCGGTTGTAATTGTGTTATAATTTCCTGTGTTCTGCTGCTTGGAGCTTGTGGTGAAATTATTAGAACCATTGGCGTCTCTTTTTACCCAATTTATAGATCTCTCAGATTTCTCCTCCTTCGTTCCTTTTCTGCGTGGGGGAGACACCCTTTGCACTTTCTCATCTGTAACATTTAGGGAATAAGAGTTCATCTTTTGACTGGTAGAATCACCGTACGAATTCTTCACTTCAAACCTTTCCCTGTCCATTGATGCAGAAGCCAAGCTTTTCTCCTCTCGCCCATTGTATGAATAACTAGAAGAGAAATTTGATAGTTGTTTGTCAACATCAGTGGAAGAGCTGTACAAGGAACTTTCCTTTTCGACAACTTTTCTGCCCAAGTCCGTGGCTTTTATCTCTTGACGTTGACCATTAAAATCCTCTGCACCCGTGCTGGCAAGAAGTGAAGATGTGGATGAAGCCTCTTTATTCGCTGGTGGAACTGGATTTGGGGCCTGGTCCTTCCTAGGATTTCCACTCTTGGATAGACTTTTAACTCTGTTCACACAGGACAAAAATGGTTAATATCTGAAAACATGTACGTGCACGGAAAAGTGCACAAAGTTATGAACATAGTCTTAATTTACCGTTGGAAAACACATACCGGTCTGCATATCTCAAGGTATTAAGTGTGTGTTCACAAGACCCAGCATTTGGAGATATACAAGAGATCATAACAGTTTTTGAATTTCCAACAAAGGAGTCACGAAGCACTTCCGTAAGTTTGCTTCCCCGAAAAGGAATATGGATCTGATCATTGTCCAAAGCACGGATGCACTCCTTCAAAGCCAAAAGACTCTTATTGATTTCAGCACCTTCGATCCTGTAGTAGTGATACAATTAGTGCCAAAAGTGGAGATTATTACTACAAGACACAAAGCAGGGACAGAAAGGAACTCAAGGAAGCCAACCATGATCACTCAAACCATGTTTTGCAGCAGTTATATGAAAATAACATTATACTACAAATTAGACAACAAATAAACACACTTGAATGAATAATTATTACTATATGATTAACAGACCATCCATCATATTAAAACAATGGACCGAGATATTGTATCAGTGATAGCCACAGGAGCAAATGCCCACTGCAGGTTCTTTTGAAAGCAAACCTAACCTCCACAGAAATTTTTAGTTGACCCAAAAAAAATAATTAATTTTTAAATAGATGAAATGGATCCATTTATGAAAAATGTATAGGTCAGATTTTTACTTTTTATAATTGAGTAATGAGTTGATTAATCTTTTTAATAAATTGTTAACATACCATAAATGAACTAATAGTTTATTTTTTATCCGATCATTTTAATCGACTGCAAATTTATCAAAAACATCCATTTTATTACGATTATAATAATCTGTGCAAAGTTGTAATAGACGATTATAATAATCTGTGCAACTAAGTGATCCCTAAGTATATTATACTAAATCTAGTTGCAACTTTGAATAAATAATAAATTGAAATTTCGTTTTTATTACCAGTTGACAATATCCTATACATGTACAGTAACTACAAATCAGGTTATGAAATAAACCAAAACAAGCTGATTTCATTTATCTTTGTCATCTAGAGAACAGTTTATATGTCCTGCTCTTATCCTTTTTAATATAGTAAAGAAAGGAGTCGGTAAATGAGGTTCTCAAAAAGCAAAACATAATTTTTCTTACTTAGAAGCTCCCACACAAGCAGATGGTTTATGCAGAGAAGATAATTTTAATGAAAAGGTACCTTGTCTGACGGTCATTGTCAGTAGTATCAGCACCTCTTTCACTTCCAGCAAGATCAATAAAAGATATCTTCCCCACAACCTTCCCACTTTTTGCCACATTTCCATCATTATTATTCCGCTTACTCTCTTTTATCTCATTGTGCCTCTTTATAACCAGTTGCAAGATAGCATGCGACCTGGAGGACTCCTCATTTGCACCAGTTGACCCCGTACTTCTTGCTGCATTCCCCTTTTCAATGAATTCTTTGACAATCTGTACATCAGACACTTCAAACTCTTGCAGTCCTACAATACACACCTGCTGCCGTCCATCTTCTCTCATGCAGAGTTTTCTATTCAAAGCAAAACAAACACAGCCACTCAGCAATCTATATTAACAGATTGTACTTCCAAGCAGATATAACATGCAAGGTCACGGAGTAAACAAAACACAAAAAATGCGTATTAACTGGCACAAATATGTACAATCCATAAAACCCAAAGAAAAAAAATCAAATCCATTGTATGGGATGAAGTTTATGTTGCTTGGGAAAATCTAGAGTAATACCCTTCACAGTCGAGACTTGCTATAAATTTATTATTATTTAAAAATTTAAACTCAAATCCAGTAGCATTATGATTACGCTGTCCACAATTCATGTTCTTAGTGGGGACTGCTTAATACTATGATAGATATTACTGCTTAGCATAAACATTAAGAATAGTTGTTTCAATTTTTGCAAAATTATCCCCACGAATATGAACTTAGGAATATAGCATTCTCACGTTTGTTATAAAATTTAAAAAATAATTTACCCAGCATAGATGATTCCCATAAGTATATTCAGCATGTCTTTCATTCCCATGATGCGGTGGGAATGTTGAAGTTATAATATAATATATTCCAAATTTCATTTTCTTTCCAACTTCTACCTTTTTGTCTGTCATTTGAATTTTGAAGAACATTACTGGGAGGAATATTAAATCTTAACAAAACATGCTTTGATGTTTACCCAGAAATATTACTTCGAATAGAATTATCTATCTTGAAACAAACTCCACCTAAAATTACAATCTTCCAGTTAAGAACCAGATCACAAATACAAAGCATTCATACCAAAGGTAAATTAATGTCCGAAGGACAAAAACACCAAAACACGCAAGAAAGGAGTACCTACTTTCTGTCACTAAGAAGATCAAAAAGTTTTCCACCATATATCTCAAAGTAGCTAAGCCACAATTTAAATCTCTGGTTTCGATATACTGGTCGATGCAACTGTCTAACAAGGTCTTCGGCAGCCCTGAGTGGCAACGGTTGCATCGTGTATGTTTTGCCACTTCCTGAAAGTAAAACACAATTAGCCTCAAAATTAAACGGTTTGATTCATTAAACCTTAAATTACTTGTGTAATAGCATCTATCGTCAGTAATAATATCATCAACCTCAAGGCCATCAATAGCCGCCAACTCCAGGCAACTACAAACCAAGCCTTTTCTCACTTGGTGGAGTCAACCACATAATCAAATGACACGCTACCCTCCATCTCATCTACTCTCCTAAGCCCTAACTAAGGCATACATTGACTTTATCCACACATGTCAAACAATTGAAGCAAGATGCTATGATCATTTGCACAATAGCCTCCAACTCTTGGCCAGTTTCCACAAAATGAACATGTCATGGCTATTTTGGAACGTTAAAACATAATGGATTTCACAAGAAATACAGGAGCAATACTACACAAGAAATGAATTGACTTCACATTTCCATTATGAACTCCACAGACAATCAAGAACCATTCACAAAAACCAAAATATATGAAAACCAGTAAGCAAAATATATAAATAAAAAGCTTGGAAATATTTTTGAGATGACAAAGTAAAAAAAGATATGGAACCCCTATGCTGTTATGCTTGGCTACTAATATAATCAAGAACCATCAATTACACTCTCTCACACACAACACATACTTGGAAAATATTGAAAAGAAAAAGCTTGGAAAGTACAGGTATGGTTTGAACAGGGAACAACAAATTTCTTACCTGTCTGACCATAAGCAAAACAAGTAGCTTTGGTTCTCTCAAAAATTGTAGGAATAATTGGTTCTACTGTTACTCGATATACCTGTTATTGCAAATAAGCAACCATGCCTTAGATTAACAGATCAAGAATCAAGACCAAGACAGAGACGAGCACTCACAATCTCATAAATACCAACAACAAACAAGACAAAATGATGATGTTATGGCTACTCAGGAAAAAAAGGGTAATCAAAATAAGAAACAGCAAAAAGATTCAATATTTGTTAAGGAGCTGCCTTACTTCGTCATTGGTAACATTCTCGTCAAGAACAGCATCAAAACAGAACTCATGCTTCTCGACGTAAGCTGTCAAATCCACCTTTTACATGACAAGAACAAACAATTAGATCTTTGAACAGTAAGTAAGAACAAGAATAGCAAACTAAAATAAAATTCGATAATTAGTCATAAATAATTCAACCTTTGAATTGATATAATTATTGTTTCAATCCAACATAAACAAACCTTTAGTTTTGGTTCATGGACTGTCAAATATGCACTGTCATATGCAGTTACAATGTCATCCTCCTTCTTAGCAAGCTCCTTCTTATTTAAAGGTCTTTTCCTTACCTAGGACATGCATTGAAAGTAAATGCCTAAAAAAATAGCAATGACAATTATAAATTTCCCTTAAATGTTACTGAATCCATAATTAAAAAGTTACATGTTAAGTTAAGGATAAAAAGTTCAAAACGCTTAGTGAACTAATATGGAGCAATTTATAAAGATGCATTTTACTCATAAGTTTCTTTTCCAAATGATGATTTTTAGTGAATTATTCAGCTAGTTTGGGAAAAATGGTGATAACAAAGAGAAGTGGCAGTGCTGTTACTAGGTGTGATTGTAAAATATGAAAAGAACAAAAAGTGGGATTCAAAAGTCATTGCATACTTATGACAACAGCAGAGTAGGAAAACCATAACTTTTCTACATGTTTTAAAGTGCAGGCAAGAAGCTAATGATAAATGTGTTAGACTACTTATTTCTTTAAAGATTAGCATACCACAACTTTAATCTTAGCAACATTATTTTCTCTTGTATTGTTCTCTTTTTCATTTGTAGGTAAAAAAACTGATGCATCAGCATCTGCTTCTCCTCTTTCCTGCTTTCTGCTAATTGGATTGAAGTCGTCTTCAAAAGCTCTAGCGCCTCCAGGCATAAAGGGTGATGGTTCAAAGGGTTCTGAAATAACATGCTGAAGAGAATAAAGAAATCAGAGACAATAAAACATATGCATGTACAGATACTTGTACTGAAAATGCAAGAAAGTTAGGAAATTGTAGCAATATAAGGGGTCAATAAGAATAAACACGCACAATCAAAAGGTAATGAAACTCAAACAAAATACCGATGGTTAAACATGCATGACTGATACTTACAATTCATAATTTGAATTTTACTACAGTTTGACTGCCTATATTTGTATCATAAGATGAATCTCAAACGACTATGAATCTTAAGATACATGTATGAATGTTATCAAATTTGTGTCATCCATTCAATGATACGATTTAAAAATTCACCTTTTTTTTTTTTCTCAAAACTTCTTCACCAATTCTCGCTCAATCAAAATTGAAAAGTTATATAAGCTTAAATTATTAGATGCAAAGGAATCGAAGGGTACTTTGAACTTATCCTATCTGATTACTGTGCTACATTATTTGTCACCCAATCGTTCAACGTATGCCCTCTAGTTTGGATTTTAAATGATTTGTTGCCATTCTTCTAAATTGAAGGCTTTACAAACTCACATATAGCTAGAAATTTCGTTGTACAAGTCTTGTGGTTAAGTTGTTTTGTCCATTTCTAGCTTATTATAATAATTATAAGATATATTTGAAGTAATTCAAAGACCAAAAAATAGTTTTCCAATTCACAATTTGAATCTCGATTTGATAATCTTTATTCAGACATTCAAACCTATGACTGTTGCCTAAACAGTTGCTCGTATAACCAAGATTCTTTACTATCGTCAAACAAACAGTTGCATTAGACCTTAAAAATTTGTTAAACTTATCATGAAAATTAATAATTATATTGGATTAATCTTCTTACATGGAAGACAACTTTACACGTAAAACATATTATCCCCGGTAAATGTGTAGAAAAGGAATCAAACTGCAGTTTGCTGGTTTAATTGAATGAACTGGAATGGAAACCACCATATAGTGAATCGTACCTCAGACAAAAGCTCTGTATCATCCATAGCATGAAGATCCAGAAGCCCGGCTCCAAAATCTCTCCTGAAGTCTGGAGAATAAAACCCATCTGATACAGCCACTCCACCTAAATTTTGGGAAGTGGGCGTATATGGCTCAGAACCAGATTCCCCATTAAAATTGAGGTTTCTCATCAACTTAAAAAGCCTCTGCTTTTCTTCTGCAGACTGCGCTCCATAACCCTATGCAGTATCATGTTTACTTAGTCATCTCATAGACTACCATCATAAGCAACAAGACAGAAAAATAAACAACATTTAGCCTGTTCAAGTTCAACCATAGTCAATGAGAGTTTCAAAACAATATAGAACAAAGGTACACGCTAATTATCCACAGAATTGTTCCAAAACTTCAAATAGAAATGATAGTCAGGTGTTTCAAAATTTTTAACAACACAAAAATGCATCCTAAACACTAAAGGCACAATGATTTTGGGATACACACGATAAACTATACACCCTTCCTCTAGCAAGCACAATATAATATACTCACACAACAATACGCAAATAACTCCAGCAAACACATCGAGGGAAAGTATCAGAACAACAGAAGTGCAACAACAGAGAAAATGGACAATTAACAGATAATTTAGATATCCTTGATTATCTCAACTGACCAAATTGTCTAAGCAGAACTTCGGACGATCAAGTTACCACACTATATACAGCCCGAACATGAAAGAAGTTGCAGGAGAGGGAAAACAAAAGAGACGGTAAATTAATAAAATGACAATTCAGAATTCTTTCAGAAAGCGAAGAATTAACAACTAGTTGAGAAACGAGTACCTAACAGAGTTGTTATCTACGGAAGAGAGACGATAAATACCTGCATAAGAAGATTGGGGAGGAGGCGTTGATCAATAGCAGTGGAAGCCAATGGAGAGGCCAGATGCTGCAAGCCGGCGGATTGCAACCAGCGCGCCATGACAGCGTCGCCGGCATCGGTGGCCGGCCCCGCCGCATTGTGGAGGGATCCGGCGCCGGCGTGGTCATACAGAGCAGTGGCGGCTGCATTGCTCTGCTGCATCTGGCCACCCATGTGGCGCTGCGACCGTCGTTGGGGCGCCAATTTTCAAGATCTGTTTTCACAAACTTCGCAACAAACACAGACGTCAGAATTCAAATTCGAAAACCGCCGCAATACAAAAAAAATAAAAATAATAATAATAATAGAAGCATTCGGAACACTTACGATAAGGAGAGAATTGGAATCGAAAAAATAACATGAAAGTGGGAGTGAAAAAACGGAATCCAAAATGAGCGAAGCGTGGGATTGGAGTGAACGGAGTTATTGAGGAACGGAGTTATTGAATCGAGATCTGCGCTGCGAAATGGGGATTGGCAATGGCGGATTGTGATTCAGATCTGAAAGTGGTTGAAAATACGAAAACGAAAGGCCTGAACGGTGGAGAAGCGTGGCTTCTAATGTTGTTGATGTTGTGTGAGTGAAGAAAATGGAAGGATGGCGGAAGAAGAGAGAGAAAGTGAAGCGAAGAAGAAAGAGTAGGCGTGGATGATATCATATACTTCTTCGACACAAACAAAGTATACGTCAATGGAAAATTTACAAATAACCATCACATAATCAAATACTCAAATATTATATAATATTCTTTTCAAATATTATTAAAACGGCTACACGAAATTAAATCTCTTTTTTATTTTTTTCTCGTAAATACTAATATATCCTCCTCCTTTATTATAGTAAAAACGCATTCCTCTTTTCTCTTTTTTTTTTTTCTCAGTAAAAAGCTAATATTAAGTTAGATTATTATAAAAATTAAGAATAATTTAATTTTCTTTGGCATACACACGTCAAAGCTACAAAGGAAGAATGAGAAGCGATTTCCAAAAAGAAAAAAAAATGTATTAGAAATTTGGAATTTATTAAATTCACGAGAATTACCAGAGTCATCTCTTTCACCCTAACATCAAACCTCTACTTTCATTATTTATGCCACACACAAATGAAAACCTGCATTTTTAATTTTATGATCAAATTAGAACAACTTCATTAATAAAATCATATCACAAAAGATATTATACAAGTTACCTAGGAGTAGAAATTATGTCATTGTGAAACTTTAATTAGTAATTTGGATTTTTTTTAAATAGGCCTACTACTACTGATACAAGGACTACAATTTTAATAATTTTTTTTTCAAAACTGAAATGCAAACAAAAATTATTGAAAAATCAATGTAGAGAAACTTAATTAGATCTCACTTATTTTTTTTACTTATTTAAATAATTAAATTAGTGTTGAATTTTAGGAAGAAAAATTAAGTTGAGTTAAAGAAAAATAATTCATTGTCATTTTTTAAGTTATGTTTGATTTAAAGGTTTTACTATTTTTAGTGCATTTAAATAAAAAAAATTGTCTATTAGTGAGCTAGTTTCAACTATAGTTAAGACTTTTTCAATAGAAAAATATATTTTAATGAGAGTTTGAAATAAAATTGTCTCGTATTTGGATCTCAAAAGTTGTGCCAAACAAGGTGACACAATATTCAATGAAACTTCGAAAGTAGAAAGTTGAGTTAAATATTTAAACTGCAATCCAAACATCCCAAATAGTAAAAAATAAGTAGATTTAAATTTAACTTATTTTTTCGATGATTTTTTATTTTTCCCCAAGATTTGGAACAGATAAGGAAATATGAAAAATATTTAAATAAAATAATTTTCAAGATTTTTTTGAAATTGTGATTAGTTCAAGTTCTCTTGGAGGAGAAAAAATAAAAAAATAGTACATAACTGAATATATATTAATGTCATCGAACTAAAAGATAATTCATCGCAAAAAATTAATAGTAATAATAAATTAAGAAGGTATTTTCATTTTTTTTTTCACATGTTTGTTTTTCCTATTGTCATTGTAATACGCCAAACTAAAGTGTATAAGCTGCGTTTAAATTTGGTATTGCACGTGTCAATAAGATCAACATATCAAAAATATAAAAGGGTTATTTAAAATATGTGGCTCTAAAATACATTAAATGCGTGGTGTATTAACGTTATTTCCAATTTTATACATTCTATTTTTACACATTTTTACTAAAAGAAATGTATATATACGAATATTGCCCTAAAAGAAAAATGTGAGAAGAATGATGGAATATGTGAATTTTAGAAGTTTTGTGATGCCATTTGGCAAATACATGTAAAACAAAGAAAATGGCATTGTGCTGTATTTCTTTCCTATTTGACTGTATTTTTCACTCAAAACCTTCTTACAGATAAATATAGAACATGTTACGTGGCTTGTTATAATATGACAACTTGTTAGAAATAGGAAAAAAAAGTTAAATAGTGTATATAAATTAAAACTAGTTTATATATAAGCTAAAAATTAAAAAAATTATATCACATTTCTCAAATTACCTAATCTAGTGGCTAATTGAACAGTTTCTTAACCATTTATGATGGACAAAGGACCCACACCATATTTCAAATACTGTGATTAACACAAACCTTGTTTCACTGCTAATTAATTAACAATTAATAAATGTCATAACCATTACGAGTCACCTTTGTGGGCGTACTCTACCTTCTTCATAATAAAAAACTTTAGTTTAATAAAGAATGTGTGCTTAAATTTAGCATCTAATATTTTAGAAAATAGTTATGAAATAAAAACTAATCTAAAATTTATTTTTAGATATAAATAAGATAACATCTAATTTTTTTAACAGGAAAATTGTTTAAGTAAATAAAAGTTATTTATTTACTTTTTATTTTTATAACAACAATCAATTCTCTCTCTAAGAATATATTCTCTCTCTAAGAACATATTATTTTTTATTTTTATAAAAATCACCAATTATCTCTAAGAATATATTATGTCTATAAAAAATACCAACTCTTTTTTTTTTAAGAAGATATACAATTTTATTCTTATGAAAATCACAATCTCTCAAACAATTTATCTTTAAAATTTTTTACCTTTTCTCTAGATTTGTAATCTCATAGGTTATCAGATTGACCGACAATCTTAGATTCTTAGTGTTGAGTAAATCAAGAGTGTCGGATTAGATTATTGAACAGAGTTAAATTTCCTATGATATTAGGATTTTTAAGTATCTATACTCTATAGAGGTAAGGGAAGCGGGTTTAAATGTTTTTAATGGATATTGTAATTATTTATTTTATTAAATGAATTTGAATTGAATGGATCAATGTTTATGTATGATATGATGTAGTATCAATATTTGTAAATGATGCAGTGTGTGATCAAGACATAGTATGTTTAGGAAAGGATATACCCGTATTGAGATTATTAGGACGTGTATTGTTTGGGGATTTGATCTATCTAAGGAGGTATCCTGACTCTTCTAGTACATTGGATTCATATAGATGAAGTAGCCATGTCCGAGGTTTGACTGATCAGAATAGGATATATGGATTAACCTTGTGCATATGAATGTACCCGAGGTTTGAAATAGGAATTGATTGGGACAGACTCTATTCGAGGTTTGAAATATGAGCTGATAACAGATAGATGGTATGAGCTGATAACAGATATATGGTATATGACAGGTGCAATCCTTGAGTTTTCCGGATATAGAGAGTCTAGTGTCTTTCTATGTGAGATGAATTATGAAAGATTAATTGTTATTGTTTGGTTGACATAGAAATTTAATTTATAAAAATACATGTTTTAAAACTCTATGGCTTATCCTTATTTTTGTGTGGTGTTTGTTTTGTTTTTAAACTGCTATGATCGTCGTGGTGGTGTGAGTCTCCCAGTGAATTGTTAGAGAAATTTTATTTTATTTTATCTATAATTTTATGGAGATGTTTTTATTAAATCTTATGTGGAGAAATATATTTTGAAATAAATAATGTATGTATGGATATTTATATTTAGATTTAGTATATAATTTGTGTGTAATAAAGTTTTTATTATATAAAAAATATGGGATGTTAGATGGAAAATGTATTTTTCTAAATTTGTATTCAATTTTGACGAATTAAGAAAGTACGAAAATGAAAAGAAAAAAACGAAAACCCTTTTCAAATGATGCCAAACATGGCATAGCTTGGGGTTCACTTTTTTTTGAACAGAAGGATTTGCTTTGGGACGAAGCATGAGAAGTTTGAGATCTAACGATTAATTAGGAACATTAATTTGACTAAAGGTGAATCTTTTTGTTTTGTTCTTTTAAATTCACCAAAGTAGTTCTACCATCCTTTCTAAACATACGTCCAAATTTCAATAATTGAAGTTGATAACACATGACCCTCTATTATGTCTTTTTCAGATACATCTTTTACGTTTTTATATTTCACGTGACTTTGTTAATAATAATTCACTCCATGCTATTCATTCCATTAATGAATTGAAAAGGATCATACAATATCTTTTTATGCTTGTTAAGACGTCTTTTCTGGTATATATGTAAGCCACTTAATATACCACCTGAAAATTATAACTGATAATATAATTTTCGATCTTATCTTATTACTTATACTCAATTTTAATTACTAATTTGGATTGGAAAAAAATTATTAATTTGGATTGACTTGAGTGATGAAAGACTGAACAAATCTCAATTTTAATTGGATTTAATTAGGCATCATTCTTATTGTGTTTAGTTAAATTTAAATACATGGCTAAATCTAAAAACTTGACCCAGTAAAACACATGGAGCAATGTGAGAAATGAATACGAAATAAATTTCTGCAATTAGATATTTAAGATATATAGTACGACATAATTAATAAATAAGCTTCCATTACTAAATTCGAGCGATCAGAAATTAATAAAGAGATGCACACTTTTCTTAAGAAGCATACGAGCTTCATAGAGAAAAAAAAAATAAAACCTCACCATACAATAAAAAAAATTAAATATAAAAACATATATAAAAATTTATTGAAATTATAAAAAATGGTAAAATAATTTAAACTGCATTCTATAACAATAATTTGAATAAAATAAATTAAGAAAGTTAAAAGATATTTAAAACAAAGTCTAAATTCCTATTTATATCTCAATGCTCCTTCCAGTTAGGTTTATAGATGATAAAATTGTAAGTTTAATTATAATTTTAAAACAAACAATCATAAAAATGTTACGATGGTAGAATATATGATTATTATATAATATATATTGTGATAGACTTATTTTGATTTTTGAGAAACTCAATCAAAAAAATTTAATCTCCTTTTATTAATCATCATTTTTCTTTCTCATATTTTTTTTTTCATGATGAATTGCAGAGAACTTTCATCTTCTATAGACAAAATCTTAATTTGTTTTTATATAATCAAAGTCTACCAAATTAGTTATCATGAATTATTTATAAGATAAATAACCTTTTAATATATTTATTAATAGATCGTTCTATTCTATTAAATTACATTCAAAAACCACAATTAGCAACATCTTTAATTCATGGTATTTTTAAGATCTAGTATTACATCAGTCTTTGTTTCATAACTTGCCGTGCATTAAATATTACTAGATTTTTTATATTTGTGTAAGAGCTTTTCGAACAAATATTTCATGAACTTCACAAAATTCACAACAAAACTAATATAAAACTCATTTCTTACAATTTTCACGGAAAATATATAGAAAATTTCCTAAAGAAAAGATAAAAAAATTATAATAACAAAATGACAACTCTGTCTATTGAGTTTTAAAATATTTTAGTCCAATTTCATTTCTCACTAATTATTCTTTAACTCATGCTTTCATTCTCACTCCAATACCTCTTATTTTTTCATTTTTTATAAATTATAGTTGTCTTTTTCGTTTTTATTTTACCTGGATTTTTATTATTTAGAAGGGTCATCCACCAATACAACACATAATAGAATTATAATACATTCAAGTAATAATCTATCCAACATAATAAAATTACTAATTTGCATAGTAATTGTTTTATAAATAAATTCATAGTATTTTATGAATAGTTGACACTGTAAAAACCTTTATACTATCAACAAAATCTGTCAAATTTAAACCTTTTTTTTCTTCAAAGCGACTCCATGAACATGAAAACATGAGAGAAGATCTTCTTACAATACATCTGAAAATGAGTCTGAGTATTTGCCAAAAAATAATTCTCAGCTTCACCAGTACAATGCTTTTACACTGAAGATTGAAACTTTTATTCTGCAGATGATGACATCTGTGGACCAACGGAGTTTAGATAGCGGTATATTTTAATAAGAAAATTTAAACTTTAAATTTTCATTGAAAAATGTATTTGTATTTAGTGTCTTATATGGTGTATGAAATAGAATTTTATCCAATAAAGAATTTCACCCAAGAAAGATAAAAGAGAAAAAGATGGCATGTGGGTCTGAGGGTTAAGCTTGAGTTTCAAAGAAGATGAATTGATTCTACGTTACACCCAATACGTCAACTTTGATTGTGTTGATTCATGCAGTGTCAACCCCTATTAATGCCACATTTTGCAATTTTTATAATCGCTTCTACAACTGATTTATTCCCTAAATAGTAATTTAAACGCTCCAATATTCCATCAACAGAACAGAGATCAAGCTCCCATCATCATGCATACTCTCCCCAACAAACAAATTATGTAAAAATGGTAATCAGATATATCAATGATTTATCATGAAATATAATATACAGCATGTGAAACTTACAACTGAAGATACTTAATCTTGGGGGTAGGAATTTAGTTACTCCTTCAATCTGTTCTTTGAACAAATTTTGTTTCTCTTTCTCAAATTTTAGTCCTTCAAATTAAAATTAATCGTCTTAATTCCTATATTTTAAAAGATACTTCTTTCAATCACATACTTCTTTCAAAAGTTACAAATTATTTATGACAACATATTCGATTTTACTTTCTTATGATTAAATATCAATCACATTCAGTTTTTCTTTCAAATTATTCATTTTGACGAGATTTGATCCAAAGGAAAAAAATCAAGTTTCTTTTTCAGAAGTACATAAAATAAAAAATCAATTTGAAATTTGAAGACTGTAAATCAAACTGAGACCAAAGCGAATTGGTTTGACCAACTCTAAAAAGGTTCAACATTTTAGAAAATATGGATCAATGCCAGGACCAAAGTGATGATCACAAGACCAATGAAAAAACTTAGCAGTTTAATTTTCATAAATGCGCTCTCTATGCATATATATTATATAAAAAAAGAGAAGAGATTAAGTTATTCTAAGAGTATATTCTCGCCAACATTCTTTACATTTACTTTAATCTCACGACGAAAAAAAAATGAGTAATTTTTTAAAACCATTATATAAGAAAAAAGTAAATGTACAGATAAAAAATATATCTTTCAAAATTTGTCTTATATTGCTTTCATTATTCCTGTATGAAGACTTTAAAATTGAATACCATCCATTATATTTCAACAATTTGCTTTCTTTTCTAAAATACCAAGAAAATACGATAAAACCATCATTTCAGATGCTTAAAAATCTAGATTGAAATTAAATTCACTATACCGGAGATTTTAAAATTGAATGAGGTTTATTTTAAACATATTTCTGATAAAACAAGAAAATATATATACTTAAAAAATAAAGTCTAATTCCTAAAATTAGTTGTTCTAAACATATTCTAAAATGCTTCACATAAAATCGTAGTAAGTCATAATCAAAACCAAAGTAATGCACCGTTTTCTTCACTGCCCTTAATTCGCCAGATACGAGGGCTCTGCATCACCGCACAAACAAGTTCAAAATTCAGTAGAAAAGAACGCAAATAGTAACTAAACACCAAAAACGGTGAGGGGGAACACAGTTATAGTTACATAATTAAAATCACGACCTTATGCCGCATCTATGACTGACCTCTGCGTCGCATATACAACCTACTGCATACTACACTACCTACATGGTGTACCTGGATATCAGGACGATGTGCATAATCAGTCCATCCACAATCTAACAAATGCCAGAACTTTTGAATGGTTATGGCCAAGATAGTGACAGGAGTGAAGGATACTTCATCAGAAAGTGATCAACTGATTTGACATAATGACTGTTTCAATTTTCTGATGACCAAAATCCAGCGTGGAGATACAGATGAAATATTCTTTAGCTTAGTTAGCTCTTAATCTCAAGATTTCCTTCGCTGTTCTGCGCCGAAAGTACGACATGTGTTCCTACAAATGGAATTATGGGAAGAGGAATTCAATTCAGATACCACATGAAAAAAATAGTTACAAAAAGTGTGCCTTCCTCAGCAAATATGGCGAGGCTTAACTTAAAAACTAATCCATTGGATCATTTTAGAATGTTCAGTTGGGCAAGGCAACTTGGGTATTATAACAGCTAATGGTCACCATATACAACATACGTTGTTTAATCTTAAAAAAAATTGAAAGCAATTTACAAGATTTGAAAGTTGAAATGTTCTATTATTCAAACTCTTGGCAGCAAAACAATCTACCCTTTTTGACATTAAGAAAGTATTCCTTATCGAACAGGTGAATGAAATGACTTACCAAATAAGTTAATGGCTTCAGGAAAAATAAAATTCAATGCTATATAATGAACAGATAAACAAAGGCATGATTTTCTTACAGAAATGGAACACTATAATATCTAACCTGGTTGAAACACAGCCCCAAGTTTCTGCTATAGAAGTCAGCGTATTTGATCATAAAAACCCCACAATCATACCTGTTTAAACATTAAGTTGCATATAGAAAACAATTAGCCCACAAACTACAGGAAATACTGTTCAGCGCTACAAAGGAATAAAATGAAAAGTGAGATTGTATTCGTAAAGTATTGATGTCTAAAAAATTTCTTATTTTATCCTACCAAGCTCGCCATTAAAGAAATTCTTTCCCATAGTGTAATAGAAGAAGTTATATTAACTTTGTTAGACTATTCAGAAAGTCTTTATCCAATGCTAAGCAAACATCAATTTCTTAAAATAATAAATACTTAGGATCTAGATTTATATTGGGCAATTGATATGACATCAAACTCTGGTGAACAAAAGTCATATGTATTAACAGTAACTACAACAAAATGATCACCATGACTACCTTCGGAGAAGATAGAAAATTAAAACTTCCCAGCACTGAGCCCTTAGGACTAATTAATCCATACAAAGTCTTGATAATAAATAATCAACAAATTAATTAACAAAGAATCAAAAAATAGATATTCCTGTAAATTAAAAATATACGGTCAATGCATAAAATCTATTTATGGTGACAGTTTTCTTATAACCAATCAATGACAAACATTTCTCCCTTTCATTTCCTGAGTAACTCCCTTTTCTAATATTTTATATCTATACAATGATCTTTCATTTTTAATTTAGAAATTGCGAGATATATTAATTATATAAGGAAAGTTGTCTGAGCCAATAAGATATATAATTCATCAGCAGTGGGAATTTACCACCGATTATTTTTTTATTACAGAAGATATTTCTTCATTTTTAAACGGGAGAAATGCTAAACTAATGATCAGAAAACAAACCCATTCTGCTGCTCAGGAAGGTCTTCAACAAATTCTTTTTCCCAAGAACTTACATCAATATTTTTTCCAGTCTTGTCCTTTACTTCATCTACAAAATAGCTAGCCTGGTAGACATCAATGATAAATATCAGCAATTGCCACACATAAATGTGAAGACATCTATATATTTTTCCTGAGTTTCCATCAAATCAAGTCCTGTGAGAAACACGGACATGTTCCTTAACGGAATTGTGAGAGTGATGACATAAATATTTTTCTTCTAACCTTGAAAATGTTATCTCCATAACTAAAGGTCTAAAAACATGACACAATCCAGAGTCACACTTAGGCACCTCATCAAAGCAAAACACATTTATTTTTTGTGCATCATATAATAAAGATCTCAAGTTCCCTAAAACTAGCTTATATCCAACATAATTTTAATTTACAGTTAATAGGATCATAAACACAACTAACTCAAAAAGTATATTTATAATATATGCACAATGTCTAAATCTATTGTCCAAAAGTTTAATGTTCAGATTCAAATACTACGTCAACTTTCCGACACACACATATTTGGGTACTAATGAACCGTTATTTTATAATCACATATTTGGGTACTAATGAACCGTTATTTTATAATTAGGTGCTTATTCTATTCCATAGTTCTTGGTTGATTTATCTATAGATTAGATTTTGATTTACACTATTGAAAATGGAAAGATACATGACTGGGTTAAAAAATAGTGGGGGATTGAATTATCATTAGAAGTGTTGATGATTCCTGATTGAAACCAAATACTTTTCTACGACTATCACCAACTCGCTGTCATCACTTCCAATATCCTTTTACAAGCAATTGGCAGATAGGAATACCAAACTTGCAGTTAAACTTACCAGAACTTCCAGCGCATGGTTATCTGTTCCTCTCAGTGAATCCAAGTACTGAAATTTCTTATCTTTCTTATTGATAACAGCCAAGCACCAATGGATCTCTTTATGAATAGGTACAAAAATCTAGGAAAACCAAATATGGTAAAAGGTCAACATAAAATCCAATTTCGATGATTATAAGAAAAGCAAAAATTGATAATTCCTTCAACATAATTACTTTATCACATTCATGTAGGCCATATCCCAGTTTCTTTTGGCTGGTCCATCTCCTCACAGATTTGAAATCATAACCACTTTTGCCACTTATTAACTGGTAAGTAGAATTCACAAATAAAAACATCAATGACAGATCAATATGACTAAATTGCAGAGAAAATATAGATAAAACAAAACAAATAACATGCACGATGTTTCTATTTCCTACTTATGGCATGGATCGTGGAGTCTTGTTCATAATATTGATATTGGTTTGTGTTGAAGGTATTATTTGATTACATTAAATAGGGAGATATGACATGATCTGATAAGGAAATATCTCACCAAATATTTCTCATCATTAGATATTAATTTTATTCTTTATAATTGTATCTTTTCTTCATTATAAATAAGAATACTCATGTATCTACTCAACACACGGAATTCATTACATTCCTCGGTCTCTCTCTTCTAACATGGTACCAGAGCACTATCATCCGCCATGACTTATTTTGCCACAAATTCTTTCAACAATTTGTACCAAACTTGTAGATTTAACCACATCCCAACCCCAAAAAATACTCCAGGTTCATCAGCACTGGTAAGAACGTAGGGCAATGAACAAATTTTAAACAACCATAGCTAGAACTCTGCCTATGTGTGCTTAATCATCATACAGTCAGTCCCATGCCGAGATAAAGGATTGGTGTCAAGCAGTAGACAACCAAAGTAACTTTATTCACAAGTAAGTGTAGATTCATTATAATTTATAATAAAGTTTTTATTTTCTAATCAAATTTAGATAAAGATCTTTTCTAATCAAGATATTTTGGAAACTAAAATAAAATTACTCAGAAGCTTATGTGACTTTGTTATTTTACTTCATAATGCTAATATATATAGATGTTAATTTATGTTAAATTGCTCTCAGAGTTATATTTTGGTAGTCATTGATAGTGAATTTTGTCTTCATATCTTCTATATCTATATATGTTATGTTTTATTATTGATCCTGAATCTTATGATTCATGATTCAGAAAATCAGCCTTCATGTTCACAAATTGTGTCCCTATTGAACTACCATGTTTCCAATGCAAAACATTTTAAGACATGCCTTTTAGAAAACAGTTTCCATTACTGTTACTTTCCTCGGAAGAAATGAGCCCCAAAATAAATGTACAAAACATGCCCACATTCAAAAGATGCATGTGTTTGCAAGCACTATTCAGTTTATATTGATAGTAAAAGCTGGCTACCTTCTTGTAGAAAAAGGTATTGAAAAAATGACAGTTCAGAAACTTCTGCGGCTCTCTTCTCTCCCTCTCTTTTAGCAATTCAAGGTACAAATTTATTACCTGCAAAGGTAAAGGTATAAGATCACTAAATTTCAAATCAGTGACTTTTAAATTTTAAGCTAGATATTAACTTTCTTCTCTTCCTCAGCAATTCAAAATAGTTTAAACAAACAATAAGCAAACAAGGTAACCTCATCATTTAACCATGCACCCGGTCTAAGGCACTGAAATTTTTCTCCTGAGACCTCAATGCAAGATTTCTCATGGGCAACCAAGATCTTCCTCCTGTAGAAGCAGACCCTCAATAAGATAAGGAACAGCTTAAGCCTTTGTCAATTGCATATAGCCAAAATTTCTAAACATACCTGTTGGCAGAAAATGCACGTGCAACCTCAACTTCTTCCTCTTTAGTAAGAGGAATAAAAGGTTCCAATGGCACTTCCTGAAAGCAATACTAAAATTTTGTCAACTGCACTAACATTTACACTGTTTCCTATGGCTTGATAACACAGTGGCACATTGCAATGCATCATTCATTAAAAATTCATCAAAAAAAGAACAGAAAAACATACGTCATAATTACAGCCTAATCGGACAAAATATAGAAACATGGGGCAGTTAAGTCTTTACCTCTACTACTTCCTTCTTCGGGCGCAACAATTCAAAGGTGGACCTACGCTTCTCGTTAAGCTTAATTTCAGCGGACAGCCTCTGAATGGTATCCGAGCGCTTTTCAACAGCCTCAAGCAACTTCCTGTAGGCATGAACATCCGAAAGATCACGAACCGGAGTTAAAGACAGAGTGTCCATCATCCTCACAGCATTAACAATATTCAAATGGCCGTTAGTTAACTCAGAAACCACAGATGAAGTTGACTGCTGCTGATGACCACCACGCACATCCTTAGCTTCCAAATCCTTCACTTCAGTCACAACCAAATCACCCTCTTGCCACTTGTGCTCCGTCAACACAGAGCGCACATCCCGTCCATCTTCCCTAAAACGAACCTCCTCCACACCAGAATCTTCGGAAACCATGCCCTTGGGACTATCATCATCCACTTCATTCACCTCCTTACCCTTTTCCCCAAACCTAATGCTAGCTAAGGCTGAATTCTTCGCCCTCTCGTAATTTTCACTCAGCATGTTGCCCACATCGTTACCAATATCTTCCTTGCGATCACTACTAGCATTCAAGCTCGATTTCATACTATTAAAGATAGGAAAACCAAACTTACGGGGTCTACACGGCGCGTGAACCTCCCTACGCATCAATGGCTTGACTTCGGGATATTTGGAAATTCTGGAAACGATACTACTCGAGGATAACACGGAATGGGCGTGGCTTTGGGATGTTGTTGACAGTCTGAGCCTTTTGGGATTAGGAGATGGAAGGTGGTGATTCGCGGAGAGCCAATGCTGGCGGCGCTTGCCGTTGTTAGTTACGACGGCCATCGGAGAACGAGCATGTCCGGTGGGGGTTGGTAGAATTGGGGATTGGGTGAAACCCTAACGGTGAAGGAAGAGAAACGGTTGAGTTAGGGTTTATGAGAAATTGTATATGAGAGAGTGAGAAGGTGGGATTGAGAAATGAGGGAAATGGAATGGATGGAAGAGTTTGAGCGGGAGAAATTGAAAGGTGAGAGGCATGAAGAGATGAGAATATGAGAAGAGAAATTGGGGTGGGAAGTGAAAGGTGGTGTAGATCCCTTGATTGGCGATTCACCTCCGTTTCTGTTCCGCCGACGACCTTTGCCTTATATATTTTGTTTTCTCTTTCGCGGCACAAACAACAATTAGTCTTCTTTCACAAATTTTTCCCTTTTCTACCTTAAATTAACACTTATCTTAATTAACTTTAATCTACCAAAAAATAATAGAGTTCGTTTAGTTGTGTTTGTGATAATTGGCATTTATCAAAATTAGACCTAGAGGTCAAGATAATCTCCAGAACACAAGTAAAATTAAGCAATAATGTGATTCTTTTCAAAATATATGAGTTTTGTTTCTTTTTAATTGTTAATATTGACGTGGACACAGACATGTTTCATTAGAAGGCCTAATGGAATCTAGTGTGGTGAAAAAAATATATACAAACATACTCCGTATAAATAAACAAATTTAATAAGAATGGCTTGGAACATATTCTATATAAACAAATTTATTAAGAATGGTTTATCTTACCACTTGGGTATTAAATTAAGACGATGATATTTTGATATTACTATTTATTTTTGACACCATTTAATATTAATATATATTATTATTTTATTCATATATAATATTTTATTAATAAAATATAGTGTCAAAATAAAAATTAAAATAAATAGTAGTATCAAACTACCATTAAACTATATATATTTTTTTTTAAGAAACCTCTCAACAATAATTATAAAAAGAAAAAAGTTAAGTTTTTTTTTTATAAATTAGAAACAATTTATGGATAAATTAATTTATAAAAAATTGGTTATGTAATTATTTTAAATAAAAAAGTGTCTGAGAGATTTGACCAAACGGAGGTAAACAACCAAGGAAGGACTAGAGTAAAAAAAATCTTATTTTAATTATAATAAAAAAATAGTAATGTATAGTAAAAATATTTATTGTTTTGTAACTTACAATATGTTTTATTTATTCATGAAGTTAATATTCATTTGAGATAATAATAACATTTTTTATGCATTTTAAAAACATACAATTGAATTAAATTATTTGAAAGGTAAAATACCAATTAAAATAAATTTGTTAAAAGTCTAGAAAGATAGTGAGGGAATACTGTTATAATAAGAGTTAATTTCATATAATCAAATGTCTAAGTTATATATTTATTATTAGAAAATTTTGATCTGTTTTAGTACTGTATATTTATTATTAGAGGATATAAATTTTTTTAAATTTATTGTATTGATTTTTTTTTAATATAAACAAAGTATCTAGTGTTGTTTTAGAAAGAGAGGGTTGTATTCTTATCTTTCTATCTTTTCAGGAATTTAACATGATATTTAGAGTTCCTTATAAGACTGTGTTGGCCTGGTAGTATTGTTAAAGAAATTCCTTTTATGAATTTTTCTTAGGTTCACTTTCATAGTTTCTTTCTTCCTTAACTTTTTTGTCCTGGTAATCAACTTCTAAAATAGTTTCTGTAGTAATTTCTAATTATATTGTTAGTACTGAGAAGATGTATGGGTTTAACAATCATTCTACTTGGACTCCTGAAATAGGGTTATGGTTAAGTGAATTGTGATAGAAATCTGATCTCACTGTCACTATTAAATCTCCTTTTACAAAACATTGGGAATAATTGGTAAGGATTGATGGTGAACTTTGTAGTTTTATTAAATCCATTTCACTCAAACCCATTTATTTTGTTACGAGTATATGCACTAGTTTGGGTTTTTTTTTATGACCTTGGACTTGTGTGGCCTGGCACAAGAGTATGTGACCAAATTTTGCAATTACCAATAAATCCTATTATGACTTCTACACCATCCACATTCTTCCTTATTCCTCAAAAAAGTAATAATGATGCACATTCTGGCACAAGTAATTCTAAAAAATCATCAAAAATGCAAACACCTGTCATATTGGACTTACAATCAATAGGTGTTGGAGATTCATGGAAGCTATGACTATTTCTACACTAGGAATTATTTACAAATTAAAAGCTAAAGGAGGAGAAAAATGACTTTTCGAGGATCTTAACTTCTATGTATGTTTCAATTTCATTTAGAAAATTAGATTGAGTTGAACTCAATTAAAATTTTGGTTTTAAATTAATTAAAATTTGAGGTAAATTTTGTTTGTAACTAGAATTGAATGAAAAATTAGATTGAATTGAACTCAATTAGAGTTTTAGCCATAAGTTAATTGAAATTCAAAGTAAATTTTATTTGTAACTACATTTGAAAAAAAAAAAGAAAAAAAAAAGAAAGATACCTACACAATTTGACGTTCAATGAAAACTTGTTGTTCAGTATTCAAAATGAAATCCAAACACACTAAGTCTCCTCTTCTTAGGCATCATTTGTCATAGTCGGAATGCAATTGTTACTGTTAATCCATATACAAGATAAATAGATGTTACAAAAAAGACATTCTCTTTTTACTGCAAAAAGGACATCTGATATTGCATACATCATAACATGTTGGTTGCTTATACTATGAAAGAGAAAGCAATGCTAAATGGTGTATATGACAGTGATCCCATGTTTTTCATAATGGCATGCAGCTTCATGATTATCAATGTTTATCATGTACAATGAAGCTTTCACCATCGTCCGTCTCCTAACACGGGAGAAAAGGAAGTACACGTTTTACAACAGAAAAGGCTGACCAGTAATTTTCCTATCCCAACAAACAACCATTAGTATTTCAGCTATGGAATGCAAGAACTTTATGCTTGTACTGTTTTCATACAAGCTGCACTACAGCAATGACCCTTAGGGCACCGTTTTGGAGAAGATCAGCAAGCTCATCAAATAGCAGAGCAGTTCGCCAACCCCATCCCTTAGGAAATTTAGGTAGAAGTGTGCCTGTTTGTTTAAAGCTTCCAAACACCATCATTTCCCTCTTGGATGGGACAGTCAACTGAATGTGAAAAACAGAACAATCCCAGAACAATTAAAAAAAAATGATAGAAAGTGAAGCACCAGAACAAATGAGTAATTCATGACTGATATTACCTGGTAGCGTGCAGTCACCTTTTCTCGTGAGTCAACATACATGTGCACCTGATAAGACATTTCAAAGATACCAAAGTTAGATACACCATCTAAATGAAGATCTATAGTTAAAGCAAAGTAAGTATAAATGTCAGGCCATATAATCAGGCAAAGTAAAGTAAGTATAAATGTCAGGCCATATAATCAGCTGTCTAAAACCAAAACGAAATAAAAAGACATTGTACCATCGCTAAAGGCATTAAGCCTTCCAAACTTAGCAGCATAATAATTTCAAACTATCTTTAGGTCCAACTCATTAAAATAAAAAAAATAAAAAAATCTTCAGCTAACCTTTCCATGTATATCTGTTATCTCTGCTTTCCGACGATGAAGAAACAACCCTGCATTGGCATTGAAAATAAGCTTCCAGGCAGACAATATTTTCTTTATTTAATATTAATTCACATCCCGAAGGTAAGAATTTTGGTGTATTAAAACATTACCAAGGGTACGCCGTCCCTGGGGGTCTTCATCATTAAAAGCTTGTACACTGACCTGATGATTCAAACAAACAAATTTTATTCATACCAAGACATGCAAAATCATCTTAAATGACTATGACGATGAATTCACGTCCATGTACCTTCCACAAAGAACCAGCATAGAAAACTTCTGTAGAATGCTTGACCTGGCCATCACCAAGCCTGTGCACATCCTCAAAACGTACACTGCAACAACAGTAAAAATTTACAGAATTTACATAAATTGATGAAGCTAAGTGCCCAGGAATTTGGGAACCTTGAAGAGAGTAAAGCACAAACATGAAGAGCCAGAAGCAAGACAACCAACATGTATGTGTTATATGACAAAACAACTGAAACAGAAAAAAGAAAAAGAAATAATAGAAACTGCAAGAGGTCCCCCTAAAACCAACCCAGATTGAAAGATACCTTCCATGGATTCAGGAAATAGCATAGATTATAAAATATTAGACACATTAGAATCCAATTTAAAAGAAACATATATCTGAAAAAGTTAAGAAAGAACCACCACTCAAGAGCAAGTATGTATAAATTCCACTCATCAAAGCAGACAACTAACTTCAATTAGGGGCGAAAATAGTTTGAGGGACACCCGATTGAGATGCAAAATGGAGAAAGGAAGAAACGCAGAGGAAGATGACCCACAAATGATACAAGTATATGAATATTTTACGCATGACTTAGGAAGTCCTACAAAATAGCATAAAAAACCAGGTTCTGGTAATGAAAGTATCAAACGAAAACCATCCAAGGAAAAACAATTTAGCTGGGGAGGATTATCAGATCAAATTGACCCACTACAAGCTCATGGAATGGTGAATATGCAAGCTGACCCACCACTATAAATATATACCTCATGCATGTTAAAAATTGATGATAGTTACAAAGGGGTTAACTTACCCAAAGCGAAAAGGGGGGAAATGGCTTAAAGGTGTTTTCATATCCAGTGATATAGAAGTACTGTTGACATTGTCCCATTCTATACCAATGGTATGTTCTGGTGTCTCTAACATCTGCATGGGGATACCACCAGTACTTGCATCCCCAGCATTACTTCCAGACATGCTGCTTTGCATGCCCATTTCATATCCCCTTTGTGTTAGCTCTGTATGTACATTTGTTCCATTACTCCCTCCCAGGCTTAAACCAACTACAGCTGTCAATCCATCTCCAGAAAGGTCTCCATTTGGGTCAGCACGTGTCTCTGAATCATCATTGGCTGCTGACTGAGGATAGTTTCTGTTGCCAACACGAAATGGTACACGAGAAAAGACAAAACGTGTAGGAGGTGAAGCAGATGCCGGAACAAAAGTAGTTCCACGGCCAATACCTGCAAGCCCATCAATGGCACCTCTAACATGCACTCGTACAGGTCTAAAAAGGCCATTTCTTTCACCTGCAGAAGATTCAGCAACATATATATTTCCCACACTGCCAGGCATAATGTTCTGATTATGTTCTTGCATGTAAGATCCAGTTGTAGAAGCTCCATGTGAAAATGCAAATTGCTTCTGACAAGTACAATTCATGAGGGAGCAAACTTTGCATGTATCAGCTGCAATTTCTTGTACTCTCTGACTAAGAAGCATCTAAGAAAGAGATAAATTAAAACACCAAAACAATAATGTCAACATTTCCCAACCAAGAAATTTGTACCAAAAATATAAATCTCTGTACCAAGTTCAACTACCTATATATTGAATCATTGATCTGCGGAGATTAATTTGTAACATATTTAAATATTTTCAGGGACAGAAGTTTTAGGAGGCAGATATTGGGTTTGTTTTAGAGGCAAAATGAAAATTATAACTTGTTACTACAACTTAGTTGTTTGATTTAGAGGCATAATGGAAACTGTAACTTGAAATTATATAAGCATTTTTAAGATGGAAGATGAAAACTAATTTAAAAGACATTAATTTCAGTCCAACCTGCAGCCAAAGACCATCATTTACAGCTTTGCAAGGGAAACCTAATTCTTCAAGTTGCTTTCTGACATTTAGAAGCGCATCAAAAGACATATTGCAATATAAAAGGGACCCCCCTTCAAATATATTGAAAAATGCATCATATTCATCCCCATGACCTCTGTAGTTTCCTCTGGTGTGAGCTTTAAGCTGTCTTCTGCCAACAACTTGGCCATTCCATGACACATATCTTCCCCAATCACTGGATGTGAGCTCATTACAAGAATTCGACGAAAAGCAATGTCTTGATGAATCCCTAACTAACCAACTATTGTCCTCCAACTGGTAGCAAGGTCCTTCTTCAGATGGTCCTTCGATACCCACTCCAGGGGCTGCCACAGCAGTTGCTCCAGAACCAAGAGGCATCTCCACATAGCATGCTGTTCTCATCCCATTTGTATCAGGTAACGAATTACCCAATGATGTTCCTTCCACGTCACAAGAATATATTGGATTCAGGTTTGGTGAACTGACATATGAAGCTTGTCGAACCTGTTCACTGGAAACAGAAACGCCATCGTTGAAGTCTGCCACTGGATCTGCAAGCTCAACTAGAACCCTTGGAGTGCTAGGGTCCGTTAGATCGCTTTTAAGATTCATTTTCCCAATGTCAGTTTCCAACCTCTTACTAGTGCAACTATCAATTACACTTTTTCCCTTGCTGTTAATAGAATCAGCATGAATAGCACTAGCAGACTCAGAACCAGAAATTCCATGCGAAGGATGTTCAACCTTGCAATGAGCACCTTTTGCCAGGAATGTGTGCAAAGCCAATTCAAACCTTTTTATAACATTATAGAGAAGTGTTACACAGCTTACAAAACCCAATCTGTTGACCACAGAACCCAAATAAAAACTTGGAACAACTTACCGTTTCTCTTCATTGGGTATCCATAGATCATTAGAAGTCAGTAATGCATGTAATGTTTGCGATGAAAGTTTAGGAAGCACCTGCGACAAGCAAATGCTTTTAGTCCAACCTAATCCTCACACTCATAATAAACATATAATAAAAAACCAGAACAGGCACAACTCCAACATGCAAGCACTTCTATTTGCCTCATTACCTCTTTCAATTCCATTCCACCACTTTGACAAAGGTAACCCCAACAAGCAGTTCTAACACGCTCCCCATGAATGCCATAGTCTTGGTTCTCGGCGAACACCTAGCTTACAATCGATCATAAACCACCAATAAATAACTAACCAAATCTTTTTACAATATCATTTAAATTTCACAATGAGGATATACAATCATCTGGATCCTTGAACCTGATAAGCCAAGAAGTTTGAAGTCCACAGCTCAGATATAATGAAATCTGTACAAATTCCACATAAATCCTGCACATATGTATAACACACCAAATGAAAAATATTGCAAAATTTAATAAGCAATTACTAAAAGAATAAAATATATAAACAGTTAAGAAGTCATCAACTTATCGTGGAAACATCACACCTGAAGGTCAAGGAAGGATGCGGCAGCAAGAACACGAAATGCATTATTATCATTAAGCTTAGGGTGGTGCCCGTATAGGTATGCCAAAGCCATTGCAATTGCCTCATCATTAACATTCTTATCATCAACATGCAGAGTCACAACAGGAGCACCGGCTTCTTTCCAAGGCCCGTGAAGCATGTTCCTAACACTCACGAATCATGCGATAAATAACTGTAATCTTCTAAGACTCACAAAATAAATATTTTAATTCTTCTCAGACAAACAAAATAAAGAGTTTAATAGGCATATAGGGTCAATGCAAAATCTTTCACAATTTCAATCAATCAGAAATCATCCTCCTTAGTATGACTTTTATTATAGTTATCATAAAATCCAAATACTCACCATATAGGTTCATAATTCACACAACAATCGCAATAAACCTAAATATAGAGGCATGTGCTAAGGAAAATAAACCACAAAGTTTAGGAGTCGAAAATTAAATTAAGTACGATAAATATTATAAAATTCTTGTTAAACTTGCTTAAAATTGATGAGAGGCGAAATATTTCACACGTGACCCTCAGTAATTCAAAAGGTTCCATCAACAATGAAGCCATGGTTTTTCTACAAAGAGAAGAAACACGACAAGTGAAACAGAAGAGAGAAAGATAGAGAGGATCGTTCACCAACCATCGTCGCCCTCGTTGCAATTCCACTTAAACCATCCCAAACAGATTGTTGAAGCGAGTGTTAAAGTTGATAGATAGATGTAGAGCGATTACAATTACAAAATTAAATAAAATAATTGAGTTAAATTGTGTTAATCAGTTACCTGAAATAGGAACTGCGCGAGAGGATAAGCCGATGAAGGTGATAAGTGGAACCCATGGCATTAACGACGATATCGGAGAAGGAACCCGAATTGAAGCCTTCGATTTGGACATGCTCGCAGAGGGAAGCGAGGTTGCAATCGACGCCGCGCAACTCCCCAGAGGCGCCGTCGGAGTGCTGCGGCGGCGGAATGGCTGCGATTTTGGCTTTGGGATGTTCCCGATACTGAGGCTCCTCCATGCTGCACTGCACATCAAAACCACACTCTCATTGTCGATAACAGCATTGATCGATCCAACGGTTTTATTAGCGCGACAATTTTATTTTTATCATTTTAAGTATAACAATAACAATAATTATAATAAAAACCTTTTTCTTTTTCGTCTGCGTTTTGTGAATCTCTCGCAATTCAATTCATTGTGTTTGGGTGTTTGCAGATTCAGTGCAACGCTCGCTGGTGATCGAACCTTGTTTTGTGGATCACTGTAACAGTGTTTTTCTTTTTTTCCTTTTTCCCTATCCGAAATGAATTAAGAATAAAACCAGGGAAGTCTAAGTACATAGAAAATCAAAAAATTTCTCGACTTTTTAGATTAAGAAAATTGAATCTGAAGAAGAATATTACTAGATTTATTTAATTTTGAAAACTTTATATTTAAATTTATATTTCCATGATAAGTAATCACGTATAATAATATCAATCGCCCATAGATTGCTAATAGAAAGCAATAACTCATATCAATAACAAAAAAAAAAAAAAATAGTTGAATATCAAAAAAATGTTTGAAATTAGAAGAAATAACTATTATTAGATATTCAAAAGAAATTGAATGAAAATAAAAAGTTCCATATAATTACTTAGATAATATTATTTAATGAGAATGATGTTTATAAATGTAAATGAAAAGTAACATAAAATTCATTAAAGTTTAATAGGAAAAATAATTCATTAAATTTTATACGATTTTAAGTACTATATGATTTTTTTAGTTATGTATTTTTAATGAGAGGAAGGAAAAATTTTCTCCCTCTTCCTTTTTTTTTAATGAAGAGGAAAATGGAGAAATACACAGGTTAATTTATTTTCCTGAAAAATGCGGCATTGGACGGAGGGAAATACATCTGCCCAGTCTGCTTGTTCAATTTCACTTTATGCTGTCTCCGCTAAACTCCAAAGCATTTAAATGATTGAAGACTAATTGTTTCTTATTTATTTACCAATTTCACCCTTTCTAAATCAGCTTATTCAAAAATAGAATATAATTTTTACCCATTATATTATTTTTTATACATTCAACCAGAATAAAATAGTGAATATATATACGAATTAGAAAGGTGAAAAGAATGAGTTCAGGTTCTTTTAAATAATTTCATTTGCGTAAACTATAACAATTTAATTACGTGTTTTTTGAAAATCAACATTTTTAACCTTGTTTTATTATGCTTTCCACAGCCAAAAAAAAAATCATCTTTGTGGGTACTATCTATCTTCCACCTTCAAAAATATTATGGACTGTTAGGTTTGGGGTTCCATACCAAATAAATCTTCGAATGGCTGTGTATAAAACTCTATTATGGTGGCTTGGTGTGAGCTCAGTTATCTATTTTATCGATACATAGTGTTGGTGATTCTGAGAAGTAACCTGAATTTTTCTTATATTGTTCAAACTTCAAAAGCTACTACTGCTGCTGAAAGCATCCCAAGATAAACTGTGAGGAAGCAGACTATGAAAAGCTTAATCCCTAGTTGAAGTTCTGAATTATATATAATGTGCAATAACCACCAAATTGATTCTAGCCCAAAATCATGGCAAAAAAAAGTGAAAACAATTATCTGTAACTGGCTCTCAACGTGGAAATGAAATTGATGGTGGAAAAATTGAATCTAATCCAAACAAAATAGACTGTCTGAGGCAAGAGATGCAGCACAAAGTATTTCATCTTCAATGTATGAGGCATTTATGGGAAGAAGAGGAACAGAAGAAGGAAGGATGACTGAGCTTGTGCAGTCCAAGCTACAACCCATCCCTGCCCATTAAATGTTCAAGATTGTTAATCCTTAACGCTTTATGTGTAAAGACCAAAAACGTTTATAAAACTGCACAAGGATATGCTTTACACACTCCCAATCTATAGTCATGCTTAGGCAGAGTTCAGAAACTTGAATGTGTAGAAACAAACACTAAATTTATTATTCTTGCAATCTGAATTGATTTTCAAAATTTCAGATTTGCATGACAACCAGAGTATGAATCTCCTCACATATCCCACCCCTCACCTACTCCCAATAACCCTAGCACCTTCTAAAACGTATGCACGGACACTTCCCTTTGGAAGAGAAGTGCGGTATTGAAACGAGAATACCAAGAAAAATTTCCAAAAGGCAGACCACCGAGATTCAGTCAGTAAAAAGCATACTTCAACTCTTTGTGCCAGCAGTTAGCTCCATCAAGTCCAACTTTTGACTCTGATAGTGAAACAGTGAAATTTCACCAAGCGTCCACATATTCATGACAACCAATTGTGGTAGAGTTGCCGTTTCTTCAAGACTTCATCATGGACATTTCTTGTGGAACTTGATAAAGTAATGGTCATATCATACATTTTGACCTTGTTCTATTATGGCGCGCAGGGCCATCTCAACATCAGCAAGTGGTTGCCCAGCATAGAGTTGAAGCTGCCTCTTTTTCACCACTACCACTTTCTTGGAATGAAATAGTATTTCTTCATTCAGTTCCTGCCAATTATTAGTAGTGCACTTTAGGACAAGGTGTGTATCAAACATGATTGTACATTCTACTGCTAACTATAGGTTCATACAACTGGCCAGTAAATGATCGATTCCAATTTTCATATGGGTAGTAATGAGATAGGGCATACAAGATTCTTACTCGAATTGACACTGGAACTGCATCAGCACTAAAAGACCCCAAATCTTCGAAAAAGGATTGCAAAAGAAAACAGAAGTTGTTAGCATCAGCATGATCCTCAAAAGCAACAGTAAAGGAATCATCACTCTCGTCCTGTTCGTTAGATGTGGACTTTAAGCTATAGAAACCTTCTGATCCTTCCTTGGAATCTCTCCGCATGAGAATGACCTTCACAAATATAGATAGTCAATTTATAGTCAGAAGCAACTGGATACACACAGGGACATGTATAATAACTAAATGATAGTTCAAGCAAACTTATACCAGTACCAAAAGAGTTCTACAGTTTATGTGTCCTAAAACATGCAGGACAATGGCTTTATCAAGGTTTTTAAGGATAAACTCATGTATACAAGAAAAACATGTATGCTTTTCCACCCTCCAGGAGCTATTTACAAGAAAAACAACAACCAACATATCAGAACGTGCGGCATTGTAACATAAACAAAATGTTAACGTTAAAAACAATTTGTTTCATTTCCAAAATATGAAGAGTAGTGGGTGATTTACTTATTAAAAAAATTATTTAAAACATACATACATTTTTATTTTAAATTTTACATTACAAAACATTGGCTAGACATATTATGCAACTGAAAGACAAGTAAACAAAAATAATTTTTCTTGTACTCACAAACACATAACGGAGGTTCAGCCACCACAAATCAGTCTTTGTATCTGTTTGCTTAATTCTGTTAGCTGGTGAATGTTTTTTAGTTAATCCATGTCTAGAACTGCCATTTGTACTGTGCACACCATCCTCTTCAAACCTTAGGCCTGTGTCCTGGTTTTCTTCCACAAAAATCTGAGAGTTTTGTGTACTCAAGTCTCTTGATTTTCTTGACTGTATTACTTCCATCGAAGACATCCCAGAAGTAGTCTCCTGGGCACCACCTAAAAATATAAAAGTTAACTCAAATTGTGCTACATTTATCATAAACCAACCTATCTTTCACTGGCTTCTTCTTGGAACAAGTAAACAGCCAAAACCTCAAAAGAAAAATCTGTATATTCTTGTTTTATTCATATAAAATGCTAAATTCTTACTGCCCTAACCCATGTATGGTGAAATTTAAACAATAGCGCAAAAGAAAAAAAACATAGTCTAAAACTCGGGAAAAGAACAGTTATTTCAAAATGTTTCACTCCATCAAACTATGCAAGAAAAACCCAATGTAGAGTTTATGTATTCAGATAAACCATAGATATGAAAAACCATTTGGAAAGAAGTTATGAATCGAACCCATTACCATTGTCAGTCCTACTAGTTTTATTTCTAACATCTGTCTTCATATCTGGTGTCTCCATCTTCTCTTTCAAATTCTTCACATCATTTTGAATCACTTTGAACTCGTCATCAACAAATCTTCCCCTTTCTTCCGAAGGAACACTATTCTGCTTAGCAGCATCCCGATCATTCACTTGTTTATCTTCAAGTAACATTTGCCCTTGATCAGAAGCCTCACTTCCACAATCTTGAGCTGTTTCCTCACTCGCTGAATCCCTCTTTATCGCTTCAGAAGCTTTCCAATTTTGTGTCCCAGGAAATCCCTTGGGAGAGTTTGGAGCATTAGTAGAAGGGCTTCTAAATTTGAACTTCTTCTTAAACACCAATGCCTCATCTCCCTCATTCACTTTCTTACTGACACCCCTATCCATTCCAGCAGCAGAAATCTCACTAGCATCAATCTGTAACGCTGAGGTAATATCCTTAGCCCTAAAATTTAAACTATTTATCCTATTCTGCAGGTTTTTCAATCGCTCACTAATCTCTTTCTCAAATTCATCTCTACGACTAGAAACAACACCTTCTTCATCTTCATCACTTTCAAAATCCTCATCCTCCACATCCTCTTCCCCTTTCTTCTCCGATTCAATTCGCCGCGCCTCCTTCGCCATTTGTCTAATTTCCTCGATTTTTTCCTCCATTAAAAGCTGTTCCCCAGAAACACCATCAACCGGCAACGACACAGTTTTCCCATCCCCACCTCCCCTTCCATCAACCTCCAAATCCCCATTTTGGGGGCTGATTTTGTAATTCCCTATAGCCCAAACGGCGTAAATCGTCTGCAACACTACAATCCCCAGAAAATACACAGCCCCGTATTTGAAGACATCTTTCATGGAAACGGTCTCAAAAGCACCTTTGGCAACCACCTCGGAAACACGTAAGTCTCCCAAATTTTCAGATTCCCCGGCGATGGCTCCGGCGGGCGTCTCGCCGGAGGGAGTCTCAACACGGAGGCTGTCGTTTTCTTGGGGGTTGACGACAGTATGTGGCGGCAGGGGTGCAGATAGTAGAAGAGGGAGTGAGAGCGGGTTGGGTCCGGTTTGGGTTTTGAGAATTTTGGGTCGTAAATGGTTTTTCCTGAGCCGTTTCGAAGAAACTAGAATACGACGAGGGGTTCGTCCGTTAGCGTGAGATGCGAGAAGAGAGGAGAGTGCGTATTGCGCACTCGCCATTGGTACGAGGAAAGTGGAAGCTCTATTGGAATTCGAAACCTCAGAGAGGATGCTTGTTGCTTGGGTTAGTTTCCTCCGACATAAGAAGCGTCAGAAGGAGCAAAGCTCGCGTTCTGTTACGGTCAGTCTACACCGTTGAAGAATTCACCGTAAGAATCGTTCCTGGGCCTGACCCTGACCCTGGGCCTGACCCTGACCCTGGGCCCTGCTTCGGCCCCACTTATTACCCGCGTGGCCCAACTGTTTTTTGTCTTTAAATATGCTCGAAAGGATAGGTTGTCGGAATCTGAATTTTGAAATTTGTGTGCCCAAGTCTCAATCCCGCACCGCATGGCTTCTTCAGACTCAAAGGGATTCTTCTTCACCAACTCTCTCCCTCCTCAAATTCGAGCTCCTCTTACCCTCGAAGTCGATGATTCTGAATCCGACGACGTTTCAAGTAACGCCACACTTTCTCAATCTGATTACACCTCCCAAGAAGAACAAGAACAACAAGAGTTTGTTGAAGGCGATGAGTGTGAGGAGCTGTCTCCCATGCACGCTGCACCTTTGCGTGTCACTCCCTTTGCTCATTTGTCTACTTTTACTGACGAAGAGGAAGAAGAAGAAGAAGCAATAAGAGGGGACACGTGGAGTCTTGCGAGAGTGTCGGGGAACAGTTTTGGTGCGCCCACAGTTGAGCTTCTGGACTCGGAAGAAGAAAATCACGAGCCTTCTACTTATGTAAACTCGTTACCTGTTAGTCAATCATTGCTGGCGAATGATTTCGAATCTCTCGGTGGTAGTGACGACGAGAAACTGTATGTGGATGATGAGCATGGTCAGGGCCAAGCTCTTGGAATTAGGGTTGCTTGTGATGGATACTCGACCTCTAGTGCAACGCATTCAGATGTTATGTCGCAGCATTCACAAGACGAGCAATTTGGCGGGGCAAGAGTGGTTTTCGATGAATTGGAGAGTGTTAAGTTGATTGAGGCTGAGAGTGTTGAGTATTGTGAAGATTATAACAACAGCTTAATGCAGGAAAAGGATATGAGTTTCAATCTTCTACCAGAACATGATTCCCATGTACATTGCATGGCGGGTGAACCTGTGTCTGAAGCTTTTGCGGAAAATGTTGAGTACGGTACACGGATTCAACCCACGGAAGCTAATGCAGATGGAGGTGTTGCTGCTGATCAAGCGAGTGACTGTGAGAATCTGGTAAGTATAACTACATCTGTGGTAAACTCAAATGCTGAATTTCATGACTCTTCTGCTGGTTTTGAGTCCAATTATGGTGTTCATGAAGGTAACAAAACTCTTAGTGTTGAATCTTGTGAACTTTTTTGTCCCACACTTCTTCCGGAATGTTATTTGGAAAAGGATTTGTCTAAAGGGGTTAGTCTAGAAGATGAGGTATTTTGTGATCACAAATCACATGAAAATGTGGAAAAACTTGACTTCGGACACACTGCAAAAGAAGAGGCCGCCGTTGAGTTAAACTCCACATGTCAAGAATCAGAAAGTGAAAGTTGTGCTTCAGATGATGATGCAGGGTTGATGTCGGTTGCCCTTGAGCAGTTCAAGGAACAAATTTCAGCTCTCTCTATTCTTTTGGGTTCGAAAGGTTCTGGAAAGGATTCTCAAGGAATACGGGTCATCACGAGCTCACATGGAACGATGGACTTACCAAAGCCTGACGCAAAAGTCAGATTTATCTATGCTAATGGTGATGCTGAATCAGATGGTAACTCAGGTACAGTAACCTGCGCTGATGAATCCAGTCTGATCTTTCTGGAAGTTCCAGATAGTTTCAGCTCCTTACCATATAGCAATGCTCGATCTGGTTTCCAAAACAGCATAAATGAGACAGAAAAGGAAAAAATTCAGAAGATGCAGACCATAAGTGTGAAATTCTTGAGGCTTGTCCAGCGATTAAATTTATCTATGGAAGATTCCTTGGTTTCTAAAGTTTTGTGCAGATTGGTTGCAGATATTGAAAAGCGCTTGAATCAGGAATTTGTCATAAGATCAGCAAAAACATTAGCAAAGAAGCTTGAAGAAAATTGTCCGCATGATTTAGACTTCTCTTTGAACATTCTAGTTCTTGGGGAAAGTGGGGTGGGAAAGAGTGCAACCATAAATTCTATTTTTGGTGAAATGAAGGTTGTGACAAATGCATTTGAACCTGCCACAACTTCTATAAAAGAGGTTTGTGGAACTATAGATGGAATCAAGATCAGAATCCTTGACACACCTGGTCTGAAGTCCTCTATGAAGGAGCAAGCTTTCAACAGAAAGATGTTGTCATCTATAGAGAGGTATATCAGAAGGTTTCCTCCAGATGTCACTCTTTATGTTGATCGAGCAGATCTCCAAACCAGAGATTTAAATGATTTACCGATATTAAGGTCAATCACAAGTTCTCTCGGTCCCTCGATATGGCAACATGCAATTCTTGTTCTGACACATGCTGCTTCTGTTCCTTTCGATGGACCATCAGGATCCCCTTTGAGCTACGAAGTATTTGTTGCTCAAAAATCATATCTTGTTCAACAATCAATTATTAAAGCAGTGCGTAATCTGTGTCAATTGAGTCCAATTTTCATGTGTCCAGTGGCCCTTGTTGAAAACCATCCATTATGTGGAAAGAATATGTCAGGGGACTGTGTGCTTCCCAATGGACTTAGATGGAGAAGCCAATTATTAGCTTTGTGTTTCTCTCTGAAGATCCTATCTGAAGTGTCTTCTGTTTCAAGACCTCAAACGCTCTTCGATCAATGGAAGCATTTTCTCTTCCAGGACCATTCCCAGCCTCTGTGCCATGCAATTTCTTCGTTGTTGCAGTCTCCGGCTCATCTAAAATTTTCTGCCAATTGGAATTAATGTCTCAGCATTTCTGTGATGTCAATTCTCGGTAGACATGCTACCACTGGGACCATGATCTTCAGGGTCAGAATGTTAGCATTAGTAGCTTTGTTGATTTTTCTGTTTCAAACCTTAGCTACTGAAAGTAATGCATTTTTAGGGGGGACTTAGGGGGTAATAAACAACAGTGTCATGGCATTATAACTTGGTTTGGAAGTCATGCTTATTAGAAAATTCCACGATTATACGTCTTCTAAAAAAGGGAAGCATATATTCCTACATCCCAAGTGTTGATTTCAATGATTGTGCGATGTTGTAAAATTTATCTTGAAGTGTTTAATTATGTTTTTTAATCATTGCCTGATTTTCTAGATTCAATGTAAGCTTTTTATTTTAAACCTGCTTTAAAAGAGGCACTTCATGTCTTAAAAATGATGAGAAGTAATTAAAAAAAGTATGAATAATCAAATCATCTCACTGCGTATATATACGAAAAGGAATATAAAGAAGTTGATAGATTATATCCAATCCTAATAAAGTGGAAGATTGGTTCCTCATGCGTTAGAAATAATTCTTACGTATAAGCAAAGTTGCATAACTTTTTATGCGTTGAAGGAGAAACATTAATGAGAAAACATTTAATTGTTAATAGAGGAGTTAATAAGAGGATGGAAACTAACCTTTTTTATTCATCAAAATTTAAGTTAAGCACTCACTTCAACTATTTTAATATTAAAACTATTTTTAATATAAGATATTCAAATTTACGTGACATTATAAGATCACAAACGTAAAATAAAACAGTACTATCATACCAATGCCATATAAAATATTTATTTGATGGCAATGGTTAATATGAAAAAAAACTATTTAAAAAATTAAAACGACTAAATCCAAAATCAATAAATTATACAAAATAAAAGAGTGTTTAAAAGAAAAATAACTGTTACAAATTATAACACTTAAATACACATATAGAGAAATTAAAATATACTTAAAGTTTTATTATTATATATATATATATTAATATTAAAAAAATAGTTTATAAAACTTATGTTAATAATAAAAAAAATAGTTTATAAAATAATTATATAAAATTTATCTCTTAGTTTCTTTTTTCATAATTATTACGAAATATTTTAGATGTAATTATGTAGTTATAAAGTTATTATTCATTGAACACCGACTAATACATGTGTAATTTTAATTCATGTATTAAATTATATGTAATATTATTATTTTTAATCAAAACGGACTTAATATCTAGTATTTATTTCAAGTGTGGGGGAGCAACGGAGTTTTTATATTGATTTTTTGCGTAAACAATGGGGTAAAATGAACTCTTGTTGAATGAATATTTGTCATATATTTTAGGTAGTAGTTAATTATAATTTTTTTTAAAGAGAATTTATCATGAAATTAACATATTAAAAAATTAAATTATATAGACAGCAATTTTGAGAGAACAAAATTTAAAACAAGTTATCTACTCGTTTTGAGAAGTAATAGACGAACGCAAGAAGAAATGGTAGTGAGTGTGGCTTAGGTTGGAGAATCGGAGTTATCCGAATGAATGAGTGAATGAATCTTCGTTTCTTCCTCACTCAGTTTGAGTTGAATTGAGTTGAGTTGAGCTGAGTGGTTTTTATCATGTCTCTTCTGAAATCCCTCACTTCAAATTCCTCCGCTTTCAATTTCAAACCAACGCAATCCACCATGGCGCATTCCTCTCCTTACAGGGTACTCTATTTACTATTTAATGCTTCTTCACCATAAATAACACGCTCAAGTTTCAGCTGCTGTTTGCTGTTGCTTTTCATTGCTTTGTGTCTGTAAAACTTCTGTTCCTTTTGCGTTTAGCCAATGATATCAAAGTGCTCCTGTTAGTCACGCATTGGATGTGTAGACGATGTGCTCGATGAATTGTCTAAGTGAGAATTGAAATTGTTGTTTGCTTTTGCCAAACGGAAGTGTTTCCGAAACTCTCCCTTCATTGTTTTAGCTTCTCCGTAAAATCGTGGAATATGCTTGCGTTGGTGTTCTAGTCTTCCTGGGAACGTCGTTCGTCTCGCAATTGCGACAAAATATACAAATCTGCCCGGAAATATTTGTTGTTCCGAAGAATTATTGTTGACATGTTTTTTTATGCAGGTTTTTCAAAATGTTGTGGTGGAATAAAGATTTAAGTGTGTGAATTTGGCAACATATAAACTAATTCTCTATATCTGATGGTTTGATGGATTTCTCTCTCTCTCTTTCTCTGTGCTGTAGTAACCTGTAATACATGTGTGACACGCTTTTTTAACATTCTCAGGTGCTATTACGAGCAGCTTGTTCCTCTTCCAGGAGAACTAACTCTGTTGGCTTGTTTCATTCCCGAGGGATCTCATCAGTTAAAGTGGCATCTATCTCACACGTATCATACTATTGTACTTGTTCAAGGGACAATTTATGTTCTTCAAAGCGAAGATCACGAGGGCCGGTTATGGCTGGAAAGAAAGCTTCTGAAGGTAGTCTATTTGCTATTTCACATTGCTTTGTACTCCTTTTTTCTAATCCGTTCCTGCTTGTCCTGTTAATTCTTTAGGAATCAAGCAAGAAGATGGAAAATACAAGCACACTGTTGATCTTCCCAAGACAACATTTGGTATGAGAGCTAATTCTTCAGTAAGGGAGCCTGAAATTCAGAAAATTTGGGAAGAGAATCAAGTATTCAAGAAAGTTGTTGAGAAAAATAGTGGAGTAAGTTTTGGGCTGTCCTCTCAGCTTTTTAACTCGTAGTTTTATGAACATATTAACCTACTTTAAATTACTTGATCAGGCAAATTTTATCCTTCATGATGGCCCTCCATATGCCAATGGTGATCTTCACATAGGGCATGCCTTAAATAAAATTTTGAAGGATATTATAAATCGTTATAAGGTATGCTTTATTGCTACCGTAATGTAACCTTTGAAGCATATTTTTTGTTTTAATTATATCTGACACGTGCAACAATATATTTTGCATTCTAAATTGCTGATATAATCTCAAGTAGGCACTAAACACGGATATTTTGAGAATATTTTACATTTTGTTTGTCTGCAGGTTCTTCAAAATTATAAAGTTTATTTTATACCTGGATGGGATTGTCATGGCCTACCAATTGAATTAAAAGGCAAGTATTAATGTTAGTATAACCAGATGTGGCTAGTTATGATACTATGTTGTATTCAAGAATGTCTTGTGTTGATCCTACATTTTTGTGTTTGGCTCATGTCAAAGTTGAATGAAGTCTTGAATTATAGATATAGTTTTTATATTCAATGTGTTATGTGCTTTTATTAATAAATGCATTTGGAGTAGTTGCAGATATCAATAAAATGTACATGTTGTGAAGTATAGGGAAGTGAACCCCTTTTGTTACAAAATACATTTTTGCACTAATTGATTCTTGCATTACATATATATTTTTAAATATCTCGAATTTTTATTAACAATTAGAATTTTAGGCCTCTCTCTTTTGATCCCTGTGATTTTGTTCTGGAAATAAGGACAATTTTGCCCTGTCTTGTAGTCATGTAGGCAGCGGCAAGCCCTTTTTATATTGTAAATGTATTGGTGAAGTCTATGATGCATATGATATAGGGCGTAAAAGAGGGAACAATTTTGTTATTATTTTTCTCAGGAATTATGATTTATTCAATACGTCATGAGCTTTGCCATCTAATATGATATTTAGGAGTGCTAGAACTCAATGTATATTTTTTTAGTTTTGTGATCTTGATTTTACAAGACCTTAGTTTAAGGAATTCAAATTATTTGCTCTCCTACATTTCTAGCATGTTTGCAATATCATAGAATTTGTTAATTCTTGCTTAGAAATAAATTGAATGATTTAGGCTGTTTAGATGAAAGTTGGCCACATGATTTTGGGAATTTCAATGCACATTCCTGAATTCTAAGACACAAAATGAAGGAGAAAGATTATTTTTCTTTAAGAGTGCAAGTTCTCCCAAGTAGCATCCAGACGTACACTTATTTTGTAGTGAATAGATATGCTTCCGAGTGTGTTTGAATGATGTGTTTTGATAGAGGAATTTAATTCTCAACTGAATTGAGAATATTAAAATGGCTTCATTTGGATATCTGATCTGAAGATATTTTTTTAATCTATAAGAGTTTTATAGGATTTTCTTCTAGTATAACGAAATGATTTCAAATAACATCTTCTCAAATGAAAGAATTGGAAATTCTTTCTTTCTTCCATTATCTCATTGTCAACTCTCACCTCAAAATTAAAGTGCTTGCTTGTATCACCCTATATACTAGCTAATAAGTAATAGGATAAAAGTTTTCACTTTTATTAAAAATGAATGTTTATCATTATTTTTTTGGGTTAAACATTACTTTCGTTGTCACAAATTATGTTGAAATCAAAATACTTCATGGTTGTTTTGAATTATTTCAGTTTTGCAGTCACTGGATCAGAAGGCTAGAAGTGACCTCACACCATTAAAGTTGAGAGCAAAGGCTGCTAAATTTGCCAAAGAAACTGTTAAGAAACAGATGTCATCTTTTAAGGTCCCTTTTTTGTTTTGCATTTCTTTCTTTGATTGTCTTTTCTTTATATTGTAATGTTTTTTTTTCTTAGTTATACACTATTAACAATTTCACATTTATTTTTCATTCTAATTAGTAGGGAAATTTTGTACCTTAAGCATGTTACTAAATGTTTGCAGCGCTATGGAGTATGGGCAGACTGGAATGATCCCTATCTTACTCTAGACCCTGAATATGAAGCAGCCCAGGTAGCTGGTACAGCTTTTCTCATGTACCCTTACATGATTGTTAATCAAACACGATTTTAGTACTTCAATGTGTCCTACCATTATATAATATATTTTGAAAGTTTATGTCTTTACTTTCAGTTAGGAATGTTGTGCTATCAACTGTAACAGAATGTTTTTCAATAGTCAAGCAAACAACCAAATAATTACTATATTTGACAAGAATGCTGTTTTTTGCTTTAGTTTTGTTGCTTGCTCGAGGGACTTGACTTCAAACTGTAACTGGTTATTGTTATGCAACCCTCATAAGTTGTTCTTATAACTTTCTAGATTGAAGTGTTTGGCCAGATGGCCTTGAAAGGCTATATATACAGAGGCAGAAAACCTGTTCACTGGAGTCCTTCATCACGGACAGCACTTGCTGAGGCTGAGTTGGAGGTATAATGATATACCATTATGTTATTCTTCATAATATGAACCATAAATCCTAAAATTAATGCTGCCAATATGTTGTTTAGTGTGGGTAGAACTTGAATAACTTTATATATGTACACATACAAAGATCATATACATTTCTGTGTATGTCCATGCAGATATATGCATGCAGTTTCTCTCTAAAATCTGATATGATGGAGCTTGGAGTATTTACGTTTCTACTTCTTTGATTTCTATGTAGTATCCTGAAAAGCATATTTCAAGAAGCATATATGCCATCTTTAGAGTTGTGAGTGCTCCTTTAACACCAAGTTCCCTATTACAAGAATTTCCAAATTTGTGCTTGGCTGTATGGACCACAACTCCCTGGACTATTCCTGCCAATGCAGGTATGTTTCATATTCTGTCATATTTTTCATGTTAGCTTATTTTTTCTGGATGTCCTTTACAGTTCCCTTGATCTTAGTGGTTTTAATTTCTTCATCTTACACTTATTCCTTTCACAAAGTCTCAGTGATAAACAAAACTACATATTTTTTCTTAATTTCTGTATCCATGGTTTTTTATCGTGTTTTAACTGAATCATTTGATATAATAGGCATACTACTAAACTTGCTGTAGTCACGCAGGTTGTCATTTTGCCTATATTTTGTATATTATTAATTCTTGTTAACTATTTGGCACATAAAAATACAGTGTATTATTTTATACCCAAAAAAATATGAATTATACCAAAAAAATTATATAAGTACTTAAAAGATTAAACTCGTCTTTGTTCTTAAATGTTTTTTAATTTAATCATCTTATGTCACTCTTTCTCTTCTTTACCTGCATTCCACTGTTCTACACTCAGCTGTTGCGGTGAATCCTAAGCTTGAATATGCTGTTGTTGAAATACAATCATTACTGGAGACTGACCCTGCATCTGGTGGAAAGAAAAAGAAAGGGCTTGGACTTGTTTTGGAGGATGCGAAGAAGCCATTTCTTATTGTGGCTTCAGAGCTTGTGCCAAGTTTAGAGGCAAAATGGGGTGTGAAGCTTGTTGTCAAGACAAAACAATTGGGTTCAGAGTTGGAAAACTACAGGTTGTTGGAAGTATGCAAATGAATAATTACTTCTTTTTTTTGCTTCCTTTTGATTTTGCTGTTATTTCCATAATATTTCATGTTAATAAGTATTTTACCTTTTACAATCTTGGGGAAGAAAACTTTATCCTGAGGGTATACATTGCTGTCTCAGGTATATCCATCCAGTAGATGATAGGGAATGTCCTGTTGTGATTGGTGGTGATTATATTACAACAGAAACAGGAACAGGACTGGTCCACACAGCTCCTGGACATGGTCAGGAGGACTACGTGACTGGCCAGAAATATGGACTACCCATATTTTCTCCAGTAGATGATGATGGAAAGTTCACTGAAGAAGCTGGGCAGTTTAGCGGGCTTGATGTTCTTGGTGAAGGTAACACTGCTGTTGTAAAGTACTTGGATGAACATCTCTCACTCATCATGGAAGAATCATATGGTAAGTTCCTTCTGTCACTAATCATAAGAATTCTGCAAATAACTATTGACTATATAATCATCATTCCCCATCCTCTCTGATGCAGAACACAAGTATCCGTATGACTGGCGAACCAAAAAACCAACAATATTTAGAGCAACAGAGCAATGGTTTGCATCTGTGGAGGGATTTCGCCATGCTGCTATGGATGCTATTAACCATGTAAAATGGGTTCCACCTCAGGTATGCTATTTTATTTTTCAAGTTTCTGTTGTTGTATAATATCATTTATTTGTAACATGTATTTTCTTAGAGATGTGCCACTTGTCATATTTGTTGCTGATATACTTGAATTGCTTAGGCAGAAAATAGAATCTCGGCAATGACTTCTTGCCGCTCAGACTGGTGCATATCTCGACAAAGGACATGGGGTGTCCCCATTCCAGTATTTTATCATATTCAGTCTAGAGAGCCTCTTATGAATGAAGAGACAATTGATCATATAAAATGTAAGAGCCCAAAATATGGTAAATTTATGTTTTCTTAATTCTCAAGAGTATAAATTATTAGGTTAGTATTTTTTATGGTACATGTACCATCTCAAATGTTACTGGACAAAACTATGATTTATTCTACATAGTTGAATGCAGTGGTAAATATTTAAAATTGCTTAATGGCTTATGCTTATCTAAAGATGCTTGTTCTGTCGAGGTAATTAGATAGTGAGATTGATCTTTTATTTTAATTTGATACTTTTTCAGCTATCATAACACAAAAGGGAGGTGATGCATGGTGGTACATGACAGTAGAGGATCTTCTCCCAAGTAAATATCGTGATAAGGCAGCAGAATATGAAAAAGGAACTGACACAATGGATGTATGGTTTGATTCAGGTACAATATTCTGGTCCAAATAGTTCTCCTCCCCAAATCCATGGTTTCATGTGTTTCTCAACCACTCCCATTTACACACTTTTGTGTTCAGGGACTGTTCTACATGTTTAATTAATTGAATTTTTTTTAGATCTACACCCATAACTGGATTATCCAGTTGTTTGTTGATGTTCCTTTTTCTTATTACTCTTTTGACCTCAATCACATGAATTAAATCTAGGACCTTAATCCCTTACTCTGAGCCCTCAGCATTATCCGCAGTGCTGATGATTTGCTTTGGCTTTTTACTTCTAACTTCAGGGTCCTCGTGGGCTGCAGTCTTGGGAAAAAGAGACTCCCTTAGTTATCCTGCGGACTTGTATCTTGAAGGAACAGATCAGCATCGAGGGTGGTTTCAAAGTTCTTTGTTAACAAGTGTAGCTACAAAAGGTAATAAGCCACTGAGCTTCTTTTATCATATTGATTATCTTCAAGACTTTAACTATTTGTCCCTTATTTGGTTTTATCAGAAGTAATGTTCTTTTATCTCACACTGGTGAGGCAAATGTTTTTTCCTGATTGATATTTAGTGTTGGTTCTATTTTGAGATCAATCTCACTTTTCTTGCTGTGTTAAGCAAACCATTAGCGGAATAGCTTTTGTATTTGTTTGTTCACATTATATAATTCAACAGCATAATGCCTGCAGATAAAGATGCATACTTGTGTTTGGTAGTGTGGTTGAGAAGGTCGTCGTATGCTTATACATTAATTGGAAATGAGATCCAAGTGAGTTGGGGCAGTTATTATTAGGAACATATGTGATATTAAATAACTTTTGTTTTATCGGTAATTCTGCATTAGTTCTGCATTAGAACCTGCATGATGGCAATTATACACAAAAAGTAGCTTTGGGCAGTTATGTATTAGGATTGTATCTAATAGTAATGTAATTAAGCAAGTGTGATGTTATTTGTAGTTTGTCAGCAGAGAATACTCTTTTTATACACAAGTTTCTGGGACAGCAAGCGTATTGTGGGATTATGTGTTATTTCTGTGTTCAGTGCTGTAGTTTATTAGTTTTTATCAATTGGTGTTCTTTCATTTTGTGGTCTGATATGTTGAATCAGTGGGAAGGGAAATCTGTGAGGCCTGCAAGGTGATCATTTGGGCTGGAGTTTTGATTGTGTAGACTTATTAGTGGAACAGTCAAAAAAATATCAAGCTGATGTGGTACAAATGGATGAGAGGATTGGACACATGGAAGAGAGCCATCTCTTTGATATGTAAAGGCTGTTAAGGAGCAGAACAATGGTGGAAAATGAGAGTTCCAATTATAATAACCTAAGATGATCAATCATCTTAGGTTTAAGAAAATCCTTTCAACCATGGCTCAAATTCGAATTTCCAAGGTTTGGATAAGTACTGTATGGTGATTAACATAGTGGAACTGCCAGCCTTTACTGGGAAGAGCCTGAGGGTTGGATCACTAGGGCAGAAACATACTTTGAAGTGCAAAATACTTTAGAAGGAAATAACTGATGGAAGCTATTTATTAGGATTATATCTTATAGTAGGGTGTGTAATTAGGATAGCATGTTATTATGTGTGGTTTGTGGTGTCAGACAGTATTGTCTACGGAAGACTTTTGTTTGAGATACCAAGTGTATTGTTGTAGTATGTATGTTTTTCTGTTCACTATTGTACTCTATGAGTTTATCAACTAGTATTGTATCCTAGATACTATAACATTGTCATTCTTGTTGGATACAGGGAAGGCTCCATATTCAAGTGTCTTAACACATGGATTTGTATTGGATGAGAAGGGCTTAAAAATGAGCAAGTCATTGGGTAATGTTGTGGATCCACGTTTTGTGATTGAAGGAGGTAAAAATCAAAAGGTTAGTTATATTGATATATCATCGAATAAATTAGTCTTTGAATAATTTTTCTCTCCTTAAAGCCCCTCAAGCAAGGGTTTTTATCTGCTTTATTCACAGGAGGCACCTGCATATGGAGCTGATGTCCTCCGACTCTGGGTGTCTAGTGTAGATTATACAAGTGACGTGATGATTGGCCCTCAGATTCTTCGTCAAATGTCTGAGGTTTACCGAAAGTTGCGAGGAACTTTGAGATACCTCTTGGCAAATCTTCATGATTGGAAAGTAAGTTTGAATTGTGTTGAAGTTAAAGCCTTTTGTTTGATGCATAGCTTCTCCTTTTCTTTGTCTGTAGTTACTGCCTCTTGTCACTTGGTTATGTTATAATGTTGTCACGCTTATCTTTGCCGATCTCTGGCTTTTATATATTTTTTCCACTATGTCATCTCTGTTTGTGTCTCATTGACAGACGGAATACACTGTCCAATACCATGAGCTTCCGAGGATTGATCAACATGCACTTTTTCAACTTGAAAATGTTGTAAAAAACATTCAAGGAAATTATGAAAATTACCAGTTTTTTAAAATATTTCAGGTAATTTTTTGTATCTTCATGAAACGTTCCTTTATTTGTAATGTGTAATTATGCATAGGTTTCATCCCTTAAAGAGGGAAAAAAGGAAAAATTATACGGATCCAGTGTCATAACCATAGAAATATATGCTTGGAATGTTGTGATATGGGAAGTTTTTTATATCAAACTTTTGTTAGCTTAAGCATATCATTTTGGTGGATTTTTTTCTAATTGAATTGGTTAATTTTCAAAATTCACATTTATCCCCTCCATTGTCTCAGATTTTGCAGAGGTTTGTTATTGTTGACCTGTCAAATTTCTATTTTGATGTTGCCAAGGATCGACTTTATGTTGGGTAAGTTTCTCTGCTTTACGTCCTCTTTGAGGATATTTAACATGCATTTCCTTTATGGCATCGAGGAATAGATACCTGTTTTTCATTTTCTTAACTGTTTCTGTTTAATTCCATAACTCATCTCAGTACGCTTAAAATTCTGCAGTGGATCAACAAGTTATACGAGGAAAAGCTGCCAAACAGTTCTTGCAGCTCATCTCCTTTCCATTGTGAGAATCTTAGCACCAATATTGCCCCATTTAGCTGAGGATGTGTGGCAGAATCTTCCTTTTCAGTATATAACTGAAGATGGTTCCATTGCTGAATATGTATTTGAATCAAGATGGCCCATCTCAAATGAAAGATGGCTTGCCCTCCCTGCGGAAGAAATTAATTTTTGGGAGAATATTCTTGAGGTACCCTTTATCTCAGATTTCAAGATAAGCTGATGCCAATCTGAATCAATATTTCCACGTGGTTCATGACAGAATAATAAGATAGTCCTTTCTACCCATGAAAAAAGATGTTTGAACATTAAGGATGATAAATAAGAGCATGGCTACATAACCACCTTTAAATCAAAATACAAAAATAACTCAACATTATCTTTGTTTTACATAATTTAAATTCACAATGTCGATGTGTTATCTACTATGTAATGTCTGGTAATATACTCTTTATATATATATATATATATATATATATATATATATATATATGTGTGTGTGTACAAATGAATTGCATCATTAATTTCCTCGATCCAAGTAGTAGTTATGAAGTCTGAAAATTACTGATTGATTTTTTCATTTTTATCATAGAAGTCCAGTTTGGCAATCTTTTCACTCTTTTACGGGGTTGGTTTTTCCTAAATTTCAATTTGGCATGTATAAGGATGTAAAGATAAATGAAAGAATACGCAATAATAAAGTGTGAAATTTCGGAAGGCCGCATCATTTGTTTCTTCGTGTAAACATGTGACTCCTGTGATTTCTCTGTACTTTTTTATCAGTTTCATTCCCTTTGCTAAGTTATACAATGACGAAATTAATCACATCAGATATTTTATTTAAGTTGGCTGTGCTTGTCTCTAAAGCAAAACTTATTTTGCCAGCTGAGAACAGAAGTGAATAGAGTTTTGGAAGTTGCTCGAACAGGCAAACTAATTGGGGCCAGTCTAGATGCAAAGGTTCATATCTATACATCTGAAGCCAGCCTGGCATCCCAATTACGCGAACTATGTGCAGCCAAAAATGATGCTGATACACTGCACCGTCTATTCATAACATCCCAGGTATGTCTGTCGCAGAGTGGTTTCCCTCTTAGAAACTAGTTGACTTGAACATTAGGACGTCGGAACTATTAAAATCTTGTTTAGGACGCATCAAATTATGATTCTTGGTTTGACATTGCAATAGAATAAATTCTTGCCAATTGAGCCTTGAGGCACAATAGAATAATTTCCATTACGTAGTAATTTGATTGACAATGTGCAGGCGGAGATTCTTCCCTCATTGGAAGATACGCATACTGTAAATATACCATATAGTGGTGAATGCCTAATTCAAGGGAAGAGTAAAGTCTGGATTGGTATATCTCGTGCTGAGGGTTCTAAGTGTGAAAGATGCTGGAATTACTCACAGCAGGTTGGATCATTTTTGGACCACCCTACTCTCTGCAGTCGCTGCTACGATGTTGTTGCTGTTCAGACGCCCCCTCAAGTAGCAGCAGTCAGTTAAGATTTTAGAACCAAAGTTGTTTTAGTTCCAAAATGTCATTTTTTTCTCACTACTTCACTGGTATATGCATTCAATATAAGTAACTCTTGAATGTCCCAGTTATTTATTCCAAACTAATGTCATTTTTTGTTCACTACTCATCTGGAATAAATAATTATTGTATGCACTGAGCACAACTATACCTAATTCCATTCAAATTTTGACCTTTTTATTTATGTTTGCCTGTATGTAGGTCAACAAAGTGGGAATAACCCAAATAAACTATGGACATGTGTTGATTGAATTGTGGTTAAAATTGATTTTGAAATAACGGGAGTAGGACTGTGCTTTTTTAAGAATGTTTGTATATTTCAAATAAAATTTGATTATTTAATTGCAAAATTATATAAAAGAAATTTTCTTTTTATATACATATTTCATATTCCTATTTTATTTTTAATTGTATTTTAATATTAAAAAGAACAAAAATAAATTATCTAAATATTAAAAGTAACTTTTCACATATTATAAACTATTCATATTTTTTAATAGCACAGTATATTATAAAGGAAAATAATCTTTTTGACCACTGTAACTACTATATTACATTTCAGTTTTAAGAGTATTATAGTTAAAAATAAAATTTTATATTTATAAAAAATAAAGAGAATGAAAAGTAAAATGATAATTATGAAATGATTATAAAAATTTGGTGGATGTCAACTTATCATTACTCTTTTAATATCTTTTAATAATTAAGTATATTGAAACCACAATATAATAATATATATATATTAACAAATAAAGTATAAATAGACATATAGCTTTCACTCCAAAGTAATTATTAAATTAAGAAAACATATGTATAATATGTTGACTTTTGAAATAGAATGTAAGTGTATAGTGCATGTATTTTTTAACTTCGGTGATTTTAATAGATTAATGTTCCAATATAATTTAGTTGAATATAACTTTCTGTGGACGTGTTGCAGATATATTAATTTTAAATGAGTTTTTTTCCGTCTGTAAATGTATTTCTTTTTATCAGAAAACGCAAAGTTATGGGTAATTCACTGAAAATATATTGTCAATTACTTTTCTCCACTTCCATATTTTCCTCTTAAACCTCTAATTATTTTGAAATATCCATTTTATCCTTGACAATTTATGTCTCTTGTCATTTTTGTGCTTCTTTTAGCTGGGAACTTGTAAACTCTCAACTTATAATCTTTTGTGTAAGTTATAATTTGTTGTTAACACAGAATATGTGTTGATGTAGCTCATTTGGTATTCAATAATCTGAAAGTAAAAAAAAACTTAACTATCCAAAAATGAAAAAATAAGTTAGTTTTTAATTATACAAACTAAAATATATTTTCATTTAAGACAATTCCAAATATATTTTCGAATTATATAATCTAAAAAGAAAACATTAATTTGAAATTGTATAATATAAAATATATTAGAAATTTGAAAAAAATTATAATTTTTAACATTTCTCGCCGTTTATGGATGTATAGAAAGAAGAGACAAAGGTGGAGTAATATATGTGCTTGTAATCCTTGAGGATAGAAAACAATCTATAGATAAAAAAATACCATGGAAATAAGGAGAAGCAATTTTGTATTGTTTAGCTGGTTAATTTATTTCTTTCAAACAACATCCTGAGCTGTGTTTCACCACCAATCCAGGCACACTAAATCATTTTAGAGAAAGAGGGCAGGAGGCTTAACTAGACAGCATACAAATTAATCTGCCAATCTCTATTAGTAACATTACACACAAATAATGATTTACCCAGATTCAAGCATAGTCCAATGCACCTGGTTATTTACTTTGAATATCTCAATTTTTATTCTTTAATATCTGTCAAACACTTCCTTATTTACAAGACAGAGATTGATCCACTTCAAAGTAAACTTCAAAAGAAGCAGTTTTTTTAAGATTTGAGCACTTATAAAATTAAAACTAAAAAGTACTTTTTTAATTAAGGGATGTCAAGAGTAAAGCCATTTTTAAGATAATGTCACTTGTTACTTATTTTACATTAAATATTTTAAATTAACTAATATTAAATTTTAAACATATTTTATACAGTAGAAATGAAAACTTTCAAATTTGAACACATCAAAAATAAACTCTGATCAAATAAATAGTAGATAAAATAATATAAAAATAAAAATAGCACATTTTTATACACTAAATTAAATATAATTTATATTTTTAAGAGAATTTAGTTTTATTAGAATGGTGTATTAATAGGTTGCAGAGTCCCACATCTTGCACAAAGAGTGAACAAATTTCTCCGCCTTTTAAAAACCATCACTTTAATTGCACGCTTCTGTGTATTGGGAGACCCTCATTACTGATTCAGGTTTTTTGCTTCAAAATCGGCTTCAGTCTTCGTTATCAGAGATATTCTTGCTGTTCTAACTCTCTTTTTGGATTGAATATGTCATTCTTTTCTGGCTATACCATTTTCAAGTTGCTTCTTCTGGTTTAATATTGTTGTTCTTGGAGATGCCTTTGGTATCTGAACCTCCTACAAGATTTTGGCTCTATTTGCATGGCTAAATCTTGAACCCTTCAAGATACTAGGAGGGATAGGTGCATCATCATTCTTCTTCTTCTTCAATTGTCTCTGTATCTTGTATTTCATCATTTCAAGACTTTCCAGCTCTTTTATCTTGTATTTTTTAATTTTAAATAATTATTTAAAAAAAATACAAAAATAGTCTTTTAAAAATATACAAATATCTTTTTAATCTTTTCAAAAATAAGAATTTATAAAAATAAATAAAAAACTGACATGTATAATAATGTACAATAGATTAAAAAATCATAAATTTGTGACTGTGACTGTACTTTGTTGGTTTAAATAAACTACTATTAGTTCTCCAAGATTAATTTTTATAGATTTTTTTTTATTACTAAAAAGTATAATGATTTATTTTGTCGAGGACTGATTCCTACAAAAGAAATCTAAAATAACTAAAAACACTGAAAAACTAAATCATATACAATCTAATATAAAAAAAGATCAAAGCTACCTCTTCGAAAAGAAAAGAGAAAAAAGACAGAGTTTTTATGAAAGTAAAAAAAAAAAAAAAAAAAAAAGAGTTTTTATGAAAGTAAAAAAAAAAAAAGATTAAGAATAATTTCATGTTGTCATTTCAATAAAGCATTGGAAAATAATATTTAACGAACAATAATTTTATTCAACATGATAAAGAGTAAATTTTATATAATTTTGTTATTAAATAAAAAATTGTATCTCCTTAGAATTATTCAAAAGAAAAGTATGAATATCCGGAATCTGAGGTGGTCAGACAGGTCTTTCTACAGTTTCATAGGTCCACGTGACTGAAGGCACCCATGTCCTTAAGTAGGCAAGATCTTGTTCTTTGCCAAACATAAGGTATCAGACACTTACACAGTCATACAATAAAGAAAAATAAATTTAAAAGATAAAGTAATATAAATAAAGTATACAGAACAACACTTAACAGTAATAATACCCTTGGTATTTGCTTCTTATTTACTAAATGCTTGATAATTTAATACTGGAATTTAAATATACTTTTATTATTTCACATATTATGGTAGAATTATAAATTTTAAGAAATTTGTCATACTAAAAAAGAATAAAGTACATACATAAGCATTACCACAAATAAATTTGAATAAATAATATAACAAAGTAGTTAAGAACAATTCATAGTAAAAATAGATAATAATCAGTGTAATTAAAAATAGAATAAAGCCATCTCCTAGGAAGAATAATAATAACTCAGAATAAAACCCCATATCTCAGACACAGTAACACTTCCAAGCTTTGAGCAAGCAAACCCTCACTTCCTTTGGCGGCTCTCAATTTTTCGAACCCCCAAACCCTAGTTCTGTTTCCTTTATAATAAATAATTACACTTTCATACGTTTTAAGGCGTATTATTATTCATGCGGTATTTTATTTATTTTTGGGTTTGAAAGAAATCAAGTAAGAGAGAGTGGGTTGTAGCTCGGTGGAGAAAGGAAGAGAGAAGACAATGGAGGAGTCGTTAGGGCAAAAATGGAAGCAGCGAGAGTTTACTTTGGCATCAGTTTCTGACCTATCTTCCGCTCCTCCTTCCGCTTCGCCGGGAACCGCTCACTTCGACTCCGACGGTCTCCAAATTCGTGACCAATCTAACCAGATTGAACTCAGTATCGATCCTCCAACTGTTCAGGTTCGTTTTCACCTTCGCTTAGTTATTGCAAAAGTAAAACAAGATTCTTTTTAGCCGTAGTACTATGCTGTGCTTTTTATCTTATACGGCAGCATAGTTAATTTTTTTTTTAATTCTTTGTCGTTTTCTTGTTTTTTTTCCTTGGAATTTTAATGCTGGGTTTTGCTTTCTTTGTTCACTGGATAAGCAATAGCGAAACATTCAATGAATTAAATGACAATCTTCATTAGGATCTCTTAATCATTATTAATTTGTGGTTTAACCTCACAGTTGTTCAAGCTGAGTCCTGTTCGATCTGTTTGCGTGGTGGAAGGATCTGACGACGGTAAAAAGGTTCGGAAATGAAATCATTGTAAAATTATCTATTATCTTGGATTGGGACTGTAAAATAATTACAATGTGGTGTTTGTTTGTGCATGAATAGTGGATTTTAAATTGTTTTAATGCAATTTAATGTTATATCTATTGCCCCAATAGGCACACTATTTTATCTCCATGTGTCTTGCAGTACATTTCATTGATGTCAAACTCTTGTGTCTGAGTTTTAGTTAGACTCCTACAATTATTGGTTGTTAGTTAACTAATTATCAGTCTTTTTTCCCTGGTAAACTTCCATAATCTTTTGGATGGAGAAGTTAGTGAGGTTGAGATCTAATGTAATTTTTTCCCTGCATTGAGCAATAATGTCAGAGTTTTAATAGAGCTCAAAAGGTTTGAAGAAAATAAAGTTTTTTTTTTGTAAGTTTTCACTTTATGAACTTATAATTTTCTGAATTATTGATATAGGATTTGGTCATTTATTAGTTTGATCTTATTTAACACTAATGTACTATCTCACTCGTTTGATTTTGTTTTGCTATTTTGTTTTATGAATGCTCAATAAGTTAGCATAAACTCTTGCCGTTTCTTAATTTGTGTTTGTTTGAGCGCTTTAGTAGTTGTATTTTTGAAACAGGCATCGTATTCCAGGGGAGTCAGTATCCAGTTTAGAGATGAGGAGGACAGTGCAGCCTTCCATTGTGTAGTCCAACAATGGAAGAAGGAAGTCAATGCTCAAGGTGCTGCTTTGAAAATTTTGTAATACTTGTTGTGGAATGGTTTTTTGTCATATGGCACTATTCCACCAACAAGGGTGTTTATTGTGTTTGCATTTATTGTTGTTATTGTTATTATTATTGTTATTTTATTTAATTGCTTCTGGTCAAGTTTGTAGTCTGAGTGAATGAGTGATACTTATGTATTAGACCTGTAAAACATGGATTGTAGAGGTGTAAGCCTTTTATTTTTAATGTTTTATTATTTTGAAACTTTTTTTCCTTCATCATATTTGTAACTTCTCTGCTGCTGTCTAAACAAATTTTCTTCTTTCATGCACTGATTATTTCTCTGTTGATTATATATTTTTTCATTTTAAACATGGGACATGATCATAGATGTCCTTTTATCTTTATTTTATTCTCATAAGGTTCTTTTCAGTAAAATTTGATATTGTTTAACTTTATGTTTGTTTTATCAATACAGGAGGAAATGGGCAAAATGGAACTATTACAACTTCTAAAAGCAAATTTGATGAAAAGATAGAGTCATCATCCGCAAAAATGTATTTTCATTATTATGGGCAACTTCTGCATCAGCAAAATATGTTACAGGACTATGTGCGGACAGGTTATACCTTTTTATATCATTGTGGTCCCCATTTTGTTTGAATTCTACTTATATATGTTACTTATGTGACATTAATTATTGTTTCCAGGCACCTATCATGCTGCTGTTATTGAGAACCGATCTGATTTCACTGGTCGTGTTGTAGTTGATGTGGGTGCTGGTAGTGGTATTTTATCATTATTTGCTGCTCAGGTAAGCTCATCATATTATTTGGGTCTAAGTCGGTTTGTGGCATGTGATAAGTGTCTTCAAAATATAATGAAATTTCAATATGTTTCCGTTCCTCCTACAATCAGAGCTTTGTCAAGTTCTTGTCATTCTAACATTCATTTTTAGGCTGGTGCAAAACACGTTTATGCTGTGGAAGCATCTGAAATGGCAGAATATGCACGGAAACTTATAGCTGGAAACCCTACACTAGCTCAACGAATTACAGTGAGATCTGTTTCGTAGTTTTTTGCTATAATTGTTATTTATTAGGTACTTTTTATTCATGGAGTTGTTTTATTTAATAATTATACATAGGTGATCAAAGGCAAAGTTGAGGAGGTTGAATTGCCAGAGAAAGCAGATATTCTGATATCTGAGCCCATGGGTAAATTCATATTCTACTTTCTTCCAACAAACTTGAAAATAGTGCTGATTTTCAATGTATACTTTATATAATTGTCAAATTTGTGGTCTGTAGTCGAGAGTGAAGTTGTAGTAGCATGGCATGATGAAATTCCACCCTTTTATGGATTGGAACTTTTGTTTGTTATGCAGGCACCTTGTTAGTCAATGAAAGAATGCTGGAGTCCTATGTCATTGCTAGAGATAGGTTTCTCGTTCCCACGGGAAAAATGTTTCCAGCTCTGGGAAGGTAAGTTAGCACCCTTCTGTCTTTCTTGGAACTTCTAGCATGTACAATAGTAAATGAGATTTTCCTAGGGCAAGTTATTGGCAAATAATTTTCTGCTAATCCAAAGTGTCATTTCTAATTAAATTTTTTTTGACCCCAAGCCTAGTGACGTGTTAACAAATTTTATAAATAGTATCTATTTCTATTTCAAAGATAGTTCACAATAATATGGAGTACATTATGTTTAAAAAATGGTTATTGGATGCTTGAGGCGAAAAACTTAATTTTCAAGGTCTTGTTGCTTACTTGTTCTGAATGATATATTCAATTCTATTATCATAGGATTATGGGTGCATTTGGTTAAATTATTTGAAAACATTTCTGTGTTAAACTTTAATTTCGTGAGCTATTTTTTGTAACATGAGTGAAGCAGGAAGACTTTTTCATTTTTACCTGAACTAACTTCTTTCATTGTAAATTGTTTTAAACTTAATTATCATAGAATTATCTAAACATGTGTTAAAATAGGAACATTTTTTTCCTTAAAAAAGCAAACAGTCCTTTTATTTGTAATCATCTTGATATTATATTGTCTTCTCCTAACCTTGAATTTATTGTTGGTGTAGGATTCACATGGCACCTTTCACTGATGAATATCTATTTATAGAAATTGCTAATAAGGTGTGTAAACAACGTGCCTTTGTTTATATTTGTAGATGAGTGTCTGCCGTTTGTTCTGTAGCTAATACATGGAGAAGTGTGTGCTTATTAGTTGTTTCTTGAAATTATAGTGCATTATTTATACGCCTCCGGAGAGATTTTTTTTCCATCTGGAATTGGCATCAATGTAATGGAAGAGGCTAATCTTTGTAAAAGAGTATTTACTGGATTAAAAGAAGCCAGTCTGAAGGTCTCTTACTTAGATTTGCTTCAGTTGTCCAGTTCAATGGATTTGAATGATATTCAGCTATGATTCCTTACACTAAAAAGAGATTAGGAAAAAACCAGCAACATCTTTTGCTTCGTACAATGTATTCTGATTTCATATTTTGTTTAGAATTGCTGCTTTCTGATTGTTCCTTTCCGTGTCTCTTTGTACACTTCTTTTTTTCAGGCACTGTTTTGGCAGCAACAGAACTATTATGGTGTTGATTTAACATCCCTACATGGGACTGCATTTCAAGGATACTTTTCTCAGGTACTATGTTTTCTGAAATTTACCAATTGGTTTGGGGAGGATCCCTCCTAAACAGGGAAAGGTTAAATGTGATATTATCTTCTAGTCTTAGTATTTTGTATTACTAATGTACTATATATTGGTTTTGTTGCCATAAATTAGTCTGTTATAGGAGGTTTTATGTCACTAATAATGGGATCTTTTCATTTCTTTTGCTCCATAAAGCCTGTGGTGGATGCTTTTGATCCAAGACTGTTAATAGCTCCTTCAATATTCCATGTGATAGACTTCACCAAAATAAAGGTAAGAACAATATTTTTTGTTTAGAGTCCATTTCATTTTCTGAGATTGTCTCATTCTGGTAATTTGGTGTCTCATTTTCGATTGCGTTCGGTTTTCCATGTAATTGATTAATTTTTTAAAGACAAAGTCCCGGTTTTCTCTTGTAATTGTTTCGTGAGTTATTTTCTGAAAGGAGAAATTCTTTGAAACTACAAAATGGCATGCATTTTTCTGGTTATGAATCGTTGGCTTTTTATTAGTAGTATACTGTTGGCGAGGGACTTAATCGTGTTCAATGCTTGCGGTAAAGTTGACTACGAATTATTTATCACTGACAATCACTTTTTATATTGTAGGAGGAAGAACTGTATGAAATTGATATTCCTCTGAGATTCATAGCCTCTGTGGGCACCAGAGTGCATGGTTTAGCTTGTTGGTTTGATGTGCTGTTCAATGGAAGGTACATGTACCTCTTAATTTGTAAGGTCTAGCTTGCATTTTATTTAGAAGTTTTGGTTACTGTTCTGATCTGTTGAGTTTTCTGTAATTATTACAAATCAACAGTACTGTGCAAAGGTGGCTTACCACTGCTCCTGGGTCACCGACAACCCATTGGTACCAGTTGCGTTGTGTTCTCTCACAGCCAATATATGTCATGGCTGGACAAGAAATTACTGGCAGGCTTCACTTGATTGCCCACAATGCACAGAGTTATACAATATATTTAACATTGTCAGGTTGGTAATTGTCTGTTTTCTTTTCCTTATTATTCATATACCTGCACCATCATGTTAATGGACAAAATTTCAATTTGCATTTAGCTAAAATGTGGGGTCCTGGTGCTGAACAAGGGGGAATTCTCCAAACGTCTTCATGTAAACTTGATCTGAAAGAACCCTATTATAGAATGTCTCAACCACAGGCTTATGCATTAGCCCAAGATCAACAACCTCAACTACTTTTTCCATCGCAGGTATGAAATTTACTATCTCTTCCCATACTCACTCAGTGAGTTGAAATTCAGAGAACAAATTGATTCTAGATTTTTCTGTACCACGTCTGTATAATTTGTTAGATTAAATTTAGGGGAAAATACAGGAAGAATGACGTAGTAGGAAATCTTAACAAGTATATTTTCAGTCTTTGAGTAAAGTATTCCCATAGTCATTACCACGAGACTAGTCTCTCAAGTATATATTAATATTATTGAGAACTGACCAAGAAGTCCAATAACTGTTCTCTGGGATTAAAATACTACTAATAAGCTTACAGGCAATTAATCAACGTCTGAAATATTTTTTAATATAGTTTCAGTAATTGATTAATGTGTAACTGACACCGGTTGAATTAATCAATCTTGAGTCATACTCCTTTATGTTGATTAGTTTTTTCTTAACTTGAAATTTATTTGTTAGTGCAAAATTGGAATTTGCCAACTAAAGAAAATGAGACGGAATCTTGGCCATATGTCCATGTGGCTCCCTAGGACAGCTAGTTGTTGGATGAATTGTATTAATGACTTAAAGAAATCCAATCTCGACTTTTGTTTTATTATTTTTAATGTACTTAGTTTTATTGTTTATGTTGTGTCAGTCGCCCTGACTTTACTTGACAGGATATACATATTCAATCTCAGGATTTAGATGAACCCGAATTAGTACAACAGCCTTCGCCTAATTCATGTGTCCAGATTGATTCACTGATGCAGAATATTTAGTTTCACAGATCCTAACCCAAATTTCTATTTGTAACGTGAGTTTCATGTTGGGTTTGCCCTGCTGCAACCCAAATTGCCTGTAAATTACATTGTGTTCAATCTATTGTGGGTGATTATCAACCTCACTCATATTTTAACCGACAAATGTATCGAATTTCATGTCTGCCAAAATTTACCGAGCTGTTGAGTTTAAGTGTTACTTCCATAGTCAACCATACAAAATTTATTTCATCAAAAACTTGTAATCGATATTTTAGAAATGGAGATTCACTCGGCTTGTAATAATGATTCAAAATCATGATTTCTATAGCATAAATCACTTTCCAATTGAAAATTTAGTTTTATTGGAAATTTTAATATGAATTGGTTGAATGTTTGAAAGTGAAATATGATTTGTTTTTAATTGTTTATATAAATTAATTCAGAATTTTTAAATGCTTTTTACTGTTTGCATGATTTAATTTAAAAATGTTTTTAAAAATTAAAATTTTAATATTAAACTTTAAATATCAATTATTGAAAAAAAATATATATGTTAATTATTCAATAATTTATTGGGCGAGACGGTGGAGAGGAAAGTCTTGTTTCAACAGTTTCATGTCTTTAAAAATAAACAAGTTTCCTTATTTTAAGAAATTTAAATTATCTAATTCTAAATTCATTGAACTCAAAAGAATTTCGTATTTTAAGAAGAAAACATCAAAATTACAATATGTTTAATTATCTCATTTAATTAATATAAAATTTTAAAAAATATCGGAATATCCTAACCTTGAATTGCTTATTTCCGAAAGTCATGTTTCATGGACACGAATTGAGTTGGTGTCATTTATAAGACGATACCGTGATTAGTGTTTATCAAAACAGTTCAACTGACATTTTATATTGAAACAAGAACAACCAGCGCTGTCGTACGATGATCAGATCATTCAATTCTTAGGAGGAGTTGATATGTCGTACTATACCAAATTTAGATCAAAAGTACCATTATTATTATTTATTATTATTATTATTATTATTATTGATGCTGGATTTTATATGAGATTATTATACGCGAGCTGGTAATATGACTAATTTAAACAAGATATGGTCCTAATTTAATAGAGTTGATTTATACTTAGTTATATGTGAATAATCAGATAAATAATTGATAATTGGATATATTTTATTGTAAATTTTTTTTTTTCATGATATAGTATCGTTGGATTGGTAAAATGTTATTAAGTAGTCTGTCACTCAAGTGATGAGTCATTATGGTATGCATTTCAAGTGTAGTCATAGAAACTCAAACAACAAAATCAAGTGAAGGCTTGATGAAGCATAACAAAGAAAGGTCCAGTTCTGTCTCATCTAAAGTGGGTGAAGTTCAAGTTTAAGAGTTAAGGTACAACGATAATGTATAAGGTACAACTATGTGTTAATATTCAAGTGAAAATATGGTTGCTAAAGTAAAAATATGGTTGTTTAAGCATTCATAAAATAGTGATAATTATGATTTTGGAACTCAGTTAGGTGTAATTATGCTCAAGTATTGGAATGATGCTTAAGTTCACTCAAGTATTGAATGAGAATTTGAGTAAGGGAGAGGTGTAACCAACTCTTTCCTATGGATTTATCACTTAAATAATGTGAAAATTGCTTAAATTATAGTATTTCTGTTTGTTTAAGGAATCAAGATCACTCAAGTGAGATGAACTCACTCAAATGACGCATATTTAATGATGAGGTGATGTCGACAATAAGCATGTGATGATGTCTATAGCTATGATATTAATGTGTTAATATATGTGTGTTGTATGATTGATGAGATATGTGCATTTATATATTATATATTATGTTATATATTTTTTGTGATATTTATATGATATGATGTTCCTTTTATAGGTATGGGCCTTGTGTTGTACTTTGTTTTGTGTTGTGATCCTTTATGAGTTTGGTGAAAAATACTTAAAATAATGTTGTGGTCTCAAAAGTGGTTATAATAAATACATACTTTATGAAAAAAAACATATTTCATATTTTACTGATAATTTAATCACATAAATAAAACATCAGATTATAAGAAGTTAAGAGTTTGATTTCTATTAATAATATTTTTAATGGGTTAAGTATTAATCTTTCTAAGAACGTTTTCAATGATCTTTTTTTTAAAGACATTAAATATGTTAAATTCATTAATATATGATTGAAAATTCTTATATTACTGAAATCCTTCAGCTATAATTATTCATGTCAACTTTAATTAGAATATATATATATATATATATATATATATATATATATATATATATATATATATATATATATATATCATGTTTTAAAATAGTTAGTTATTTGCTAACAATTATGATTATATTTAGTATGAGAACATATGACATTTCAAGTGTACACACAGATGAATTAGATGAATTAGTAAAAATTAAAGATTTGATTTCACTTTCTTCCTAAAAGTATTTTGGTATATATTATATTTGTAATTTAAATGGTTGTAATATATATATATATATATATATATATATATATATATATATATATATATATATATATCAGTTGATACCAGAGTCTAGGCGGAAGGTGAAAATATAAAGCATTTTATGATGATAAAAGAAAAATAAAAACTTACAAAGAGTTTAAGATCCTCTGAATACGTTCAAACACGATTCTTTTATTTTGGAACTGTCTGAGCTCTAGAACATTATCCAAGGAAGCAATGTTTACAAAGGATTTAGAGAGAGAGAAGAGAGAAAGACAGAGAATAGAGGATTATCTGATGCCCTTTCCTCTAGCCTAGCTTTCTATTTATACAAGTTGCAAATTGGCGGATTTCAAAATCTCGCTCAATTGCGGAATTGAAAGTATTACAAATTCTTACAACAA
>Ga0209700_100610_pt1 | contig 69373 bp, 34 predicted proteins | sample SiratroredBW_FD_187528 | JGI IMG/M metagenome (GOLD analysis project Ga0209700, IMG submission 187528) | Root nodule microbial communities of legume samples collected from California, USA - Siratro red BW (SPAdes) (version 2) | ecosystem: Host-associated > Plants > Roots > Nodule | place: USA... | reverse complement strand
ATAACATTAATATTATTTATTTTTCAACAATAACATTAATAGTATCTATTTTTTATTTTCTTCATTCTAAAAAATAAATAACATTTTTAACTAAACATTTTTTATTATTTATTTTATATTTGTTTTTGAAAGAGTTATTTCTTTCTTTTATATATATATATATATATATATATATATATATATATATATATACATTCCCTCCTTTTTTTAAGCATGATAAATATTTTATTTCATTTTTGTTATTACATATATATTTTTTAACAAACTTAAAATATAAAATTTAATTATAATTCCAATATTATAAGTTATTATATATTTTCTTCCAATTTTAATTTTAATATAAAATACAGTTACAAAATTATTGTAATTTATTATTTTTTTATTATAATTAATTGCTTAAAATATCTATAAATAGCTTTTTTTCTCTTTGTATTTTTATTATCACAACTTTTTTTTATATAAATTTAATGAAAATAAATGTTTTTTTCTCTTACATACTTTTTTTATTTACTTCCCTCTTTCATATAAATTAAAAATATACTCTCCCAAAATTTAATTACATTTTTAAGAAAGTTTTTACTGAATTTTTTTTTTTACTTTTACCTATTTTTAAATCTATAAATTAGACTACTTAGACTTTTATTTAATATTGCCAACTTCATTTTCCAAAATCATTCTAAATTTTTAATTTACTAATAACAGTAAACATCCACAAAACTTTAATATTTTTTTTTATCTTTAAACTAAATTACATTTGATCTTAGATAATTTAATTTTTTCCTCTCACACATAATCTCAAATTTGTTCTCACCATTTTCAAAACATTATTTCCCTCCTAGTTTTTTTTTAAATTTATTTTATTTTTTCTTTCTTCTTTTTCACTCACTTTATACATGGCAAAAAAAAAAAAAAAATAGAAATCCCTAGACAGCCACAAAATTCAATTTCGGTATCAACTCAGTTTTCTGCAAACCGATCACTGGATGATCCTCATATGTTATGTTTTCTTTCTGAACCCCAATACCCTCGTCCTGCACCTCCATAAGTTTTGAAAATGTCAAAATTGTCCTTACAAAAATGACCAAAAGGACCTTCTGTTTATAATTTTTTTTAAAATACTGAACTGGATATCTCGTGTCCGGTTTACAATTTTTTTAAAATGTAAACCGGATAGGGTGCCATTCGATTCACATTTTTGTAAATCGGATAGAGTGTCATTCGATTCACAAAAATGTGAATCGGATGGCTCCCATCCGGTTTACAAATTTTTCCCAAAATATAAACCGGGTTGTGCATCTGGTTCAGTATTTTGGGTTAGCAGCTTTCGAAGTTGGAAACTCTCTGATGATGTTTGGCTTCAGAGCTAGTCCCTATCCGCTTCCACGACGTGCTGATTTGCGGCAACACCAAGACCAAGGATTGGGTGATCGAGGCCACCACCTTCTCAAGCTTCTCCAGGACGCCACCACCGTGCATGAGCTTATTAGCGCCTCCGAAATCGCGCTCGCAGGCTCCACAGCCTCGAGATTTTCGAGTCCATCGAGCTCATGCTCCAGGCGGGCCGCCGGAGCTGCCTCACACTGCCAATGTCGGCGTCGACGTCGTCAAGACCGCTAACAAAGTCTCTACGAAGGTGAAAAGTAAATACTGAACCGGATGCAAAGCAGTGAATCAGATGAAGGTGGAGGATATTTTAATCTTTTCCCATTTATCATTTAAGGGTATATTTGTATTTTTCGGTGGAATATGGAGGTGCAAGACGATGATATTGGGGTGGAGGAAGAATGTCAAGAGTCAAATCATCTTTAGATCCACTATGCTTTTGTGTGGTGAAAATTTAGTTTCCGAAAAATTAATTTCTCATAATCTACAATAAACCATTTACAATATTTTTATTTATTTTCATATCTTTGAAATAAAAAAGTCTCAAAAAAATTATAACATCCTACTTTATTTTACTTTGAAACAATAAAAAACTTCTTTATAAACTTTAAAAAAATTTAGAATTTAGTTTCCCTAAAACTGAATTCTAATTGGTTTTAAAAGCGGGAGTATGAGACGAATTCCCACTTTACATAGTGAATTGTGTTATTTAAAAAAATAAAGATATGTTAGTTAGGGTATTATTTTCAAAAAATGTGTTCGTGTGATAAAAATTTCTCAAAAATGATGACCTTTTATGTTTTATAAGTCACATTTGTAAGTATGACCTTTTCCATCTTTATGTCATATTTTTTTTTTGTCTATGACCTACTTTAATGTTATCCAAAGTGGTAAATGACCAAGAAAACAATACACTGTAATATATGATAAGATAAAAAATAACATCAACTATGATTCTAAATTTTACAATTTAAAATGAATTTTTGTAATCTCAATTTTGTAATTGTAAATATATTTTTGAATACGTAAATATATTCTGAATTGCACAATTTATTTCCGAATCTATAATCTAATTGTACCATCTAAAATACATTCATATATTTTCAAATAAAATATATAATATAAAATATAACACCTAATTAAAAACATAGTAGATTTGAGGTCTATAATGACATTCAAATTATATAATTCGAAAATTTTATGAATCACTATAAACGCAACTAAAAAAAAATGAAGAAACTCACTTTAATAAAGAATCGGAATAAGTAGGCTTTTAAATTGCCACATAACATAACTACTAAGAGAGGTGCAACTATAAGAATGAGTTAGGAATGTGATGCGGTGTATAAAAATAGAGAATTATAGGTTTAAATTTATATATTACGATAGAGATATGGTTATCTTTTTACACATCGTAATAGCCTTAGTTTTGATAATTTAGATCAATATTAAAGTTGTATTTAGTATGAACAAAAAAAAAATCAACCAAAGTACGATTATCATAAAATTTTCGATCACAAAAGTGTTAAAAGAGAGAATAATTTCTCTTTGAAGTTATTATTTCAGAAGACAAATTAAATATAAATTCTTTCTTCTTTCCTTTTCTCAAACTAATTTTCGATCCCTTGAAAAATTGGAAGAGTGAGAAATAAAAGTATTTAGTTATTTTTTATTTTCCTTAACATATATGTTTATATTTAATGAATATGATGTTATTATTTGTAATAACATATAATATTAAATTTCTTATAACTAATTTTACTTTATTAAAAATAAAAAAAATAAACGAATGATCAGTATATTTTTATTTTATATGCATACTTTTCTTATCATTTGTACTTTCAACGCTACGTTTTACTTACAAAGTTAAATATAATGATCACTAAATACTAGACCACCGTACCTAGACCATGTGTGGTGCAGACGGTACCATCTATATAAAAAAAAGTCTAATGTTTTATTCTAGTATTTTAATTTTTAGGATTTAAAACTTGAGTCAATGTAATCCTTTATTTTACTAGGTCAGTAGATTGCGAAAGATAAAAGACTTGAGTTTTTTTTTTTTTTTTTTAAAAGATAAGACTCAATTAAATCTAATTAATTTTTTTTGAAAAGAAGTTAAAATTATAATTTAGTAAAAAATTATTAAAAACAAAGAAGAAGTGTATTAATAATATAGACACAGGTGCAACAAAACACCACTGTATTTTTTTTTGTTTTTTTTTTAAATTCCATGATACTATTGATTGTGTTCTAATTAACAGATGTTGTCTTTGAGGGGTTGGTTCTTGTCTTTAGCCACTCACAGCACCCTTTCATGTTCTCGGCAAAGAACCTTGTCTTCGGTTCCTCATCAAATACTCAACAAAACCCTAAGCAACAGTTCCAAAAATCTTAGTTGCTACTGTGGGGAAACCAGCAAGAAAAATGGGTTTTTCACGGTGGCCAGTGACCTTCAATCTTCTGCTTCCTCCACCAAAGATTCTCCCTTTTCTGGTACCCATTTCCCTTTCGTTAGCCTACAAAATGTTATCTTTGTGGCAGTAGCACAAACCCGTGTGCATAATCTATTACGAATGTCGAAATGCCCTTATGTTGTTTTTCAGGTTTGGAGGATGCCTTGGTGAGTTATCTCCTTGGGAAGAAGAGGGCAACTGACATTGCTCACATGTATGTACTACTGGTTTATCATATTGTCTCCTGAAAATTGAAATGCCTTTGCAAGGTTTCTGCTTGCTTTTTCCATTTTTAGCTTAGTATTTGAGGGATAAGTTAATTGTTCTCCAGGACTTGTGTTCTTAAATAAGTCAGTGACAGAATCTTCTACTTTTGATTCTCTACAAAAAAGAACTCTCATGGTTGCGGCCTTTAAGTTTTCAATTGAGTTCCTATTGTTTCTTCTTATAAAGTGGCAGATTAAAATTTCAAAATTCTGTACATGCTGTGTGTTTTTCTCTCATCCATGCTGATATTCTAATCTAGAACTGTTTTGACTGCTTTATTTGTTGCCTCAAATAGAGAGACAGTTTTTTTAAGGTATGCACAGGCGGATATTTTATGAAGATACTAGAAAATTACATTGCATGTGCTATATTATTTACATGGATGTTACACTCGGAATTGATCTCATGCTACATTTGTTTCACAGAGACACAAAGGCTAAGATATTAATTTTTCTGGGATGTCCTAAGTCCTAATACTTTGCGGCAAAATTCTCTTATTCTTTGTCATATAATTTGGGGAGCTTCTCTTACATATTTATTTCAGTTTCCATGCTTCTAAAAGGATTTTGGGTGAGTTAAAAGTGAATATGTTTCATGTTTGTTACAGAACACTATTTGGCAACCTTCTGCATTGAAATTTACGACATATATTTTGCTACTTATACCTGTCATTATTCTCATATTTATCTATATATGCTATGTTTGGACAAACTTCTTCACAGACACTTCTAAAATAGAAAATTAAGGAAAAATTAAAATGAACTTCTAGATCAGCTAAATTTAGACTATGCATAAGTTAAATAAGAATTTAGAAAAATTATATTAGAAAAATTCTAGAAATTAGCTTATAGATTAGTAAATTTTGGTTTATGGAGAAACTCATGTAATTTTTTCTTTAGAAATGCTTTTGGAGAAACTTGCTAATTTTCATGGTAGTAAAACCTTGATAAAAAAATAAGTGTATTTCTTATCCCTACCAGGGTGTGGAAACAGGTTGTCCAGAAAGGAGACACTGTCATTGATGCTACTTGTGGCAATGGTTTTGACACCTTAGCAATGCTTAATTTAGTTGCTGATGATTCTCATGACGGTTATGTATTTGCATTAGACATTCAAGAAGATGCTTTGGATAACACTTCACTCTTGCTGGAAAAGTCACTAAATTCTAAAGAGGTTAGCACTATATATGAGCAAATAGTTTCAACTTTCAATTGGTGAAAAATATTGCATAAAATAGTCTGTTATATAGCCGTTGAAAAATGTTCTAGGATGACACTCGAACATGGTATCGTCTGAGAAGTTGAACTGGCCTCTATATTTTAGTTTTGGTGTAGTTAATTTGACAATAATTAAGAACTTTCATTTCACCAACTACAATTTCAAAATACATGCAGAGACAACTTGTCAAGCTCTTCAATATCTGCCATAGTAAAATGGAGAATGTTGTTCCAAGAAATGCCTCAGTTAGGTATTTGTTTCATGTTTCCCTGTTCCTACTTCTTGTTTAGAAGCTGATGATAATAAATAACTGGTCTAGTTATTTTCATCAGTAAACCCTTGTCTTTGAAATTGTAAGCATTCATCACTTTAGTCCTTAAGTTTATAAAATTATTGATGTAGTTCCTAACTTTGCAAAGCATCATTCCCTTTACTTCTTTATTCATATGAAATAAAAGTGGAAAGTAAAGGCGAGAAAAGGACTCAAATAATGACCTTTTGCGATTGATTGATACTTATAATGTTGGAAATACTTATAATGTTGGAGACTAGGATTGAGATATAATTTAGTTAGTTATACTCACTGAAATGAAATCTATTATATTCTTCATTTTTATAGATTTCTTGAAAAAAGAATTATAATTTCAGTCTTTATTCCTACTTGGCCTCGTTGCATGAATCTTTTCCGAGGCTAAACAGAAATTTCTCAAATTTTAAAACAATAAATAAACATGCCATTCCATATGCACACTTAGGCTCTAAAGGCTGATTTGATTATAGACTCCGGACTTCTGGGCTCAAGTCCACTAAAATAGGACGTGTCAGAGTGTTGCCTTCAAATATTATATGGTTTGAAGTTCGATGCTTTCATTACGGTTTTGTCTTTAAAATGTGTCTGTGTCTGATATGTTTAATAGAGTTAAGGAAAGAAAGAGTGTACAAAAGTTACCATTTACTTCAACTCCTTAACTATATGGGATTTTTGGATGTATTGGAGCACCATCAAAACTATTTTTAAATAATAGGATAGCCTAAGAATACTAATTTTGAATGTGGATTTAAAAGATTTTGATACAATCCTCGGTTTAAAGATAATCAAAATTAGTTGTAACCCTGAAAAATGATTGCGTTAATGTATTTCTTATTATAAAAGTACATGTCACGGTGAGTTTCTTGCTATGGATACAATTATTGAACATGCTAATCTATCTTAATATTCTGCATAGGCTCGTTGCATTCAACTTAGGCTATCTTCCTGGTGGTGACAAAAAGATAATAACAGGATCAGAAACAACATCACTGGCATTGGAAGCTGCCAAGAGAATTCTGATGCCACGTGGGCTCATCAGCATAGTGGTGTATGTGGGGCACCCTGGGGGACGGTGATATTTCTGACCCTTTACTTTGTGTCATTAAGAGATCTTTGAATGGCCAAATATGCTAATATTCCATCAATGTTTTGGATAATCTATGACCATTTGAAGCTTCACTGGCTTCAGTGAAGACTTGAGTATCCCAATTACTCCATCCATTTCTAATTATAAGACTGTTTTGAAATTACAGTCCCTTTTTATTAGATTTTTTTTCTAATTGTGTCATAATAATTGTTTTTGACCAAAATACCCTTAGTTATTTTAGGGTAAACTAGTAACTACTGTCAATTGCCTACTTCTCATTCTCATGAAAATTGAAGATGAATAGACCACTATTATTACTCTCTAGTTAATTATTAAGGTGAAAAGTAATTAAGTTAAAAAAAATCATATGGATAATCCCAAAACATTTAAGGGTATTTTAGGAAAAACTATTACAAGTAGAGACATGTTTATTGCTATTAACTAAATTAACCAATGCTTTTTAATGTGTGGATTAGTTAAAATATTTCAATTGCTTCCCTAACTGTGAGACATTCTCTTGAAAAAGAAATAAAAATTAGGGTTCATCTACATGTCTGATTATTTAATATCTATGGTTTATTTCCAGGGAAGAATTGGAAGCTGTTGAATCTTTTGCTACTAAATTGTGTGTTGAGAATTGGATTTGCTGCAAGCTCCAGATGTTAAACCGTCCATTTGGTCCAATACCAATTTTCTTTTACCGAAGATGATGTAAATTAATTTAATACTTCTCTTGTTTCTGGGATGGAAGTCTTTATCAAGGTTCCGCTAGAGTTGTATTCATACTCTGCGAAGTATTATGAGGATTTGCTAATTATTTCTGGTTGAATTAAGATTTTTTTGAATATTCCTAGTTCCAAATTTATCTATTACGTTACAGAGGTGGCATTAACATCCATACATCATTTTCGGTGAATTGAATCAGTTCTCCCATGGCAAGAATCCAGTGTTGCTTCAATATTTTTGGGCTTAATTTGCCATCTGGTTCTTGTGTCGTCATTTCTCTCCTAGAAGTTGTTCATGTGAGTATGAGAAGGCATATTTGCATTCCTTTTGAATGGTCTATCTAGAGTTAGATGTGAGATGGCGTAGAGGGTTCTTCATCTTATGCACCCTTTGCGTCTGTTTTGCTTTCGACTGATCCTCTTATTGCATCTATAGATGGATCAACTTCTCTTCTTTTCTCATTCAACTTAGTAACATGCAAATCTGCAAAGTCATTTTCAAGTTCGGATAGTTTTGTAGTAGTTTGAGAAACATTGTCAAACTTAACATTTGTGGTTTTTACTATCATCAAGGTTCGAAACTTTATAATCTATAAGCTTTTGACTTTTCTGAGTAACCTACAAATGTTCCTTTATCAACTTTGCAGTCAATTTTTTTTAATTTGAACCTTGATATTTAGGATATAGAAAATGAATCCAAAAGATCGAAAATAACTTATGTTTTGAGTTTTTTCTTTCTCCACAATTCATAAGGGATCTTTTCTAAAGTTAGTCTTATCAATATTTTGTTTTATAGATAACAAGTAGTATTGACTATCGCTGTCTAGAAGTGCTTAGGTATAAAGTTTTCACAAAGCATGGTCTTGGTCATCTCTTGGAGAGTTATGTTCTTTCGTTCAACAACATTATTTTTTTTTTGAGATTCTACTTTTGGCTGACTAAAAAAATGGTGTTTGTCATGTGTTGTGATCATTTGTTGTCTAGAAACTAGCGTTGTTTATGATATTTTCCTATATAACATATCTTCAATGACAATTACAAGTTTGTCAAGTACCTAAATTCTCTTGTGTCTTTATTAGTTTTGTGTAATTGTTCTTTTTGTCTACATATCTCCCACAATTTTGACAAGTACTTTTAAAACATTTCATAAAAATACTTTTCTTTTCTTTTGTTTCTCTCATTTCATATCTAAGTCCAGACTTATCATATAGGTCTCTAGATTTGCAAAGAGAAGATTTAGAGTTCTTAAGCTCTCAACAAACTTTTAAAAATCATGCTTACAACATGTTTCCTATCTTTGCAATATTTCTAGTTTCTCAACATCTACCTTTCTCTTATGTTTAACAAATAATATCTTTTCATTGGTTGTAACTTGATCCTTTTGAGTTTATCATTTTCTAAAATAAGATCTTTGAATTTTTGTTTGAGCTCAAGATATTTATCAAAAATAAAGTTACAACGAGTGAGGAGATCATCAAAATAGATGTTGTTGTTTTATCTTCGTCAAATGATGAACATGATGTATCAGATGCAATATCAAGATATAAATCAAGTTTATATGATAGTTGTTTTGTGTTTGCTATAAGATAGATATTGGCATGTTCATTTGTGTTAGAGTCTGATCCTGAGTTTAAGCCTTTCCAAATAGCCATCAAACTTTTCTTACTTGGCCCATGTTTTCTTCTCAGATTGAGACATTCATGTTTCATGTGTGTAGGTTTTCTACATTTTAAGTATAAGATGTCGTGTGATGAATCTTCATCATTTTGCCTATAAAAGTTTTCTTTTCATTTAGTAAGAAATATTTTGTTTCCCTATCTACTTCTTTTAAGCAATTGTTTAAACCTTTTGGATATGAGCAAGACTTTTGACTCTTCCATTTATGTCTTCCTTGTTTCCCGTTTCCTTGGTGATCGTTTATTTTGAGAAGGATTTTGCTTGTAGTCCTTTCTCTACAACGATTACAACCTCCTTCTATTCTGTGCCTATAGGTGAACTTTGTCCACTCTTAAATTCTAATAGTGTCATACCATGCAAGTTTATTAAGATTTGTAGCCTCAATGATGACTATTGTCTTGGTTTCCCAGATTTTAAGCATATTGTCCAACAATTTCATATTTATTGAAGCTTTGGAGAAGGTTTTCTAGACCATTTAGAAGAATATGCATTCTTCAAACATGTCATCCACACTTTCTCCTTCGTTCATGGTGAAAGGATTCATAATATCGAGGAAGAGTGACAACTTTTCAAAGTTAAGCATCTTCATTTCCTTCATTATTGACTACTAAGGAGTCCCATGTCTCCCTTGTGATTTTCATTATTCACACTTTCTTATATTTGTTTTTGGAAAGTGCATATATGAGGGCATATCTAGCTTTATTGTTAAGTTTCATTTTGTTATAGTCTTTCTCATCCTATTCTTCTTTTGTAATTGTAATTTGTATATTTTCTTTGATAATGATCTGTCACATTTGATAGTGTGCAAATTTATGTACATTTCCATTATGTATTAATAGTATGGAAAGTCCTCTCCAAGAAATGCAGGAGGTCTAGATAGTGAAGCCTCTCCTACTATTAGAAGTGGTTTCATGCTTACCAGATTGATCTTTTCCCTCTTAACGTTGTTAGGCGCTCAACCATTTTAGAGGTTGAGCTTCGATACCAACTCCAAAAATTAAGAAATAGGAAATATCATAAGGAGGCTGAATTGTGTTTTTAAAATTTCACAGTTTTTTGCAGATATCATCTGTTGAGATGTTGTCAAATGATAAACGTAACAAACGTATAAATATATGATTTGAGAATTCTTTGTACAAAAACTAGTTTTATTTTTTCCTTCCTTATTTTAGTTAGTTAAATAGTACAATAACATGCAATGTAAACTATTTAAGGAAAGAAAATGTTATTCAATATTTTTATACTAGTTTATCTGATCTCATAGACTACGTCTAGTTCTTAACAAACTAATTAAGTTTCACTAAGAAATTTACCGTTACGAAGTACAAAGTGAGTACTCTTTTATCAAACTACTCCTGGCTAAAACTGAGTATTCTTGACACTAGCCATCCTTGGCTCAACACAGAGTATTCTTGACACTAGCCACTCTTGGCTCAACATTGATACAAGATCTAAGTGATCAACCGATCACTGGTTTTGCTCACTAAAGAAGGTAGTGTCTTTCAACGTATATAAGGTTTTAGCTCTTCTACTAGTAGGCGAAATGAACATAAACAATGTTCATACAAAACTTTAGAGTATAAAAAACAAAAAAAACTCAACAAAGTTTTGACACTTGTGAAGTATTGCTAACTTCCTATTATCTTTTCTTCTAAGCATATCTTCTTATAACCTTCCAAAAAGTAGTTGTTGCATTCCTTTTTTGACCGTTAAGTAGCCTTATACTTTCTTTGTTATATTCTTTCTTCTTTGTCATCATTTGAGACGTTGAGAAGTATTAAATGCATGATATGGAGCATTAAATTATCTTATCTTCTTTACACCATCTCTATGATAGCTAAGCAGTACTTATCTTTCTCGATATCATATTCTTTTATGTCAAAGATTGATTAAAAGTGTATACTGTACAAGATTACCAACTGAGTTATAGTTGAAACTAGCCGTGTCAAAGAAGGTGGTAGTCATTTTAGCTTTAGCTCATGTCCCACGACATTTTAGAATGTTGTATCTTAGTGTGAATCTAGATAGGATATAGAAAATATTTTATGTTTCTTCTTACTTAAGCTTTGGAATATTCTTCATGTTCGTTAGCTTGAAGTCTTCATTTGTACTTATCGTTTGAATGATCTTCATTTAACTTATTAGACGAAGTGAGACTTTATCATCTATCAAATAAAACATATGCATTTGTGATTTCATTATTCTTTAAAGGAAATATATGCATTTGTAATCTCATCAGTATCTATCAGACAGAACTACTTCATGTATTTCATGCACTAGGCTTGTTTAGCTTCATATTTAGGGTTTTGTATTTTTGCTATGACACTTTCATATTAGCCATAGGTTTTTGTACCTTATGTTTTTCATCTAACACACGTTATTGAATCATTAGCAATCTCATTAGACAATCTCATATTTAACATTAATTAAATGGTCCACCTATAATATGTTTTGATGATAGCAAAATCCAGTTTAAGTTTTCATCATTTGTTTTAGTAGTGTTTTGAAAAACTACCTAAAATATTATACAATTTGTGCAAAATTAGACTATCAAAATTTGCAAACTTAGACATTCAAAGTTAGACTAAACAGTCAAATTCAGTTGAAAGCATAGTAGACGGTCTAAACGTCTACTAGGTTTCTTCAAATTAGATGGTAGAATTCAAAGTGTCTAATGGTCTCCTTCATAGTAGATGATCTAAGTAATTTCTCATTGTAGATGGTCCAAACATCTAATATACATAAAACTACATAAATCGAAACAAATAACTATTTGTGATTAAAACAAGTTTTTTAAAGTAAAAGTTATTCATAAATAAATTTAGTTGAATTTTAATTTAAAGATAAAACACGTTTTATCAATAAAATAGATTGAAGATTCGAGTACTTGTTTTTCGAGTCACTGCTCATTTAGTGTCTAGTACTAAAGTGATGATCCAAAAAATCTAAAAAAAATAAAAGCAATAGATTCAAGTCATTAAGTTGATTTTTCAGTAGTTTTCACTCAAAATTAACACAAAAACATGTAAGTCTATTTCAAATTTTTAGTACCAGATTGAAGATTTGAGCATTAGATTCAATGTTTTGGTTTCAAACATCTAACACCAGAATGAAGACATGAGATTTTGCAAAAATACAAAATTAATTGATTCAAGGTGAACAATTTGGTTCCAACATCTATAAATAAGACATAAAGGAGCAAAACGAGATAAATTAAAGCAAGCCAAACACTTAAAGAATAATAAAAGTTATTGCAATAAGTGTATACTAGTTTGGAGAGTTCATATTTTGAGTGTCTAATGTAGACAATATTTATTTTGGGTTGAGTGTCTAAATCATTATAATTCTTTATCTTGTAAAGTCATTTCCAGTCAATTTCTATTGTACTTTGTGAGAGTGTTTATTTTATTGTTTTTGAGAGTTCTTGATCTTAGGGGAAGATCAAGAGGGAATTACCTAGAGAGGAGAAAATACTTATGTTACCTGAAGAGATGATAATACTTGTTGTAATATACAATTATATTACAAATTGAACAATCCAGAATGCAAACTAACTTCCAGATTATACAATGCAGAAGTTACTTAACGTATTCCGGATTGAATCTTGCACCCTCAATTTGGAAGTTCAAACTTAAAAGAAATAAATTTCGGATTAGGCCAATTTGGAAGGCAAAAGTTACATTCCAGATTGGGCCAATCCGAAAGTGGCAAAATTTTGGATATCCAGGCAGGTTGGAGAGATGTTTTATGTATGAATTGTTTGTTGAATGTAGATATGGAAGGGAAATTTAGACGAAGTAGATAAGATCTTGAATGCGGAAGAAGCACATGAAAGTGCCATTATGGGTAGTGAACATGAATGTATCATGGATTTTACAATGAATAAGGTAAATTAATTTTGACTTATTTATGTATAAATTTTGACATATGAGTTAAATTTGATTTGACTTATTTATGTAAGTGTTTGCTACAAGAGATGGTTTACTTCAATGGGTTCAAGGTTGTCTTTGGACTTGGGTTTGTGGCTGTCATACTTAGATCTGACAAAGCAATAGAACAACAAGGAAGAAAGATATTTGTGTTGTTGGGTTGTGAAAGGAGTGACAAATATAGAAAATACATACATGACTTAGAGGTGACTATTACAGGTATAAGAGAATGTGATTGTCCCTTTAGATTGTGTGATAAACCTGTTGCCAATGGAGAAGGGTGGGTGTTGAAAGTAATATGTGGGTTCCATAATCATAATTTTTTGTTGGGACATTAATCAGTCACCCTTATGTTACAGATGAAGATCCAATGAACATGTCTTAGTCGTTGACATGACAAAAAGTCAAGTGAAGCATACAAACATATTGTTTACTTTAAAAGAGAACAATGAAGATAATGTGAACAATGTCAAATATACATATAAAAGATCGCTCAGAGGATCAAGAACTGAAATGCAATAGTTAATAACATTATTAAAGTGTGACCAATATATTTGCTGAGGTAGGTGTTATTAGTCCTCATATGTTGTGAGTATTTTTGGACACACTCTGATTTATTGAAGTTGTTGAATTCATTTAACATTGTGTTTTAATGGATAACACATACAAAACCAACAAATATAGGTTTCCTTTGCTTGAAATAGTTGGTGTGACATCCACACACTTCACTTTCTCGTATGCTTTTTTGTTGTTATCATGTGAACGGAAAAACAACTTCATATTGACTTTGTAAAGACTTAGAGGGTTGTTTTTAAGGGGAGATATGTTCCTTGAAGTCATTTTTAGTGACAAACATTTTGCTTTGATGCATGCAATTAGGGTTGTTTTTCCTGAAACTTCTAACCTGCTATGTCAGTTCGACATCAATAAAAATGCGAAAGAAAAGTGTAAAATGTTGACTGATTCTAGGAAAGCTTGGGATGTTATCATGGATGCATGGGGAAATGTGATAGATTGTGGTGATTGTGATGTGTTTGAGGGATGTGTTAAATGGTTTGAATGTGTTTGTTGACAATGGTCGTTATTTCTCAATTATGTAAAAAGGACATGACTCATTCTCCACAAGGAGAAATTTGTTAAGGCATGGAGAAATAAGGTGATGTATTTGGGTAATACGACATCAATCGATATGTTTCTATATCTTGTGTTTGTTTATATGTGTGGCAATAGAAGTATAAAGCATTTATATTCTATTTTAGTTATGCAAGGTTGAACAAGTTCATTGGAATTTGAAACGAATATTGCAAAATAGCATGGAGATTTGTGTACATGTTGGGATGCAATAAACAATGTGCTTGTTCTCTAACATAATAAAATTAAGAAATCAATTTATATGAGTCTAAATGTTGCTGGCCACACATTCAAAGTGACATTGTATAAACATTTGGTGGGCATAGTAAGCAAGCATGTTTTGATGCATATCGCTGAAGAATTTGAACAAATTAAGTATGTAGGGTTCGATAGTGAACACTATGAATGTGTACTCAGAGATACTCATGGTTTGCCAAGTGCTTGTGCATTAACTAGATATGATCTAGGTACTATACCACTTAATGAAGTACATGTGATGTGGACTAGGCTTAGTTTTTTAGATATATCATCAAGTGAATCATCTTCTGAGTTGTCCATTCAAATGAAATTTGATGTTATTTTAAATCGATTTAAAGAGGTTGACATTGGAGGTAAAGTGACAATTAAGAGCAAACTACGTGAAATTGCGTACCCTGATATGACATCAACGTGTCCACTCATGGACAAAGTCAAAACTAAAGGGTCACAAAAAAGTTGACAAAATAAAGTTGAGAGGTCACAAAGCGTAATCCATCTTATTGTGAATGCGTTAATAAAAATTCATTCCTTGGATGACAATTGCTCTTCACTGAAGGCCTTGAGGAGGGGGCAAAATCATAGTTGCCCGTAATCACCAAAGTTGTTAGAATGCTTGATCAATTTCATCTGAGTTATTACCCATAACTAAGATGTGGTTGATATAAAGGTGGATAGACATTGTGAATATCGAACTATTGTTGTAGTTTTAGGCGTGGATGAAGAGTCATGGACCCCGAATGGATTTGTTTAAAGAACTTTGCCAGTAACGTGGCCGGTTACGCCACTCTTATGTAGGTAAATGATTGTAAGAAGTTTTATTGATGTAAATGTGAAAACAACTAAATTTATTTCTTTAATCGATGACAGATATAGATTTGTGAGCACTTTCCACCCATGGAAATCCCAAGTATCCTGAGGTTCATCAATGGGTAGCGCGATATGTTGGACGATATATTTTTGGTGTCATAGATGTTAGGGCCCATTTAGACCGATCGATCCATTTATGGTTATATGGATTCCTTATGTTGATCACTGGTCCAGTCGCCCATTTGAGTTGATATCATTGTTTTTGGGATATATCCAGTTAGGGATGGTTACACAGAGACATTGGGCTAGTTTGGCTATGAGTAAAGGATTCCAGTCCCTATTATGCGGTACGACAATGGAGTTATGAACACGTTAACGATAGGTGGTTAGACTTTGGTAATCATTTGGTGATAGGTATGACTCCTGCCTTTGAGCCAGTTTGCATGCTCACCAGAGTACACAGAGTGGTTTAAACGTGTTTCACATCCATATATTATTCCTAGGGTTAAGGATGACCACCCACATGTAGTTTTGCGTTAATGTTCTCATAGCCCAGTAGACAGAAACCTACTTTCCCCATCACAGCAGCATCATGTTTGTCTAGTAAGTTATTACATTTTATGTTTTTTGTATTTTTTATTATTTTAAGATATTTTAATAAGTTGTATGATTTAAATAAATGTAGGGTATATTTAGACGGTAGAAAACATTTTGTAGCGGATGATTGATTGTGGTCACATAATTGAAGGTACTGCAACTTATGAGAACACACAAGTCGTATTATATTAGCCTATGGTGCATCTGGTGATGGGGTTGTGTACACATGACATTCAAGATCAATTCATGACAAGAAGCCAACATATAGTTCATAAGACTTATGTTTTGGATTATAAGATATATTGTTGTATTTTTTCATCTTTGTAAGGACATAATATTATTTCATGATAAAAATAGTATTTAATATTCTTCTCTTAATATCTTTATGAAGGATTACGTACTTATGTGGTGGTTAATGTTAACTTAAAAAAATTGCAAATTAACTTAAAAAAAGTGTGATTGCATAATAATATATAATGTATAGTTTTACACTAATCAATCATTCACATTAACATATGATGGATTTAATCCTAATATTTGTGTAAATCCTTGCATCTAACTTCCGTACTATGATAACCATAATTTTGCCTCCACATAACAATACATTAACCACAAAATGTCTATTGTAGGTAATGAACAACCATCATGCAATTTTACCTGCAAATTTTTTAAATGTTAATTGTAAATTAAACTTTTATTAACGAACTATTTAAATGAAAAGTCTATTGCACATACCTGGACAAAATGTGACCCATAGGCATGATCTATACGTATTACCCAATGTAAATTGACATTACTTAGAGGTTTAGTTCACAATGAAAATAAGGTTATGTTTTGCTTTAACGATAAACAAATTAATATAACGTTATATCTACTAGCAATTGCATAACCCATATCTGGTATTGTCATCAATTTGTCTATACTAGTTTAAAAAAATATATAATTGTTATATATGAAGACAATGTACAATTTGGAAAATAAAATTATGTAATGGACAAGAACTTACAATTACAATCTTATCCACCAATAATGACCTCTTCAGTTGCTCAATTCGTTCATAACCACCTACTATGGTAGCATATTCATCATGTTACTGGCAAATTTCTTTAAACAAATCCATATGTTTTTCTTTCTTTTATTGGATGGATTTGGTTTTAATTTAGTGATAATAGGTATTTTAAAATGAAGTAAAATGTGAAAAGATAAATAAAAATTTTGAAAAATTAAAATTATAAGACAGATATACATTATATTGCATGAACAAAAAAAAAACATTTAAAACTATAAAAATGTATATTCAAAACTATTTTACATGTATATATAATATTTCTCTCCTTTTGAATTTTATTAATTTTAGTTGTTATATTTTTAAAACAAATAAATTTACTACACACATACAAAAGGAATTCATGAAAATATATTTTCTTTTTATGTTAGATTTTATTTTTAAGTATGACAATCATTTTTTAAATATGGCTTCATTCTAAAATAATAAAGTGATTTTTTAAGTATAATAATATTACTATTTAGACACCAATATAGTGACCATTTTTAGATATTTATATATTTGGCCACTAAATAAATTTTTTATATATTTTTTCACTAAATTGATTTCAATGAAATAGGTTGTTAAATTAATTTTTATAGAACTAGTCCGTAAATTAGTTTTTATATAATTGGTCATTAAATTAATTTGTACACATCTGGAATCTAAATTGGTTTTTATTTAATGATAACTAAACTAACTTCTAAATTAGAATCTAAATTGGTATCTTACATTAGCTACTAATATTTTAATCACTTACTACTATAAAACTTTAAATTAGTCTCTAATTAAGTTATTGACTAATTTTATCATTTTAAAGATGAATAAATTCGTTTCTAAAATCAATTGTTTTTGTAAAGGAGTTGTTGAAGAAAACAACTTTAGTTTTTTATCCAAGGGATCATTGATGTCACTTAAATTTAAATGGAACTTCTTTGTAGACGAAGATAACAAACATTCCTTACAATATAGAATAAGCATACAAATATTCATGAAGTATGACGTTAGCTTAATACCATGTGTGTGGCGTTTGAGCATGTTAAATGCTTATCAGATGTAAAATAATAACGACAATGTTATATCATCTAACAGACAAAAACACTTATGTCTTTCATGATCTGCTATTGAACAAATACCATCATTTTACAGAAAGAATATAGTTGATGAGCACATGTTTACTCACACTTAGAACAAATCCATTGTTTTAATTGGAATTTATCCAATTGGATTTAATTATATCTTAACTGAGATTATTGATTAAATTCATATTTTTAAGGCTATTGACCTACTTGTTTTGCTTTGATGATATCTTAAACTGTATGTGATTATTTTTAATTATTTCAACGAATTTAGAAAGTTAGGATTTTGAGCTTGATAAGGGAATACAAATAATTTGAAGGCTGAAAAGCTAAGTTGAATAAAATAGTAGACTGCCTAACTTTTAAAGGCCCATTGGACCATCTACTTAGCATCTTTTGCTAGATGAATTCTTCCTCCACCTCTATACCCTCTTTCTGCACCTCCATATAAATTTTAATTCCAAAACTAACCTCATGGAAATGATGAAAAAAATCCTTGCTCTATTAAAAAATGTTAACCAGTTACATTTTTCGGGGGTGCCATCCGGTGTGTAAGTTGTAAATCGGACGCCTCTCCCATCCGATTGTCAAAGGAAACCATTTGCAAACTGGATGGGTAGTGGGTGAACCTCATCCGGTTTGCAAATTTGTGAATCAGATGAGGGTGCCATCCGGTTTACAAAATTGCAAACTGGACGAGGTCCTCCCACTGTCCATTCAGTTTACAAATTTGTTAACGTTTTGTTAACCGGACGAGGGTTGTGTCTTTTGGCTCTCTTTGCCTTAATTAAATTAATTTATTTTCATTTTAATTGAATTTGAAATGAAACCCAATCAGGAAGAGTGAACATGCAAAACAAGAGACTCTTCCTAAAATGTAGCAGAGGAGACTCTTCTTTACTCTTCATTTGCCTTAATTAAATTAATTTAGTTTTGTTTTAATTGAATTTGAAATGAAAACCCAATGAGAAAGAGTGAACGTGCAAAACAAATAGACTAATGAAATGCAGCAGAAGAGACTCTTCATTTAAAATGGGGTTGGAAGTTGGAATGAGGAGTAAACATACAGAGGCAACAAAAGAAGAGACTTTTCATTTTTTTTACTTTTAAGTACATTAATTTTAATTGGGTGGTAATAGGTGACAACACATGTAACAAAGTCATAATTTAATTGCATTAAGTTTTAGGTAAAGAAGAAGGTGAACAATTTAATAGTAGACAAAGTTACAGTTTCCTCACCATATCTATCACTATCACAGTGTGCAAAGTTACTGTTATTTTTAAAAAAATTAAAAAAGTGTGAACCGGATGAACATGTCATCTGGTTGTCATTTGTAAAAAAATGACAACCGGATGACACCCCCATCCAGTTCACATTTGGAAAAAAATGTAAACCGAATGAGCATGTCATTCGGTTTACATTTTTTTCCAAATGTGAATCGGATGGGTCTAATTGTCATTTCCAAAATAAAATGAGAACCGGATGAAGCTCATCCGGTTGTCATATTGTCAGATCGAAAAAACTCTCCGTTCACCATCGACAGTCCTCTAAACACCAAATCAACTACTCTAATCAACAATATCAGTTACTAATTGCTAATAAACATAAAAAATTGCTTACCTATGACTTGTTTGAAGGTTTAATTGAAGATTTAAGAGAAAGGAACGAGAGAGACGAGCTGTGAACCAGATATAGAGGTGAAGGGGTGAAGGATATTTTTATCTTTGCACTTTTTAATTAAAGATATAATTATCTTTTAACAATAATTTTAACAATAAGTATGGAGGTGCTGGAAGAGGATACAGGGTGGAAGAAGAATTCGTCCTTGTGCTATGGACATACGCCAACAACTTTTGTTGTTATGGACTTGATTAGTCAAAGTCCAATTTACTTATCTATATCAAAATTGGAAACAAAATATATAAAAGAAAAATGAAAAAAAGTTGAGAAAGAGTATTTAGAGAATAAAATCTACAAAATCTAATAAACAAAATCTACAATGAGAAAAAACATATTGAAAACAAAAATCTAAAACAGAATCAAAATATGAAATATGTGGGAATGAAAAACCCTATAAGAAGACACAACACTTTTCATATTGAACATGTTCTTGTTTTCCTTAGTTTTATATTTCTTTTTTCTTTGTAATTCTTTTTTGTTTTGTTGAAAGTCTAAACCTTTTTGAATTATTTTTTTTTATGAATTCACATTAAATTATGAAGTTATGTCTAATTTGGTTTTAATCTTCAATTTTTTTAACATACGGCGTTAAACAATCGCTCTACCTTTTTATTCTTTCTAATTAATAATTGTTCATTGAATTTGTAATTAAATTTATTGAGAAACTATGGTTAACTGTTTCATTTATACTTAAATTTGTTAACTTATTATAGAAATTTATACCAAACATTTTAAAACACTATATTGGACGATCTAGACTCAAACTCATTCATTTGATTAGAAACTGTTTTATGTTCTTTTTAACTAAATAAAAATCATACCATACGTGTTGAATTTTTTCCTAGCACTTGTTAATCACCGTAGACTGTCTTAATAAATACGGTGACACGATTCCAACCACAACAATCAGTGCCAAGAACGACGGCCACACACTATACTCACCAATAGAACACCACCGACCACCACAAACACCGCCGCTGACAAACTGCCAACACCACCCACCGATAATCACACCGCCCACAAGACGGGACGACGACACGATTGAGTGGAAGACAAACACCGAAAAATAACATGGGAGAAAGCATAGAAAGGTAATCACCAAAAAAAACAAAGCCAGCGTGAGAGAGTAAAAGGAGAGTAAAGTGCTACAACATTTACAATCAGATTTTTATCCAAAATGGATCCTAACAATATTAATAAAACAATCCACGTGTACGTTTTAGACTGGATGTAATACTATTTACTTATTTAATAATAATGTTTAAAACTATTATTTTAGTTTTTTTAACAATTTTATTCTAATGATTTGTTAAATATTAAAAAATTCATTTTAAATTTTAATAATGAACAATTACAGATAATGTAATGTAATGTGACTTTTCCCTTCATTTATTTCAATTAAAATTTGTAATAGCAATTTATATTAAAAATATATTATATCACCCTTTAATAATAATAATAATAATTTATATTTAAAATTAATTTACACAACATCAATTAATATTTATTTCTTTAAATATTTTTTATAACTTAATTTATTTTTAATATTCTTATAGTTTAAAAAATAAATCATAATATATTTTTTTTATTAATTTTTTTAAAAATTTTGTGAAAGAAATTAAATTAAAATTCGATTCTTACAAAACCAAATTCCAATTGATTTTACTTTGGATGCCGTGCGAACGTGGATCAGTGGCAGACGGAATTCAATTTCCCAGAAATCAATTTATGAATGTGAACAGTGGTCAGCAGCTCTATTGGGTAAACAATGTTAGCAAACATTTATATGTGTAATTTCTTTTAAAAAGATTAATTTGGAAAATTTTGTGAGTTATGTAATTTCATTTTGGCAAAGATTTTTTTTTTAAAAAAATTTCACGAAATGGATAATAATAAAACTATAAGGTCAAAAAAGTTCACTCCTTCCCACTCATCTGCAATTCCCACTATGGCGCGTGCCTGAAAATCCCATAAAACGCTTTATTTTTTTCTGGTATTCCCAAAACACCCCTTGTGCGCATGCGCTGTCGACACCAGGAAACGTCGCAGTCGTTCTCACAACGGCGTGGCGGCCACTGCTTTATCGCCACGTGTCTCTGAACACTTCCCTTCGAATGTCGGAACTTTCATCCCCGCCACGTGTCGGTACCAGGTAGATGCTCCTAGAAGCGCACTTTCTCTTTCTAGAACCTCCACAGACAAACTTCGATTTCAAACAGACACACTGTTCAGCTACACTGTCTTCTATCTCCTTAAAACCAAACCTACCTGTTCTCTCTCTTCACCCTTACTTTCTCTCGCCTAGGGTTTTCTCCTCCATTGACCCCACCCTCCAACGCAAAGCCTCGCCCAATTTTTATGGGTAAATTTCTCCCGCGATTCTCCTTGTTTGCTTTTCGTGAAACGCTGAGAAAGTGAAAATGGATCCTTTTTTCCGTTATTTTTTCTCGTTTGTGTTTGTTATTAAGTCTCAATTTTGTATTTCTGGCGTTTCAAATTCTTGTTTTGATTATCTGGGTTTGTTTGGATCGTTATGGAGCTGAGTTTAACACTGTTCTGACTTGATAGTTTTGTTTGAAAAGAATATGTTTTCGATGAGTTTATTTGTTTTCATTTTTAGAAGTATTAGAGTTTCAGGGTCTGAGCTTTGTTGGGAATTAACTATTACTACGATTACATTCTCTGCATGCAATAGAGGGTTTATTGTCTTGCTTGAATTAAATTTCGTGTTTTACTGGAGGAAAGGAAGTGAGGAAACTTGTTTGATTTTAAATTTTGGATTGTTTTTATAGCAATTTGTTTTGAAAATAAGCAAGATAAGGTGTGTAAAATACTGCGGGGAGGTAAAGAGTTTTGCTATCTTTCTGAAATTTTGATGGTTTTGCAACAGAGCTGGCTTTTACATCCTGCTTTTCGTTTCACTTTCAGTTTGGGGAATTGGGGTGAAAAGTAAAATATCCTAACCGGTAATTTCTGGCTCTGCATGCAGAATGAATTGTGCTCTCTTATACTTACTGGAGTTTTCTTTGTCTTTACTTTTCAAGATTAAAAATTAAAAATATTCAACACTGAATTAAAAATAATGACCTGTTATGTCTTCGGTCTTGAAGTGTTCAACTTCTCTTCTTGTTGTTTTCGGACTTGGATTCTGTCGAAGGCAACTCGTTTTTTTTTTGGTTTGCTCTTTCATGGGTCCTTCGATGTTAGCATTGTTGATTGATAACAAATGGTGTACTTAATTATTACATTGATAGGCCTTCCAAGGTTGGATCTTTTCCTAACTAATTTTGAGCACTTATTTTTCTTTTTGTCGTGGGTTATGAATTAATGCCATGCATTTAATCCTTTGTATAGCTTGCTAAATGTTAAAGGTATAGTATATAATTTTGGCCTAAGATTCAACTTACCTGCTAAGGAATGGGAAGCTGTAGGTATGCTATTAATGTGAAGTATTGTGGATGTTTAATAAATTATGTGTTTAATAAGTACCTAAGTTCTTCATGTAAATATGATTGAATTGTTTACAAACCTGATGATAGAGGTAAACTCGCTCATTATGATATGTCTTTATGTTGGTAATTTAGTGTTTGAAAGATTTGTCTTTTATTAACCATTAGTAGTCAGTGATTTAGATAAACATATTCCGACTTTATACTGCTCTTTTGTTTTCACTTAATGCTGATATGGTTTTGTGTAAGTAGGAAAATATGATCCATGAATATTTGATCTCAGACTATTTTTTGCATTCTTCTATAATCTACTGTTTTAATGGTTATTTTGACCTCTGTATAAATCCTGTATCCTTGCAATTTAATACCGTATGATGAGGTTTTCTGTTTTCTTTTTTTTTCTTTTTATTATAGAACTATAAAGGGGTTTGAAGGTAAAATCTTAAATCAGCAAATCATCATGGATAAATCAGAGGCGAGTCCACAGCAGCAGCAACAACAGCAGCAGCATGTGATGGGAGTTGCTGCAGGTGCTAGTACCTATTCTCACTACCAGACTGCTCCCATGGTGGCTGCTGGAACACCTGCTGTAGCTGTTCCTTCTCCAGCACAGACTCCTGCTGCCTTCTCTAGTTCTGCTCACCAGCTTGCTTTCCAGCAAGCACAGCATTTTCACCATCAACAACAGCAGCACCAACAACAGCAGCTGCAAATGTTCTGGTCAAATCAAATGCAAGAAATCGAGCAGACAATTGACTTTAAAAACCACAGTCTCCCTCTCGCTCGAATAAAAAAGATAATGAAAGCTGATGAAGATGTCCGAATGATTTCAGCAGAAGCTCCAGTCATATTTGCAAAAGCATGTGAAATGTTCATATTAGAGTTGACATTACGTTCTTGGATTCACACAGAAGAGAACAAGAGGAGAACCTTACAAAAGAATGATATAGCAGCTGCTATTTCAAGAAATGATGTTTTTGATTTCTTGGTTGATATTATTCCAAGAGATGAGTTGAAAGAGGAAGGACTTGGAATAACCAAGGCTACTATTCCATTAGTGGGTTCAGCCGCTGATATGCCCTATTACTATGTCCCTCCACAGCATCCTGTGGGACCTCCTGGGATGATCATGGGAAAGCCAGTGGATCAAGCAGCGCTATATTCTACACAGCAGCCTCGACCTCCCATGGCTTTCATGCCATGGCCCCATACACAACCCCAGCCACAGCAACCACCCCAACAGCAAACAGATTCATAATGATTACGTGCAATTCAATTAGGTTTGGGAAGTAGCATGCATCTTTTGATTACAAATTTACTTAATGCCTTTCAGCAGTAGTTTAGTGTTATGCATTGAAGAAAGCCACAGATTGTTTGAGGATTTTTGCGCTCATTTGTGATGGTATGAGCTTTCTTAATGATTGGTGTGATAGTTGATTTAGTTTGCAGTTGTCCATAACTAGTAAGCTTAGGTGCTTAATTAGGGAGTCAAATGTTAAACAATAGTTTGTATTGTTATAGCAGAAAGTAGGTCTAATTCTGTATTCCAGTTCATTGCAATGGCTGAATTATATATGCTCATCTGCTTTTTTTTCTTGTCACTTGTTTACGTGTGAAGAAAAATGAGGGTGCCCGCCGCATAAAACGTTAAGGCATGTGTTAACCCGAACAAAGGTATTGAATTGTTTCGCAAATATATCAATAACTGGTGCTCATATTTTTGCAAAATTTGAAACCTCTGTTCCATGGCATATTACTACTAGATTCATACCCGAATCTGTTGAAGCGAGTCTCTACTCTTCACCCAAATCCGTTTTTCTGTCAGCAGAAAATGGTATATTTTCTCTGTAAAACTGACGGTGGTGGTGGTTTGAAGAGTGGTCTCCATTGAAGGTTGATTGGCTACTATGGTCTCCATTGAGACGTTCAAATTAAATTCACCTCCTTTCCCGATTGAAGCATCTAGGTAAAGGTAAGCATTTCCAGATTGAAGCATAAACATTGAAGTGGTTTTAATGGTTTATTGAGGTAGTTTGGTGTATGTGAGTGGTGAGGACGACAGTGCGAGGGGTGCCTTTTTTGTGTCAATTTACAGGTTTTCATATTGAATATTCTGAAGTCAAATTTGGTTTAAAATCAATATCGGAATATATAATATGAAGAGGTTGTTATCTTGAAAAGATTTCTGAATTGCATAATTTAATATTCATTTCAAAAAGATAACATCTTTCAGAATGTACAATGTGATATTGATTTAAAAAGAAATTGAGTTCTACTTTACATAATTTGAAAATCAATTTCTAAAAACCTCTTTCCTTTTTTACAAATAAATTTTGATTTCGCGATTATATAATTCGGAAGATATTTTATTCTTACGAATTGTGTAATTTAGAAAGTAGCTTTGAAACCTGATCCATAATAGGAATATGGCTAGTTATATAAAAATTAATTTAGTAACCTATTTCATGGAAATTAATTTAGTAAAAAAATATATAAAAAATTTATTTAGTGATTAAATATATAAATATCTAAAGATAGTCACTATATTAGTGTTTAAATAATAATATTATTATACTTAAAAAACCACTTCATTATTTTAGAATGAAGCCATATTTAAAAAATGACTGTGATACTTAAAAATAAAATCTAACATAGAAAGAAAATATATTTTTATGAATTTCTTTTGTATGTGTGTAGTAAATTTATTTGTTTTAAAAATATAACAACTAAAATTAATAAAATTCAAAAGGAGATAAATATTATATATACATGTAAAATAGTTTTGAATATACATTTTTATAGTTTTAAATGTTCTTTTTGTTCATGCAATATAATATACATCTGTCATATAATTTTAATTTTTCAAAATTTTTATTTATCTTTTCACGTTTTACTTCATTTTAAAATACTTATTATCACTAAATTAAAACCAAATCCATCCAATAAAAGAAAGAAAAACATTTGGATTTCACTTTTATAATGAACTAAACTATATTCCATCTGTTTCTGTTCTTCTACAAGAAATGATAAAGAATGATGAGAAAATATATACAATTTCACCATTTACATAGACAAAGTCTTCTACATAGTGTGCAACTCACGTATTCCTTTTCTCCTCTTTATTGTATGTAATCTTTCTTTTCTTTTTCTATTTCTAACTTCTATAACAAACTAATCCTTTAAAGATTTATTAGTTGGTTCTCATATAGGTTTGATATTGTGATAAGAGTTAAGAATTCTTTATTATCATCATAATCTTGAAGCTCTAACAATATATTATATTATTATTTTAATTTGGTAAAAAAAACAACAGGCTAAACCTTTAAAGATTTATTAGTTGGTTCTCAAATAGGTTTGATATTGTGATAAGAGTTGAGAATTCTTTATTATCATCTTAATCTTGAAGCTCTAACAATATATTATATTATTACTTTAATTTGGTAAAAAAAAACAAGGGAATGATTACTTTGGTCTTGTGAATCTAGATATTTTGAAGTTAATATTGTAAAGGGAATTCACAAAGTGGAACCAATTGTGAAAAATAAAGTAAACTTATGTGGCATGCTATTATTAGCAAAATTTGTAATGATGGCAAGTGCACCCGTCGTAATGTAGCAAGTAATAAAATTATCGTTCTTTTTAAAAGATTTATACAATATAAAACAAGTTAAACAATTAAAATTAATTTAGAATAACAAAAATTTCATAATTTGATTTATTGTGCATAAATTTAAAATAACAATTGAAAGAATATTCGTACTTTTTCAAAAATTAAAGGTAGAAAAATGATTAAAAATAATATGATGAACTTGTTAGGGTTAACTCTCACCAATCTTCACTCTCATGCATAACAAAATTTATCTTCTTTTCTATTAATAATCAATGTCAACCCACAATATTATTCAAACCTAATTCCTTAGCAAATGAGCTTAGAGATTATTTATTAACTGTCAATTTCTTGATCAATTATATAGATGAATCTTGCATTCATACAACGATCTTAATGACAACAAATGAATCACACTCTATTCCTAGACACAAACCTTCATTTGATAAATTCGAAAGATATTTTCCAATACTCTTAAGAATCAATGATTGAGTTATGGATTCCCACAACAAGCATAAACATAGAATTCATATACTGATGTATTGAAAGAAAAACATTTATTGTAAGACATATAAAATAAGCCCAAATATAATTACATGAGTTTAGAAATGTTTAACCTAACTCTAACAACGAGTGATTTAGTTCCTCATAGGCATGAAGAAACCAAACATTAGCATAGGAACAGCTGGCTGGCTCCAGAAGGGGGGTTAAATAGAGCCTGAACTCAATTTGCTATAAATAGAAACCAACAACCAAGGAAAAAATATACAAGCATAGATAAAGCAATTTTATACTGGTTCACCCTAATCTCTTGGGCTGCGTCCAGTTCTTCCTTGAACAAACCGTTCAAGAGATTCCACTATTCAGCAAATAGTTACAACGAGTACACAAACCTCTCCAGGTTATCACGAGTACACAAACCTCTCCAGGTTATACCAGTCTCAATCTTTCCTTGAGATCCAGACCACTCAAGATTGAAATCAACACTCTCAAAAGAGAGAACAATGAAAGCTCACAAGGGTTTACTTCACAATGGTGAAGAATTACACAATGGTTTCACACAACCCAAAACTCTAGATGCTCTCAATAGCAGATTGACAATAGACACTCAGTATATTTTTTTCAAATGTATTGTATGATGTTTTTCTCTTTTCGCTTCTCCTTGTTGTGTCTTCTTCAACTTGAACTTGCTCCTCTATATGTAGCTTTCTAAAAACTAGCCGTTAGGATGCTTGAACAGATCAATCTTGACTTTCTGATGTATGGAGCTCAAACTGGAAATACTTCTCTAATTTTCATATTGCATTAAACTTGATTAAGTCTGTATCAGAAATAATTTAATATAACATAGAGAAATTATATCAGGGATACTCATCAATGATTTGAATAATTTCTATTATGAACAGATTTGAACGTTAATGCACATTATAATATAAAATCAATTAATCACGTCTAAATAGTCCATAATAATTTGAATAATTTTCATTATGAACAGATTTGAACATTAAAACACAATATGATATAAAATCAATTAATCATAATTAAATGCTTCATAATAATTTGATTAATTTTCATTATGAACAAATTTGAACTTTAGAGCACAATATGATATAAAATCAATTAATCACATTTAAATACTTTATAATACTTTGAATATTTTCCATTATGAACAAATTTGAACATTAGAGCACAATATGATATAAAATCAATTTAAATCAAATCAATAAGAGTAAATAGTAAGAAAACTTATCTCTTTATAGACCATGTGTCTCCTGCTTTAATAATAATAATGTTAATTGTGCAATGTATATAAGTCATCAAATATAAATGTATACTTGAGTTTTGTTATCATCAAAACTTTATCAATGATTTAATCCTCTAAAGGAACTTTGGACAGTCTAATGTTCAACAATTAGAATAAGAATGATGGAATAAGAATATTACTCCAAACAAACCCTAAGAATGCCTCTAAAAGTGAATTTTGTTCTCAGTTCTAGCAAAAATTATCTCTAACCCTAACCCCAAAAGCTTATTAAATAAGATTCTAAAATCAAAGCTCGTGTCTGACCTAGGTCAGTTGCGGCGGGCACTGAATTTTGTTATTGTTTTAGTATTGGAGCCCAACCTGCATCGGGCACATGTATCTACACAAGGTTCATTTCCATTTGCTTGCTCTTGGTTTTCCCAAGTCAGACTCATGTGGCTGAGCAGGGCTTGACTTTATTTGCCTACTTTTTTCTTCTTTTACCCACTTCTTCAAGTCTTCAATCCTCCTCATCCAATGATTTCCTGCTCAATTTCACCAAAAACAGTTGAATTAGTATCAAATTCTTATTTTGACTCTCAAAATCAGTTATTAACAAAAGCTAAATAAAATTGAGATTAAACAAGTTCTAAGTGTAGAAAGAGTTAATTTTTTATCATAAAAATGGATTAATAATATTATATAAATTAGCTCCATCAAACTCTCCCAAACTTAGCACCTTGCTTGTCCTCAAACAAAGGTAACTTAACACATAACAAAATTATTGCCACAACAAAAAACAATTCAAAATCAATTCACTAATCACATCAAAATTAATCAAGTATGCTTCTTCTCACGTCGACTCATAAATGAACAATTATATCTCATGAAATCTCAGCTATGGTACTCAAATGTAACTCTAATAGAAAATGTACACAACTTTGATGCAATTCCTAGCTCCATTGCATTTGCCAATGTGCTTCTTCTTGGAGATTTTTTTTTATGTTAGAACGTGAATTGGAGTAGAAGCACTGAAAGAATCTTTGTTGTGGTTGCATGAGATGGATTTGGAAGTGAATTAGGTGTGAGGTTAAGCTAACACACTTAGGAGGAAGCAAGAGTTTAGTCTAGAAAGGAGGCTACCCTTTGAAGAGTTCTTGAACAAGTTGATGAGACAAAAATTGACCAACATTTCATTACTCATTCAAAACTGAAAAATGAGTTACATAAGAATCCTATTTATAGAAAAAAAATTAAGACTAACCCTAACCCTAGCTTGTATGACAAGCTTATTAAAAACTCTCCAATTAGATAATGACATTTGTCAAGCCAAGAATGGAGAGGATCCTCTTCATTGGCAAGGTGACATGTGACAAGGAGCATGGAAAGTATGTGTAGGCACCACCTAAGCCCTAACATAGGCACCACTACAACCCTAGCTCATACCCTAGACACTAGCTCTCTCTCTCTCTCTCTCTCTCTCTCTCTCTCTCTCTTAGGGTTAGGGTTTGGCCCAAACATTCAAGACAACTCATTCTACTCTTTAGCCAAATATAAGGTGCAAAATTTAAACTCCTATACTACCTTGGCCCAAAATATAATGCCCAAAATACATGGACCAAAATTCTATTTTACTTGGTCCAAAATACAAGTAGAGGTTTTATAATCTTGAAGCTCCAAAGTCTTTAGAGTAATTTTCTCCAATTTTGAACTTGGACCCAAAAGTTTGTTTGGAAGCCTAAACAAATCCAATTAGACCCAATCTCTTATTAAACTCCTGATCAAGACTATAAATTAGTGACCTCTTTATTCTTGTTTGCACTCTCGAAGACTAGATTGTATCAAACTTTCAACACAAACAATTTATTATCAGTGAACAACCAAAGGTATTATTTCTCACCAAATTAGGTATTTCACTCAAGCACTCTAGTGTCTCAGGATGTATTTTTCTCTCATCGATCACTAATTCTCACAATTTAACTTAGCTTTTAATTTTAAGGGCCAAAATTTTTCAAAATCATGCACCTCACAAGGATTTTTATTGGCTTGTAATTTGGCTTGGCTAAGAATAAAAATTGTTTTTTTAGATAAAGCAAAGAGAGCAATTAGATCAAGCAATAAATTCAGATAATTTTACTCTTTTCTATTTTAATCCAAGCTAATCATGTACTTTTTCGTCAAACTTAAAGTATAGTATGAAATGTGTCTTTTTATAAGCTTTCTCATTCCCACATATTTCGTACTCAGATTCTGTTTTGGATTTTTGTTTTCAATATTTTTTCTCAGATTTTGTAAATTTTGTTTATGAGATTTTGTAGATTTTATTCTCCAATGCTCATTTTTATATTTTTCTTCCACTTTTATTTATATATTTTGCTTCCAATTCTGTTTTAAATAAGCAAATTAGACTTTGACTAATCGAGTCCATAACAACAAATTTTGTTGGCGTCAGTCCATAGCATAAGATGCTAAGTAGATGGTCCAATGGGCCTTGAAAAACTAGACAGTCTAATGCATATATCAACTTAGCTTTTCATCCTTCAAAGTATTTTATTCCCTTATCAAGCTCAAAATCCTAACTTTCCAAAATCATTGGAATCATTGGAAATAATCACTTACAATTTAAGATATCATCAAAGCAACACAAGTAGGTTAATAGGCTTAAAAATATTAATTTAACCAATAATATCAGTTAAGGTCCAATTAAACCCAATTGGATAAATTCCAGTTAAAACAATGGATTTGTTCTAAGTGTAAGTAAAAGCATGCTCATCAGGTGCTTTTTTTCTGTAAAATGACAGCCTTTGTTTTGTAACAGATCATGAAAGACACAAGTGTTTTGTCTGTTAGACGATGTAACAACGTGCAATATTATTTTACGTCTGATAAGCATTTGACATGCTCAAATGAAACACACATAGTATTAAGCTAACATCATACTTCATGAATATCTATATATGTATTCTATATTGTAAGGAATATTTGTTATCTTCGTTTACAAAGAAGATTCGTTTAAATTTAAGTGATATCAATGATCTCTTAGATAAAAAGCTAAAGTTGTTTTCTTCAAGAATTCCACTACAAGAAAAATTGATTTTAGAAACAAATTTATTTGTCTTTAAAATGATAAAATTAGTCACTAACTTAATTAGAGACTAATTTAAATTTGTTGGATACACTCCATGGATTGAAGATTGACGATGCAATCCTGTGAAGCTTTGAAAGATTTTATGGAGCTTTCCCATGAATCCTAGGTTGGGGTAGATTAGTGAGTCTTTAGTTGTTATTTACATTTGTTTAATGTCATCTTATAAATTGCATGTAATAAAACTCCTAATTACTTAAGTGAAAAACTATTTTTGAAGCTTGTTTTGTGAGAAATTTTATTGTAGAACAAAAACAACCGATTGTTTCTGGAAAACAGTCGATTGTTTTTGTACTCAAGTAAAATCAACCAATAGTTTTTCAAAATCAACTGATTGACTTTACTTAACAGTGCAAATTCACCTATAAAACCATATGCGTTGCATCTTTTTAAGGGGTCCAAGTTATTTTTTTTTAATTTTGAGAAGCCATTCTAACATTCACTTGAGAGTTCTTTGGAGAGAAGGCTTCAAGAATTGAGAGGTTGGTCAAGATTGGATAAATATCTTCCTTGAATCTCATTCTTGAGTGGCTTTTTGTTGGCATTTTATTAGAAGGAGCATTCTTTAGCTGGTTTTCATTACAGGGAAGAGTTTTTTATTGTATTGAGATTGTTTTTGTTGCTATTTTGTGCTCTTGATTGTTTGTAATTCGTTTTTGATAGAATTTTGTTTGTCATTATACTTCAATAGGGTGTTTGAGTATAATTGGTGTTGTATTGTATTTTAATTTCGTTTTGGTATAAGTTTACATTGTACATTGCAATAGGGTTCTGCATTTTGCATTTGTGTGGTAGGGTTCTACACAAGGTTTAGATCACTCTTGTAGGGTTCAAGATTGAGTCTTTGTTGTGTACTTGTTTGTAAGCTTTGTGATTTTTAGTGAATTCTTTGTAACATTTACAAAGGATTGGATGTAGCTCTTGAGAAAGAGTGAACCAGTATAAAATTCATGTGTACTCTTGTTGATTTTGTTGATGTTTGATTCATGTGCCAGTTATACATCAAAACTGAATTTCTAGTATAAATAGCTAATTAAAATCGAGAAATAGCCAATTGTTTTTCTGGACAATACTTAAAACTTGATTTTGACATTAAATAAAGTATACTAAAATGAGATTTTAATCAACTATTTTTCTGGACTAATTGTGTAATTGATCTTTAACACGTTTCTTGATTGACAAACCAATTTTACCTATCAAATCGATTTGTAATCATCTAAAGCAATTGAACAACTTTCTGGTTTTCTTAATTATTGTCCCAAAATTTGATTAAACACTTTTCAGTCAAATTTTAACAAACTATTTTTTAAATTTAACCTGTTGTTTTTCTGGACAGAAAACCTTTGAAAATCTTTTTCAATCTTTCTTCGTCTAAAAGTATTTTGAAAGGAAACTTTTAGCTTGATCTTTGTTAAATCTTAAAAAATAGTCATTATTAAAAATTTTAATTGATTAAAATTTAATTTTAACTAATTGTTTTTCTGCCAAGATAATTGAATTTTGGCTAAGTATTGTTGGGCGAATTTTCAGTAAGCTAAATTGTATTTTTAATTTGTTTTTATGTTTACACACTGCCAGAAAAATTTAATCGATTGTTTTGACATTCTAATTGACTGCTTTTTAGGGAGCATATTAAAATTGACTTTTAGTTTGTTGTTTTGTGATTTTAATTGACTGATTTTTGTATACATTGATTGTTGAGCATTGATCAATAAAAATTCCCATTCTTTCAAACTTGTTTGAAAAAAGAATTAATAGTTCAATTCATCCCCTCTTGAACTTCAACCTACATATTTTTCAACAATTGGTATCTAGAGCGGATTCTTGAAAATTACTCACGTTGATCCAAAATGGCTGAAAACAAACTTTCGTTTGCAGAGGGAGTCTCAATCAATAGGCCACCTATGTTTTGTGGTTTGAACTATCAATTATGGAAAGCTAGAATGAGATTTTTTATTGAATCAATTGATCGTGGTTTTTGGGATGCTATTGTGAATGGTTCTTTTGTGCCTCAAGTAGTTGTTAATAAACCTTGGTCTAACTAGACTGATAGTGAGAGCAAGAAAGCTTAGTATGATTGTATTGCTAAGAATATAATTACCTCATCGCTTAATCTTGATGAATTTTCCAGGGTCTCACAGTGTGCATCAACTAAAGAGATGTGGGATACCTTAAAAGTCACGCATGAAGGCACAACAGATGTGAAAAGAGAAAGGAAGCATGCTTTAATACAAGAATATGAACTCTTTAGAATGAAGCCAGGGGGGACGATTGCGGACGTACAAAAGAGATTCAATCATATTGTAAATCATCTCATAGATCTGGGCAAGGTGTTTGACAAGGAAGATTTGAACATAAAGATTCTGAAATGCTTGGATAGAAGTTGGAAACCAAAGGTCACAACCATTTCAGAAACAAGAAACCTCACCACCTTGACCACTGCAACACTATTTGGGAAACTCATATAGCATGGACTGGAAATGAAGAGACTGAACGTGAAATAGCATGGTGAGAGAAAGCAGAAGGGGATAACGCTCAAGTTTATGGTTCAAATTAAGGACAATAATGATGAGTGTTCCAGTAGTTGTAGTGAGATAGAGACCTTGACATTGCTTACCAAAAAAATTAGCAAATTTTTGAAGAAAAAAAAGGGAAAGGACAAGAGTCAACCATCAAAGAAGTACACTAAAAAGGTTGATAATTCGTCTAACTTTACTTCTTTTGGGTGTGGTAAGCAAGGTCATATAAAAGTGGAGTGTTTGAATCAATCACATAAAGGTAAAACCCCTGTGGAAATAAGAAAAGGCTAAGAAAGGCATACATTTCTTGGGAGGATAATGATACTTCCTCTAGCTCTTCATCAGAAAAAGAAGAGGAAGCAAATCTCCGCATAATGGCTGGACATGACACAGAGAGCAGTGTGAGTTATGGCATTTCCCTAACTCATAAGAACTATATTACTTTACTTAATGCTTTTAAAGAAACTCATAAGGAGGCGAATCGCCTGTCTCTTTCCAATAATAGACTTAAGTGACTAAACAGTTGGTTGAAAATAAATTAAGTCAATTAGAAGAAGAATTAATGAACTTAAAAATTAATTTTAAATGTCTTGAGATGATCCATAATAACTCTTATTGCAATTGTACTGAAATTGTTAAAGTGACTAACTGTGATAACTATGAAGTTTTGAAAGAAAAGGGGAAATACTTGATTAAAACAGTTTCTAAATTTTCTATGGGAATTGCCAATTTAAATGCACTGCTTGGTTCTCAAAACTCTGTTTTCAATAAAGCAGACATCGGTTTCTAGGATGGTTTTAAGAAGAAACTAAAAAAGTTTAAAAACCTTTTTAATCATAGTGGTAAATCAACTTCACCTTTTGTCTCTTACTTCTATAGTATGGAAAGAGGACACATGGTTAGAAATTGCAAAGTGAGGTTACATTATTTACCAAAAGGCCTTGTAAAGTGGGTTTCCAAGGGTACCATTAACAAATATGGACCCAAGTTTAATAGGGGACCAACTCTTGTACCTTAAACTATTTTGTAGGGACTTTGGACAACCAAGAAGCAGTTGTGGTACCAGGACAACGGTTGTTCGAAGCACATGTTTGGAGACGCTTCACAATTTATTAATTTAAAGATGAGGCAGGAAGACTTCGTGACATATGGAGATAACAGAGGAAGAATCCTTGACAGAGGTGATGTCGGTTGTCGTGACTCGTTAATAATCAATAATATATTGTTGGTGGATGGGCTAAAGCATAATTTGTTGAGTATTAGCCAACTGTGAGATAAAGGCTATGAAGTCACTTTCAAAATAGACTTGGGTTCATATTGAATGCATAAAAATGTTAGACCTTGCTTATTGGTAAAGGGTAAACAACATATATATGCTTAATATCTGTGACATCGCATCTAATATGACTTGTTTTCTCTTTTTACCCACTTCTTCAAGTTTTCAATCCTCATCATCCAATGTTTCCTGCTCAATTTCACCAAAAAAAATAGCTTGAATTAGTATCAAATCCTTATTTTGACTCTCAAAATCAATTATCAACAAAAACTAAATAAAATTGAGAATTAAACAAGTTCTAAATGTAGAAAAAGATTATTTTTGTCATAAAAATGGATTAATAATAGCATATAAATTAGCTCCATCAAACTCCCCCAAACTTAACACCTTATTTGTCCTCAAACAAAGGTAACATAACAAAAAACAAATTATTGCCACAATAAAAAACAATTCAAAACCAATTTACTAATCACATCAAAATTAATCAAGTATGCTTCTTATAACATCAACTTATAAATGAACAATTCTTTCTCATGAAATCTTAGTTATGGTACTCAAATGTAACTCTAATAGAAAATGAAATTATTTTAGTGTTTTGAGGGTGTGAGACAAAATTTGAGAGTGAAAACATTTAAGCATAATTTGGAATAAAACTTTGAAACTAACCACTCATTTCTTGTTTAGTTTGTGTTGTTTTCTTTGGAGTTTTTTATAGGTTGTTTTAAAATTTTTTACAACATGTCTATAAGTCCTAGGAAGTCTTAATATGAATGGTCATCAAATGATGAATGAAAAAATTAGACTCAAATTTTAACAATTGGAGCAATTGTTGAAGCAAAAGAGACATAGGAGAAGTTGACATTCTTTAAGTTCTTCATCAAAAGTGGAAAAGTGACATGGAGGCTTTTTATACTCCAAACCATGAGAGAAGGGAGAGGAGGAGATTACATAGCACAATGTCAAATTTCCTAAATTTAATGGTGATTCCAATCCAAATGTATGAAGAGTGAGAGAGAAAAGTGAGTCAAATTGTTTTTGCTTGTGATTTTCAGGAGAAAGAAATATTAAAGCTTATAGTCTTAGAAATTGAGGGTTATGCTTTATTTTTGTGGAACAAATGTCAACATGATATTATTGAAAGTAAACATCCTTTGTTAACTCTTACGATGATTTAAAAGAAGCCATGAGAAAGAGATTTATGCCTCCCACCTATAAAAAAGATTTGGTCCTTTAACTTCAAAGACTTAGGCAAGGTTCAAAAAGTGTAGAGGCAATGTACAAAGAGATGGAAATGCTTTCAATCAAAAGAAATTTGAAGAGGAGTGAAGAGGCAAAGATGGCAAGATTTTTAAATAGATTGAACCAAGACATACAAGATGTAGTGGAACTTCAAAAGCATGAGACTTTGGAAGAGATGCTCCATCAAGCCATGAAGGTGGAGAGACAATTGAAGAGGCGATAAATATGCCTCTTGGAATTCTTCAAAGGAAAGAAAGGAAGAAGAAACGTCCTACTAAAGTCTTCTAAACCATCTTCTTCTTCCTTCTCAAAAGATCATAAACATTATTCCTTTGACCGTAAGCATTCTTCTTCTTCAAAGGATCATGTCACATCTTTTTTACCTAAACCCAAATTTGAGGAAAAGACAAGTGCCCTAAAATGTTTTAAATGTTTGGGATATGGACATAAAGCTTATAATTGTCAAAACAAGACGGTTATGGTGATAAAGAATGGAGCGATACAATTCGAGCACTTCTTCCCCTTCATCTTCTTCTCTATCTTCACCAACCAAGAGTACTTCTTCTTTAAATAGTGATTTTGAACAACATCTTGAGAAATGAGACTTTTTGGTTGTAAGGAAAATGTTTAGCCATATCCATAAAGACATTGGTGATTCTCAAAGAGAAAGCATTTTTCATTCAAGATGCCTTATAAATAACAAGATTTGTGTTATAATCATTGACGAAAGAAGTTGTACAAATGTAGCAAGTTAGAGATTGGCGGACAAATTAAATATTCCAACCACTCTCCACCCAAGACCTTACAAGCTACAATGGTTAAGTGGAGATGGAGAAATAAAGGTCACTAACCAAGTTCTCTTGAGTTTCTCCATTGCACTTAAGAGGATGAAATGTTATGTGATGTGGTGCCTATGGACACATGTCATGTTTTGTTGGGAAGGCCATGGCAATATGATCTCCATGTATACCATGATGGCCTCACGAACAAGATCTCATTTAAAAGGATGGGAATGACATATTCACTTACTCCCTTAACTCCCAAAGAAATTAGAAGAAATCAATTTGCAATGAGGGAATCAAGGAAAAAACACATGAAAAGAATGAAGTTTAAAGATAAGGAAGATAAATAGTTACTTGTGGCATCATGTAAAGTGGTTCAAAAGGTAAAGCATGTACACAAACCCTTGTGTCTTCTTTTTCCTAATATTGCACGTTCAATGAATTTTGACAAAGACATTCAAGTGGATCAAAGAGAAGAGTAAAAGACAATCTATGAACTTTTAAATTCCTAAGCATTTAGATTTGTCTTCTATTATTTTTCCTTTTTCCTTGGATGTTACAAATTACAAGGGTATATTAGAGATAAAAATTCCAAAAGAGGGAATCAAAGTACCTCATGGGCTTCTTGATATTTCCTTGACCCAAATTCTACAAGGATTGAAGGAATTTCAATAGTCATTAATTATTAAAGAGAACAAACCTTTGTTACTTTAACTTCCTTTAAATTCTTTGCGGAAAAGTGACATGGGACATTCTTCTATAATTATCATGGACTCACATAGTCATATACATCATCATCACCATTATCATCATCACATCTTAAAAAAAATAAAAATAAAAAGATAACACCTTTTGTAAGAAATAAATCTTGGGATATGAGAATACATTTCACATGCAAACATGACAATTCAAGTACTTTGGTTTTTATCCAGGAGGATATTAATAAATAGTTTTCTTAGTAGTAGTAAATAAAAGTCATAACTTCAATGTTTCTGATTTTTATTTTGTGATACAAAGCTTTAGAATTTGTGGACGAATTCTCTCTAAGATGGGAAGGATGATACATGCAAGGATGGAACACCTGAGGAACAAGAGGAAGAGAAGATATGAAGAATAAATAAAGTAATCATGACAAATAAAGAATGAGCATGAAGAAATAAAATGAAGAGAAGAAGAAGTAGAGCTCTTGGAAATGGAAGAAATTTAAGAGAATGCAAGAAGAGGAAAAAAGCATCTTAACTTTTGGAGCTCTCCACCAATCAAATTGAATCACAAGGATGACCACATCATTATGAACCATCATTACACCTTCTAGCTAAATGCAACTCTCATCATTACACCTTCTAACTAAATGCAACTCTCATTGTTACACCTTCTAACTAAATGTAACTCTCATCATTACACCTTCTAACTGAATGCAACTCTCATCATTACACCTTCTAACTAAATGCAACTCTCATCATTACACCCAAACTACCCCGTGCACCTTTATGAATCTTCAAAACCACTATTTACTCATTCATGCACCTTCCTAACTACTTCATGCACTTTTAGGAGATTAATTATCCCTAATCATAGTTTACTTTGTTAATCTTTTGAACTTTGGATGTCCATGAACTATTTTAAATAGGACTCCAACCTTTTGCACAAATCATGAAATCAAATGAAATGAATTAGAAAGTGAATGAAAGTACCTTTGAAGGTGTTTCTTGAAAGTTGAGTTTCTACTTTCTCTTATTTCTTGAGTTCTTATCATGAGAAATTTTCTCAAGTGGTGGCTCCTCTAGCACTTATCCTTAGAATTCTTGTCGTAGGTGGTGTGTTCTACCTTTAATCTTCTTCCTTATTCCATTTTTTTTATTTCATTTTATATTGATAGTTACTTGTTTTATTGTTTTCCTACATTTCCATACCATATGCTAATCATTGCCTTCCATTGTTGTGCTAACTTCATTCATTCCATTGTTGGGTTATGTTCTTCATCTTCCAAGAGGTTGATCTAGATCCTAAACAATCCCAAGATCCATATCAATTACCATTTCATAAGCGATGGATGTTTGGAAGGGCAAATGAGTCATCTTTTCCTTGCTAAGTTGGAATAGCTTCACTAATGCTTTGCGTTCACAATCCCGTAGATATATGTTCAAAATTAAGAGAATCAAGAAGTTTTATGCAGTAATTAATTTTCATAAATCATCATAGAAAACCCTCACTTTATATGGCAATGCACTGAGTGAGTGTATAAATATTGTGTAAAAATTCACCTTGAACATACATAGTTGAAATTTAGTGTCTCAACAGCTTCGTTTGTGCAGTATACATGTCAAAGTTAAGAGAAGAAGTTAGACCAATAGTTGCTGATAAAGGATAAGATGCAAAAGAAATTTCATATTGAAGAATGACTTAAATTTTAATTAAATGTGATTCTTTAATTTCATAAAAGTAAATATGAATGTTCTTGATGATTCCACCTGACCAAACAATGTGATCGTTTATGCAGTAATGATATATTTGTTAAGTCTATATGGCTAAAACTATCAAACGATAGTCATTAGATGAAACATGTAAGCTTTAACGAGAGAGAAGAAAATCCTCTGATTCACGTTGTCGTAACTGGGATCACGACGGAATGATAAAAAATTATTTTAAAATAAATATTTAAAAAAATATTTTATTTGAGATTAGAGTCGCCGCCATAGTTTATTATTGGAAAATCATAAAAAAATCAAAAAAATGAAATATCTGCTAACCAGATTTAAGATTCGAAAGTCCGTTACACATGGGGAAGGTATTAGCACTCCCACAACCCCCGTCCTAAGATGGTACCTTTAATAAAAAAAATGAGTGTGGTTCTAAAATTGTTACTTTTTCGAAAAATAATAACAATACAAATGCATTAACATAAAATAAAAAGTGAAAAAAGGAAACAAAAAAGATAAAGAATTTTTTTTTTTTTAATTTTTGGGCCCAACAAGGATTGACCTTAGTCCTACGTATTTTCATTCGGATGGAAAATCAGGATTCGTGTAGTTCTAGTTTGAAAATTGTTTGATAGAATATTTGATATTTTTATTTTTATTTTTTTAATTTTTCATTTTTCATTTTTAGAAATATTTAATATATTTTTTTTATTTTTGGAAAATTATTTTTCCATATTTTAGAAAAATTTGTTTGAAATAAAATATTATTTATTGATTTACTAAAAGCAAATGGAAATAATAAAAAAAATGTACTAGATACAAATAATAATGTTATGATAAAAAAAAAAAACAAATAAGTGGGCTTAAGAACCCAACACACAAATTAACTCAGTTTATTTTTTTTTTATACAAAGTGAGCCAAGTCCAACTTCATATTTTTATTCTTTTTGCATTAGGTGAGTCCAAAACACTGCACCTCTATTTTCATATTGGGTGACCTTAGAAAAACTACACCTCAACCTTATTTATTTTGTATTGGGTCAGGCCCAAATACCATACCATTTTTTCCCTATTTTTTCTCCATGTTGCCCCAGAATCCTGTTGGGCCAAGACCCAATGTCATGTGCTTTCCTTTTTCAGAACCCTAGTTACTTCAAAATTCACCTCATTCACCCTAAATCAAACTAAGGTTTTTAAAGCTATGAGAGGGTGACGAGGGAGCAGCGTGGCAGCGCAGTAGTGAGTTGTGGAGGCTACCAACAAGCCTCGACAAAGTCGAGAATGCCGGTGGTGATCGGCGACGATTGACATACGAAGGGTTTGACGGAGGTGTCGTGGGTTGGCGGCTGACGGAGGTGCCATGGGTGGTTGACGGCGTCGAGAAGGAGGTGGACGCGGCTTGGCTACCGATGTCGCTGGTGGTTTCGAACTGTAGGCAATTACCGGCGGTGTGGCCCCTTTGCTGTTTTGGTTTTCTATTTCCAACATTTCAAATTATTCTGTTAATGATTTCCAGTTAATACACTTAATTCAAATGAAACTGAAAAATCAATAAGAATTATTTGCAATTAAGCAGAATAATCACCAATTATTATGAGATTCCATCAGCTCACCTATTCAAATTTCCAATTAATTCTCATCAATTTTTAATTAATTTTCGTGTATTAAAAGTAGGCAACTAAAATGGCAGACAAAATATTCAGTGGAGAAAGTTCAAAGACAAAAGCTGCATGCACTAAATGGAGAGAGAAAGTGTGACATAGCAACACTTAATAAAGAAGGGTGCATATAACAATTTTATTTTCCTTTCTAACACACCCTTAATGGGTTGGGCTTCAACCCAACTGATTTATTTTCATCGAACTGGGTAACAACTTTTTTATTTATTTTTTCTCACTAAACCCCTAATGGATTGGGCTTTATTTAATTATTATTTTTATTTTTTTGCAGTCTATATTAAATGGACCAAAATCCCTTTCTCTTGTTTTTTTTCCATAAAAATAAAATGAGACTAAAAATCCCTTTATTTATTTATTTTTTTAAAAGATAAATTTTATTTACCCAAACGAAATTGGGTGTTCACACCCGTGAAGAAGAAAGTCTCGATTAAGGAGAAAGGTGAAAGCATCCATCCTTTAGTCAAAGGTCATATTTTGATAATCCTTAAGAGGGAGTGAAACAAAGTTTAAAGTGTAGAATTTGAAGAGCAAGCACTATTGGATTACAACCCCTTGTTGATGATGCGTAAGGGGGAGAAAGGATAAAGTTTAAGGGATTTTGGAAGAGATAAAAGCTTAGGGGGAGAAGATGAGGAAAATGAAGAAAGAAGAGAAACTTAAGCTAAGGGAGTAATAGACGATGCATGTTTGTAGGTGAGCTTCCAAGAAGAAGACAAAGATTTTACACTCTTTTGTTTCTTTTACTTGATACTTCGTCTTCTTTATCTTTAAAATATTTTATAAAACTTGATATGATGAAAATGATCTTTGTGAAAATAGGTTAGAAACATAAGAAGGTGATGACTGGATTGTGTTTTAGAATATTTTGAAATCTATTCCTAAAGCTTTGTCTAATTAGTGCTCACAGAGAAAGTTAATGCTTAAGAGATAATCTCTCAAGTGGTTTTCTTAAGGGTATCATTTGATGAAGATAGTTAAATGTACCTTTTTGTTTTACAAACGCACTGTAAAAAATGCTTTCCAAACTTATTTTTCATAAAAGCTCTCCATCATGAGTTAGATGAAGATTAATAACATGCAATTTGAAAAGAGAAGTGATAAGAGAGTTTTACAAAAGTTATTTTTTATACTAGTTTATTTATGAACAACAAACTACATTCATTTCTTAATCAATTGATCGAGTTCCACTACACAGGCTAATGTTGCGAAGATATAAAGGATTATTATTTCAACCTTAGCCATTCCTGGTTAAAACAACCCAAGTATTAATTGAATACATAGCCACTCCTGGCTAAAAATCTTGATTATTCTTTGAAAGGTAACAACTTCTAGTTAAAATTGAGTAATGTTTGGAACTCAACCATTATTGGATAAAATTTTAGTATTGTTTGAAACCCAACTTCTTGGCTAACCCACTAAGTATTATGTGGAACGTAGTCACTCTTGGCTAAGATCGAGTATTGTCTAGAATGCAATCACTCATGGTTAAGACCGAGTATTATTTTGAAAAATTGTCACTCCTGGCTAAGGGTTTGGTAAGATAAGGGAGTGATGAAAGATTATAAAGTTTTCACTCTCTAGAAAAAGGTAACATCTTATGACAATTTTCACACACTTTAATAGTTTTCACACACTTAGAGAAATGCAATTAGCAATGTTTTTGTAACTCTTGATCACTTGTTCTTATTTCTTCATCTCAGAAGATTTCTTTGAATGTGAAGTTGAGAAAAGAGTCATTGTAAATCCTTTGTTCATCTTCACTTCAAATCTTCGTCTTCACAACTTTACATGTTCATGCATGAACATAAAAATGCATTAAATGTGCTCCAAGCAAAATTAAATTCTTTTCTCTTCTCTAAGCAACATCTTGATAGCTAGCATGACTTCTCAAGCCTTGGTCAGAAAACTTTCAACCATATTGAAGAAAAACATGGGACCATATGAGACAAATAGTTTGAGAAAAACAAGAAATAACACAAGAAGGGAGGATTAAATTGTGTTCTTAAAATTTCATAGTTTTTTGTTGACATTGTCTATTCAAATGATGTTAGATGATAAACATATAAACATAGGATTTGAGAATTATTTGTAAATAAAATAACATTATTTTTCCTTCATTCTTTTAGTTAGTTAAACAGTACAATAACATGTAATGTAAACAATTTAAGTAAAGAAAAAGTTACTCAATATTTCTATATTGGTTTGTCTAATCTCACAAACTACGTATATTTCTTGACCAACCAATCAAGATCCACTAAATAATATACCATTGCGAAGCATAAAGTGAGTACTCTTTAATCAAGTAACTCCTGCTAACACTGAGTATTCTTGACACTAGCCACTCTTGGCCCAACATAGAGTATTCTTGACACAAACCACTCATAGCTCAACACATATACAAGATTTAAGTGATAGATGATCACTAGTTTTGCTAACTAGAGAGCCTAACATCTTTTGACATATGCAAGGTTTGAGCTCTCTATATTATTAGGCATAAATACACACAAATAATGGCTTACAAAGCTCTAAGGGCACAAAAAATTTTCAATAGAGTTTTGGCACTTGCAAAGTATGGCTAGCTTTGTTGTCTTCTTTTCTTCAAGGCATATCTTCTTATAGCCTTCAAAAAAGTAGTTTTTGCATTCCATTTTTTGGTCATTGAGTAACTTTGAACTTTCTTCATTGTTTTTTTTTCTTTTGTCATCGTTTGATGAGCTCTTAAGTCAAGAAGCATTAAATTCAAGATATGTAGCATTGAATTCTCTTTTCTTCTTTACACCAACTCTCTGATAGCTAACAATACTTATTTTCCTCGATAGAAGATCATTTTACATCCAACATTGGTTAAAAGTGCACACCATGTATGATAAACAACTGAGCTAGAGTTGAAACTAATCGTGTCAGAGATATTGTGGCCATTTAAGCTTTAACTCATATCTCAAGGCACTTTTGGACATTGTAGCTTGGCATCACAACTGGGCTTGGAGACCCCTCTTTGATTACTCACTTATGCAAAGACACTGGAGTAGATGTGCCCCTTCCTCCTTTTGAACGTCTGAGACAGATTATTAATATAAGTTATATTACTAGATGTTGCATAGCACGTTAAGGACCTGTAGCCCAACACTGCCACCCAGGGGAATAGTTCAACATAGCAGAGTCTTTAACATGGAGCACTTTGATGAGTCCATGCAAGCCATGTACAAGACTCAAACCAAGATATGGACACCCTCAGAGATCTCACATTGCATGGACCATGATCACCACCTGTATTCCATCTACCTTCAGTTGAGGAGTTTAGAGCCTATGCTAATTAGTTTGGACTCTCGAGCCACTTTAGAGGGGGAGATGAGGTTGAAGACGAGGAGACAGATGAAGATTAGGGATGATTTTTCTTTCTTTTCTTTTCCTTTATTTCTTTTCTTTGTTTTATGTTACTGTTTATTTTCTTTGTTTTGTAAATAAATGGTGAACTTAGTAGGATAATTGTCATGAAGTAGTGTTAATAGATGTGGACTGAGTACTTTATTATTGATGATTGAATTGAATGCGTTTCCTTTTCAGTAAAGTTTATGAATGCAATGAGTTTTTCTTGATAATTGAGGTTGCGGTTTTTCTTTTGTTTAACTATAAGTGAAAATGCATTGAATATATACCAATGAGATTTTGAGCTTCAAAATCATTCAAGTAAGTACTATCATTCTTAATTCACAATTGATTTTGCTTGAGTTTCTTTGTTGATTATTCAATTGTATGTGACATATGATCAATGCCATTTTTGTTGTTGTTTAATTCATAGCTAGAGCCAAAAAGCTTGAGTCTTTAAAACTACATTTTCTTCACTCTTGAACATTTAAATTTGTTTAACCACCTTACTTTAAGTTGGGAGAGTAAATAGATTATAAACTTAGCTCAGTCAAGTTGGGGGGGGGGGGGGGGATATGTGAAAGAGGTGAAAATTTTTTTTTTTGAAATAAATAAGTTTGGGGGAAAAATATAAGAATTGGTTCAAACTAAAATAGAGATGATAAGAGAAGTTGAGATTTATTAATTAATTGCTCTCGATATTTAAAGTGTTTGATTATCCAGAAAACCCAGTTTTTCTTTTTAGCCAGCTAAATTATAAACTAATAAATGTCCTTGTAATGTTGCATCTGTTGAAGCTTTTAACTTGTGAAATATAAAAGCAAAGTTGAATTGTAAAAATTAGTGAATGAGAAACACATATCCTTGGATATTGAGATACTGGAGTGAAACACTCGTAGTGAGTTTGAGAGTTGTGCATTTTCTGTAACAATTGCATTTGAATGCTATAATTGAAGCTTTGAGAGATACAATTGTTCATTAACGAATTGAGTTGAGAAGAAGCATATTTGGTGAAGTCAAGGTAATTAGCAAATTGGTTTTGCATCGTTGATATTGTGGAATAAATTTTGTCTGTGCTAAGTTACATTTGATTGAGGACAATCAAGGTGCTAAGTTTGGGGGAGTTTGATAGATGAATTTTATATGATATTATTGGTAGAATTTTAGGAAAAAAAACTCTTTCTACACATAGAGTTTGCCTAATTCTCAATTTTTAGTACTTTTGTTAAGAAATGATTGTGAGCACCAAGAGAAGGATTTAATATTAATTTAGTTTATTTTTTATGAAGTTTATTAGGAAAATATTGGATAAGAAGAATTACGATTAAAGTCTTGAAGAAGTGAGAAAAAAAACCAAATAAAGTCGAGCACAAGTCAATCACATAGGCCTAACTTGAAGAAAAACCCTAGAAGCAAAAGTGGTGACAGTGCCCTACACAAAATAGGCTCGATACTAGAATAGTAACAGAATCTAGTAGGTGCCCGACGTGGCATTTAGCAGTAGGCGTGAGTGTCCAATTATTGTTTTATTTAATAGACTTGTGGGGTTTAGGGTTAGACATCTTTGGCTAGAATAGAGAACGAAATTAACTCTTGAAGCCATCTCTAGGCTTCGTTTGGAGTAATATTTTTATTCCATCATTATTCTTGTAATGTTTGGTTTCCTCATGTCTGTGAGGAGCAAAATTTCTTATTGTTGGAGTTAGGTTAAATCCTTTCTAACTCTTATGTAATAATATTTGTGCTTAATTATGTCCCGTCATACATGTTTTTCTTCTAATTTCATGCTTATACTTGTTGTGTGGATCCACAACTCGATTTTTGACTCTTAAGAATATTGAAAAATATTTTTTGAATCTATATCTGAATTAATTTTTCGGATGAAAGCTCGTGTATAAGAATATAACATTATTCATTTGTTGTCATTAAGATCCTACGTTATGCAAGATTCACCTTTATAATTGATCAAGTAATTAACAACTAGTAGATGATCCCTAAGCTCATTCGTTGAGGAATAAGGTTTGAGTAATTTCGTGGATTGACATTGATGATTTTTAGAAAATAAGATAACTTTTGTAATACATGAGAGTAAAGATTGGCGAGATCTAACCCTGACAAGTTTATCATATTATTGTTAAACAATTTTAAGCCTTCAATCGTTGATAAAACTTATATTTTATTTTTCTCAATATTCTATCAAATCTTGACTTTGTGCTTAATCTAAATTTATTATAATTGTTTAATTGTTTTATATTACACAAATTCTTTGGGAAGAACAATAATTTTATTACTTGCTACATTGCAATTGGTGCGCTTGCCATCATTACAAAATTTTGCTACCACTCCACACAACCAACTTTATAGAAAAGGTAAGATGTCAGTGTTGAGGAGTCAACCATCTGTATCAAGCTCTCTATTTTGCTAAAAAGATGGAAGTGAGCTACTTGCCTAGGTCTGTCAAGTTGTGCCGTATTCTAGAAGTGTTATCAAAGAATTCGCACACTCTTAATGTTAGGTTAAGAGCATTTAATGAATTTGAGGTGCGACCATAAGAAGATGCAACAAGAAGCACTAGTAGAAGAAGATCCTCATAACAACTCCAAAGGTTTTACAATGATTGTTTTCTTCTCAAGCTCTATATAAAGAAGATCCCGGTGAATAAGGAAGGTTGGCCAAACTCTACAATAATAATGAAAAACAAGCTCTTGCAATCTTAAGGATTGTTTGGCCTTTGTATTTTGAGAGGAAGAACATTATTCATGTTCATAGTTGTCTAGAAGAGTGCATAACCTTTGTATATGTTAAGATGTTACCCTTTTTCTAGTGAGAAATCTTGTGATCTTTTAGATCGCTTTCTTTATAAACCACTACAAAAAATCATGTATGTGGAGACATTTTTCTTTATATACAACATCGATTATAAACGTCACTTTATACATGTGCAACGTTTTCGAAAAACGCCATAGATCTGGCCGCCACAAAATATAAAATGATGCTTTTGCCCGAAACACCGCAACATGTGTCATATTATGCATTGTATAAAGCGACATTTTTTTTATGTAATTAATGTCAATTGAAATGTCGTAATTATTTTTATTGCAAACAACAATAAATGATACCTCTAAACGCCATTATGAACGTTTTAATATGACACTTATTATGGCCATATTATAATTAATGGTGAATGATAATACGTTATTTCTAAATGTTGTAATTTTAATATTAAATAAAAAAATATGCAGTATGTTATAATTATATATCCAGTAGTATTTAATAATTTATCAGATTTCATAATCATATATGTTACATACATATCCAATAGAAGAAAACTAAAATAACACAACTTTTGTAATAACAAAAGATCACATTAATATATTTCACAGTACAACATAACTTAGTATATGTTCTAACAAAGTTCATAAAATATTATGTTCCAAGACACTATTACAACTTACTAAATTGTTCAAACCCACTTCCCTTACGAAATACACAAAATAAAACAACATATATATTTAATATGTCTTGCTGCCTCCACTTGATCCTACAATGTGGTTTGGGGATGGAGCACCACTTGCAACATCTGATGCCTGAAATATTAACAACAAAGAAAATTAAATACTGTAGCAGGATGTACATGTTAATACTATAGCAAAATTATTTGAGGCATTTACTAAATTAGGTGTCATTGCAGCAACATGTTCAGGTACATCCGATCTTGTAGCAATGTAGACAAGCAAGGAATTCATTTGTTCTTTTAGAGTTGCAAGTTTAGTTTCCATCTTCACTACCTTATCCTCAACTTGTGGTGAAGGTGCACTTGACGAAGCATGATGCATACCGGTTAATCTTGTTGTAGACTTCTTAAAAACAAGAAAAGAACAAGCTCCAAATGACATTTTTCTAACTCGACCTGGACGCTCTTTACAAAATATGACACCAACTGGATCATTTGGAGATATATCTAATGCAGTTTCTGGATTTTTCAATATTAAATCATCAATTTTTTCCTGCAAAACAACATATGTAACAAATGTGATCCTTAAGAACTTAAACAACAAGTAAACAACAATAATTAGGCTAAACATATTTTACCCCAATGTCCGAAGCTTCATCATTGACATAGGTGCCATTTTTTCTCTTATGTGTGATCTTCCACATTTCAACTCTCCCAATATTCCTACCAGTCTCAATTTTCTATATGTTCCAACAAAGATTATATAAGAAAATTCAAAAGTTAATGAAATTCGAATTTCAAAATTGAATGTAGAAATATACCAAATTATCCCTTCTTCTAGATAAAGACATAGCACCACCAGTGTGCAAAATAGTTTGCTTCTTCATTATATCTCTATTTCTATTACATAGAGTCTACAAAGAGAAATTAAAAGTAATTAGTGCAATACAAATTTAATTCAAGCAGACTTATTAAGAGTGAGTGTTTAACACTGTGGAAGGCTTGAGTCGGTAATCAACAAACACAACCCATTGTTTCATGTTAAGACCTTCTGGAACATTCTTAATAAGGTCATTTCTGGTCAGTAGAGGATCATAAAATTCAATCCAAATCTTGCATCTGTACTCCCTCCAAAGTTTTCCAATTTTGAACATAACATGTCTTTTAGCCAAATCTTCATTTAGCTTGAAACAAAATCGTGACTTCAAATAAAACACAAGTTATTCCACATGTATTGACTAAAAATACAAGTTTATGCAGTTACAGTGTTGTTGATAACATTCTGAATTTATCTATAAATAACATTACTAGTCATAGTATTCTTGAGAATATCATTCTTGACAATGCAATCTATCTTGAACCAAATGCATCCTATTACAACTGTTTTTTTCAATAGTAAAAAGAAAACAATATTATAAGCTTGCTAAACTATGGACCCTTGGCCAAATAAAGAATCCAAAATCTAAGGTATGATGGAAGAGGACAAGGAAATTATATAAGTTGATCATATCTTAATCTTAGTATTACAAACCATATTTATGTTAAGGTTGAACTTACAACTTCCTAGTAGATAAGAAATTTGATAACATTTCAATCTGGATCAAATTGTTATATGTGTTTTTATTTATTTGTATATGAGTATATTTCTGTAAAAAAGATATTTCTTATTAATTACTTGATTCCCAAATATTATGTTATATTATTCCTATTTATATTATTCCTAGTGGTCGTACTCGTGCACTCCTTTCACATACTTCTTCTATTGTTATTGTCTTAGTCTCCTAATGTTGATAAAAGAAAACAATCTTAGTCTCCTAATATTATATGATAAGATTATCATATCTAAACTGTTACTTTCCCTTTCAAAAACTCTTTTTTTTCTTCTACACTTCTTGTGTCTCTCTTTTACATGTTCATAAGAGACTGAATTATTTGCTTTTATTAATATTCATAACTACAATCATTATAATATTTAAGCACTCCAAGTTTCAAATTAAAAATAAAATAAACAAAAGAGCACAATAAACATCTTTATAACAGAGAAAGGACCACTACAAAAGAAAATGAATAATAAAAAGAATCATATATAACCCTTCTTTTATAATAGTTTATATATAATTTTAAAAATATTATAACAAATAACACAAAGCTGGAATCAAGCACGCAAAATTTGACTTTTAGCTGTTATTACTTTAATAATCAAACAATGCATGATATCTCACTGTTTAAATTTATGTTAAAAATATTGGAACAAATAACATTACACGTCTTATTAAAAAAAACACTACGTCTCTTTCTCTCTCTTTGTATATAGATATATATGTAGACACAAACACACTGCAAGCAATCTCATTTTGGAAATAGTCCATAAAAATTGAGCAAGAAAATGTCTATTGCATATATACATAAAAGCTTGTCAATTTTGCAACCAGTTTTCTCTATAATTTGTTTCTTCAACAACATACCTGATATACATAAAAACAAGTCTGAATTTATTGTCAAATCATAGGGAAACAAGTCTGAATTTGGTAGGTGTTATTGTCGAGTTCCTAGTTTGGAATCGAAACCGTACTAAGAAAACAAAGGTTCTTTACAAAACATTGGAAAAATGAAAACAATCAAAATACATCACTATTGTAGGGTGATGACGTACTATTAACAGCAACACATACAAACGAAAATCAAAATACAAATCAAAATACAAACACATACAAAACAATGAAAATCAACAACACAAACTAAATTCCAAAGCAAATCCCGACCAAGGATCCATCAACAACAAAACCAAAACAATGTTCCACCATTCCGATTCCAAAATTCTGAATAACCACCAAATGCGAAATACAAATCTCAAAATTCTATAAACAGAGGAAGAAGGAGATGAATAACACACCTGAGGATCGGGAGCCGGAACGCACCTGAGAAGTAGAACGGGAATACCATTGGGAAGAACGCACCTGAGGATTGAGAGACAGAACGAGAGAGATAGGTTCTTTGATGTTGAAAAGTGAAATTGGGGAAATTAAGATTTTGATTCAATTAAACTAAAGAGAAGTGAAATTGGGGGAATTAGGGTTTTGATTCAATGAGAGTGAAAAAAGGTGAAATTGGGGGAACGAAAGATTTGGAGTGTTTAAATTTGGAGGGAACCTTTGTGTTTTCATTGTTTTGGGGGAATGAAGCATTTATTTTGCTTTTCATTCGTTTTGCATTTTCATTTTGAGAGAATGAAAACTGCGCGCATGTCAAAAAATAATATTATGTATAAAGCGTCATTTGTAAATGTCTTTTTTAAACGTAAAATGTGGCATTCATTAAAATGTCGTTTTATACAGTATAATATGACACCTTTTTTGAAATGTAATATTAAAACCGCCACCACATACATGATTTTTTGTAGTGAACCACTTGATCTTATTAGCCAAGAATGATTATGTTTCAAATAATACTCAATGGTTTAATTAGGAATGATTACATTCCAAAAAATACTTGATTAGATTGTGTTTCAAATACTACTCAATGGTTACAATAAGAGTGGTTACACAATAATACTCGATCTTAACCAGGAGTGATTGTGTTTCAAGTGATACTTAGTGGTCTTAACTAGGAGTGACTGCGGTCTAAACAATATTCGATGGTTTCAAGTATTGATTTTACGACATTATCATGTTTTGTCTAGTAATATTAGAAGTGATTTCTTTAAAATCTATTTTGGGCTTCCTAAGTATTACTAGGTATAGCAACGGGGCGAGTTAAGTGGAGGTTTGACTATTCCATCCCTATCCTTGAAGTAAAACTTCATCATCATCCCATCCTTATTAGGAACAAGTATGCTCGTACCTGTGCTTATACTCTCTAGTACCCTAGAAAATAGCTCAAGAATAAAAATGAACCTAGAATTTAGCATTAGATATAAATAAGATGACACCTAATAATTTTTAAAAGAAAAAAAGAGAAAAGAATTATATAAATAGGAAAATTAGTATTCAGGTTTCTTTTTTATAAAAACCATCATCTCTCTAAAATCCTGTCTTCTTTCCTTATTAGACTGACGACCAAAGATCACGTTTAGATTCCTGGCATTGAGTAGAGCAAGAGTGTCTAATCAAATTCTTGAACAGAGTAAGTTTATTTTCTACTTATCTTCCTCAAAGTCGGTTTTAGGTCAATTTTGTTCTTCCTCAAAGTCCTTTGAGACATCTAAATAAGTCTCTGTTGGTCCATTATTCTAATAGTGTAGTATGATCATTGGTTAAAAGCTCTTGGTGCATGTTAGGTTGCCCATGATTTTAGGTTTTTTGAACTCCTTTGAGGGTCTGGACTTTATATAGGTACGAGAAGTTTAGTTTGAATGTTTTAATAGATATTGTGATTACTTTTTATTAAGTATGAATTGAATGATTTTGAATTAAATTAAATGAATGTTTATGTATGGTATGATGTAGTATAAATTTTTGTGAATGATATGGAAAAGTGATCGAGACATAGTATCTTCAGGAAAGGAAATACCTGTGTTGAGATTGTTGGGATGTGTATTGTTTCAAGATTTTTCGAGAAGGATATATCCGACTCTACTGGTACCTTATAATAACATAAATGAAGGGCACCAGGTGGTGAGAGTTGAAACAAATTCATTTAACTGAAACTCCAGTTTGAAAGAGCTGATAAAGGCAAATATATGGATTTACCCTATCAGATGAGGTTATGTTCATTTGGGACTGTGTGGATTCACAGTTGGAAGGGTTATCTAATAGGTGCTAGCCTTTGAGTCTAACTCAATGCACAAGTCTTCTAGAAATAGATAGTAATGTCTTTATATGTGAGTCAGTTATGTATGATATGAGTTATTATATAAATGTGATAATGACAATGTGATATATGAGATGAATCATTAAAGTTTGATGTTTATAGTTTGGTTGAGATATAAATTTAATTTATGAATATACTTTTTTAAAACTCTCTAGCTTAGCTTTATTTTTTGGGTGGTGTTTGTTTTACTTTTAAATCTGCGATGAACATGTGTTACACGTGATCAGATGATTTAGTAGGTGGTGTGACTCTTCATTGAAATGATGGAAAAATTTTAGTTTATTTAATTTTAATTTTATTTTGTGATTGTATGAAGATATTTTTATTAAAATTTCATTTAGAGAAGTATATTTTGAAATAATCTTATAAATGTATAGAGATTTGTATTTAGGATTATTATAGAATTTGCATGAGATAAAGTTCTTATTATGTTAAAAATATGGAATGTTACATACTTGCCCCTATACTATTCCAAATATTAATTGATATTTTTTATTAAAAATAAAAAATACGGCTAAAAAAAACATAATATTATCAATTATTCAATGTCGAAAAGATATATATTTTATTTTTTCGAATATCAAATATTAAAAAAGAATTTATAATTATATAAATATAAGAGGAGAGTATTAAATAACAATTAGATAAAAAAGTGAAATAATTATAGAAAAGATGAAAATAATCAAATTTATAACTTAGAAATAAGTTATGAAATTTTATAAAATTAATAGCTTATTTTATTTCATTATTTTTAAATTTATTTTAATATGGTCTCTTGTTTTTTAAATTTTTTAATCATATTTATTTAAAGAGTGTAACAATTTAGTTAGTGTAAAGATTCATAAAATATATTCCTAATTTGTTACTTAATTTAACACATTAGTATTATATTCGTGACGTTATCCTTTCTAATAAAAGTCGTTAATTTGTTTAAAGATACTAAATTATTTAAAAAAGTAAGATCTAATTAAAAATTTTAAAATAATTATAAAAGTTTGAAATCTGTTTAGAAATAATACGAGTATATATAATATTTAAAACATTAATAAAATGATTTTTTATTTAAACATTTTTTTAGTGTACACAATTTCTTTTTATCATTTTACCTTTTAAATAACTGTTATTTCAAACTCAATTAATTACCTATAATAAAATAACTACCTACATAATAAAAAATCTCCTTACAACAAAGTTATAAAACATATTTATTTTATAGTTATTGTTTTATGAAATTTTATAGTATTTTTTATTTTAATAATTATTACAATAAGTAGTGCGAACACATTCACTATGTGTCCATTTTTTAAACATCTTAAATATGATATTACAGAATAATAATAATGGCAATAATATTAATAAAAATAATTTATACCATTATTAGATGATTTTCTTTATGTCATCAGACAATTTTACGCTAAAATAAGAAATGATTTTATAATTTAATATATAAGAAATAATTTATTTAACAAAATAATTAAATAACTTCCACGCATATGTGTGTTTACATTTTTATGATATTAAAGTATATGTAATTTTAGTATATTTATGAGTAGTTAACTAAATTAGAAAATAAAGAACAATGTAATTTAAAAGATATACATACATCTATTTTATAAAAATAATATTGAAAAAATCATGTAGTTATTATATATCAAAAAATAAATTATTTTAAATAAAAATAAATTATTTGATTATTTATTTTATTAAATGAATAAATAAGTTATTATTTTTTATTTATTAAAAAGACAAAATTAACTAATTAAAAAATATATAATAAAAAAAATTATAAATATATATATATATATATATATATATATATATATATATATATATAAATAATTTTATTCTCTTAATTATATGGACAGGGCATGTGTTTTCATATTGATAAATATCTATATCTATATGTATAATATAAATTGCTATTATATTTTCAGATTATATTATATTTACCCATAAAATTTTAAAAAAGAAAAACTAAAGAGAGAATGAAAAAATATCAGTACATGGTTGCCGCTGTAGTGTTTTTATTCTCTCTCCATTTTCCCTGTAAACCCTAACTTTAAAATTCCCAAAATATCTCTTTTCCTTCTTCTCTACCCTGATACAGTTACACCACCAATTTCTTCCCTCTCCGCAACCGAGCTGGTGTCTGAAACTTCCCGATTTTGGTTTTCTATTGTCGCTGCTCGTCGAGAAAATTCGGGTTGTTCTCTCGAAATTCTTCTTCAGACAGTCGAATTGAACTTTGCTTTCCTTCCTTTACTGCAGGTAAAGGTTGAATTTGCTTTGGGTTTTGTAGTTTTTTGGTTGAAATTCTTTTATATTTAGTTTTTGATGAATAAAGAGTGTACCCTTTGGGTTTTAGATTTTGTTGGTTTCTCATACGTGGTTTGAAGGAATCGAGTTTGTAAACTTCGTTTTCCAAATTGTTGTAGAAGTGTATTGTATAGCGGATTACTGTGGACTGGAGAATCGTTTTTATTTATTTATTTATTGCTGGTAGAAGTAAGTGACATGTTGAGATGATTCTTCCGAGGGATTTTGGTTTGGGTTGTTTAGTGATACTAAATTTCTGGTGCTGTTGTGAAGTTTATCGATGTATGAGTGTATATATCTAGATGTCTTAGTGTTGGGAATATTGAATGTGGAGGTTTATGGGTGTTAATGTCATTGATAATGGTATAAAAGGATGTGGTACTTGTGGTGACTTTGTTAGAGGTTGTACTATTGGGAAAATTTGAGATTGGCAGTTTTGTTGGGAAAGTCTTGGTGACGTGAGTTATTTGTTTCAGATTTTGATGATTAAAGAGAAGTAAAAACATTGGTGGGATAATTTCCAGCCTTATTATGTTTTGTTGATTTCATTAGGGCTTGTATTTTATTTATTTGTAGATTACTGCATCACTTCGTTGTTTCTCGTGATTGTATTTAATGGACAGACAACAATTATTTAATATACATTAGTGACACGATCATAATGTTCTGAAGTTTAAACAGATATACATCAAAACTAAGTTTCATCAGGTTTCAACTTAATGGCTGGATTGTTGCTTGGTGATGCTTCTCATCATGGAACTTCTCAAGGTGTTTCTCAAAGATACTCTCAAGAGAAGCCAGAGGATGGCTCGAGGTGGTACTTTTCTAGGAAGGAAATTGAAGAATACTCACCATCCAAACAAGATGGCGTAGATTTGAAAAAAGAAACTTACCTACGCAAATCATACTGTACATTTCTGCAAGACTTAGGCATGAGACTTAAAGTGTGAGTCTTTGTTAGTTGCCTCAGTGACCTATCTTAATTCAATAGGTTCTTTTCGACTTTCCTGTTTAAGACTGTGGTTATTTTAAGTATCCTTGTTTCCTATTTGTTCAAGTGATATGAATACTGGAAGTAAGGTTTGTTTGATTTGTTCCCTTATAGGAGGGCAGGAAGTCATTAGGAATATCTTAGCAACTTAATGTGTATATATATTTAAGATATTGCTGGCACTGAAGGGAACAAATTTCTTAATCTCTATTGTTGTATAAAAATTGATAATAGATGTCAATGAACACACTTAGCTTCATTTACCATTATGTTGATATTGTTTTATTGTGTTGCAGACCTCAAGTAACTATTGCAACTGCAATAATATTTTGTCATCGATTCTTTCTAAGGCAGTCCCATGCAAAGAATGACAGGAGGGTAAGTTGTATTCTGTTATGATAGCTTTCCTTGTGTTATTATTGGATAGTTGTTCTCGGTGGAATAAATATTTTTCTTTATTTTTGATTATGTATTTTAATGAGCAGTGTTAGCAAATCTATTTTTTGGATTGTTTGTATGTTCATGGCTATTGTATTTGAATTAGTTTGTTTTGATCACTATTGTTCAATATGGTTTATCTATGCTAAATACAATGATCAAAATTATCTCCACATGTGGTATGCATTCAAATTCATAAAAGTAGTGCCTATTAAAAAGAAGGAAGGACTGTTGGCATTGTATTCTTGAAAATCACCAAGAAAAGAAAAAGAGAAAAGGAAAACATATGCTTCAGATATTTATATCTCTTATGTTGTTAAACTTAAAACTTTTTAATAGTTTATAGCTGAAGTTGGTTTACCTATTAAAATTTGGTACAGAGAAAGTGGTGCACTATTTGATACATATTGTAGAAGTTGTCATTTGTACTAATCTATACTTCTATTCTAATATATAAAGCGGATTATTGGTGTACATATCTTTTGTACAATTTTACCCTTGCATTTTGATAACTGTCTTTTTATATAAAAACTGCTGCTGTAATTTTTATTTTGGCAATTGTGTTTTTAACACTCAAGAAAAATGTGGACATAGAGGTGTGATAGTGCCTATATTTCCACTAGTGAATATAAACTCAATCCTTATTTAATGAATTTCACTGGTGATTTTTAGTTTTAGATAAATTTTAGTCAATAAAAAAGACTGTTAGAAATAGGATGGTCAGTGTGTTGCTAGCACTCTCGACACAATGTCATAGACCAACTATTGCAAAAGTTCAAGTATTGGGTGAAGACGTGTAAGATGTTTTTATCATTTAGTATTGTCGACTAGCTGCTATAGTGCAACTTCCGCTATTTACCTGCATTTTTTTGGCTATTTGCTATAACAAAGTATTGGCTTTCCACCATTTTCTGCATTGGACAATACCGATTACAATTCTAACACATTAAATTGTTGAAATGTAATTGAGAGAATATCTTAATTTTTTTTTTTTTTTTCCATTGTACATCTTATTGGGTGGTCAGACCATGGTAGTTGCCTTATCATTGTCTACCCACATCTTCTGGGTCTGAACCTAAAGTGTGTTAAAATAGCCAGTTTTCCTAAACATATGCTGGGTAATCTTTGTTTGTGTTAATAGAGAGTAAGGAAAATGTTTTCATCATAATGAAATGTGGTTTATCTTGGTTCTAAAACTGCCGCATCATAATTTGTTTGATTTCTTCAGACATTTTACATCAATGCTGCATAATATGTAGCCGTGGATAAGTAGTTTGATGAATAATTGGGTATTTTATAGTCTTACTATGTAATAAAACTGGTTTTGAGGACTGATATTTACATGTAACTGTCAAGACATTTATATTTATATTTACATCCTGGATGAGCAGGATTGGAAAATTATAATGTCGAATCAGTAGATGAATTTTTATTTGTTTTATTAACATACACTTGTGGTGCGTCAGGTTAGATTAAATATGTAGGGCTTCCATTATGAATATATGACAATTTTTACCCAAACGTTGTATTTATAGAGTTGTTCTATGCCAGTCACCAACTAGCTGCTTAGCTTGTAGTTGTTGAGTTTTTGCTGGGCCATGTAAATCTTATGGTTGCTTACTATTTAACTTTTTAGTTGTTTTCTGCACTTGGAAAACTAGTTGTCATGTCTTTCTTTGTCTGGCTGTCTTACCTATTTAATGTCTTTCTCAGCACGTGTTAGAGCACTTTCACATATATCCTTCCCTGTTGTATCTTTTTACATGCTTAGTCATAGATTCTCTTATGCATAGAATGAAACATTAAATTGGATTGATGGTGATAATTAGTAACTTAATATGTTCTGCAGACCATTGCAACAGTATGCATGTTTCTTGCTGGGAAGGTTGAAGAAACTCCTCGTCCGCTAAAAGATGTAATTCTTATTTCATATGAAATTATACACAAGAAGGATCCAGCAGCAATAATGAGAATAAAGCAGAAGGTATTTCAAAGCAATCATTGGTTCGAGTCCAGACATTTAAATACCTGTTAGTTTATTGTTTTCTTTGCAGGGGTTTGATTTAGGTCCCTTTTTTTGCTCTTGCATTTTTCATGTAACATTCTAACTATTCACATCTCTGATTTCTGTCATGGAACAACCTGCTGCAAGCAGGCTAGCACAAGCATTGACTTGCAATTTGCATATTGAAATTGAAATTTGTTGTTGTTTTCCTTTTTTCTGTTTGTGTTTATTTAACTACATGGGGATTTATTTCTAAATAAAATTCTTTTAAATTTCTCAGTTTTGCCTACCTCGTAATTTATTTTTTCTTGAATATGACACAGGAAGTGTATGAACAGCATAAAGAATTAATTTTACTTGGAGAGAGGGCTGTCCTTGCAACTCTTGGTTTTGATCTGAATGTTCATCATCCTTATAAACCACTTGTTGAGGCAATAAAGAAATTCAAAGTTGCTCAAAATGCCCTTGCTCAAGTTGCATGGAACTTTGTAAATGATGGGTATGAAGATTATACCATTTTTGATCAGGGTAGTAGGCTATGATTTTTCTTTCCTGAAATTATGATGTGACATGCAGACTTCGGACATCACTTTGCTTGCAATTTAAACCGCATCACATTGCAGCTGGAGCCATATTCCTTGCTGCCAAGTTTCTGAAGGTGAAGCTCCCATCAGATGGGGAGAAGGTCTGGTGGCAGGAGTTTGATGTCACTCCACGCCAATTGGAGGGTTGGTGTCTTTTTATTCAGTACTAGTGGTATAAAGAAATGTGGAAAAAAAGTACCATCTCATTGTCAACTCTATTTTTTCCTTCCTCTTGTTAATGTTCATCTCTCTCTCTCTCTCCCTGTGATAGTATCTTTGTATTTATATATGCAAGGATATTGTGGTGCAATCATACTAACTTTAAATATCATATAATAATCAAAACCAATTTTGTCTGTACTTTTTGCAGAAGTGAGTAATCAAATGTTGGAGCTGTATGAACAAAATAGAATGCCACCTTCCAATGATGTTGAAGGAGGAGGTGGGACTTCTAATCGAGCCACTGCAAAAGCTCCAGCTAATAATGATGAAACTTCGGCTGCAAAAAGTACTCCCCAGACTGGAGCCACTAGACTTGAAACATCAAAGCCTGTATCTTCTGTGGCTGCGTTTGATTCATCAGTCCCAAATCATGTTGGGCGGCCCATCTCAAATCATGGTAGAGGTGGTGATTATGGGAGCACAGAAATGAAACACAGGGTGGAAGGTGATGCCAAAGGCAATCAGCATCCGGAGTGGGAATCAATACCATTTAAGGTAAACTTACATGAAAGTCAAGACATGGTTAAATCTCGATCTGATAATGGTGAAAAAGAGCTGGAAAACAATGCTGGAGGGACTGAAACAAAAGAACCTATTGATCTGAAAGATAAACATAGTAGCAGAAACCTAGATAACAGAGAGGGTGCAATTAGCCGGCCTCCTCAGGAAGCCATTAAGAAAATTGATAGGGAAAAGGTAAGGGCTGCATTAGAAAAACGAAGGAAAGCTGCTGGTCATATAACTAAGAAAACAGATGTCATGGATGATGATGATCTCATTGAGAGGGAAATAGAGGATGGAATTGAACTTGCTCCTCAGAGTGAAAAGAATAGGGATAAGAGGCAAAGCTGGTCCAAGCCCTCTGATAGGTCAGATTATGAGAACATGCATGGTAGACATCAAGATTATGCAGATGAGCAACATCATGGAGTAAAGGGTGTGTCTTCATATGAACCAGATCTAAGTGCTGTTGAAGAAGGGGAGGTTTCAGCGCTTGATGACATGAGCCTTCCCTCACCCAAGTCAAGCAATCGCAAGAGGAAAGCAGTAAGCTCCCCTGAAAGAGGGATGGAGGGGAAGCAACGGCATAATTACGGCCCTGGATCTCACCACAATAGTCGTTACGATTATGTGGAGGATCGAAACAAGGTCAGTCGGCTAGGCCATACTGAGAGGGACAGCAAAAGGCATGTACAGGAGAACCATGTTTGAATAATGTGTACCATGGCTGTGGGCCAGTATGTCTGTTACTCTTCTGAAATTTTTTCTGGATGGTCACTTGCTTATTAACGAAGATACTGGAATGCTTTCAGTTCTGGTATGATGCAGTCGCCTTAGCCTTCCATTAAGTCAGGTCTAGGAACTCTATTTGTTTGAAGGACTTGAACAAATTCAATTTTGCTGGAAGGACCAATTTCATTTACTCAATATATGGGCATATGGGAAAATTGTAAAGTAGAAAGAGGAGGGTTATATAGATTATCGTTGGACACAAAACGGAATGTCCATTTTCCCGCAAGATCATCCATGGTTTTTATGATTCCTCCTTTGAAATAGTAGTAGGTGTGATGATAAACTCGGCCTATTTACTAGATGGAGGATTCTAAGTGTAATTTGTCATATCCTACCGTTATTGCTTTGAAAGCCATGGCTATTATGTTTGTAGTAAACTTGGAAGTTAATGTTTCTGATATTTATTCCTTTTGAAATAGGGGTCATGGATGAACCTCATAATTTTAACACGGATGTAAAATTAAAAGCATCAGCGGTCCATAGTGGTCACTGACATTATTATAATAAAAATTTGCAAAATAGTTCCTCAATCAATAGTTGAACCATTCAGCCATATAAGGAATTTGCTTCCCGCACCTCTTATTTGTTTTAAAGTAACAATGTTACCTTTACTATTTAGTGAAAGGGAGGAGGTTGGTGTTTTGATTAAACTTTTCCGACTTTACTAGTGGTGGCGTAGTCCGTGGTGGTGTTGTGCATATTTTTTTTTAAGGATTTTAAGATTTAAGATTTAGTGTTATTGATGGTGATTGAAGGTAAGTGAGTGAGGTTTAGGATTTTTATTTGGCAAAATTATTCTGCAAAAAACTTTCGGAAAATGAATTGAGGTGATAATTCAATTCCTAAAACTGAAATCAGTAGGGATTTTTTGTATTACGAAAAAAGGTTTTTGAAAGTAGCGGTGTTTTGGTCTTAAAAGTTACGAAAATAAAAATTTCGAAATGCAAAATTTGCTTTTCGAAAATAATTCCGAAATGCAATTTTATACTTCCGAAATGAATTCCGGAATTCAATAATAATAACTTCTGAAAATCAAATGTCATGGCCTCGATGCTGTTGCAAATCCCTCGTATCACACCCTTCACGAGATCCTTCTTTCCAATTGGGTCTCCGTTGTGATGGACCGCAGCAGTATCCTCTACCATCACCTGGGTCTCGCAAGTTGGTTGGGTTGGGTGGTGTTAGTAGCGTTTGGAATATGGTGATAGGGTCGAAACGAAGGGGGAAGGGAGAACACTAGGCATTAAAACAAGGGAAGTGGTGAGTTACAGTTTGGGTGGGTGTAAATTTTATGTAAATCAAACGAAGGTGATTTTCGAAAACTTTTCGGAATCTGTTTTCCGAAAGCAAAGAAAAATCTAAATGCGCAGTGGCGAAAGCTTATGTAATTTCACACCGGACAAATTCTTCCTGATCTCCGTATCCTCGTCTTGCATTTCTATACTGCATTTGAAAATACTAAAGTGTCCTTACAGTCATGGAAAGGCAACACTCTCCTCCGTCGCCTTCACCTCATAACCTTCTTCACCTTCACTTCACTGTCCGTTCATCTCCTTCTTTATTGACCACTGTCGCCGGCGCCGTTAGTTCAGATCCGTCACCATCCATTGAAGTACTCCGTTCCCTACATTACTTTCTCCTATATATGGGAGTTGTGGAAGCCGTGGGAGGTGTGGCTTTTCTATTTACGAAAGAGGGAGCATTTTTTTTTTTTTCAAAATCTTCAATTAAACCATCAAGAAAGTTATAATTAAATAATTATTTATGTTAAAGAGGAATTTGTGAGATATATTGTAAATTTAAGTGGTTAATTTGTTATTTTGGGTGGTGGCAAGAGTGAGTGTCTGTTTAGTTGAACTGATTTGAGAAGATTTACTCTTCAAGTAGATGGATTTGATGGAATGGAACTTGAAATTACAAAATAGTCTCCATAAATGGGGTGTAAATTACCAAATACCCTTATAAACATATATAACATTTAATGGTATCATGTATATGTTAATAAGAGTATTTAATTTTGAATAATTACTTTTAATTAAATGTTATCTATTAATATTCTTTATTTTAAATTTAAATACACATTTCATTTGTTTTAGTCAATTTAAGTAAACTGTTTATATACTTTTTATTATAACTTATTAATATTTTTATAGAAATAAAATAAGAATTCAAAAAATTTGTATTTAATATCTTAAAAATATAGTAAAAAAATATTTAACTTTTTAAGTAAGAGAATTAATAAAAAAGTAAATTTAAAAAACATTGCAAACTATTTTTATTTAGACAAATAACTTTAAAAGTTTCAATTTAAGTAAAATGTAAAAATAATTTATACTTACAAAAACAACAGTAAATTTCAATAAAAAAAGTAGTTTAGATTGTAAGAATTTTTTTTTTTTACAGATTTCAGTTAATTATAATTTAGACTAAATTGTATATTTTAATAGAATAATAAATTTGTGATTTTATTGCATTGTTTAGGATTTATGTTTAATTTTAAATAATGTAAAAGATATGTTTTAAATAATTTTAGTAGTGTTTTTATATTAAAATCAATTTAATCCAATTCATTTTAATTTTTTACCATCTTATTTCACAAGGGTTAATTAGTATTTTTAGAAATATATCAATTAAAAAAATAAAAACAAATCTATAACATCTGTAAAATCATTCCCAAACTTTCATAATCCATCTCCTCAAATCCCTTCAAATCTTACCATCCATCTCTTAATCCAAACAACCTTTTCATCCCCACACAATCCACTCAAATCCCTTCAAATCCATCTTTTCAAATCCACTCCCCTAACCAAACAAAGCCTCAAGCTTTGTTATGAACCCGATGACTCTCATCCCATTTATATTTTTTTTTTTTGCAAATATAACTGGATGACACCTCATCCGGTTCATAACACATAAATCTCTCACCGTTGTCGTTCACCGTTGACCACCCACCCAAAACAACAATTAACCACTCAAATCTATAATACATCTCACAAATTTCTCATAACATTTTTGTTTTCAAATGAACTTTTTGATATCATTTGTTTGTTTAGGATCGTGGAGTCCTAAAATTAGTCTCCTGATAACGGAATTTCAACAAGTGTACTGAGTCCTCAAGTAATATAGAAAGTAAGAAGAGTATCGTATCCACAGGGAACGGAATTTGATTGAAAACTGAATATGTATCAATGTATGGTGAACAAGAACAAGTAATAATAATGATTTTGTTTGGAAAATTTAAAGAACGTAACAATAAAGAAATTAATAAAAGTTATAAAATCAATAGTAATAAAGGCTTTGGGATTGAATAGTAATACTCTCTTTCATGTACACTCTTAACCTAATTCAATATCATTACTTCCAATTGCCAATCTGTGCAAATAAAAGCCTTTTAAACCTGATTCCTCTAGCATTGAATTTCATAAACCAAATTACCTAACTTTTATCCCTAGTTACTAGAATAATTTAATCAGCATTAAGATTAGTTGCTATAAACAGTCATCGCACTATAATCCATCCCTGAACTTATACATGTAGTCTATTTACGTTTAGTTCTGATTTCGAAAAGTGCTTTCCAGTCACAATAAGAAATCTAAAATAAATCAAAGTAGGAATGAAACGTAAAACAGAGGTATTGAATTAAATGAAATGAAACTAAGATTAAGAGTGCATTTGAAGAAGAAAATTTACATTCAATCCTAAGAGTAAGAGACTTAGCTACGCATGGTAGCCATGAAATTACAAAAGAAAAAGAAAAGGAGAGATCTTGATCATAACGGCTGCCTCCTAAGTCTCCAAAGAGTGCTAGATGATGGATCCCCCGATACGTTTGACCTAGCCTCTCTTTTATAACTTTCGCCCCTTGAATTAGGTCAAAGTGCGGTTGTTATTTCGTAAGTCACGCCTTCAGTAACATTGACATCTCCAATTTAGGTTTTCATGCATGGTGGACTTTAAGTGAGTTTTAGCCCAGGCTGTGCGTTTAGCTTAAGCGAAAAGTCACTTATGCTATTTTTCTGCTCCTTTCCTCGATTCCAGCGTCTCTAATCTCTCTCCCTTTAGATTTAACCTAATCCTCAACAAAATTTTCTCTTTCCACAATAAAATGCATTAAATAGAAAAAATCAATAATAAATAAAATAAAATCTCTAATTGAAACATAATTAATAACAAAATCTGTAATTAAACATAATTGAATAACAAAAGCATACCAAATTTTCATAAAATCAAACTAATAATTAATACGAAATAAAATCAAGACTTAATTAAATTAATAACAGAATCAACTAAATTAATAACAAAATCAACGGAATTAATAATAAAATCAACACAAAATATTGCATAAAATCACTAATAATTAACATTTATCATCTCCCATGGGAGAAAAGTTAACAAGTTTGGTCTTCCTTGTCCTGAGGTTTTTGCTCTGATTGTGAATTGCGAATTGTTGTCTCTATGCAACATTTGTTATGAGGTAGCGGACAAGGGCCTCATGTGTGGATTTGTTGAGAGGTGACACAGGGACATGAATACATTCCATCCGTCATTTAGTGAGATCTCCATCACTTTGAATGACGTGTCATCTCTACGTCATCTGCCTATTGTGGGTCAGTTTCCAATATATGATAACTTAGAAAACATTGGAGTCTGTGCTATGATATTGGAACTATTAGGTGTTCAATCCAGGTCTTTTGCACATATTCTAGAAATAATGGCCATGCCAAAGAATCACATTCAAATCGTTCAACACATTTAGGAAATGCTTCACAACCTTTACAATCAATCATAGTTGTCCATCCATAACAACATCCCATGCATCCCTTGGATGAACAAGCAATTTACACTTGGCCTTTACATTTTTATTTATGTGGAACCTACACAGTAAGTTACAAGCTTTTGGAAAAACAACTTTAATGACATTCATCAAAGCAAGGTCCCTATCACTAACGATAAGTGTAGGGTATACATCTCCTCTCAAAACCAACCCTTGTAATCTTCGTAAAGCCCAAGTGAAATTGTTTTCACGTTCACTAGACATTAAAACAAAGGCAGTTAAGAAAGTTAAGCCTGTCGATGTCACACCTACAATTTCAAGTAGTGGAAGCCTATACTTATTTGTCTTGTATGTGTTATCCATCAACAAGACGTTGCTAAATGCATTTAACCACTTCAAAGAATCAGGATAGGTCCAAAATATATCACTCGCAGCTTGGGAGGACTCATGACACATATTCCAATGAATATATTTGTCACGCTCCAACAACATCATCAACTGCTGCATTTTAATTCTTGATCCTCTAACCGATCTCTTATATGTATATATGATATTATACAACTGTTTGATTGTTGTCACATTGTCTTCATTCTTCTCTTTAAGTGTAAGCAATATGTTCTTTGGTTTCGCTCGACTCTTTGTCATGTCCACAGCTAAAGCGTGTTCATCGGGTCATAACCTACTAGCATAAGGGTGACCAACCAATGTGTCAGCCAATTCATGATTATGCAACCCACTATAACTTTCAAAACCCCAACCTTCTCCACCTTTTATTGGTTTGCCACACAATCTGAATGGACAGTCACACTTCCTTGTGCCGGTTATACTTACCTCTAAATCTGTTATGTATTTTTTATATTTTCCACTTCTTTCACATTCCAACAAGATAAATGTCTTCCTACCTTGTGCTCCAGTTGTTTTGTTAGATTTGAGTATGACAACAACAAATCCAAGTTCAAATGCAACCTTGCAAACTCATTGAAGTAACTCATCATAGGTACCAAACACCTACACAATATATCACATTGTTATGAAATTAATTTACATTTGTTAAACATAAACAACTACAAGTCATTTTACCTCATCAGTTGTAAAATCAAGAATGCAATCTTCTTCTCGAACCACTAAACTACTTTCATGTCCATCATTTATATCAAACACCCTATTTACTTCCTCTGAATATCTACAAAGACTATCCATATCTGTAACATAGCATTTCAACAACTTAGCACAACAAAAAAAAAAAATTAAAAAAATTGTAAACCAGATGCCACCCCGTCGGGTTTACAAAACTTTTAGCTTTTGCAAACCGGATAGCCAATGGTTGGAGCTCATCCGGTATGCAAAAAACTAAAATTTTTATAACCGGACGGGGTGGTGTCCGGGTTACAAATTACAAATCTAATTCCACCCCCCATTTTGCATCCGGTTTGCAATTTATAAACCAGACGTCCGTCCATCCGGTTCACAATTTCTAAAAATTTCTAAACCGGATGGCTTCATCCGGGTGACTACCACAACGGAACAAAATCCACGAAAATAAAAAATCTTACCTTGCCGTCGTTCCTCGTCGCCGATTAACACTTCCCACAAGTTGAAAAGCCTTCCCTACCGTTTAATCACCCTCTAAAACTTCAAAAACGCCATCATAGACGATGTATTTGAGCAAAAATGGATATTGCTTCACTATGCTTCATTGTGCGTGGAGGTTGAGGAACTGCTCGGGGTTTTTTATCAAACAAAACTATGTCCTTTTTTGTAATTTCCATAGGAGCACTTTGGGAATTTAAAATTTTGTGAAGGTGCAGGAAGAGAATATGGAGGTGAAGGAAGAATTCGTCTTCACACCGGTACCATCCAAAACCTACCACAGACCATCGAAAGACTACTTCTTCCTGCACCTCCAAGTATTATTAAGGCACCTACAAATTTTATAAATATTTCTAAACTGGCCTCTTTGTAATGACAGTTTTGTCCTTAGTTACATTAAACCAATGTAACAATGGAGGAACAAGAACGTGTCTGAAGTGCAGTGCACGGTTACTCCATATAAAGCAGTGAACGTGGACGGCGTGCAGTGCGTGGGGGTTTTCAGCGGTGACGTGTGTCATAGGCTGTGGCGGAGCAGTGACAGAGTAGTAGCGCACATGTGCGGAGTAGCGGTAGCGGCGTAGTATCGTTTGAGGTAAGTGGGATGGCATGAGGTGTAGTTGTATTACGGAATCGAGTGTTTTGAAACTGGTATCTGGATCTGGATGACAATTTCAAAACAACCTATTCCGTAATTGTATAACAACAAAAATCATAGTTACGAAATTGGGTGTTTCGAAACTGTCTTTCGGTTCCAGAAAACAGTTTCGGAACACTCCATTCCTTAACTGTATAACAACAAAAATCAAACGTGCACAGTGACACCCCCAAATCGAAAAAACCCACGGAAACCATCCAAATCAACCACAAAATGTTCAATAGATCATCTATGCCTCAAATGCTTGATAAATATTAAGATGTTGACGGACGACGAAACCAAATTGGCGGCATCAAAAACAAATCAGAATGACTGGAGGTGCGTTGGAGGTGGCGACAATGGATTAAAAATAGTATAGGCGAGTAGAAATGTTATAAAGAGAGTTTAGAGTTTTGAGGAGTACTTTCATCTGCACACTACTAATTTAGGGATACTTCAAAGAATTTTTAAAAATTTGGAGGTGGTTAAAGAAACACTTGGAGGTTCAGGAAGAAACAATCCTATCGAAAATGCTCCTTAAAACCGCTGCAATATATATCTATAATCCCCTTCAAGAGTGTTAACACCCAATTTTGTCCAGACAAATAAAATTATAATAACAAATAAAAAAGGAAAAAAATGTTCAGTCTATTTTAAAATAAATTGTAGAAAAGAAAAATAAAATGTAAAAAATAAATGAAGCCCAATCTTTTAGGGGGTTCAATTAGAAAATAAATTGATTTGATTGAAGCTCAATTTAACAGGAAGGTTCATTTATAAAAAGGTTCTGATCCAGTTTGATAAAAATAAGGAAAAGGAAAACAGTTTGCTAAAGCCCAATTCACTAAGAGGTTGTTAGAAATAAAAAGATAAAGTTACTATTTACACACCATGTCTCTATGAATTGTGCTTGTCATATAAGTCCTAATGTTTACAACTCTTCACTGCCCATTCATGTCTCTCTTTCTTTCTATGTCTTTAATGGCTTTTTATTTTTCCATTAGTGCATGCCACATATTTTATCTCTCTTGATTAAGGACTGTAAATGCACTTTGTTCAGCTCTTTGCTTTCTCTTTTACTTTACACGTTCAACCCTCATGCATTCACTAATAGTGATTACTAATATTCTTAACTATAATGGCGTCTTCCAATTATTCACTTTGCACTCTATTTTATTTCATGGAATGTAAGGGTAGGGTGCAATTTTAATAGGAGCTAAGGTAATTGATTCTTAATTAAGAACAATGATGGAGAGTTGTCAACACCCGATTTTGTCCGGGTAATCTTTTAAATTAAAGCATAATGATAAAAATAAAAAGAAATAAAAATCAATAATAACATAAAAATATATTTATCAGTTTAAGTATTCTTGAAATAATAATA